>Ga0209573_1004229_pt1 | contig 14453 bp, 13 predicted proteins | sample TNRBio252014_DNA_FD_185870 | JGI IMG/M metagenome (GOLD analysis project Ga0209573, IMG submission 185870) | Wastewater treatment Type I Accumulibacter community from EBPR Bioreactor in Madison, WI, USA - TNR Reactor_6/25/2014_ DNA (SPAdes)... | ecosystem: Engineered > Bioreactor > EBPR >...
ACTCATGCTTCCATTTCGTGTTTTTACAAAAATGAAGTCGGCTGGCGGCATGACATCGAAGCGACGCAGCACGGAAAGCGGCGGCATCGCACGCTCATACTGCGTCCGGGCGATAGGGATACATTGCAATAGCAGGAGTAGCCATGAATAAGGAATTAAAGACGGAGACGCTGAACTTGCGCGTATCTTTGGGGATCAAGCAGGCTCTTAGAGGTATAGCTGAACGCGAAAACCGTAGTATGGTCAATGCCCTTGAATGCCTGGTAACGGACTACTACAAACGGAACAAAATCGAACTGCCAAAAGCAACGAAAGAGAGCCGCAGTGCTCATGCACACATGAGTGGTCAGGAACAGGATGAAGAGAAAAGCGAATTCTCAGGCTTTTGGTAAACCTTACGCCCCCTGAAGTTGACAAGCAGATTCAAGCTATCGAAGACGAAAATACTGCTCAGAAAAAATCAAATAGATGCTGTCTGCAAAGAAAATTTTTCACTACCGGATTTCGCAGTCTGGAGCGGCAACGTGCAAGCATTCTTAGAAGTTCTTTGAATCACCCCGGGTTTCGGGAGGTTATCCCGTGCACGCCAGTGCAGTTTGGGCTCTACACGCCCTTAGGGAGGCAGCCACCCGTTTCTGATCATCCATGACATCGATATACCCCCGGCAGTTTCTGCATTGATATCCAGTTTTTCTTCCATAAAGAATTCATACAAAAAACCAACCCTTTGGGCATCCTTGACCCGGCATAGGCTCATCAACAACCCTATCCATCAATTCCAACAGATCGACTTTCCCAAATATCCGCGAAAGCAATTCCAGGTGTGGAACGTCATGCTTGAGATGAAAAATCAGGCAGCCACCGCCAATGGCTAAACGCACTCTATTTTAAAAGGCTCCCATATAATCCCCCTTACCCACATTCAGGCCATTGTGGCGCAGAATCGCATAGGCTGAAGTCACATGGAAAAAAAATTGCGGTAAGCCATAGCTGGTCAAATACGCATGTCCAAGCAATTTTTTCTCTTTAGGTGTACCCGGACGCAATACGATTTCCCGTGTCTCGCTGCCTTCAAATTGCGCGGGGGTCAGGCTTTCGATAAATAACAGCGTTTTTCCAATCCGTTCCTTCAGCTCAGTGAAATTTCCTTCGTGGTCGTCAAACGCCGGTACTTCCACACCTGCTAATCGGGCAGAGACACCCTTCGCAAAATCGGCGGCAATTTGCACCTGGCGAATCAAGGGAAACATGTCCGGATATAACCTGGCCTCCAAGAGTACGGTCGGATCAATTTTTTTCTCCGCAGCATAGTCTTCCGCCTTGGTTAAAATATTGCGCAGGCTGTTTAATAACTGTTTGAAAACAGGAACGGATGTGGTGTACATATGAGTGGTCATAAAATTTCTCCGGTTCAATTAGTTAATTACGATGATTCCGTTACATTTCACCACGTCATCACGCAGATTCAAATGTGAAATGCCAACGCTGGACTTGAAGAATTTCTGAATGAGTATTGTCTCATAACGATCGGGAAAATCAGACAGACTGCTAGTCATGTTTTTTAACCAGAATATAGGTTATTCCCAAAGCAACCAGCACCAGGGCGGAGGCGCTTACGTATTCCGGAGCTAGATGCGTATAGTCAAAGACAATTATTTTTCGGGCAATGGCCATCAGCGCCGTAGCGATGACCAGCTTGACCGGAATTACGTCACTCCGAATGTAAACCGTGATGTTCAGAAAAATTTCGATGGCGATCAAAACTGCCAGGAAAGAACCGAATGTTTGCAGAAGGTCGTTGGTATTGATCAGGAAATACGGCGAGTTACTGATTTTAACCCAGATGGTATGCACCACCTCCAGAATGCTGAGCAGGATCACAAGGACCATTAACATGGACAGGAATTTCACGCCCATCCGTATCGTGCGGTTCAGGTTGCGGATAAACGGATCTGCATGCTTCATCGGCAACTCTTCATGACTTTCGGCACTCACCTGCTTTACCAGCTGGTTGCGCAAATAAGTCAATAATGGGCCGATAATGTTTTTATGGGAGGCAAAACCAGCAGGGTTAAAGGCATGCTCGAAAAAATCACTCATCCCTTCTATCTGACTGAGTTCCCTGGGATCAATTTTTTCAAATCCCATGCTCCAGTATGGAAAAGACCGTTCACTGATATTCAGTTTTTCAAGAAGCGTGCAGTCCTGATGGCGCGGATCTTTTTCGATGGTCTTGAACAGCTTTTCCACGGCCTCTTCCCCTCCTTCCAAGACCTGGAAAAACGTCCCTTTTGAATACAGCAGGATTCCGGTAATATTGTTTGCGTCATTATTCTTCCGGCATTGTTTCAGCAGGGATAGCAGATCCTCCGGGCTCCAATCGCGTTTAGTGATACTGGCATAAGTCAGTCTGATCATGGTTTGCCCCCTCTCTGGATCCATTGGGAAGATCTCCCGGCACTTCGGTTTTGCCTTGTCCTGGATTGCATGGACATGATAGCAAAATCGCAGATGATCAACCTGCATCCATCTATTTCATTTAAACAAATTACCTTGCTTATGAAATAAGCGAAGGCAAAAGAAGATGATGATCACACGCTGTTTAACCCACAGTTGGAATTCCGGGAATTCAATTTACGTCCGCTTGATCATACACATGGCTATACAATGGTTGCCTTGTTACCCGCGGCTGAATCAGTGCAGCGACATCCGCATAGAAGATGCGCGCAAGCTCAATAGATGGCGTACGTCACAAAAGCATGGTTTTTAGAATCAGGCCGATGCCCGCACATGCGGCAATCACATGAATTACGTTGCGCCTGAAGCGGAACAATGCAACTGCTGCACCAAGTGCAATCAAGGCCGAAACCCAGTCGAAACCACCGTTAAATCCCTTTGGCCAAAGGACGTGGTAGCCAAAGAACAATGCCAGATTCAAAATCACACCTACCACGGCGGCGGTAATGGCCGTCAGTGGAGCTGTAAACTTAAGCTCATTGTGTGTACTTTCCACCAGTGGCCCCCCCGCCAGAATGAACAGGAAGGACGGCAGAAAAGTGAACCACGTCACAATGCTGGCCGCGACTGCTCCCGCAAGGAATAACGCATCTGGGCCAAACAGTGCCTTGACGTAACCACCCACAAAACCGACAAATGCAACCACCATGATAAGCGGCCCCGGAGTGGTTTCACCCAATGCCAGGCCATCGATCATTTGCGTGGGTGTGAGCCAGGCGTAGTGACCCACCGCACCTTGGTACACATAGGGCAACACGGCATAAGCCCCGCCAAAGGTCAGCAAGGCCCCCTTGGTAAAGAACCATCCCATCTGAGTCAAAGTATGATTCCAGCCGTAGATCGCAGTCAAAGCCCCCATTGGCAGCAGCCACAACAAAGCTCCTGCCACGACAACCCGAAATAATCGGGACCAGCGGAACTTTACATGCTCCGGCGGCGGCGCATTGTCATCTATGATTGCAGGGCCGAATGTCTTGTCAGCCTTGCCGTGACCACCGCCAACCCTGAATTTGTCGGGTGCAATCCGTCCGCCGACATAACCCAGCAACGCAGCTCCAGCAACGATAGCCGGGAAAGGTACATTTGCTGCAAAGATGGCGATGAATGAAACAATTGCAATGCCCCACAGCCAATTGTTCTTGAGAGTGCGCAAACCGATACGATGTGCAGCCTGTACAACAATGGCTGTTACCGCAGGTTTAATGCCATAAAACAGGCCCGCAACAAGAGGCATCTCGCCAAAGGCGATGTACACCCATGACAGGGTAATCAGAATCAACAGCGAGGGCAGCACAAATAGCACACCGGCAACGATGCCACCCCAAGTCCTGTGCATCAGCCAACCGATATAGGTTGCCAGTTGCTGCGCTTCCGGGCCGGGTAGAACCATGCAATAGTTAAGTGCGTGTAAAAAGCGCCGCTCGGAAATCCAGCGTCGGTTCTCGACCAGTTCCTGGTGCATGATCGAGATCTGCCCGGCAGGACCACCAAAGCTGATGAAACCTAACTTTAGCCAGAAGATGAACGCATGCCAGAACCCGACGGATTGTGGCATGGAACCTGTTGCCGCGTCCTCTCTGGTGACGGATTTATTCATGTTGTTCAGGTTCCCTTGGTGAAGCTGTCCAATTGGGGCGGATCGAATGGAACCCTCCGGAAATTAAGCGGTGTTAAAAAGCATTCAACAATTGCCACTTTTAATATCCATTTTCAAAGGGATCAAAATGCAATAGTTTAAATAAACAGTCAGATAAAATCACTGGAAAAGTGCGGCGCTGTTTACTGGCAAAAATTCAACGCTGATTCACAGCCTTGAAATACATTCAGCCTGGGAAGCCCCAACAGAATGCCTACGCTGAACGATTCAACCGTACAGTTCGCTACGATTGGCTGGCTCAACATTGATTTGATGACTTGGAACAAATACGGAAACACGCAACCAACTGGATGTGGATCTACAATCACGAAAGGCTCGACATGGCCATCGGTGGAATCACACCCAAAATAAAGTTGGCCATGGGAATTTATGCTCTACTTTCGATCCCCCTTAAAAAGAGGGGGATTACCAATGCAGATGTCTATTTCTTCAGTTCAGATTATTGAAATAAAGTTGTTTATACTTGAATGCTACCTGTGATTCAGCAATGGACAGGCTGTCTATAGCAACCTGGGTGTTGAACGGACATTCAAACACAAGTCGGATATCACCATCGCTGTTTAGTTTCAAAGGTATAGATGCTCCTACATGATAGTCCTGTGTTTTTCCTGTTTCTTCTATCTTTAGATTAATACTTTGGATATCTGTAAAATTGCTATCCGCCAGTCTTTTAAATAATACCCTGAATTTTTGACACCTGGATTCGGGATTAGAAGTTACTTGCAAACGAAGGCTGAGTATGTAGTTACTGAATGGGTTGAGTTGCTGTACACCTCTTACAGGAATATCCAATGAATTTGGTTCACCATTTAATCGATACTTCCCCGGCCCGGTAGGTGTAAATCCGACATTTCCAATCGGAATCAGATTGTTGCCATCCTGATGCCAGATGATTTGATGGGGAGATATGTCGATTCTCGGAGAAAGTGGCCTGGAATATTTTCGATGCAACTCTCCGATCGCAACAGCAATCAAAATAATTAAAGTAGCCATGATCAGTGTTTTCAGGTTCTTTGGATCCAGTAGCGTAGCCAACCCAACACCCGCTAAAATCACCAGCCACACATCAATTGCACCTACGCTATAACGGTGAACATACAAAAGTGGAACATGAACTGCAATTTGATAAATAAAAATCCCACTGATCAGTAACTGTATTAGACGGATTCTAATCGATAATAGTCCAATCAACCCTAAAATCACTTCCATGATTCTGAAAGAACGAATATTCCATAATGTATCTGGTAGTGCTATTTTAGAGACAAAAATAAACGCCCCAGTTTTTTGCATATAAGCAGCAAACAGATCTGTTGTCCAAAAACGTTCACTTAAAATGGTGAGTGCAACCCCTTTAAGTAAGCGGTCTCCAGTTACGCTGAGATGGTCATGTTCCATGGTAATGCCACCATCATCAAAGAAAAGACCGAATACCGGGAGTTCATAACCACCCGTTAAGGGATGGCTGCCAAAATATAGCGCGTTGCCCATGCCTGTGGCGAAAAATGGGAATTCAAAAAAAAACCAGTTTTTACCAATAAATATTAATGGAAAAATCAGGGCTATCCAATGCATTAACAGGAGACTTTTCCATACCCGACGCTGATCTCCGTTTGTGCGCAGCATGAATACTCCAGTGGCTGCAATCATTAGAATCAGGAAATAATAAAAGCTACCCCTGGTTAATATTGCCAAACCGAACGCAATACCCCCCAGTAAAAGGAAAATGAATTGGCGGCTTTGATTCACTACAATTTCCGCCACGCACCAAAACCACACACAAACCAAAAATATAAATAGAGGTTCTGTTAAAACCCTGGGAATAAATTCATGGAATATGGGTGATAAAGCAAACAGGAGTGCGGTACAAAGTCCAGCTTGACAAGAATGTATCAACTGGCCTATGCGATATAACAAAACAGTAATCACACAGGATAAGGCAATATTGGCGAATATGATTGTTGATTGCTTTGCACCTAATAATGCTGGATATACGTATGCCATTGGCGGGTAACGCAACGATTTCTCCAGACTGAAAAATTTCAGGCCGTCGTTCAAAAATTCTTTAGCATAAGGTAAATAATACGTTGCAGCGTCAAAGTCTAGCTCGTACACATAAAGATATTTTGAAACGGTGTAGCAGTTCAGCAGAACTAATAAAAACAAGCATAGAAAAACTAATCTCTGGATGAATTGACCTCGACCAGAAACCTTGACCGCAAGATTAGTAATTATAGACATATATTCCTGGCATAATTTCAGGGGCCCGAGTTATCTGATTCTCGTCAATATCAATTGGTAGATATATTGAATGAAGATTTATTGTTCTAAGGACACATTACTAAATCCAGGGGCTGTTAACACTTAGGCCAGCCAAAGGTAACGGGTACAGTTTGCTAAATATTTTTTCTGTTTTGGGCGTCGATCAGATGATCTACAAGTAATACATACTGCTCCCGTCCTCGACGATTTACCGTATCCAGGATCAGGCCAATCGTGACAAAGAGCGCACCAAGTGTGCATAGAGCTGTAGCAAGGACTGCTGTTGATGGATGTGTGACCTTTTCCGTAGCAATATATTCAGAAACCACAAAACCGCCGAACAAGATACCCAGGAAAAGAAAAATCCCCCCGATAAAACTAAAGAATATCAAAGGCCTGTAATCCTTAAACAACCATAATATGGTTTTTAGCACACGTAAACCATCTGAAAATGTATTCAATTTAGAGAAACTGCCATCTGGCCTCTTGCCATAAGGAATGCTAATTTCCTTGATGGGAAAACCATTTTCCAATGCATGCAGGGTTAATTCCGTTTCAATCTCGAACCCTTTACTTAATACCGGCATTGTTTTTACAAAACGTCTGCTAAAAACCCTATAGCCAGACAGAACGTCACTTAAATTTGCCCCAAACAGCATATTAATAATACGCAGTACCAGATTATTGCCAAATTTGTGAAGATTGCGAAAGGCGTGATCATGATAATCATGTAAACGGGTACCAACTACCATATCGGCCTTACCCTCATAAACCGGCACAAGCAGTTCCCTTACCTTATCTGCAGGATAGGTATCATCGCCATCGGCCATAATATACAAATCGGCATCTACATCACGAAACATGCTGCGCACTGTCCAACCTTTACCCTGACTTGCAACAAAAGATACTTTCGCTCCCGCATTTAAAGCCTTTTCCCGAGTTCGGTCAGTACTATTGTTATCAAAAACATAAATTTCAGCTTCCGGCAAAGCGATTGAAAAATCTTGTATAACCTTTGCTATCGTTATTTCTTCATTATAACAAGGCAATATTATTGCAACTCTTGGACTTATGGAATTCATATTGTCTTTTTTAGTATTACCTATCTCATTGATCTGATCAAAGGAATTATTCGCCAAAATTTACGGGATCCAATGACTATGCTGCATCGTTCATGCATCACTTTGCCTTTAAGGGTTTTTATGCCTGTCACCAGGAAGTCATAGCAGGTAAAATCACTACAATTCCAACCATAGAATGACCATATCTCCAGATTTTCTAATGGTCATTTATAAATTAGCTTCATGCGCCCTGAAAAATTCCATACTAACACTACTATCGCAGACAGAATTTTTGCTGACAATAGTTCCAAACCTACGATATCAATAAACGTCATCATACATAGATTGCTAAGCAGCAAGCCAATAATGCTAACTATTAATGTCGCCAAATATGCTCTACCAAGCTCTTTGGGTTCCAAGTTTCCATGAAAAACCCATTTGTGAGCAAGAAAAAAATTGATTATGTTGGCGACAATGAACCCTATTGTATTAGCCACGACATAATGAGTTATTTTAGCCAGGACTAATGTAATCGAAGTATCGAAAATAAAGGCAATCCCACCCACTACCAGATAAGAAGAAAATTTTTTAATCATACAGTACGCCGATTCAAATATGAAGTACAACGCTTGACTTGAAGGATACCTGATTGGGTGTTGGGTATCAATCTGGGTCGGCTGTTCCATCTTTCCATTACGCTATCTGAATCGCCCCGGGTTTCGAGGAGGCTATTTGGTCAAAGTAAAACAGTCTTTTCAGATTTCATTGTGATTTCCCGATAATATTGTTCTTCGGCCTCGGTTGTCGGTATATCGCCAATCGATTCCAGCAACCGCAGGTGGTTAAACCAATATACTCATTCCAGGATCGCCAATTCTATGGTAGCCCTGGTCTTCCAGGGACCACGCTTGCGGATCACCTCCGTTTTGTACAAACCATTGATGGTTTCGGCCAGAGCATTATCGTGGGCATCACCTGTACTACCCACCGACGGGTGGATGCCAGCTCGGTGTACCGGATGGACATGTATTGCGATCCCCAGTCCGAATGATGTATGAGACTGTCGAATTGTATGGGTTGTTTTGTGCGGCTGGATGGGTGGTATTAATGACTGTAATTTCCTACCGTAGAAACGCAAAAACCCAGACTTCTAGGCCCGGGTTTCTGTGGGCGTATTTTTGATATTAACAAATTAGTGCCAATAATCGTATGGTTTCTTGATTTTGGCGAGTATTCTAAAAAACCCTGCTGACGATGCAATGATTCGCATCTTCAGTATCTGGGTAGTTCTGCAGGGTTAAAGGTTACGAACTTATTCCTTCCGTTCCTGCTCATTCTTTATAGCGGTAAAAACTCTGCACGGGAAACCAGCTCGGTCTTCCATCTCCAAAGCCCCAGAGATTTGACCCGCCATCCCCCTCTAGATCTTCATCCTGAACGATCCATGGATGATAATTTACTAGGACGTAATGTTTTAATTATGGTATAAACCATACCATAAAAAATTTTGCAGGCATTTTACCCACCAGAAAGAACAAACCGGGTAAGCTCAGGACAATCACACCAAATTTTACGCTTCCTGACGCAAGAAGGCGTTTGATTCTCCATGCTCCAGTTTTGCATATGGTTCCGCTAGAAAATGAACTGGTGCATCACCGCAAATTCGAGACCCGGGAGCAGGAAAATAGAAAACCTCCAAATACATCGTGGTCTTCTACTACCGGCAACGGAAGCAAAAAAGGATGGGGTATCTATCACCGGCCAAATTTACGCAGTGATACTATGCAACACTGCTCGCTGCCTAACCTGTTGGTCTCTACGATTGACAGCAAAGGTCACGACCGGCATTGATGGCGTACATACCTTCTACTTTGACCCAATAGCCTCAACGAAACCAGGGGCGATTCAGATCGGCAGCTTTATGCTGCTGCAGAAAGTCACGCCAGCAGGCAACGCCAAGGTTTATGGGCCGATCCCAATCCTCTGCCACCTTGGGACCATAGAAAGCAACCCTGACTTGGTACAGGCAAGCGGAGTAAGTGTTGAAATCATATAACTCCGTTGGCCGCGAGTATTGCCAAGGTGACAGGACTTGATATGGCAATAGCAGATTGCTTTATGGTATCCATTTTCTTTTGTAGGTTATTTAAGTATGTAGTGCGATCGTGTTGGTTATTTATACTTAGTGCATTCAAAAATGCGAGCATGATATAAGTGCGTAACTTCTCTTCGGCATCGTTTTTGATACCAGCGCCAGGTGTTGCTCTAAGTACCATATTGTCCACGTCAGTAGCTACTTGAACGTTCTCGCATAGGCCATTTAGGTCCAGATCAATGAAATAGACTCTGACGTTATTGAGGAGATTAGGGAATTGATTATGATTGAACGATGCAACTCTCGTCCCTGAATTATTTTTTATATCCCAAAATACCGTGCCAAGATCTCTTGTCGTTCCTTCTTGAATATTGCTCATAATTTTTCCTTATTTTTTCCTGATGGTTCGGATGTACATGGTCTGAGAGGCTTTTGAGGAAATTTCATCTGACGTTTTGTCCTTCTCGAAGAATTCGAGAGGAGAATTGTCTGACTCGCGAATACTTTCAGTACTGCTCTTATCGAATTTAACTTTTAAGGATGTTTTGTCTTTTGAAAGTTGTGAAGGTTGGGGTGTAATCGCCGGTTGGCCGTCAAGTCTGACTTCAACGACCTTTTCAAGGTTGGCGCCTTTCACCCTGAATTCGGGTGAGGAAGGCACAACCACCCCAAGGGGTTCAACGCTACTCACTGAAACAGCATCCTTTGGTTTTTCATCAGGTTGCGCCGTTTCCTTCTTGCAGCCCCCGGTTTTAGGCTCATACTGCACCTCGACCTCGTTGCTTCTGCCTAGAGGAGTAATAACGGAGAGAGAATCACTGTTGTTCTTACCATTCGCAAGCTGGGGAATCGCGGGTAGCGAAAGTAGGATACCTTTCATGTCAGCCGTGATGGTGATAGCATCTCCCTCAAACTTTTGACCAAGTACAAATACCTGTTTGGCTCTCCAGATGTTCTTTCCTGTAATCAGCAAAGTGCTCGTATCGCAAACATTGATAGGCCCCCCCAGAACACTATCGATCGTGATGCGTGAATCGTGGCCAATAATATACTGGGTCAGCGAATCAAACTCATCTACCGAATTACGTACCAAACGGACTGTGATTGGACTTTCCTCATCACCAGGTAATTTGCGTAATTTGCCTGATGCAATACGCGCAGGTGACGGTGCCCAGGCTGTGGTCACATTCAAGTTTAAAGCTGGCCACCAGCCAGGTACGGCCATATCGACAGCCAAATCGTAAGTTTTTAATAGCTGCGCCATATCTATATGGCCTTTGGCATTCAGCACCGCGTGCGGGCCCAACACCCACCCGAAGAAACTTTCTCCTGCTTGTGAATATCCGACAACAGACGGTACTCGCTCCATTGCCGTTGCTCGTCCCATCGCTTGGCGCGAGTAACTTGCTGCGGCATCAGCACCGATACCAGAGCCCGGGTTAGTTGCAGCGAGCGAAGCGGCTAGCGCAAGGCTATTAGCAGAACGGGCAACGGTTGAAACCTGTTGAACCTGCTCACGTGGGCCAATTTCGTAAACCCGAATCTTGTTGTCATCGGTTATAGAGGGCCTCGATAGAGCTTGCCAAGGGAGCGATGTCTTTAAACTCTCTGAAAAAACCTTGCATTCTGGGAGTTTAGTCATCATATTAAGCACAGAGCTGTGAAGATTATGCGCACTTTTCAGGTTCGCATTTTTCAGGTCGGTGTCAATCAGCAGTTCAGGTAAGTTCAACTTTTTTTCATTAGAGTCAGGAATTGAGTAAAACACTCTCTTTGCAAGCTGAATATATTGACGTAATCGCTCACGAGCTACCGCTTCTTCAATACGCTGATAGATTGGGTTTGATTCGGCTGACGGCTTATTGGAGCAGATGTTAACTAAGATTGCAGGGCCCTCATTTGGCATAATCGAAGATAATTTGGATAGGGCACTTTGATATTCTTTGTTATCTTTGTTTGCAGAGTCTTTGTCTATTGACCAATGAGACCTTTCATAGATCATTGATGGCAGCTTAGATTCTCCAGTCTCATCTATGAGCAAAGGGACTAATAGCTCAACGCCACTCACTTCCATTTTTTCAAATGAGCCACTTAGCAATAATTCTTGAATGACCTGATTTTGTTCGTCCAGTTTTATATTATTATCTTTAAGGCGATACTCCTTGTTCATATTGATGTATTCCAGCCAATTTTGGAAAAATTGCTGAACAGCTACGTTTTGGTAATCCGGCGGGGAAACGTGGACTTCAATTGCCCCTAATGATTGCTGATTGTCACTATCAGGAAGTACGCTAGCCTGAAAGTTCAAACGAATCAGACGCGCATTGGCATAGTCATGCAACTGATCGAGTCCAGCCGAGTTCTGGGCGGCCTTCAGCATGTCACGATAGGCACTGCGATCTCTAAAGTCATCGAATGGGGTGCTTTTTAGCGGTGTTTCTGTGGGTAGTTTTCCCTCGCTGCCGAATAGCGTAGATAAATTTGCATTCAGACTGCCTATGGCTGTTTGCAGTTGATCTGCCGCGCTGGCTGTGGCGGCTGTAGTGCTTGGCGTCGAGCCGCTGGCTGTGGCGGCTGTAGTGCTTGGTGTCGAGTTGTTGGTTGTGGTGGTTGTAGTGCTTGGTGTCGAGTTGTTGGTTGAGGTTGTTGTGGTGGTTGTAGTGCTTGGCGTCGTTACTGGCGTAGTCTGTGAATCGAGGTTTGCTCGTACCAGGTTTGCATCCCGCTTCAACTGGTCAAGTTGAAGTTGCAGTTTGATTACGTCTATCTGATGCTGGAGATCCCCTGTTTCCCTATTCTGGCGATATGTCGCAGCTGCTGCAGGATCGAACTTAAGTCCGATTGCTGCTGCAAAGGCTGTGATTTTCTCTACTTCGCGCCTGATTTCCGGCGTGAAAATGACCTTTGTCGAATCCGTGCTATCGGTTATTAATTGATCAATCCACTTACTGTCTCTCGATCGCTCACTTATAAGCGCCTCACGGGTGTAAAGCTTCGGGTCTGACAGCGTGATTGTGCCTGGTGCGTTGCGGATATTGGTGTCATATGTAATACGATCGGCAAAGGGCGTGGAGCAGCCAGATAAAATGACGAGTGCAGCGATGCTTACTAAAATCCCTTGGTAGTTATACATATTTTGGTCCTCTCTTTTATATTTTGGACACAACTGATTGGCGAACACAGATACCTTTTGTGGCAAAAGACACAAGATCGATAGTCGTTTGTTTCTCATATTTTAAGAAATCTTTGATTATTCCCTGAACTACTCCCATGATTTCAAAACGAAATCAAGATCCGATACAAATTTTGTAATTAAGACATACCTGAGGTGAGCATTGTCTCAATAAGATCAACCGTTCTTTAACCTTCCAACCTGCCTCAGACACAATACGCATACGATATTCGCAATAATTGCCATTTCTCCTTGACGATATTCACCAACAAGAACACCAACGAACTGATCCGGCAGTACTTCCCCAAAAAACGGAACTTCTCCACCATCACACAACAGGAGATCAACAATGTCATGGAGCGATTGAACAACCGACCCAGAAAACGACCCGGTTTTTTAACTCCCAGTCAGGTATTCTTCAAGTCAGGCGTTGTACTTCAAATTTGAATCCGCTCATTTAAAAATATACAAGTTTTTTTAGAGTATATTATTAAAATTTTATTGTCAAAGTTATTTCAATAAACATTGATTTATCTCAACATGTAAATAAACATATTTTATATTTATATATACCGTCTTTAAAAAACAATGCAAAGCAGTTTAAAAATAAACTTAGACTACTTAAATGCTATCCCATCCAAATTCTTTCTTTTAAGCTCGCACTGACGGAACACACGCTTAATAACGGAAAAATGACCTACCAATTTGACTGGAGCCACGAACAGGTGGAATTGGAGGACGTCCTGCAAACCGTCAAGGTAGCGCATTTCCGGATGGCCTACAGCCGCCAGATGTTTGTAGTCGCCTACCCAAGGGAAAGCCAGGAAATGGTATGGATGCACACAACCGCGCCTTGGCCTTTCTTGGAGGCGTACCTGCGCGACTGATCTATGACAATCTCAAAACGGTCGTAGATTCTGTATTCACCGGCAAGGAACGTAAATTCAACCGGCGCTTCCTGTGCATGGCCAACCACTATCTGTTTGAACCAGTTGCCTGCACACCTGCTTCTGGCTGGGAAAAAGGCCAGATGGAAAATCAGGTTGGCAATATCCGTGAATGGCTGTTCACGCCCCTGGCCCGATTTGCCCCGTTTACTGAATTGAAGGGATGGATTGCGACACGCTGCAAAGAATTGGCACAGCGTTCTCGCCAAACCAAGAGCCAGCGCACCATTGCAGCGTGCTTTGCTGAAGAGCAACCGCTTCTACGTCCCGTCACAACCAGCTTTGATGGGTACGGCCGATAGCCTGATTCTGATTGGAGGAACAGGGACAGGGGAATCCCGTCTGGCCAATGCAATTGGCGTGGCAGGCATTCATCAATCCAGACGTGTCCGATTTTTTAATGTAGTGGATTTGGTTCATCAGCTTGAATGGGAGAAAAGCATGGGCAAGGTCGGCAACCTAACCAAGCAGCTTTGTCTGGTGGACGCTGTAATTCTGGATGAAATGGGCTATTTTCCGTTCCCAGCGTCCAGTGGTGCGCTACTGTTCCATCTAATCAGCCTGCTTTATGAGAAAACTTCCCTGATCATTACGACCAATCTGTCCTTCGGCGAATGGGTTCAGGTGTTTGGCGACGCAAAATGACTACCGCATTACTAAACCATGTAACGCATCACTGCGATATCCTGGAAACCAGCAACGATTATTACCGTTTTAAGCAACGGAAAAACAAATCTTAGCAAAT
>Ga0209573_1004230_pt1 | contig 14452 bp, 10 predicted proteins | sample TNRBio252014_DNA_FD_185870 | JGI IMG/M metagenome (GOLD analysis project Ga0209573, IMG submission 185870) | Wastewater treatment Type I Accumulibacter community from EBPR Bioreactor in Madison, WI, USA - TNR Reactor_6/25/2014_ DNA (SPAdes)... | ecosystem: Engineered > Bioreactor > EBPR >...
GGGCAAGGCCGGGACCGAGGTGGACCACAACCTGATGCTGGGCTCGCTGATGTTCGGCGCAGGATGGGGGTTGGTCGGCCTGTGCCCCGGTCCGGCGGTTGCCTCGATCAGCTGGGGCGGCATCGGTGGTCTGGTCTTCATGTTCGCCATGCTGGCCGGTATGCTGGTGGCCCCGGCGTTTCGCGCAAGGCTCAACGCGGTCGCCACGGCGATCCGCTGACAACTGGAGAGTGACATGGACATCCGCCCGCTGACCGACGCTTACAGCGTCACACCGCAGATCTTGGCCGAGGATATCCCGGCCATCGCCGCGGCCGGGTTCACCACGGTGATCTGCAACCGCCCGGATGGCGAGAACCCGGCCGACCTGGCGGCCGAGGCGCTGCGCCCGGCGATCGAGGCGGCGGGCATGGTGCTGGTGGTCAACCCGGTCATCGGCGGCGCGCTGACGATGGAGAATGTCGAGGCCCAGCGCGCCGCGCTCGACGGTGCCAGCGGCAAGGTGCTGGCTTATTGCGCCTCGGGCAATCGCTCGTCGATCGTCTGGGCGCTGGCGAACGCTGGGCGGATGCCGGTGGACGACCTGATCGCGCCGGGGGCAAGATATGGGTATCAGGTGGCGCAGTTCCGCGGGTTGATCGAACAACTGGCGCAGGGCTGAGGAGGCGGCGCCTGCGGGGGCATCGAGCCCCCTTGGCGCCGGTGGGCCGCTGCCCACACCCGCCCAAAGGGGCCCAAGGGCCCCTTTGGAAACCCCCTGACTATTTCCCGCACGATGAAACGGCGGCGTCGTGACACGGCGTCGCCGTTGTCTTTGACGCCGGGGGCGTGTTGAGTGGTGCAAAGTGGAGGATGCCATGCGCGCTGCCGTCTGTCATGAATTTGGCCAGCCCCTGACCCTGCAAGAGGTGGTTCTGCGCGACCCCGGCCCCGGTGAAGTCCGGGTGGCGCTGGAAGCCGTCGCGATCTGTCATTCCGACCTTGGCTATCTCGACGGGCTCTGGACCAGTGCCTTGCCTGCGGTTTATGGGCATGAGGCCGCCGGGCGGGTCTCGGCGCTGGGGGCAGGGGTGCAGGGCCTGGCCTTGGGCGACCCTGTCGTGGTGACGATGATCCGCGCCTGTGGCCAGTGCCGGGCCTGTCGCACCGGCAAGCCGTTCTTGTGCGGGGCGTCGCATGACCGGGGCAATGGTGTGCTCAGCCTGCCGGATGGCACCGTGGTCGAGCAGGGCTTGGCGACTGCGGCCTTTGCCGAGGCCTGTGTCGTGCATGCCAGCCAGGTCGCCAAGGTGCCCGAGGACCTGCCGATGGAGTTGGGCGCCCTGCTGGCCTGCGGCGTCATCACCGGCACCGGCGCGGCAATCAACACCGCACAGGTGCGGCCCGGTGAAGCGGTGGTGGTGATCGGCGCCGGTGGCGTCGGGCTGAACGCGATACAAGGCGCGCGCGTCGCTGGCGCCGGGCGGATCATCGCCATCGACCTGTCGGATGACAAACTGGCGGCGGCGCGCGACTTTGGTGCGACGGACGCGCTGCGCGCCGACATGAAAGGTCTGCGTCGGGCGGTTCTGGCGCTGACCGAGGGGCAGGGGGCGGACCATGTGCTTGTCGCGGTCGGGGCCATTGCCGCTTATGATCAGGCGGCCTCGCTGGCCTGCCGGGGCGGGCAGGTGGTGGCGGTGGGGATGCCGGCCTCGGGCGCGAAGATGCAGATCGAGCCGGTGATTCTGGCCGCCACCGGGCAAAGCCTGCGTGGAAGTTTCATGGGCGGAACACTGGTGCAGCGGGATATCCCGGCATTGGTGGCGCTGTGGCGGCAGGGGCGGCTGAAGCTGGAAGAGCTTATCACCGCGCGTTATGACTTTGCCGAGATCAATCAGGCGATTGCCGATGCGCGCGCCCCGCACGTACGGCGCAATGTGGTGCGGATCGTCGGGCCCGGCGCGGCGTCGCGGCCCTAGGCGCAAGTCGTCGCTGCCACGGGCCGGACCGGGCTGGCGCGCTGCGGATTGTCGAACAACCGGTCGCCTATGGGCAAGGGCATGTCGTGATCCGGAGGGCGTGGCAGGTGGATTTCCAGTGTCCTAGCGGCCATCAAGGGAGAGTGCGTCATGAAACTGGTCGATCTGGAAACCTTTGTCATCGGGACGCCGCCGCCGGGCTGGGGCGGGCGGTATTGGCTGATCGTCAAGCTGACGACCGACGACGGTATCGTCGGTTATGGCGAGGTCTATGCCGCCTCGGTCGGACCAAAGGCGATGGTCGCGGTGATCGCTGATGTGTTCGAGCGCCACATGGCGGGCGAAAATCCCGAGAATATCGAGAAGATGTTCCGCCGGGTCTATTCCTCGGGCTTTACCCAGCGACCGGACCTGACGGTGATCGGCGCGTTCTCGGGGCTCGAGATCGCCTGTTGGGACATCATCGGCAAGGCCGTCGGGCGACCGGTGCATGCGTTGTTGGGGGGGCTGCTGAACGAGAGGCTGCGGGCCTATACCTATCTCTATCCTTTGCCGGGAATGGACGCGAAAACCTTCTGGACCTCGCCCGAGATGCAGGCGGAATCAGCGATTGTTGCAGTCAATCAAGGGTTTACCGCGATCAAGTTCGATCCGGCCGGCCCCTATACCATCCATGGCGGGCATCAGCCGGCGCTGTGGGACATCGACCTCAGTGTGCGCATGTGCGCGGCGTTGCGCAAGGCGGTGGGCAATCGGGCAGACCTGCTGTTTGGCACGCATGGCCAGTTCACTCCTTCGGGCGCGATCCGGCTGGGGCAGGCGATCGAACAATTCAGCCCGCTGTGGTACGAAGAGCCGATCCCGCCGGACAATCTGCTCGATTTCGCGCAAGTGGCGCAGGCGGTTCGCATTCCACTGGCGACGGGCGAGCGCATGACGACCAAGGCCGAGTTCGGCACTTTGCTGCGCAGTGGTGGGGCGTCGATCCTGCAACCGGCGCTGGGGCGCTCGGGCGGGATTCTGGAGACCAAGAAGATCGCCGCCATGGCCGAGGCCTTTGGTGCGCAGGTCGCCCCGCACCTCTATGCTGGGCCCGTAGAATGGGCGGCCAATGTGCAACTGGGCGCGACGCTGCCCAATCTGTTGCTGGTCGAGACCATCCAGCAGGGCGGCGAGTTCCATCTGCCGCTCATCAAGCACAGCCTGCGGGTCGAGGAGGGATACATCCCGGTGCCCACCGAGCCGGGGCTGGGGATTCAGTTCGACGAGGCCCTCGCCAGGGCGCATCCCTATGACGATTCTGGCTTGCATCTGCAGATGCAGGAAGCGCCGATCAGCTTTGCCAATCCCAACGCGTTTCAGGGCGGCGCCCCGCGGGAATGACGTCAGGGCAGGGGCCAAGGCCAAGAAAGAGGTTGAATTCATCGCCCCGTCGCGTTTGGATAGCGACGGGTCGCAAATGGAACGGCATCAGAGACGGCCTTGATGCGGCATGATCCGCAGCCGAGCCCGCGTAAATGCCGCGACGACGCCGAGCTAACAGGGAGAATACTAATGACCAAAATGACCGCGACGGATACCCGTATCCATCCCGCGGCGCAGATGTATGCCAGCGAAGTTGCCGCTGGCACACTCAGCCGCCGCGAATTCATCACCCGCGCGACCGCGCTGGGTCTGGCGGCACCGGCGGCCTATGGCCTGCTGGGCCTCGCCGCGCCGCAGGCTCAGGCGCAGACGCCCGTCATGGGTGGCACGCTGAAGATGCAGATGATCGTCAAGGCGCAGCGCGACCCGCGCACCTGGGACTGGTCGGAACTGGCCAACACCTGCCGCGGCTGGCTGGAATATCTGGTTGAATATCAGCGCGACGGCTCGCTGCGCCCGACCCTGCTGGAAAGCTGGTCGGCCTCGGACGACGCAATGGTCTACACGTTGAACGTCCGTCAGGGCGTCAAGTGGAACAACGGCGACGACCTGACCGCCGAGCACATCGCGCACAACTTCGCCCGCTGGGCCGACTCGTCGGTCGAGGGCAACTCGATGGCAAGCCGCGTAAGCGCGCTGATGGCCGATGGCCAACTGGCCGCCAACGCTGTCGAGGTTGTGGATACCCACACCCTGCGTCTGCACCTGAACGCCCCCGACATCGCGCTGATCGTCTCGCTGGCCGATTACCCGGCGGCGGTCGTGCACCCGGCCTTTGAAGGCGACGATCCGGTTGCCAACCCGCTGGGCACGGGCCCCTATCTGCCGGTCAGTTATGAGCCCGGCATCGGCGCCGTGCTGGAGCGCAACGCCAACCACACCTGGTGGAATGCCGGCAACGGCGCCTGGCTGGACCGCATCGAGTTCGTCGATCTGGGCACCGATCCCGCCGCCTGGGTGGCCGCTGCCGAATCGGGCGAAATCGACCTGAACTATCAAACCCAGGGCGATATCATCGACATCCTCGAAGCCGTCGGTCTGCCGCGCTCGGAAGCTGTCACGGCCTCGACCCTCGCCGTGCGCTTCAACCAGGAGCAGGAGCCCTATACCAACGTCGCCGTGCGCCGCGCCCTGATGAAGGCCGTGAACAACTCGGTGGTGCTGGAACTGGGTTACTCGGGCCTCGGCACTGCTGCCGAAAACCACCATGTCTGCCCGATCCACCCCGAATACGCCGAAGTTGCGAACATCGGCCATGATCCCGCTGCCGCGCGCGCCGAGATCGAAGCCGCTGGTCTGGGCGACTACGAGTTCGAGTTGATCTCGGTCGACGAGGCCTGGCAGTCGGAGACCTGTGACGCCGTGGCGGCCCAGGTGCGTGAAGCCGGGATCAACATCAAGCGCACGATCCTGCCGGGTGCGACCTTCTGGAACGACTGGACCAAGTATCCGTGGTCGGCGACCGAGTGGAACATGCGTCCGCTGGGCGTGCAGATCCTGAACCTGGCCTATCGGTCGGGCGTTCCGTGGAACGAGGCAGCCTTTGCCAACGCCGAATTCGACACGCTGCTCGATCAGGCCAACGGCATTGCCGATGCCGATGCCCGTCGTGTGGTGATGGCGCGGCTTGAGGAAATCATGCTCGAGCAGGGCGTGCTGATCCAGCCCTACTGGCGCTCGATTTTCCGCAACGCTCGTCCGAACGTGCACGGCGCCGAGATGCATCCGACCTTTGTGGTTGATGTCGTCAACTACTGGAAGTCGTAATCCCGCCTGAACGGGCGCGCGCCGCCATGGCAAGCGTGCGCCCCACCCCCCTGCCCGACCGGCAGGGGGGGCTTTCCGCAGCCGTGGCGCCTTGTGCCGCCGCGCCACAGGAGTCGCCATGCTGCTTTTCCTGAGCCGCCGCATCGGCATGATGCTTGTCACGGCCCTGTGCCTGACCTTCATCGTCTTTGCCCTGACCAATCTTCCCGCAAAGCTGGAAACTTTGGCGAAAACCCAGGCCGGCAGTCGCATGACCGAGGCCGAGGTCGCCAGCTGGATCGAGCGCAACGGCTATGGCTCGCCGATGGTGCAGCGCTATGGCGAGTGGCTGGGCGTGCTGCCCGGCTGGGTGCGTACCGAGGCCGATGGCACGGTGCGTGGCCGCTGCGTTGACCGCGCCGGCACGCCCGAGGCCGCCGGAGACCGCTGCGGCATCCTGCAGGGCGACTGGGGCTTTTCCACCCGGTTCCGTGAAACCGTGCTCAACGTGCTGTCGGCGCGGCTGGGCGCGACCGGCTGGCTGATGATGTGGGTGCTGATCGTCATGGTGCCGATGTCGCTGATCGTCGGCGTGCTGGCGGGGATGCGCGAAGGCTCGCGCACCGACCGCACGCTGTCGACGCTGTCGATCGCCACCACCGCCACGCCGGAATATGTGTCGGGCGTGCTGTTCATTGCGCTGCTGGCCTCGTCCACGGTCGGCCTGTCGCCGCTGTTTGTCTCCTGGGGCTGGGCCACCGGGCCGGTGCTGTTTCAAGGCAACGCGCGCTCGGCGCTCGACAGCCTGACCTTTTCCAACTTCACGCTGCCGGTCTTGACCGTGGCGCTCTATGGGATGGGTTACATCGCGCGCATCACCCGGGCCTCGATGACCGAGGTGATGACCCAGCAATACATCCGCACCGCGCGGCTGAAGGGCGTGGCCTTTGGCACCATCGTCATGCGCCATGCCCTGCGCAACGCGCTGATTGCGCCCTTCACCGTCATCATGCTGCAGATCCCGTGGCTCTTGAACGGCGTGGTCATTACCGAAGTGCTGTTCTCGTATCCCGGTTTCGGCTGGACGCTCTATGAGGCGGCGATCAACAACGACATCGAGTTGCTGCTGGCGTCCTCGGTGGTCGCGGTGGTTGTCGTTCTCATCACGCAATTGATCTCGGACCTCGGCTATGTCTGGCTCAATCCCCGTATCCGGCTGTCGTAAGGAGCGCCCATGGACCCCCTCGGCTGGCCAGAAATCCTGATCCGCATCGCCCAGCAATTGCTGCCGGTCTGGATCGCCATGGTCTTGACCTTTGCCCTGTCGATCCGCTTTCGGCGGCGGCTGGGACTTTATGGCAAGCTCTTCGATTCCGGCGTCGGGATGGTCGGCTTTGCCATCGTAATCTTCTGGCTGTTCACGGCGCTGTTTGCCGGCTGGATCGTCACGCATGACGCGCTTTCCCAAGTCAGCCAGATGCGCAACGCGCTGCCCGGCGCGGCACTGCCGAACCCGGACGGGCGCTATCCCTACTATCTGTTCGGCGGCGACGCGCTGGCGCGCGACGTGTTCTCACGCATGGTGATGGGCGCGCGCGAGGTGCTGCGGATCGCTCCCTTTGCCGCGATGATCTCGTTCATGATCGGCATCCTGCTGGGCCTGCCCGCGGGCTATATCGGTGGGCGGCTCGATACCGGGCTGACCTTTCTGGCCAATCTGGTGCTGGCCTTTCCGGTGATCCTGCTATTCTTCCTGCTGGTCGCGCCCGAGATTCAGGAAACACCGCTGCCGCTGGTGATGGCCGGGTTCCTGTTCCTCGCGCCGATCCTCTTTGTCACCATTCTGCTCAACAGCCGCTTTTTCACCCAACCGGCCAAGCGTAACCTCTATGTCGGGGTCGTGCTGGCGATCGGGGCTTGGGCCTATCTGGGGCTGGTGTTTGGCGCCGATCCGACGGGGATCTGGGCGATGTCGCCCAACCTGTTGAACGTCTTTGTCGCCGTGGTCTTTGTCAATGCGCCGACCGTGTTCCGCATCGTGCGCGGCATCACGCTGGACATCAAGACCCGCGATTATGTCGCCGCCGCCCAGACCCGCGGTGAGGGGCCTTGGTACATCATGCTGTGGGAGATCCTGCCCAATGCCCGCGGGCCGCTGATCGTCGATTTCTGCCTGCGCATCGGCTATACCACCATCCTTCTGGGCACCCTCGGCTTCTTTGGCCTCGGCGTCTCGCCCGAGAGCCCGGACTGGGGCTCGACCATCAACGCCGGTCGCCGGTTGCTGACGGTCTATCCGCACCCGGCGCTGGTGCCCGCGCTTTCGCTGATGAGCCTCGTCCTTGGCCTCAACCTGCTCGCCGACGGATTGCGCGAAGAAAGCCTCAAGGACTGATGCAACGCCGCGCGCCGCGTCAACTTGCGTGAAATACTCCACGGGGTCCGGGGGTGAAAACCCCCCGGTCCCGGCCTGCCACAGGAGCTGTCGATGACCGACTGGACACCCGACCAACCTATCCTCGAGATCACCAATCTCTCAATCAGCTTTTTCACCCGCATGCGCGAGATCCCGGCGGTGATGGATTTTTCCTGCACTGTCATGGCGGGCGAGGCGATGGGGTTGGTCGGCGAATCCGGCTGCGGCAAATCCACCGTGGCGCTGGCGGTGATGCGAGACCTCGGGGTCAATGGTCGTATCGTTGCGGGCACCATCAAGTTCAAGGGCCGCGACCTGACCACCATGTCGCAGTCCGACCTGCGCAAGATCCGCGGCTCGCAGATCGCGATGATCTATCAGGAACCGATGGCCTCGCTGAACCCGGCGATGACCATCGGCGCGCAATTGGCCGAAGTGCCGATGATCCACGAGGGCATGCCGCGCACCGAGGCGCTGAAACTGGCGCGCCAGTTGATCGCCGATGTGCGCCTGCCCGACCCGGATCGCATCCTCAACGCCTATCCACACCAGTTGTCTGGCGGGCAGCAGCAGCGCATCGTGATTGCCATGGCGTTGATGTCAAAACCGGCGCTGCTGATCCTCGATGAGCCGACAACCGCGCTCGACGTCACCGTCGAGGCCGGGATCGTCGATCTGGTCAATGATCTGGCGTCGAAATACGGCACGTCGATGCTGTTCATCTCGCACAATCTGGGGCTGGTGATGGAGGTCTGCGACCGCATCACAGTGATGTATTCTGGCGAGGCGGTGGAGACCGGTGGCATCAAGGAGGTCTTTGACCGCATGCGCCACCCCTATACGCAGGCGCTGTTCCGCTCGATCCCCTTGCCAGGGGCTGACAAGACCACGCGGCCGCTTCGTGCGATTCCCGGCAACTTTCCCTTGCCGCATGAGCGCCCTCAGGGCTGCAACTTTGGCCCGCGTTGCGAGTATTTCGCCCAAGGCCAGTGCAACGCCGATGACGTGCCGATGCGCGCGGTGCCCGGCGAGGCGCGCCACCACTCGCGCTGTCTGCGGTTTGATGCGATCGACTGGGCGGCGCCGATGGTCGCCGGTGTCGAACATGAGCGCGCCAAGATCGGCGAGGTCGTTCTGCGCATGGACGATGTGCGCAAGTATTATCAGGTCGCGGCCTCGTCCATGTTCAGCGGCGGCGATACCAAAGTGGTCAAGGCCAACGAGACCCTCAGTTTCGACGCCCGCGAGGGCGAGACTCTGGCCATTGTCGGCGAATCCGGCTGTGGCAAATCGACCTTTGCCAAGGTCTTGATGGGGCTTGAAACCGCCACCGCCGGCAACATCATGCTGTTCGATGAAAACGTGCAGTCAACGCCGATTCAGGCGCGCAATACCGACACGGTTTCGTCGCTGCAGATGGTGTTCCAGAACCCGTTCGACACGCTGAACCCCTCGATGACCGTGGGCCGTCAGATCATCCGCGCTTTGGAGATCTTCGGCGTCGGTGACAGCGACATGGCGCGGCGGCAACGGATGCTGGAATTGCTGGACCTCGTGAAGCTGCCGCGTGAATTTGCCGAGAGGATGCCGCGGCAGTTGTCGGGCGGGCAAAAGCAGCGCGTCGGCATTGCCCGCGCCTTTGCCGGGAACGCCAAGGTGGTGATTGCGGACGAACCGGTCTCGGCGCTCGATGTGTCGGTGCAGGCGGCGGTGACGCAACTGCTGATGGACATCCAGCGCGAGCATGGCACGACGCTGCTTTTCATCAGCCATGACCTCAGCATCGTGCGCTATCTCAGTGACCGGGTGCTGGTGATGTATCTGGGGCATGTGGTGGAACTGGGCACCACCGATCAGGTGTTTTCGCCTCCCTACCACCCCTATACCGAGGCGTTGCTGTCCGCCGTGCCGATTGCCGATACGCGGATCACCAAGAACCGCATCGTGCTGGAGGGCGACATTCCGTCAGCCGTCAACCCGCCGCCCGGTTGCCCGTTCCAGACCCGCTGCCGCTGGAAATCGCAGGTGCCGGGAGGGCTGTGCGACCGTGAGATGCCGCCGATGGTGACGCTGGCCGAAGGGCACCAGATCAAGTGCCACCTCTCGTCCGAGGTGCTGGCGGCGATGGAGCCGGTGTTCCGGTTGGCAGCCGAATAGGGCGGGGATGCTAAAAAGGGGGCCGCGAGGCCCCCTCTATCGTCTCGGCTGCAAAGCGCCTCAGCGCCCGCGGATCCTCGGGTCGAGCGCGTCGCGCAGGCCGTCGCCGATGTAGTTCACGCTCAGCACCACCATCGAGATGAACACACCCGGCATCATCGAACGCGACGGATAGTCCTGCAGATAGTCCACGCCATCGGCAACCAGCCGGCCCCAGGTGGGGAAGTCGGGCGGGAACCCCATGCCGAGGAAGCTGAGTGCGCTTTCGGTGATGATGGCCGTCGCGATGGTCAGCGTCGCGGACACCATCACCGGGCTCAGAACGTTGGGCAGGATATGGCGCAGGATCAACCGGCCCGGAGGCGTGCCGATCGAACGCGCGGCCAGCACGTACTCGCGCTCTTTCAACGCCAGCACATCGCCGCGCACCACCCGCGCCGTGCGCATCCACGAGGTGATGGCGATGGCAGTGACGATCATCAGGAACATACCCATTTCGACGCCAAAGGCGTTGCTGAGCGGCTGGCGGAACAGCATCGACATCACCAACAGCAGCGGCAGCAGCGGCAGCGCCAGAAAGAGGTCGGTCATCCGCATCAGGATGCCATCGACGCGGCGGAAATAGCCCGCCACCACGCCGATCAGCGCGCCGAGGAAGATGGACAGCAGCATCCCCACCACACCGACCGCCAGCGAGACCTGCCCGCCCTTCATCATACGCGCGAACATGTCGCGGCCCAACTGGTCGGTCCCCATCGGGTGCGCCCAACTGAAGCCCTGATTGCGCGCCCGGATGTCGATATGCGTCGCGCTATAGGGCCAGATCCACGGCCCGACAAAGCAGAACAGGATGATGCCAAAAAACACCAGCATGCCGATCAGCGCGCCGCGATGCGTCTTGAACTGGTCCCAGACATCCCACCACTGGTTGCGGGGGGCACGGAAAACGACGGCATCAGTCATAGCGGATCCTCGGATCGAGCACGGCATACAGAATGTCGGCGATCAGGTTGAAGAGCACGATCAAGATGGCGAAGACGACCGAAAGCGTCAGCACCATGGGAATATCCGAAGCATAGATCGCGGTGATGAGCAGCGCGCCAAGCCCGTTCACCCGGAACACCTGCTCGGTGATGATTGCGCCGGTAAAGACGGTCGGAATGCCCAGCGCGATCACGGTCACCACCGGGATCAGCGAGTTGCGCAGCACATGAACCAGCACGACCACTTTCTCGGTCATGCCTTTTGCGCGTGCCGTGCGCACATAATCCTGCGTCATGTTGTCGAGCATCGAAGCGCGCATGAAGCGGGTGATCTGCGCCGCGTTGTAGAGGGTCAGCACAAAGACCGGCATCGCCATCTGTCGCAATTGAAGGCCGAAATCGTAAAAACTGTCGACCACCAGCGTCGTGTCATAGATGATCGGGAACCAGCCCAGCCAGATCGAGAAGATCAGCATCAACAGCGGCCCGGTGAAGAAGGTCGGCAGCGAAAAGCCGACCATGGACACAAAGGTTCCGGCCTGATCGAACCAGGAATACTGGCGATACGCCGAATAGATGCCGATCGGCACCGCCAGCAAGATGCCGAAGATATAGCTGAGGCCAACGACCCACAGCGTTTGCGGCAGGCGCTGCGCGACGATATCGGCCACCGGCGAGCGCGTCTGGAACGAGATGATCCGCGGTCCCTCGACCCGCAGCCACTCGAGCCCGGTCATGTTGGCCATGACATGGCTGGGTTCGACCACCGAGAACAGATAGAGCCAGCTGTAAAAGCGCACATACCAGGCCTCGCCCAGACCAAGAGCCAGGCGCATCTGCTGGCGGACCTCGGGTGGGATGGTCAGCGGCATGTCCGCCATCGGGTCGCCTGGCGACAGTTCCAGCAGCAGGAAGATGACGAGAGCGATGAACAAAAGCGTCGGGATTGCCAGCAGCAACCGTCGCATCGTGAAGGTGAACATGGGGAGTGGCGCCTTTGTTCAGCGTTCGGGGCAGGAAGGATGGCCCGCCCCGGTGAGGGGGCGGGCCGGTGTTGAATCAGGTCACTGGACGCGGTGCCAATCGGCGATGTTCCACAGGCCCGAGTCCCAGACGTTCAGCACGACGCCGCCGAGGGTGGTGGCATGCGCATCGACACGACCACGGTCAACCAGCGGGATGACGACGAAGTTCTGCACCAGGATGTCGTTCAGCTGACGGGCAATCGCGCCGCGCTCGTTGATGTCGGCGGTCTGAGCGAGCTGCAGGTGCAGCGCGTCATAGGCCGGATCGCAGAAGCGGTTGATGTTTTCACCCTGCCACTGGCTTTCCGGACGCGGTTCCAGACCGCAGCGCCAGGCACCGAGGTACTGCTCCGGGTCGGTGCCCGCGAAGTTGTTCGCGTACATTTCGACGTCGGCATAGAACTTCTGGAAGGTGTCGGGCGAGCCGGGGTCACCACCGAAGAACACCGAGGCGTTCACGTTGCGCAGGTTGGCTTCGATGCCGATCTCGCGCCACCACTGCTGGATCAGGGCCTGGAAGTCCTGACGAACGGCGTTGGTCGAGGTCTGATAGTCGATGACCAGACGGCGGCCTTCGGCGTTCACGCGGATGCCGTCGGCGCCGACGGTCCAGCCGGCCTCGTCAAGCAGCGCACGGGCGCGGTCCATGTCCTGGGTCTGGCAGTTCTCGTTGGCCTCCGAGGCAAACACCGGCGGGTTCGGCACGATGTTGCAAGCCGGACGGCCAGCCGGGCCATAGCCGATTTCCGTCAGCAGCCCGCGGTCGATGGCGCGGCTCAGCGCCTCACGAACACGGATGTCCGAGAAGATCGGGTGCGGCGCGGCGCGGGTCGAACGGGTTTCCGGCGGCAGGTCAGCCGACGGGTCGGTCATGTTGACCTCGATGCGCTCGACCAGCGTGCCGAAGGCCGAAACCGTGGTGCCACGGCCGCCCTGCTGCATGGTGGCGATGACATCGGGGGCCAGCTGCAGGTTCCAGGCATAGTCCATCTCGCCGGTTTCCATCACCGCACGACCGGCCGAGGCCGCGTCGCCGCCGCCCTTGAAGGTCAGAGTGGCGAAATGGGGCAGGGCGGGATCGCGATAGTTCGGGTTGGCCTCGAACGAGATCACGTCGTTCGGACGGAAGTCCACAACGCGGAAGGCGCCGGTGCCGATCGGGTAGAAGTTGGCTTCGGTGCACTCCGGCGCGCGGGTGCCGGTGCAGTTTTCGAACTGGGCACGCTGGATGATCGGCGACTGAGCCGACACGAACGGGCCATAGGGCACAGGCTTGGGCACGGAATAGTGCACGGTCACGGTGCGCGCATCGACGACTTCGACCGACTCGACATCGGCAAAGCGCGCAGCCTGGGCGCAGCCCCCTTCGGGGTGCATGCAGTATTCAGCGGTGAAGGCCACGTCGGCCGAGGTCACCGGGGTGCCGTCGGACCACAGCAGGCCCTCGCGCAGGGTCCAGGTGATCGACATCAGGTCGGCCGAGACGCCGCCGTTTTCGACCGTCGGGATGCTTTCGGCCAGATAGGGCACCAGCATGCCGTCCTGGTCATAGCGTGCCATCGGCTCGAGCACGATGGACGAGCTTTCGACGTCCTTGGTGCCGCCCGACAGGAACGGGTTCAGGATCGACGGCGCCTGCCAGTAGATGATGTTCAGGTGCCCGCTGGACCCCCGCTGGGCCTGCGCCGCAAGCGGCATCAGGGCCAGTGCGGCCGCAGCCCCGAAAAGGGCTATTTTGCGTTTCATGCAACCTCTCCTTGTTGGTTGGTCATTGGTTTGTGCTCGGCCCCGGTGCCGCCGGTTCGTCCGGTGGTCGATTGTTGAGCGATCAGATGGCAGGCAACCGAATGCCCCGGCGCGACCTCGACAGTCTCAGGTTTCACACTGCGGCAGATGTCCATCACCTTGGGGCAGCGGGTGCAAAAGTTGCAGCCCTTGGGCGGATTGGCCGGCGAGGGCACGTCGCCCACCAGCACGATGCGCGCCTTGCGCCCCTCCAGCGAGGGATCGGGTTCGGGCACCGCCGATAGCAGTGCTTCAGTATAAGGATGTTGGGGATTGGCATAGAGACGCTCGACCGGCGCCACCTCGACAATCTTGCCAAGATACATCACCGCCACACGGTCGGCGATATGACGCACCATGCTGAGATCATGGCTGATGAACATGTAGGTCAGGCCGAACCGGGTCTGCAGTTCTTCCAGCAGGTTGACCACCTGTGCCTGAATCGACACGTCCAGCGCGGCGATCGGCTCGTCGCAAACGATGAACTTGGGGTTCAGCGCCAGCGCGCGGGCAATGCCGATCCGCTGGCGCTGGCCACCAGAAAACGCATGCGGATAACGGTTGGCAAAATCACGGTTCAGGCCGACCGCATCCATCAACTCATAGATGCGCGCGAGCTTTTCGGTCTTGCTCAGCGAGGTGTGCTCATCCAGCGGCTCGCCAATGATCCCGGCCACAGTCATGCGCGGATTCAGGCTGGCCTGCGGGTCCTGAAACACCATCTGCATCATCGGACGTTTCTTGCGCAGGGCCTCGCTGCCGAGTTTGCCGATGTCCTCGCCGTCGATGCTGACCGAACCGGCGGTTGCCTCGTAAAGGCGCAGCACGGCGCGCCCGGCCGTGGATTTGCCGCAGCCGGATTCGCCGACGATGCCCAGGGTTTCGCCCTCGAGAATGTCGAACGAGATGCCATCAACCGCCTTGATCGCGCCGACCTGACGCCGCAACAGCCCG
>Ga0209573_1004231_pt1 | contig 14447 bp, 13 predicted proteins | sample TNRBio252014_DNA_FD_185870 | JGI IMG/M metagenome (GOLD analysis project Ga0209573, IMG submission 185870) | Wastewater treatment Type I Accumulibacter community from EBPR Bioreactor in Madison, WI, USA - TNR Reactor_6/25/2014_ DNA (SPAdes)... | ecosystem: Engineered > Bioreactor > EBPR >...
GGGTTAATCATGATTATCCTGGAAGCAGGGCTGGATCTGAGAATTGGAAGGAACAAGTTAAAGCTGATCCGGAACGCCTTCTTTTCGGCGTTGGTGATTTTGATTCTTTCAGCAATAGCCTGTTCTGCTTTATTGTACTTTTATTTGAACGAACCATTTATTCATTGCCTGATATATGCGATGCCGCTTTCAGTTGTTAGCAGCGCAATTGTGATACCAAGTATTTCACATCTGAATGAGAATAAAAAAGAATTTCTTGTTTACGAAACATCTTTTTCCGACATACTGGGGATAATAATCTTTAATTATCTGATTGCCGGAAATATTCTAAAAGGGTCAAATATTGGTCTTTTCTTTGGCTCCCTTTTTCTTTCCCTTATTCTAAGCCTGGTTCTATCTTTTATCATACTTTTTTTATTAACCCGGATAACTACTAAAGTAAGGTTCTTCCTGATTTTTGCGATACTTATATTCCTTTATGCCGGCGGAAAAATGTTGCATCTTCCGGCATTATTTATAATACTTTTATTTGGTTTAGTAGTTAGTAATTGGGGCGAATCAATTTTTCAGAAATTATACGGATGGGTATCACCTGGTCAGGTTGGCGATGTAAGTCATTTACTTCATTCCCTTACTGCTGAGAGTAGTTTTCTTATCCGCACATTTTTCTTTTTTACTTTTGGGTTTACCATAGATTTTAACCTGATTCTGGATATTGAGGTAATTCTTGCAGGTAGTGCAATAGTTGCCATTTTATTGGGTATTCGCTATATATATCTTCGTTTTTTTCTTCACTCGCATATTTTCCCTGAACTTTTCTTTATGCCGAGAGGTTTGATAACTGTGTTATTATTTTATAGTATACCAGAAGCTTATAAACTTTCAAAATTTAATGAGGGAATTCTCTTTTTTGTAATATTAATTACAAGCATTATTATGATGATTGGTTCTATAGCTTACGGAAAACCAAAACTGGAAACGATTAATGATGAAACACCCATTACCGAAGAAGACCCCGGCGAAAACGTAGTATCCGGTATAACATAACAGCCCCGACCGGGAATTATTAAATTGAAACTTCCTCTATTGTCCTGTTCAAACGACTCCTTTCCGCTGCAAATGCCATGAGATGACTTTCAATTGAAACATCAATTGAAGAGCTTAGTAGTTTTTTGTCTCTTTGTGCCACAGCCTGTAACCAGTCTTTTACCAGTCGTTGGTCGCCTCCGCCATGAGCATCCGTCTTCATCTTCCAGGATGTTTGTTTTCTCGTTTTGAAGTCTGTCAGAATAAAAGATTCCATATTGCCCACTATATCACCTTTTGAACCCATAATTCTTGTTCTTCTACCTTCATAAGATACATGGGCTTCCATAGAGAATGCCGCCGTGACACCATTTTCAAATAGCATATTGACAGTAAGATGATCTGGCTGGTCATTATCCATCCTGTACACACATCTGCCATAATCTGTAGACTTCAATTTCTCTAAAATAAAATCATCCCATTTGTATTTTTCTTCAGGCATATCAAAAACATAAAGCCTTTTCTTATCTCTTAAGTATATCTGCAAAGCTGAGTATGGGCAGGAACTCTCAACACGGCAACCATCTGTACAACGCTCAGTGCTTCCTTCCGGTGCGTTTCGGTTGGTAAACCATTTCAGGTTGCCAAAACAGTGAACATCTTTTACGGGGCTGTTTACAAGCCAGCGGATTATATCAGTATCATGGCTTGATTTTGCCAATAGAATTGGGGTAGCAGTTTTACTGTTTCTCCATTTTCCTCTTACATAAGAATGACTCATGTGTACCTGTTCAATCGGTTCCATATGCTGGATGCTGATAATATTACCTATAATGCCGGCATCCAATATTTCTTTCAATTCTCTGAAGTAAGGTGAGTATCGCAATACATGGCAAATGCCAACAATATTATTACCCGATTGTACTTTTTTTAATATCTGTCTGCATTCTTCCTCCGTCGGAGCTATTGGCTTTTCCAATAGCACATCATAACCCGCATCCAATGCAGCCAGACAGGGGGCTGTATGAAGGTTGTCCGGAGTAGATATTATTACAGCATCAGCAAATTTAGGTTGGTTGAATATTTCCTGCCAATGGCTGAAAGTGCAGGTTTCCGGGATTTTGTGCCTCCTTTTGATATTATTTTTCCGTTTAATGTTAATATCTGCTACTGCTGTGATTTTCATCTGGTCCGGATTTGCAAATGCATATTCTGCATAAATGCTTCCCCTGTGTCCGGCACCTATTAGTATAACTGTAACAGGCTTTTCAAGTTTTTTATGCAATGGGTTTTCAAACACATCCTCATGCAAGCCAAATAAATCAGCTACTTCCTTCCATTTAAGAAATACATTTTCTTTTAAGAAATTCAGTGATCTTAATATTTTTCGGGCAGAAATGAACTGGCGTAAAGACATATTCGACTTCTTAAATTATGATATTCTTAAAATTACATTGCTTATATATGAATATTAAATTAGATCCATTCTCCGTTGATCATTACCCTATCAATTAGATTGGAACCAAATGCATAAGGCAGGTAAGCCAGTGACGGGACAGGTTTCGTAAAGATCAGATTTGCTTTTTTCCCGATGCTGATACTTCCAACTTCCTTTTCCAGTTCCATAGCATAAGCCCCGTTAATGGTAGCTGCATTGACAGCTTCTTCAGGCAGCATCTTCATTTGTATACAGCTCATGGCCACTACCAGGTTCATATTTCCGGAGGGAGAAGAACCGGGATTAAAATCAGAGGCAAGGGCAATAGCACAGCCAGCATCGATCAGTTTCCTGGCAGGCTGGAATGGCATTCGCAGGAAAAAAGCGGCTGAAGGTAATAATGTGCCGATGGTGCTTGAATGGGCTAAAGCAGTAATTGCATCGTCATCCATTGTTTCAAGATGATCAACACTTAGTGCATTTAATTTTATGCCTGTTTGTGTCCCTCCCGACAAGTTTAGCTGATTGGCATGTATCTTGGGCTTAAGGCCATGGCTCATGCCCGCCCGGCAGATCATTTCTGTTTCTTCAGGAGAGAAAAAGCCGGCCTCACAAAATACATCTATATAGTCCGCCAATTTTTCTTTGGCTATGATCGGTAACATTTCATTCATGATAAGATCAATATAGCCCTTGTGGTTGTCTTTATATTCCAATGGATAAGTATGGGCACCAAGAAAAGTAGCTTTGATTGGCAATGTCGATTTTTCTTTCAGCCTTTTTATTACCCGAAGCATTTTTAATTCACCTTCCACTGTCAACCCATAGCCGCTTTTTATTTCAATAGCTCCTGTTCCCTGTTTACTCACTTCTTCCAGCCTCTTCCATGCTTTTGTAAATAATTCATTTTCTGATGCAGCATTTAATTTCCTGGCTGAGTTTAATATACCCCCCCCTTTTGCAGCAATATCTGCATAACTAAGTCCCTTTATTTTATCAACAAACTCTTCTTCCCTGCTGGCAGCAAATACAAGATGCGTATGGCTGTCGCACCAGGCAGGAAGCACCATTTGCCCTTCAGCATCTATAATATGACTGAATTTTGATGCGGGATGTTGAATGTCATTGCTGCTACCTGTCCCGGTAATTATCCCATTCTCAATGATTACATATGCATTTTCAATGCAAGGCAGTTTTGCCAATTCTTTTCCACGGAGCAGTTTATTTTCCTCAAGTGTGTTGACCAGCAATTTTATATTGGTAACTAAAGTGGTAGCCATTGGCTGCTAATTTACTTGTAAAAATGCAAGCAGCATCAAAAGAAATAAAAAACCGCCGGTGTATAACGGCGGTTCCTTTACTAAAATGAGGAATATATTAATAGGGTAATATTGCTGTTTGCGTATTCCCGGCCGGACCTGTCCATTCAAGTTTCATATAATAATAACCAGTACCGGGACATGAAGTGGCGTTTCCGTTAGCATCCAGCCCAAAGGTAGCGGCAATATTATACATTGGTGTAGTATGTACTACTTTACCGCTTCCAACCCTGAAGCTGCAATCCTGTTTCAACACCAGTGGCTGGGTTATAGCAGTAATAAATGAACGACCAAAACGGTTAGTTCCCCATTCTGCAATTCCTGTAACGGATCCATCAGTATGAGTACCGGTAACAGTAATAACAACTCCATTGTTATAAGTAAACACTCTTTGCCTGGCCACCTGCCAGGTACGTTGTGAACCATTATCAAAAGTAACAGACATATTACTGCTGGTGATGGTATGAGTAATAGTTCCTAAAACAGGAAGATTTATCAATAGCCCGCCACTTACATTAGTATAAGTTTGAGTACCATTAATGGTTATGCTTTTGTTATCACTAATGCGGGTAACTTTAAAATTCTGGTAGCTTACACTAAGCGCTGCTCCGGCATCTTTCCAGCGAACTCCCTGTGCCATTGACAAAACGATTACACCGGTACGGGTACGGTTACCAAGGCAATTGGTGCCATTATAAGTAATGGTGATAGTTCTTGGATTAGCTAAAGTATCGACTGTTATATCAGCGTCGCAGATAAGTGCCTGAATTTCTCCTCCACGACCAGAGAAGGCTGGTGTAACTTCCAGCGCAAGATTAGCATCATTAGCTACTGCATCTACTTCATTTGAAAATCTTGACTGATCATCTGAATGCGCAGCAGTTTCAGCAGAATAATCCTGTGAATCTGCGCCTTCTTTTTTACAGGCTGTAAACAATATTGTTAAGGAAAGAATCGAAATTACGAGGGATAAGATCCTTGGTTTCATAATTGGGTTTTAGATTATTTTATTAAAATGACAGACATCAGACGGTCTTAGTGCCTGATTGGTTTAATGAAGGCTTATTATTTTATCAACTAAGCCATTCTTTAACGTCAGCGGGGTGTTCTTAGTACTATTATGCAAAAGAAAATTTACTATTGAGTAATTGAAAGTTTACGATACCAACCCTGACTATTATTCACTTTTGAACAGACGTTTATACATCAGCCAATCTGTTTGCACATCATTGCCAAGGATGAACTCATGTTCAGCAAATTTCTCAAACCCCCATTTCCGGTAGAACTGAATGGCCCTTTCATTTTTTTCCCAGACACCCAACCAGATAATATCCCGGTTCATTTCCCTGGCAATGCTGATGCATTTTTGCATCAGTTCACGGCCAACCCCTTTGCCGATGGATTTCTTTAATGCATAAATCCTGGCTATTTCAATGGAACAAAGGCCCTCGAATTCTGAACGATTTTCTCCATCTCTCATTTTTGCATAACCAATAGGTTCAATATCATCGTATGCCAGCAAAAAAATACTGCCTGGTTCTCCTGCTTCTTTTATCAACGTATCCCTGGAGAATTGCTCGTTCATAAATTTTTCCATGTCTTCGGCAGTATTTGATTCTGCAAAAGTTTCGTAAAAGGTCTGACGGCTGATATCAGCAATCAGCGGCGCCTCTGCCGGTAAGGCATAACGTATTACCATGTTTACCATTTAAGCAAGCTAAATAAAATTTGGTTGTATAGTATTTATATTGTTACCTTACTTATTCCTTCGCCCCCTATCCCAACATTACCCTCTATTTCATAACCACCTAAATCATCAAGACATGAGAAAGATTATTCTTTTATGTATGCTTATACCTTTTTGTGGTATGAGCCAGACTCAGAATGTCATCAGCACATTCCGTGCATTTCCCAAAGCTGATAAAGTGCTGGAATTTGAAAAGGCCATTGCTGCCCATGCACAAAAATATCACACCGGCAGCTGGAAGTGGCGGGTATGGGCGATACAATCTGGGCCTGATGCTAATGGATATCATATCACAGAGGGACCTCTTACCTGGGAACTGATTGATAGCCGCGGAGAGATCAGCACCGATCATAACAATGACTGGAATAAAAATGTGGCGATCTATCTGACCGATAGAGGCTCAGCAGGGTATTCCGTTTTCGAAGACACACTCAGTACAGTTGGACTTACCGACTATGCCGATAAGATCAACATTACACATTGGTATCCTAAACTCGGCTGGGGAGGTAAAGTCAGGGATATTATAGCTGGTATGAAAAAAGCATGGCAATCCGGTGGTCAATCTGTTGCGGTTTATACCGCCAGTTCTTCAGGGCCGGCTCAGTTTACTCTTGTTACAAGATATAAGCAGGGATTAAAAGAGAGGAACCCCGGATTTATCAAAGAATCATTTAAGAGCAGGTACGAAAAAGGTAATGGTGAAGATTCCTTTGATGATTTCATGGAGGTAATAAGGGAGTATCTTGCAGAAGCATGGAGCGAATTACTTTTTTACAGAGCAGATCTCAGTTCGAAATAATCACAAAAAAGCCTCTTCATACCGGAAGAGGCTTTTAATTATAACAACGATCTTAAACATTTTCAATTACCATCGCCGAAGCACCGCCACCGCCATTACAAATACCGGCAGCACCATATTTGGCATTATTAGCTTTCAATACATTTATCAGCGTTACGATTATTCTCGCACCACTGCATCCTAATGGATGACCGAGAGAAACTGCTCCACCATGTACATTCACTTTTGCAGGATCCAATTTCATTCTTTTGCTGTTTTCAATTCCTACTACTGCAAATGCTTCATTCAATTCCCAATAACTGATATCTTCCATTTTCAGACCAGCTTTTGCCACTGCTTTAGGCACAGCTAATGATGGCGTAGTGGTAAACCACTCCGGGGCCTGTTCTGCATCAGCATATGAACGGATCTTTGCAATAGGTTTCAGTCCCAGTTCCTTTGCTTTGTCGGCACTCATCAGTACCAGGGCTGCTGCCCCATCATTCATAGTAGAAGCATTTGCCGCCGTAACAGTTCCATCTTTTGTAAAAGCCGGATTCAATGATGGTATCTTATCAAATTTTACATTAAAGGGTTCTTCGTCTTTTGCAATAATTACCGGGTCACCTTTACGTTGAGGAATTTCAACCGGAACTATTTCATTGGAAAATAAACCCTTTTCCCAGGCTGCCTGAGATCGTTTATAGCTTTCAATCGCAAAGGCATCTTGTTCTTCCCTGCTGATACCACAGGTACTGGCACACAGTTCCGCTGCATTACCCATCGCTTTTCCATCATACACATCCGTCAATCCATCCTTTGCCAATCCATCGATTAGTGTTGTATTACCATATTTATTGCCCCATCTTACGCTGTCTGCATAAAATGGAACGTTACTCATACTTTCCATTCCTCCGGCAACAACTATATCGGCATCACCTAATGCAATACTTTGTGCAGCTACTGCAATTGCCTTCATACCACTGGCGCAAACTTTATTAACTGTTGTACAATTTACCTCGTTTGGCAAACCCGCAAACTTAGCTGCTTGCCTGGCTGGCGCCTGGCCAAGATTTGCCTGGATAACGCAACCCATTAAAACATCATTCACCAGTTCTGTTTTGATACCCGCTTTTTGTAAAGCTCCTTTTATGGCAACTGCTCCCAGTTGTGTGGCTGATAAATTTTTTAAACCGCCTCCAAAACTGCCCATAGGAGTTCTGACGGCAGAGATTATTACAACTTCTTTCATATGGTTTTAAAATTGAAAGACAAAGATAACGATTGTTAGTGTGAGCAGGATTCCGATATTTTTGATTTTAATTGCCTGTGCCAGATTTTGGCTTTCTGAATTCTTTCAGTTTATCGCTAATGTAAATAAGCATGTCCTGACTGCTCGTTTTTCTGCAAAATGAATAAGATGGACGATATACATACATAAATAGCCGTAGTGAATCACCTTCCAGTTTTGTAATGCGTTTTATCAACTCAACCGGAAAGCTATGATCTATATAATCCTCTTCTTCAAAGCGGGCCAGTCTTTTGCGGAGAGCCCTTCTTTGTTTTGATTCCTTTGAAAAATGGCTAAGAGGGCTGAAAGATACTCCAAAGCCTGATGGAGTGTTTCGGCCTGTAATCCCAGGCTCTCTCTTTTCATACAATTGCCTGTAGTATTCCCTTCTTTCTAATGAATCAGTTTGGTAGTTCCTGGCTACAATAGTTACCGGTTTTAGAGAAATGATTTTAATCTTAAGGGTAACATCATAGCTTGTGTACAGCATATAATGCTGAATTGTTACAGTATCTGGTTCAAACCCGGCGGTGATAAAAACCACCTTGTCTCCATCTTTTGCCGTAATAGAATACAATCCTTTTTGATCTGAAAATACAGTAAGATGGCTATTAATATTGATGACTGATACACCTCCCAATGCCGAATCAGTAGTGGCATGATAAACCTTTCCTCTTAATATATCTTGTGAATGAATGATGGAAGAGAGAAGTAATAGGAGAAAAACAGCAGCAGCCCGGATAAACATTTTTAAAAATAAGCTGCTGCAATAACCTGGTAAATTTTAACCAGGAAAATATTTGTTAAAGCTTCACAGTAAGATAACAACTGATTCAATTGCTTTTCAGATCGTCCGGATCATTATCATCTTTATGTTGATCAAGTCTCTTATAATCCCTGTTTAATTTGTCAATAAATTGTTTTTTATCTTTTTTATTTAACCGGTTAAGTACTATCAGCAGTGCAATTACTGCGATACCAATCAGCAGGTATACAAGAGTATTTTTCATTATGCAGGTTTAAATTACCATCCTATACCATAATCTTCTCCATGATTGCTGCTTCCGCCCCAGAAGCTGCCATGCTTCCAGTCAAAAAAAATAGCGTTGATCGGGCCACTGGTTCTGTCATCAAAGCTGAGGGTATAGCCCATTTGTTTTAATTCATTCCTCACTTTTTCAGGTGTTTTGTCATGTAATAATATATTTCCAGGTTTAGGTTTCCGGTCATCAGTTTTTGTTCCGCCCAGTGAAAGCCAAAGTTGATTACTATTGATATTTGCAGCCTCAGTTGCCTGTTGCACATTCATTCCAAACTCAACTACATTTAAAAAAAATTGTAGCAGGTTTTGATCCTGTGTGTCTCCTCCCTGTACTGCAAATGATAAGTAGGGTTTACCATCTTTCAGTGCCAGTGTAGGTGTTAATGTAACTCTTGGCCTTTTACCGGGCGCCACCACATTGAAAGGGTTTAGTGTTGAGTCAAGTACAAAACTCTGCATACGCTGACTCATACCAACCCCTGTGTTGCCCGCAATACAAGCAGGCAACCATCCCCCACTGGGTGTAACGGACACTACCCAACCCTCTTTATCGGCTGCTTCTATACTGGTAGTGCCCCGCCAGAGCCTGTCCATATATTCGTTATCAAGCGATGCACTGTTTCTTACATCATGCGAGGGCATGAAATTTCTTTTACTGGTATCCGTTGCGAATCCTCTTTGTTTCATTAATTCCAGGTAAGGGTTAGTTTTCCCTTCAAATGGGTAAGGGTCTCCAGGACCAATCAAGGCATCGTTCTTTTCGAAATTGATAAATAATGCTCTTTGCTTTGCATACTCTTTACTAAGCAAACCTTTTATGGGTTCTTCCGGAGGAAAATATGGATCTCCATAATAGAAATCCCGATCTGCAAATGCGAGGCTCATTACCTGGTAGAGGGTATGAATATATTTAGCGCTGTTATAACCCATAGCTTTCAGGTCAAAATTCTCCAGTATGTTCAAGGATTGAAGAAGCATGGGGCCCTGAGTCCATTGTTGTAGTTTATATACATCAATTCCCTTGTAATTTACTTTCAGTGGCTCTTCTTCTAACGGTTTCCATTTGGCAAGGTCTTCCATAGTTATTAACCCACCTTGTTCCTGGCAACCACGAACAAATTCCCTGGCTATATCTCCTTTGTAGAACCTGTTATACGCTGCCATGATTGCTTCCTTACGGCTTTTCTTTTTCTTCAATGCTTCTTGTTCAGCCTCTACCATTTTGGTGAGGGTTTGTAACAGGTCTTTTTGAACAAATATTTCTCCTGCTTCCGGTGCCTCTCTCTTTTCTCCGGTATGTGGCAGAAAAACTTTTTTGCTATAGGGCCATTCTTTAATCCTTGCCTTACCTCTTTCTATACTATTAGCTGTTTGAGCTTCTATCGGGTAACCGGCAGCTAATTGCATGGCTGGTACCAGCACTTCTTTTAAACTAAGTGTACCGTATTCAGCCAGCATATAACATAAACCGCCGGGGATTCCGGGTGTGGTTGCTGCTAACGGGCCATATTCAGGGGGGAAGTTGTATCCCTTATTTTTGAAAAATTCAGGTGTGGCTCCGGTGGGAGCTATACCCATGGCATTTATTGCAATTACTTTTTTGTTTTTAGGATTATAAAGTAATACCTGAGTTTCACCACCCCAGCTTAATACATCCCACATGGTGCAAGTGGCGGCCAGCATAGCACAGGCAGCATCTACAGCATTACCACCTTTCTGAAAAGTGATGGCTCCGGCTGTTGCTGCAAGGGGTTTCCCGGTTATGGCCATCCAGTTCTTTCCATGCAAAACCGGTTTCTGTGTCTGTTGTGCGATCACACCGTAAGAAGTAAATACAAGAAACAGTAGTAGAAATTTTTTTTGCATACTGCTTAGTTTAATTCTTTAAAGGTAAGAGTAAGAGGATTTACCCGGAACTACTGTTTAAAATCAGTATTTCTTCCTGCCTGACTATGATTCTTATCACCCCCCTTTTCTTATCAGGCAAGATTGATTAATTTCAAAATAAAAATGGCCAGATCACATCATCGTAAGAAACACAAAGAGCATGTAAGACAGTTCAGGCATAGTCATGATATGGCTGAAAGCCCGGCGACAAAAGGCAAAGCAGCTAACATCATTATGATTGTTGGAGCATTGGCGGGATTTGCTATTGGTTACTTCGCTTCTGAAGGGGTTATTTTATGGATGACAGTTGGTTTGCTTGCCGGAGCAGTTGGCGGTTATTTTGTTGGGAAGCGGGTTGATGAAGGGAAATAAATGCTGCTACCCTGAATAAATGAAGATAAATTGTTGAAAATGCTGCTATGATACAGCTTTAAGTTACTTACATTTGCTAAAATTAACTTTAGATGAAGCTTTTTGTTGCAGGCTTGCCTTATGACATGGATGATGCAGAGTTAGAAGAATTCTTTGAAAAATTCGGTACAGTTACTTCTGTTAAAGTTGCTATGGACAGGGAAACAGGTAAAAGCAAAGGTTTTGCTTTTGTGGAAATGCCAAATAGTACTGAAGCTAAAGAAGCTATTGAAGGGTTAAATGATCTTCCGATAGGCAGAAAAACACTGGTGGTAAAAGAAGCAGAGGATAAGCAAGGCGGTGGCGGCGGAGGTTATCGTGGCAACAGTGGAGGCAGCGGAGGGAATTTTAACCGGTATGGCAATAACAGGCCACCAAGGAACAGGTATTAAAACGTATCGTATAAATCAAAACCCGGCAAATAGCCGGGTTTTTGCTTGCTAGTAATAATATTTAATATGTTTGACCAATGAAAGCCCTTTTCATTTTTTTAAGTACAGGTTTTCTAATTATTGAAAGCACTGCCCAGGTAAATGAGATGTTTGTTGTGAAGAAAGATAGTTCAGGCTTTGAGCTTACTGTCAAAGGTGCATCTCACCTGGCTACCCTTCCTTTAAAGTGTATTCAACAGGAGTTTCCAAATAAAACCAACCATACTTCAAATAGCAGCAGTGACCATGTATTATTGCCCTCACAGTTGCATCCGGCTTTCTATGGTTGTTTCGACTGGCATTCCTCTGTGCACGGACACTGGATGCTTATTAAACTATTAAAACTATTTCCTGAATTGCCAGAAGCAAATGCAATACGTAAAGGGATAAATAAAACAATAACAATAGAGAATATTCTGGAAGAAGTAAAATATTTTGATATTCCACTTGCCAAAAGTTGGGAACGTACTTATGGCTGGGCATGGCTGTTGAAACTGGATGAAGAATTGATGAACTGGGATGATATGGATGGGAAAAGATGGCATGCTGCATTACAGCCCTTGACAAAAAAGGTACTAGAACTGTGGATGAATTTTTTGCCTAAGCAAACTTATCCCAACCGGACGGGTGTACATCCCAATACAGCTTTTGGGCTGGTGTTTGCACTGGATTATGCAAGAACTGCAAAACATGCAGTATTTGAAAAAGCTATTATCGAATCGGCCAAGAATATTTACCTGAAAGATAAAAATGCACCAGCAATATGGGAACCCAACGGGGCTGATTTTCTTTCTCCCAGTTTAGAAGAAGCCGACCTTATGAGAAGGGTTTTAACCCCTGCAGCTTTTTTGGAATGGAGAAAAAATTTCTTTACCAGTAAAAGTTTACAACATCTGTCGATATTACCTGTGGTTTCTGATAGAAACGACCTGCAGATTGTTCACCTTGACGGGCTTTGTTTCAGCCGCAGCTGGTGTATGAAAGGACTAGCTTCCACCCTTTCTTCGAAAGATCCACTAAAAAAACAATTACTGCGATCAGCGATTAATCACCTGGCGACTGCCTTACCACATGTAGTGAGCGGCAGTTATGGTGGTGAACACTGGCTGGCAAGTTTTGCAGTATATGCATTGACAAACTAACAAATTGATCAAATGAAAAATATTTTTCTGAGTGGCTTACTTCTTTTTTCGTTTATTATAAGTAATGCTGCTGATACCGACTCTACAATCTCATACAATTTACCCGATACACTAAAAGCTATCCAGTTCATGGCAGAAATAAGAGTAGATGCTGTGAACGCAAAGAAAGAAGTGGCAGCCGGTATTAAAACTGATCTTGTTTCTCTTTCTATCGAATCAGACAAAAAAGAAAAGGAGATAACATTTTCATTTCCTGAATCGTCAAAAATAATGGCCACTGGCTTGCAGGTAGAAACAGAGAAAGATCAACTGGAATGGAAATATGACTGGAAAACAGGTGTCAACTATAAGTTACTGATCTCTATTGCCCAGGACTCTGCCGGAAATTTTGTTCTGTATTCTGGTTATATATGGCTTCCCATAGAGACCAAATGGAAGCTGATCGGTACTTGTAAAATAGAAGGTCAATGGGAAAGCATTAAAAAGCCAGCATTATTTTATTCAACCGGGCTTCGAAAGAATGCACCTGTATTAAAAGTACAGACTGGAGAAGTATTTGTGCAACGCAGAAATGGCTCATGGAAAAGCCTGAAAGATGAAAATGCCAAAACTCCCCTTGTAAATGTTACGTCACATATTGACAGCATAGCTCAACAGGAAAAGGAGCTGGCAATAATCAAAGAGGCAATTGCAGCGGGAAAGACCGATGCAATAAACGAATACCAGGGGATTTATTATGTACTACTAAAAGAAGGTACTGGCCGGCAGCTTGCTGTAACGGATACTGTGGTTATCCATTACAAAGGTTCTCTTTTCATCGATGGCTCTGTATTTGATCAGACAAAAGATAAACCCGCCACCTTCCCGCTTAACAGGCTGATAAAGGGCTGGCAGATCGGCTTGCCTTTATGTAAAGTTGGTAGTAGAATAAAAATTGTTATCCCTTCTGCCCACGCCTACTCTATCCGAACAAGAGCTTCAAAAATCCCACCAAACAGTATTCTTATTTTTGAGATTGAAGTAGTTGATACAAAACCAGTACACTAACTATTTTTCATATAAAATAGTGCAGCTGTAAGGAGCTAATGCCAGGTTTGGCATTAGATGCTCTTTGTTGTCGCTTTCAAACTTATTACTGCGAATGGCATATCGCCAGGTACCTGAAGTTAATATTTTTTGTTCCTTACTGGTGCCATTAAATATCACCCGTATGTTTTTCCAGGTGTCTCCGTTAGCCCATCCATTTATTGAATATGAAATGATACCCGGCGGCATATCATCATCAAACCGTATATGCTTGCTTATTTTACCCGAATCCATCATTCTGAATGCCGGATGATCTTTTCTGAACTTTATCAAAGTTTTTATATAGTCAAATACTTCTTTATTCTCTGTTTTCAGGTTCCAGTCAATTGCATTAATACTGTCCGGTGATTCATAAGAGTTTTCCACTTCTTTCTTACTCCTCAGAAATTCTGTACCGGCATGAAGAAAACTAATCCCTTGTGAAGTAAGAACTATAGACAGAGCCAGTTTATGCATTTCTTTTCTTTCTGCCTCTGTTGCATCTTTAGCTGATATAGCCAGTTTATCCCAGAGTACATGATTGTCATGACACTCGGCATAGGTCACTGTCTGATATGGTTCTTTTGCATAAGCAGCTTTGGAATAATTGACTTTATTGTAATCCACCTGTGTATGTTTTACTGCTGCTACTACACCAAACTTTATACTCTCTTCCATACCCGGTTTACCGCTGGCAAAACCTTTGTCTTTATGTTCAAATACACTTCCTTTGATTCCATCTCTTATATCATCACTGAAAACAGCGATCCTGTTAAGCTTATGTGCATTTGCTTTTAAAGCCCGCAGCGAATCTGGTAGCGGTGATGGGCCAGCTGTCCAGCCTTCTCCATAAATCAATATATCAGGTTT
>Ga0209573_1004233_pt1 | contig 14440 bp, 12 predicted proteins | sample TNRBio252014_DNA_FD_185870 | JGI IMG/M metagenome (GOLD analysis project Ga0209573, IMG submission 185870) | Wastewater treatment Type I Accumulibacter community from EBPR Bioreactor in Madison, WI, USA - TNR Reactor_6/25/2014_ DNA (SPAdes)... | ecosystem: Engineered > Bioreactor > EBPR >...
TGTATACTAATACTTCAAATCGCAGGCGGTTTTAAAGAAGTGGTGCTTCCGGTTAATTAAAAATTTATAATATTATTTTAAATTGGTGCAAGACAATTAAGATATATCTTGTAAAAACCTTGCACTTCATTTCATAAAATATCGAGTAAATTATTGATAAACATGTGTTTTAATGTTTTTCAGCAGACCCTAACTAAACGGCATTGTTACTAAATATCAATTACCCGTTTCTAAATTCCATTCCTGCTTTCACAGGGACTATATCCCATCCCTATTTTCGAAGGGAGATCAATAATCCAATCTACCAATCGGCTCATTCATTTAAGCTTATTTACTTTCTTTCAAGACCATATCAATGGTTATTGCCCCCGAAATAATAGCAATTCTGGTTTTTTCATCTTTGAAACTACCGTTGATACTCACATTGTATTTATCGGCTGAGGTAAAGATTTCCTGAACAGCGCCAGCCCATTTTTTACTGATTGTACCAATTTCCGATTGATTGGCATCTGTTATTTTAAAATCCCACGCTTTCCAATCTCCATTGATTTCAGCTATAGGTGCATTTAATTCGTTGAGTATGGTGAATTTGGGTTTGAAAAATTTGAATTTTTGTTGAATTGAACCTATGTTGTTGCCATAAGAATCAGTAATACTGATTTTGGACATAAAAAAGGTCCAACCTCTGGAGACAGTAGCCAAAACTTTATCACTATTATCTTTGATTTCCAATTTAAAAGGAAGCATCGCTTTATTGAGTAAAAGTCTCAGAAACTTTTGACCGGCAGTCAATTTTTGTTTGACATTGCCAATTTGAACACCTTGTTCATTAAAAATTTTATACGAATTCTCAAATTGAAAAAAATTTACTTTTTCGTCTATAAAAAAGTTGTTTGCGTCAAAAAATGCCATAGTTACGGTTTTAATTTATTATTATTTTTCTTCTAGGTTTTGCAACAATTCTGCTTGATACTCTTCTAAGACCGGCTTAACTGTACTTTCAGGTAATTCAGCTATTTTGATATACATTAGACCATCAATAGCATTATTAAATTTGGGATCCACATTGAATGCAACCAATCTCGCATTTTGTTTTACATATTTTTTGATCAATACGGGAATACGCAATCCTTCGGGTTCAATTTCGGTAATGAGTTTGTCAAATTTATTCATATCGGCTTGCGCTTCATCAAAAACAAAGTCCTTGTCGGCATCTTTGAGGCGAACTTTGTATTCTTTTTTCGGATTGATGTATTGAGCTACAAAAGGATCGTAATAATGCGATTTCATAAATTCAATCATCAGGGATTTGGAAAAATTGGAAAACTGATTACTGATGCTTACTCCACCAATCAAATATTTATTTTCCGGATAGCGCAAAGTAACATGAACGATTCCTTTCCACAACAAAAACAAAGGCATCGGTTTTTGTTGATATTCCTTGATGACAAAAGCCCTTCCCATTTCGATTGATTCCAACATCATTTTGTTGAGTTCGGGTTCAAACTTAAACAAGCTGTTGATGTAAAATCCTTTCATGCCGTATTTGGGAAAAATCTCGTGTCCCAAACCCATTCTATAAGCTCCGGCAATGAGTTGAGAATCCGTATCCCATAAGAAAAGATGATAATAATAATTGTCAAACTTATCCAGATCAATCGGATTATTGGTTCCTTCTCCAACTTCTCTAAAAGTTATTTCCCTCAATCTCCCGATTTCCATCAGAATATTGGGGATATCTTTGGTTTTGGTAAAATAAATCTCATAATTTTTGAGGGACAAAAATCGCTTATTTGAATTTCTCAAAAACTCTATTTCATGTACTATTTTTTCCTTATCAATAGCTTTTACGATGGGTTTGGGCGGCTTTTCAGGTAATTTCAACTTTTCCTTGGCTTGTTCCAATGGATTTTGTTTCACTTGAAATGCATTGGCCAACAAATATGTCTTTTGTCTCAAATATTGCGTGAGATCTTCCAAGCTTTCATGTTGATCCAATTCGGCGGGTTGAATAGCTTTACCGATTCGTAATTTAATAGGTTTGTTTGCTTTATTGAGCAACTCAGAAGGCAATTTAGCAGTTCTAAATATGCCACTAATTTTAGCTAATAAATAAAAGAAACGGCTGTTGCGTGTGTGGAAATAGATGGGGATCACCGGTACCCCAGCTTGTTGGATAATTTTCATAGCACCTTTACTCCAAGGTCTGTCGACATAGATACCATTTTCCTTTAACGTTGACACTTCTCCTGCCGGAAAAAAACCTAATCCAAATCCAGCAGCAATATGTTCCCGGGAAAGTTGGGCTCCACCCATGCTACGATTGACGTCTTTTCTATCTTCAAAAGGATTGACAGCAATGATGTAGGGAGCTATAGGTTTGATTTTGGTCAGTAAAAAATTACCCGTTATTTTGAAATCAGGTCTGATTTCTGTTAATATTTTCAACAATATAATACCGTCAGCACCACCCAAAGGATGGTTGGATATGGTAATAAATGGGCCTTCTTTGGGGATACGTTTTAATTCTTCTTCCTGAAATTCCACTTTGAGATGAAATTTTTCCAAAAGTCCTTCAAAAAAAGCTTTACCTTCCAAATTTTTTACAGTATCATAGACTTTGTTTACACCATCAATTCTCAGAATTTTAAGAAGAAACCAACCTATAAACGTACCCAAAAAACCTAACTTATGTAACTTTAAAACCTTAGCAATATCTTTAGAGGACACTAAACTCATCTGTCGATTTTATTTTTGGCAAACGTCCATAAAAAATTTGATTCACACAAGAAATAGGGTGAAAAAAAACGGTTTGACACCCTAAAAAAACAGGTTTTTCTTTCAGACAAATCCGAAACAAAAACCTGAATATAAAAACATTACAAAGTATGGAGTAAACTATTTTTCTTCTAAAAGATATTTATAGATAACAGCTCCTAATAATCCTCCAATAATAGGTGCAATGATAAACAACCACAATTGATTCAAGGCATTTCCACCAACCCATAAAGCTGGGCCTATACTTCTGGCAGGATTTACAGAAGTTCCGGTTATCTGAATTCCAACGATATGTATCATGGTTAAGGCTAAACCGATGGCTATTCCGGCAAATTTTGCATTCGCTTTCTCACTAGTAGCTCCAAAAATTATCAATAAAAATACTGCTGTAAGTACAACTTCGGCAATAAAAGCTGCAGTCATAGTATATTCTCCAAGATAACCTGATCCCCATCCATTTTGTCCGAGCCCATTGACAGACAATTCATAACCATCTTGTCCACTTGCAATCAAAAACAAGACTCCCGAGCCAACAATGGCCCCAAAAATCTGTGACAATATGTAAAAAAAGCTATCCTTTGCCCCAATTTTTCCGGCAAATAACATACTCAAAGTAATGGCTGGATTGATATGACAACCTGAAATAGGACCTATGGCATAAACCATAGTCAATACAGCTATTCCAAAAGCAAAAGCAATTCCAAGCACTCCAATATTGGCTCCGGCTATGACAGCACTGCCTGTTCCAATAAAAACAAGTACAAAAGTTCCAAAAAATTCAGCTAAATATTTTTTCATTTTTTTAGGTATTTAAAAAATTAATAATATCAAAGGTAAGAATAATATTACATTTGCCACAAATTTAACACGAGTATTCAACTTAAGTTGATACAATTAATTAGGAAATAAAAAATTCCTTTAAAAAAATCTAAAACAATGAATATGAATATTGCCGTAATTGCTCACGACGGTAAAAAAGCAGAAATGGTCCAGTTTTTAATGGATCATAAAGTGGTGTTGTCTCAAAAAAAAGTAACCTTATTTGCTACCGGTACCACTGGTGAAAAAGCAGAGAAAGCCGGTTTAATCATTCACAAATTTCTTTCAGGGCCCAAAGGTGGAGATGCTCAAATTGCTGCCAAAGTAGCAGAAGGACAAATGGATATGGTCTTATTTTTCAGGGATCCATTGGATAAACATCCACATGAACCCGACATCATCATGCTCATGAGAATTTGTGATGTCTATAATATTCCTTTAGCCACCAATCCTGCAACTGCTGAATTGTTGATAAAAGCCATTTAAATTTTTTTTGAAATTATTTGACAGCTATCATAGAGATTTCCACACCTACTCCCAAGGGTAGTTTGCCTACTTGAACGGTTTCTCTCGCAGGTGCAGTTTCGGTTTGAAAAAAGCTTCCATAGACTTCATTGACTTGAGCAAAGTCATTCATATCTTGTAAAAAAATGGAAGTTTTAACTGCATTTTCAAAAGTCATTCCGGCTTCATTTAATATGGCTTCAAGATTTTTCATCACTTGCCATGTGGAAGCTTTGATGTCATCCACAACCAATGTAGCCGTTTCAGGATTCATAGGTATTTGACCTGAAATAAAAAGTGTATTCCCACTTAATACGGCTTGGTTATAGGGCCCTATGGGTAGTGGTGCTTGGGCGGTTTTGATAATTAATTTAGTCATGATGAAGTAATTGAATGAAATGAACCTTCTAGAACAATATTCTATCCGGCAAACTCTGTTTTTCGTATTTTAAGTCGCTTAATACAGAAGATTTAACACCTATATAAAAGTAATAGGTTGATCTTCCTCCGAAAGGAACCCAGTTGAAACTCATTTGCCAACTATCCAAATCGCGTTGAAAATTGAGCTGGGTATAGGTTATACCTTTATTTTTAAAGTCATAACCCGAGCTGTAACCAACACTCCATTTGGGTGTGAGCTCTACATCTCCGTTAAACATCAGAGAACTGGATGTAATTTTCCCTTGATCTGCCCCTTGATTTGAAAATTGAAGTGAATAAGACAAATTCATATTCCAAGGGATATTGAGATAATACAATTTGGCTTTCTTGACATTTTCTTCTTGCCCTTTCCCTTGATTATTCCTACTTTTTAAATCGCCTCCCATCATTTCACTTTCATCTACGGAAGTATCCTGCGATTTATCTTCATCTTTGGATTTTTCTCCACTAAAAGTTTCATCCGACAAACTGTAATTTAAAGTAATCCCGGCATTGGTCATTCTAAACAAACTGCCACCATTGGCAATGTTAAAGGTATCTATTCTATTACCGGCTGCATTGATGGCATAGGGATCTAAAGTTGCATTCATGTTGATTCTCAACTTTTTATCAAATAAATCCACGCCTGTTGTCAATCCAAATGTTGACCATCTCAAGGAATCTCTCGTGATGTCATAGGAGCCTGAAATATTTAAATTATTCAACAAGGAAATGCGTTTGGGTTCTGTTTTGGTAGAATCCTTTTCCATCACTTTGGCTTCAAATGTATTCCTGATATTGATGCCAATGCTATTGGAAACACCGGCGCCAGGAGATCCAAACATGGCTCCTTCAAAAGGTGAATAGGATACATATTCATTTTTCAAAGGATCGTAATAAGTTTTGTTGTAAAATCCGAAATCGGGTCGATAACTATAAGAAACGGACGGAGAAATGGTATGTCGAATGGCTTTCAATCTACCCTTTTTGAAATTAAATGTCCCGTAAATATTGGTGGATATACCTACACCCATACTATAATCTCTTATGGATTTAAACCCATTTATAGTATCTTTCAATACTTTATTGGTATTGGCATCAAAACTTTTGCTGATGTAATCCAAATACCAATACTCATTGTAGTTGGCTGATGGATTCAAAGTGAAATAGGAAAGCATTTTCATATTGGTACTCAAACTTACCGTATGTTTCATTCCGGTTCGAGCACCTTCAAACATTCTTTTACTCAAAAAATCTTCATCATTAGTTTTGATTTCATAACGACCATTGAGATTGTAATTTAAACTGATCCGATGAATGGCGTTCTTTTTACTTCCATTTTTAGGAGCAAATGGATAAATCCGATCCATATTCAACACCATTGAAGGTAAAGTCATATTGATATCTTGTGTATTGGTGTTTTGCGAATGGGTAGCCGACAAACTCAAATTGAAAGGTGTACCTACAAACTTTTTAGAATAGGAAATGGAAGAATTTAAGGTATTGTTAAGGAAAGAATTGGTACTGTATTCGTTGAGTGATTCTTTAAAATACTTACTGCTTCCCATATTGACCGAAGCCGATAAATTGGCATTGGGATTGGCAGCAGCATCTTGACTATGTGTCCATTGAATGTTGTATTGGGAAGACTTACTGTAATCATCAAACCCCTTTAAACTATTGACATTGTTGTCATAATTAAAACTAAAACTACCTCTGAATTTATATTTCAAAGCATAGTTACTTCGGGCTCGAACTCCCCAACTTCCATTGGTGTATAAATCACCTGTCAATGCCAAATCAAAATAATCACTGATAGCTAGATAATAACCGCCATTTTGCAAAAAATAGCCCTTACTAGAGGTTTCGCCCCAAGTAGGCATCAAAATACCTGAAGTACGAGTTTTGGTCAGAGGAAAATAAGCAAATGGCAGTATCGCCGGAGTAGGTACATCAGCAATATAGAGTTGTGATAAACCGGCAATGATTTTTTTATTCGGAATTATTTTAGCCTTATTGATATCAATGTAATAATCGGGACGATCTTTTTTGGATGTTGTAATGGATATATCTCTCACATATAATGTGGAATCATTTACTTTTTTGGTCACGCCACTTCCCACATACATTTCTCCTTGAAGGGATTTTACGCCCCATATCAAGGCTCTTTCCGTTTTGTAATTGACCAATAAGGAATCCTGTGTTGATTCTTCTTCGCCTTGTTTAAAATAAGGGAGTTGTTGATAGCCCAAACTGTCCTTTATACCGAATGCTTTGATGAGTTCGTTTTTGTAATCAATAATGATAACACCGGCTTCCAAATCAACATCTTGGTAATGTAATTTAGCATTGTTGTACAGCGTCGTAATATTTTTTTCCAGATCTATGGCGATATAATCATCGGCGGTGTGTGTAACTATATCGGCTAGCGCTTCTTTAGGTTTGTTGACTTTCAAGGTATCTTTGACAATACTATCCTGATCAGTAAAAGTATCTGACAACATTTTTTCTTGCAATGGCGTAACAGGAGTAATTTGTGCTTGTAACGGCAAAAACAAACTCAAGGCAATTATTAAAAAAAATGCAAATGGTTTCAAACGATTTAACAATGAAATGTGGATTAGTATTTAATATTTTACTTGTTTCTGTTGGAAATTATAGTAATTTCGCATAGTTATTTTTACTCAAAATCCTTATTGGGTCAACATGGCTCAATATTTGTGACGAAACAGTCGAAAAATCGGTCAAAAATAAGTAAAATATGCGGGTAAATTCCCAACAAAATACTAAAAATAATTTTCTATTTTCCAATAAGCTCATTCTATTGTGCTTATTGGGCTTGATGACCATTTCAACGCTATCTATTCAAGCTCAAAATAAAACTTTCACGGTTGTTTTGGATCCGGGTCACGGTGGAAAAGACCCTGGAACCATAGGAACCAAACGTTACAAAACCATTTTTGAAAAAGATATTGTGCTTTCTGTAGCTTTGAAAGTGGGGGCTCTTCTCGAAAAAGAAATGCCGGATGTCAAAGTGATTTATACCCGAAAAACAGATGTTTTTGTCGAATTGCACAAACGAGGAGAAATCGCCAATAAAGCCGATGCCGATCTTTTTATTTCCATTCACATCAATGCCGCGACTCCAACTGCCAAGGGAACCGAAACTTACGTTTTGGGCGTTCACCGCAACGAATCCAACTTGGCTGTAGCCAAAATGGAAAATGATGTAATATTATTGGAATCCAATTATGAAAAACATTATGCCTATAATCCCAATGACCCGAGTTCAATCATCGGATTGACTTTAATGCAGGAAGATTTTTTGGATCAGAGCATCAGGATGGCTAAAATTTTGGAGAAGAGTTTTGCTGATGTAGGAAATCGCAATTCCAAAGGAGTCAAACAAGCGGGTTTTGTCGTTTTACATCAATCATACATGCCGGCCATTTTGACCGAAATCGGATTTTTGAGCAACAAAGAAGAAGAGGATTTTTTAAGATCTGATGAAGGACAAAATAAGATTGCCCAGTCCATGTTTGGAGCCATAAAAAAATACAAATCCGAACTCGACCAAAGCAACAATATGCAATCCAATGTCGAGGTCATGGAAGACGACACGCAAGTCCAAACTCCCGAAACAATAACCGATGATACAGATGTATCTGCAAGTGTAAAAGAAAATCAACGCATTTTCGAAGGTATTGTTTTCAAAGTTCAGATTGCTTCTAGCAAGAACAATTTGGATACAAAAGCTTCCAATTTCAAAGGACTTGAAGGCGTAGAACGAGTCAAAACAGGAGATCATTACAAATACTACTTAGGGAAAACCTCTGATTACAATGAAATCCTGAAAACGAGAGAAAAAGCCATTTCCAAAGGATATACCGATTGTTTTATCGTAGCATTTAAAGGAACCGAACGGGTATCGGTTACCGATGTTTTAAATGGTAAAAAATAATAAAGAACCAAACGTTAATATAATTGATTTTACATAATGAAAATTACAAGAGAAGTAAAAACAGGAGTAGTAGCCGTCAGTGCATTGGCTCTATTTATATGGGGATTCAATTTTTTGGACGGTAAAAACTTACTCAAACCCAAAGTCGCAACTTACTTTGCTGAATATGCCAATGTTCAAGGTTTGAATAGCGCTAGTAAAGTTACCATCAATGGATTTCAAGTGGGTAAAGTTCAAAACATTACTTTTAGTGATGATCCCAATAAAAAGGGGCATTTTATAGTTGAATTCAGTGTGGAAGCCCAATTGGATTTCACTAAAAAATCCATTGCTAAAATCTACAGTGAAGGCATCATGGGTGGAAAAGCATTGGCTGTGGTTCCTTCTTACGAAGGGGAAATAGCAAAACCGGGAGACTATTTACTCGGGGATATCGAATCTGATATTTTTTCTTCAGTAACAGAAAAATTAAATCCATTGCAAGCCAAAGTGGAAAGCATGATTGTACAAGCCGATTCATTATTGGTTGGAATGAATGACGTATTGGATAAAAGAACCAGAAATCATTTGAAATCAAGTATGGAACAATTGGATGCTTCTATGGTACACCTCAAAGGCGTTTCCGAAAATCTAGATGCACTTTTGGTTCACAATCGTTCCAATATTGACAAAACTGTTGCCAATGCTGAGCAAGCTACCGGAAAGTTGGGTACTTTAACCGACAATCTCAATGCCGAATTGGAACAAGCCAAAATAGCTGAAACAGTACAAGAACTTAAAACCACACTTGATAATATCAATAAAATTGTGGCAGGACTGGACAATGGAGACGGCAGTTTAGGCAAACTCTTAAAAGATGAAAAAATGTACAATAATTTGACTGGTGCTTCCAAAGAGTTGGAAGAATTGCTCAAAGAGATGAAAGAACATCCCAAACGATTTGTTCATTTTTCTGTATTTGGAAAAAAGGATAAAGGTTATGTTGAAGAAGAAGTTGAATAATAAAATTTAACAACATACTATTAAAGTGTTATTTTTTCAATCAAAAAATAACACTTTTTTTTTTACCTAAAACCTTAAACAAAGGTTTAGTAAAACCAATTTTAGTTCAACATTTATAGCCATACAGACAATTTTCTTATATTTGTAGCACTGAAGCAAATATTAAAGACATGCATTATCTGCCCAATATCTTTTTTGCCGTACTATTGATAATAGGAATCGGATTTTTTGTAAAAAATATAAAAAAAATAGCTCGAAATATACATTTAGGTAAAAATATAAATCGATTTGATCAAAAACCGGAACGTTGGAAAACGATGTTGCAGGTTGCATTTGGGCAATCAAAAATGGTTACTCGTCCGGTAGCCGGAATTTGCATTTCATTGTTTATGCAGGATTCATCATCATTAATATCGAAGTGATTGAAATCTTATTGGATGGTTTATTGGGAACGCATCGCGTATTTGCGTTTGCGGGCAGTCTCTACAATTTTCTAATTGGATCTTTTGAAATATTGGCTTTTTTAGTTTTGATATCAGTAATTATTTTCTGGAGCAGAAGAATGATTTTGAGAATACCCCGATTTTGGAGTGCTGAAATGACCCAATGGCCTAAAAATGACGCCTTGAATATTCTCTATTTTGAAATGGTCTTGATGAGTTTGTTTTTGATCATGAATGCTGCTGACCAAAACCTTCAGAAAATGGGTATGGATCATTATGTTCAAGCCGGTAGTTTTCCAATCAGTCAATTTTTGGCGACTCTTTTACCTCAAAATGCCACTACTTTAATTATAATGGAACGCAGTGCTTGGTGGATTCATATTTTTGGAATTTTGGTTTTCTTAAATTATTTATATTATTCCAAACATTTGCATATTTTATTGGCATTTCCCAATACATTTTTTGCCAATCTCAATCCAAAGGGTCAATTGAACAATTTGGATTCTGTGACCCGTGAAGTGCGTTTGATGATGGATCCCAATGCCAATCCTTATGCAACTCCGACAGAAGAAAATATCCCTGAAAAATTTGGAGCAAGCGATGTCACCGATCTCACTTGGATTCAACTCATGAATGCCTACACATGTACGGAATGTGGACGCTGTACTTCCATGTGTCCGGCCAATCAAACCGGGAAGATGCTTTCGCCACGAGCCATCATGATGAAAACCAGAGATAGATTGGAAGAAGTGGGACGAAACATCGATGCCAATGGAAGTTTTGTTGAAGATGGCAAACAGTTACTCCATGATTATATCACTCCCGAAGAACTTTGGGCTTGTACCAGTTGCAATGCTTGTGTGGAAGCCTGTCCGGTTTTAATTGACCCACTTTCCATCATTATTGACATGCGTCGTTATTTGGTCATGGAACAATCGGCTGCACCTGCTGAACTCAATGCCATGATGACCAATATTGAAAACAATGGTGCGCCTTGGCAATACAGTCAGATGGATCGTTTGAATTGGAAAGATGAATAAAATTCTGAATTCTGAATTATTCTTTTAGGATTTTTTCAATATTGGGTTTGAAATAATTAGGCCCTTTCAAGACTTTTCCGTCTTCTCTGTAAATAGGTTTGCCATCAGCACCTAATTTACTCATGTTGCTGCGTTGAATTTCATCAAAAACAGCTTCGATTTTATATTGCAATCCATGGTCTAAAATTGTTCCACACAAAATATAAAGCATATCCCCCAAGGCATCGGCTACTTCTTCCAGATTACCGGATGTAGCAGCTTCGAGATATTCCTCGTTTTCTTCTTGCATCAAACTAAAACGCAATAAAGATTGCTCTTTACTCACACATGCAATAGGTTTTTCATTGACTCCTAAACCGTATGTTTGGTGAAATAGTTTAACGGCTTCCAATTGTTTACGCATATTTAGTTCATTTTAATAAAGTTACATTTTCAACAACAACCTTGAAGGAATGATTTTCAATACAAGCGCGATCAAAAACCATCTTTTGGTAATATAAACCCGCTTTTTCTTCTTTTCAATGGCATGTATGATTTGTCTAGCTGCTTTATCAGTGTCAGCCATCCAAAAGGTTTCTCCAATAGCCATATCTGTATCTACAAAACCGGGGCGAACATCCGTCACAAAGATATTTGATTTACTTCTTTTACCTTTCAGCCACAGAGATTCCAAATAATTGATTTGAAATGCTTTGGAAGCAAAGTAAGCTGGGACATGTCTATTTCCCCTAATGCCGGCAATCGAAGAAATACCGACTAAATGTCCAAAACCTTGCTTTTTGAATAATTGATAGGCCAAACCGTATATTTTGACTGCACCCATGATATTGGTTTCCAATGTTGGCACTTCTTTAGACCATTCCAAGTCGTAATTGGGCTCACCTACTCCCGAGCTATAAATAATCAAATCAATTGTTTGAAGTAATCCAATAGATTCGTTCAACATCATTTCTGAAGATTTATAATCTCTGACATCGTGTTGAATAATATTGATTTGATTGGGAAATAAATCTTTAACTTCTTGAAGTTTTTCTAAACGTCTTCCTGTAATCACAACCCTAAATCCATTTTCGGATAATTGACAAGCCAAAGCTCTTCCAATTCCGGAACTACCACCTATAATTATAGTATTCATAATTAAAAAATATTATGGCAAATGTATTTAAAAATAATTTTAATTGTTAATTATCCAAATTATTTGGAGTTATCCTAAAAACATTCTATTTTTGTCAATTCATTTTACATCAAATCAAACCGAAATGTATTATAATAAAGTCAAACAGACCTTTAGTACAATTTAATTCGCCGAATAACTTCGGAATTCCTTTATTTAAAACAAACTTTTTTTAAACATGAGAAAAATTACCATCACATTCATTTCCTTTATGGTTTTGGTACTTACGAGCGCTTATACATATGCTCAAGTTACTAAAACACAGCATGGCAAATCACAAAACATATTTGATCATTCAGATCATGAGCATGTTAGAGATGCAAATGGCATAATTCGTTGTGCTTCTGTAGAATATAATGAAGATTTGAGAAAACAATTTCCAGAAATTTCAACTGAAGCAGAATTTGAATCTTGGATTTCTCAAAAAGTAACTGAATTAAGAGCAGAACGCGCTGCTAATCCAAATCGTAACCCTGATGTGGTAATTAAAATTCCGGTTGTTATACATATTATTCATAATGGTGACGCCATAGGAACAGGTGAAAACATCACAGATGCTCAAGCAGCTTCTCAAATAACTGTAATGAATCAAGACTACAGAAAAATGATGGGAACACGTGGTTACAATACGCATCCGGATGGTGCAGATGTGGAAATTGAGTTTTGCCTTGCCAAAGTAGATCCAAATGGTGCTCCTACTACTGGTATTGTAAGACATCAATTAACAGCTGCCGATTACACCATGGCTGCAGTTAATTCAACTGTAAAACCTGCTACCATTTGGGATCCTACCAAATACATGAATATGTGGACCGTTCGTTTTGGAGGTAGTGATACAGACATTTTGGGATACGCTCAGTTTCCCAGTAATTCAGGATTGGGTGGATTAAATGTAAGTGGTGGAAGTGCCAATACTGATGGTGTAGTTGCAGCTTATAATGCATTTGGAAGCATGGATTTAAATGACGGTACATTTATAATGAATGCTACCTATAAATATGGTAGAACCATGACCCACGAAGTGGGACACTATTTAGGACTTAGACATATATGGGGTGACGGTACTGCTTGTGGAACCACGGATTATTGTGAGGACACACCTTATGCATTATCTGCCAATTTTGGTTGCCCTACCTTAAACTCTTGTGATGATACTGCATATGGGTGGACAACCAACCCAAATGATATGGTAGAAAATTATATGGATTATACAGATGATGCTTGTATGAATATTTTCACTCAAGATCAAAAAGACAGAATGATTGTTGTGATGCAAAATTCACCACGAAGAGTTGAATTAGTTACATCAAGTGTTTGTACAGGATTTTCACTAGGTTTGTTGAGCAACCCTACCGGTACTTGTTTACCTACTAACGCTTCGATCAGTTTCACTTATGCTCCTATTGGAGGCTATTCTGAAAACGTTGTATTTTCAGCCACTGGTGCTCCTGCAGGAAGTGTTGTAACTTTCAATCCAACTTCTGCTAGCTCAGCAAATACAACAGTTGTAATGACTGTTTCAAATTTAACAACGACTGGGACTTCAAATATTACAATTACTGGAACAGGAGCTACCGTTACTAGAAACACAGTTGCCAATTTAATTGTTACTAATGCAAATCCAGGAGCTGTTACTCTACAAACACCAGCTAACTCTGCAACAGGTATTGCTTTAGCACCAACTTTGACATGGGCTGCTGCGGCTAATGCAGTGAGTTACGAAATTCAAGTTTCTACAAGCAATAGTTTTTCACCCTTGCTTGTCAATGCGACATCTACTACCAATAGCTATACTTTAGGTGTGACTTTGAATACTGCAAGTGTTTACTATTGGAGAGTTAGAGCTGTAAATGGTTGTGGAACAGGATCTTATTCAAGTACATTTAGCTTCACAACTGCAACACCTACTTATTGCACTTCTACTTATACTGAAACAGGAAGTGAATACATCCGTCGTGTGAACTTTAGTAATATTAACAAATTATCAAGTGATGCTGCTACTAATGGTTATGAAGACTATACTTCTACTGTTGGAAATGTAACTGCAGGGACAAGTTATACTTTATCTGTTTACATTAACACAGCTGGTAATTATTTGGATCATTGTTTTGCTTTCATGGATTGGAACAAAGATTTCGTATTTGACATTGCAACTGAAAGATATGATTTAGGTAATATTGCCAATGTTACCAATACCGCATTAAGTCAATCTATAACGATACCTCTTACAGCCCTTTCAGGCACAACAAGAATGCGTATCATTATTGAATATGAAGATGCAACTAATGGTGTCGGTCAA
>Ga0209573_1004234_pt1 | contig 14437 bp, 16 predicted proteins | sample TNRBio252014_DNA_FD_185870 | JGI IMG/M metagenome (GOLD analysis project Ga0209573, IMG submission 185870) | Wastewater treatment Type I Accumulibacter community from EBPR Bioreactor in Madison, WI, USA - TNR Reactor_6/25/2014_ DNA (SPAdes)... | ecosystem: Engineered > Bioreactor > EBPR >...
GCGGTTTCGAGCAAAACGCCGATGTGGTCGGCGCAATCAATGTTTTAAGGGCGGGACACGCCCGGTTCGCCTGTGAAGTGAACGGTGCAGTAATGCCGTCAGCAGCAGGAGCCCACCGAAGCGACTCAGGGGTGGCTCAATGCCGCGCTTGAGCGCCGTAGGAATCTCCGGCCTTCAGGCCGGGGAGGATGTCAAGATATTCCATTTGCGCGGCCCGCGTGCCTGGATGGCGTGCCGTTTCCGTAGGATGGAGCCTCATTGATCCATCAACCGGTTAAACCAAAAGTGGGTTGCGCTTTGCGTGGTTCGCACCCTCTTTCGGGTTTGAACGCCGGTGTCTCGCACGGAGAATCTGATGAACCCTCAACCGTTGAGAACCCCGTGGAACGGCTTCCCGGATGTCATTATTCACGCCACGGAGTCAGCGGTGAAGCAGCATCACGCTTACGCAGCCGCCAAGTCGGGCGATTCTGATGCTGCGTTTGCACTGGTGCTAGACACGGTTTCACCGGTGGCCATCCAATCGCTTTGCGCTTTATTGGCGGGCAAAACCCCCTTTTTGGCCTCTGCTCATGCGTTCGAGAGAACCGGCGTCAATGCCATCCCAGAAGCGCTTGCCGACGAACTCTCAAAACGAACGGGGCTTCCCACCGACCACTCCATCGTCCAGATCAATGTAGTGGGCCACACGGGCGCCAACGGTTTTATGCGGTTGGCGCGGCAGGCCCTGTTTGATGGCGAGGTCATCGCCGGTGCGAGCTACGTATTGGTCGATGACTTCATCGGTCAAGGCGGAACCTTGGCGAACCTCAAGGGTTACATTGAATCCAACGGCGGTAGCGTCCTTGGCGCTACGGCCTTGACCGGAAAATCATACTCCACCACACTGAGCCTCACCGATGAACAATTGATGGCGTTACGGTCGAAACATGGAAACAAACTTGAAATGTGGTGGAACGAGCGGTTCGGTCACGGCTTCGACCGCCTTACTCAATCAGAAGCTCGCTACCTTGAGCGCTCCAAGGATGCTGACACCATCCGAAGTCGCCTTATTGCGGCAGAGTAAGCAAGAGATTGCGGCTAGATACCGAGCCACGCAAAAGTAAGGATTGACTCACCAACTGACCCGCTGTTCGAGCCTTCTTCAGCGCAACTCTGCTGTTGAGGCGCGCCCCGATATCCTTCCCAATTCCCTCCATCGGCGACCGATCCTCTAGCCCCAGCCGCGTGATCTTGCGCTGCGTCGCCGCCGGGGAGCGGCGCTTGCCAAGCCGTTCCTCGGTGCGATCCTGGACGTATCCATCCCCGTCGAGGATCACACCGATGACCGATCTCGCCACGCTCAACACCCGTCTGGCGGCTCACCGACTGCCGGTACAGACCGCCGCCAGCCTCGCCGCGCTTCCCGCCGGCCTCGATGTGGCGCGCATCGAACACGCCTTGCGCCAGGTCGAGAACGGCCAAAAAGGCGCGCTCGTGTTTTTGGTCCGGCATTTGCCGGAACCGGCATCCGGCCCGGCCCCGGCGCCCGAAACCCCACGCCGTCCGCCGTGCGCACCGGTGGCGGCTTCAGCGTCCCCCGGCACACGGCCATCGGCCTCCACCCCACCGGCGGTTCCGGCCACGCCGACACCGGCCACGCCGCACACCCCACCGCTATCGCCCGCCGCACCCACCTCGCGACCCTCCGAGACGGGCGCGTCGCCGCCGGACACCGTGCGGGATCGGGCGCCGACCCCGACGCCCGAAACCTCACGCCGTCCGCCGTGCGCACCGGTGGCGGCTTCAGCGTCCCCCGGCACACGGCCATCGGCCTCCACCCCACCGGCGGTTCCGGCCACGCCGACACCGGCCAGGCCGCACACCCCACCGCTATCGCCCGCCGCACCCACCTCGCAACCCTCCGAGACGGGCGCGTCGCCGCCGGACGCCGTGCGGGATCGGGTGCAATGCCGGGTGTACGGCGGCAAAGCAGCGTTGTGCGTCGAGACCGACGTCACCCGTCAGGACGAGCCGACGCTGCGCATCGAGGCGGCGCTGGCCACCGCGCCCAAGACCTACGACTGGGGCCAAAAGATCACCCTGCAACTCACCCGCGAGGAATTGCCCCCGGTGGTGGCGACCCTGCTGGGTCTGCTTCATCGCTGTGAATGCCGGAACCACGGCCCGCACAACGACAAGGGGCTGGACATCGAACACCAGGGCCAACATCTATTTATCCGGGTGTTCCAGAAGGGCCAGGCGGTGCGCGCCCTGCCGGTCGGTCCGGCGGACAGCTATTATCTGGCGGCGCTGGGCCTGCGCCAACTGCGCAAAGCCGCGCCGTGGCTGACCGATCAGGGCGTGCTGGCCGCGCTGAAACTGACCGTGCAGCGCATGAGCGCTGCGCCCCCCGGCGGCCAGCGCGCCGCTTGAGGCGATCCTGCCGCCCGCGGGTCAGTAAAAACAGTATCGGTAGGGAATGAAGGCGACAAAGAAGCCGATGGTGCTTAACGGACACTCATAGCGCGGCCAGATATTGTAGCCATAACCCCCTTCAGCATCGATGGGGGTGGGCAAATCGGCAATGTTCGTCGCACAGTAGGTGGTGGGCTGGGGCGAGAGGCTCTGCCAATCGCCCTGCGCCTGCCCGGTGGTCAGCTTGGGACGCAGGGGCGCGCTTTCATCGGCCAGCAGATGCGCGCCGCGATAGCTGAGCGTGGGGGCCACCCGTCCGGGATGGTCGTGGTTGAGGAACCCATGGCGGGGATAGAGATGACCCCAGATCTCGCCGGCGCGGCCAATGGGGTCATTGGACCAAGGATTGAGCATCGTCATGGTGTGCTGCACGTCGGTGATCGGCCAACCGGAGCGCCAGAACAACGCATCCGGCCCCGACAGGTAATAGGGGAAAAACAGCTTGATGTCATTGAGGCAGAGCAGGCGATCCATCTTGACGCCGCCGCCCGCGCCGATCTCGTCTTTCCAGTTCTTTTTGCCGATCCGGTCGGCAATATCGCGAATCGTTTTCGCCATTTCTGGAAAATTCATCACCCCTTGGGCCATTCCGGCGACCTGTTGGATGGTCGCAGCGATATCGAAATACTGGTTGATAATGTCGGCGGGAAAGGTCGGTCCCATCGAACAGTCATTCGGTTGGGTAAAGCAGCCGCGCGCCCAGTGACTCCATTGGCTAATGAAGCCGCTGACGCCCATGGAACCGCCACCGCCCATGGAACCGCCACCGCCCCCACCGCCCGCGTCTGGGTGAGCGCTGCCCCAGGAGCCACTGCCCGCCGGCATATTCCCGACCGAAATGTTCCCGTTGCCGTCGATCAACGCCGGCAGAATGGCCACTGGATGGCCCATGAACTCCACTTCCTTAAAATTGGTGCTCTGGTGGTCGCCGTACTGGCTATAGCGGGTCTGGCCGCCGCTGCTTTCGCTCACGCCCGGGAGGTGGAAAGCGGGGGGGACCCTCATCGCCATTTGATCCAGGAGCTGCTTCTGGATCTCGCCGACGATCCGCGCCCATTCGATATACGCTTCCTTGGGAAAGCGGTCGGAGGCCATCCCGTGCAGGGCGGACAGATGATGCTCGACGCGCGGCACGAAATACACTTCCACCGTGAAGCCGGTGTAGCGCAGCCGAATCTCGATGCCGAGCAGGCAATACTTGAGGCAGGCCGGCAACGCCTGGAGCGTGCGGCTGATCAGTTGGATCGTGTTGTATTTTTGTCCCGGATCGGGCGCGAGGGGTTCGGCTCGCGTCGGGGTCGTACTCAGCAGCAAGGTGGCGGCCAGGAGGAGGGCCTGGCCACAGCGGGTTCGGGTGATGGTCATGAGCATTTCCTTGTGAAATCGGGCATTCGGATCAAGGCATCCGGGTCAGGAACACGGTGGCCGCCGCGAGAACGGCGAGGTTCTCGCCACGACGAATCGCTAGGAATCTTCGGGTTCCCGGTCCCGCGCCCGATCTGCTCGGGCTTTCAAAATTCAATCGTGATCCGGTTCAGGATCGCAGAACCTCGCTGGCACGCCACCCCTCACCCGAAACCGACGCGGTTCCGGGTGAGGGGGTGGACGCTACCCCGCCGTCGCCATCAGGCGCTTGAGCGCGGCCTGGGCTTCGGCCGTGGTGTCGACCACGGGCGGATCAACGCCGCGCACCTTCGCCAGATGTGCGATCTGGCGCTGGAGCAAAGCCAGCGCGCCGGGGGCCAACGACCCCGGCGCGGCGGACGCCACGGAGGCCCGCGTGACCTCGGTGGGCGTCTCGGCGACCGGGTGGGACGCCGACGCGGGCGCGGGAACTCCCGCCACCCCCGTCTCGACGATCGTCTCCGTGGCCGGATCGGGTCGAGGCGGTGCGCGCCGGAGTCCTTGATCGCCTTGATCGTGGGCTTCATCCTCATCGAAGACCTCGCCGCCAAAACCCAGCGCCGCCAGCAACCGCTGCCGCGCGGCGGTTTCGAGCACTTCCAGGTCTTTATAAGCCTGGACTAGCTTGGCGGCGGTGGCCGTCGCCACCACACGCCCGGCCGCATCCCGCAACGTGGCCCGACACACCTGGGTGAGACCGGCCGCCGCCAGTGAGGGCAACCCGAGGTCTTCCGGTTTGCGCCCCAACTGGAGCGCGACCTCGTACAGTTTCAATAAACCGGGTTTCAGGCTGAGCGAATCCTGAATCTCGGTCTCCAGGGCGTAACCCTGCGCCGGCCCGTACTGCGCCAGAAACGCTGGCAAACGCGCCGACAGTTTCCAGTACACCGCCAACTCCCCCTGCGGGGTGTATAGCTCGACCATCTTCGTCATGAGATTTCCTCCAGAAAGGCCCGGTGTCCACGCGGCGGCCCACGACCCCGACGGGGCCGCGCGATCTGCGTCGTCACCGGACGGGTGGATAAAAAAGCGCTTCGGGCGTTCGCCCGTTACGCGGCCCGAGTCAGCCGCCGTTCCAAGACCTGGAACAGCGCGGGCGCCAGGGCGTCGATGCGGGCGATCGCCACCGCGTCCTGGACGCCAAACACCGCCTGGACCTCGACCAGGCTTTGGCCGATGCCGAGGCCCATGACCTCGATGCCACTCGCGCGACACCGGGCGATGATGTCCTGCGCGGACGCCACGTCATCCGGCAGGCCATCGGTGGCGACGATCAGCAACCGCCGCAGTTCCGGACGCAACGCCAACACGTAGCCGGCGCGCCAGAGCGCCTCGGCCAGCGGCGTGCCGCCGCCAGCGTCCACGGCAAAGCGTCCAGCGACGCGGCCGGCGCGCTCCGTGAAGGCCTTGAGCAGGATCACCCGGTTGTTGTTACGGCCCGCCGCCGGAAAGGCCGCCGCCCAGCACGCCACCCCGGGAATCGTCTCCAACGCCAGCGCGGTCGCCAGGACGGCCTGACCCGCCCAGTCGATCACCCGATCCATGGAGCTGCTCCGATCCAGCAGCAGGCCCACCGCCGTATCCGGCGCATCCCGGCGCGCGCGCTGCCGAAACAGCGCGGGATCGCGCAGGGCCAGCCGGTATAGACCGTTCGTGTCGAGACGGCGACCCCGGCGCGAACGCCAGGACGCCTCCTCCCGTTCGGCCTGCACCAACGCACCCAAGCGGCGACGCAACGCCGCCGTCGCGGCCCGCGCCCGCACCACCGCCTCAGTCGGTTGAACGTTGGGCGGTGGTGGGTCGTACTCGGCCATCGCCACCGTCTGGGTGGGCTCCCGGGCGGTCTGCGCGTTCAACAGCGCCTGCGCCCGGGCGCCTACATCCGGCGCACCGGCCCCGTTACTGGCCAACAAGGTCCGTAACGCCGCCTGCCGGGCGGCATCCGACCCCGCACCCTGATCCGATGGATCGCCGGAGGGAACCGACGAACCCGAGGGATCAACCGAGGGATCACCCGCTACCGCACCCTGATCCGATGGATCGCCGGAGGGAACCGACGAACCCGAGGGATCAACCGAGGGATCACCCGCTACCGCACCCTGATCCGATGGATCGCCGGAGGGAACCGACGAACCCGAGGGATCACTCGTCACGGCTTCGGAACCCGACCCCGCACCCGGCGGTGACGGTGGATCGGGTGGCCGCGCCGCCTCTTCCTGCCACATCGCCACGATGCGCAGCGCCAGCGCTTTCACCTCGGCTGTCGAGCGCGCGTGGCGGACCTCGAAGGCCAACGCCAACAATTTGATGACCACGCCCGGCGGCAGCGCCGCATGGAGACGCGCCTCCAGCGTGGCCGCCGCTGGGGCCAGGGCGGCTTGCCCTAACACCTGCGCGCGCGGCAGGCAAAGCAACGCCGCCATCACCTGTTCGGTGATGGACGCCGTGTCTGGCGGCAGCCAGGTCTTTTGCGCCTCCAGAAAGGCCACTAAGGCCGCCAGATTGGCCCGGCTGCCGGGATAGGCCGCGCCCAGCTCACGCTCGATGCGGATATCCTCCAGCATACTGAGGATTGCGCCCGGCCAGCCGGGCGGCTTCTCGACCGTGAAATCCGTGTACCGCAGATGCGCGGCCTCGTGGTCGATATAGCCGTGGGCCAGGACCGCCAAGGACGCACTGTCCGCCGGCAACGCCGGTAAAAAAATCGTCCGGCCATCGGTGTAGGCGTGGGACGCGCCGATGACCACACGGACGCCGAGCTGGCGGCCGAGCATCTTGGCGATCATCGGTAACGCCCCGAGCAGGGGAGATTGCTTCATGGTGTGCTCCTTTGGAAAACGGGGACACACCGCACCCCACACGGGGGATCGGTGTCTCCCCAGGGTGGGAAAAAAGAAAAAAACGTTAGAAGAACCAGTCGTCGCCCGCGTCGGCCAACGCCGGTTCCTCAGCATCATCGTGGGCGACCGGTGCGGTCGCTGCCGTCTCACCCGCAACGGCGGATTCCGCCGCCGCACTGGACGCTAGATCGGGCCGTTCGCTCGCCGAATCGGCGCGAGTCGTCAGGTCCAGGTCAACATCGTCCCGGTCGGACGCCACCGCGTCCCGCGTCGCGGCCTGATCCGCAAAAGCCCGTGGGTTGAAGTCCATCGGGACGTTCAGTCCCGCCAGACGCGATCCATCCGGGACGACGTGCTCAGCCCAGGTCCGCAGACCGTCCGGCTGGGACGCCAGGCACAGGAACTGGCGTAAGCCTTCCAAGACCGGGCCGGTGATCGGCTGCCGGGGTGGAATCCCCGCCAGCCGCTGGTCGATGTCGGCCACCATCGCCTGAAAGCGGCTATCGATGAACGACAACCCCTCCAGTTTGTCCCGAATGGCCTGGAACGGACTCAGCGCCCGCCGGGTGACCTCGGTCTTGCCCTGAAAAGATCGGTCCAGGGCCTCTCGCGCCAGGACCGCTATCTCCTGCAGCACCTGGCCGCGCAACCCGGTGACGGCTTGGGACAGACCGGGATGATCCACCACCGCCGGATCGGGGGCGCGAAAGCGCACCGCCTGCACGGCGAAACGCAGCTTGCCGCCGATGTCCTCGGCGGACAGCCGCGTTTCCCGAATCAACGCCTGCCATTCCACCGGTTGTTGCGCGGCCCATTCGGCGACCTGGCGGTCGAAATCGGCCAGGAACGCCGCGCGGGCATCCTGGTACTGCTGACCCAGCCCATCGAGCCGCGCCAGCAGATCGGCCGCTTTGGCGATCGGCACGGCATACCCGCCCAGGAAGCGGGTTCCCACCGCCAGACCGTGCCGCCGGGCGGCGCTACGCAGCGAGGTGAATTCCCGCAGCGCCGCCGGATTGATCAGTTGTTTATCCCCCAGCGACACCAGCGTCTCGGGGGGAAGTTGTTGCCGGTCCAACCCGAGGTCTTCGGGGGTCACGGTTTTTTTGCCGGACCAGCAGGTGATGTCCAGGTGGACAAACACCAACTGGTCGGCGATTCGATCAACATCAACGTGCATACGTTGCTCCTTGGAAAAACCCATGAGAACCGCGAACGCCCGCCCCCGCCCGCCCGGGACGGATGACGCGGCGTCCGCCCCGGACGATCCAAAAGAAACCGAACTAACCGAAAAACCAGTCCTCGCCGTCGGACCCGGCGGCCAGGAGCTGGCGCACGTCCTTGGGCTGCAACCCCAACGCTTCCAGGGTTTCCGCCGCCAGGGGTAGCTGCGGCGGCCACCGGGTGACGAGCCGTCCGGCCTCATCGGCCAGTTCGACGATCCCCTGCTGAGCCAGCAAGAGCCAAAAGGCGATCTGGGCGCGCTGGGTGATCTCCAGCGGCGCTACCCCGTGACCCACCGGGTCCGACTGCGCCGCTGAACTCCAGAGCCGGGCGACGGTGGGAGCGGTCGGCCCGCCCGGGCCGATCCAACCGACGCGCACCAGTGTTTCGATCGCGTCCTGGCAGACCGTGTCCACACGCGCCGGGTCTGCGGCCCGACCCGAGATCGACCGCCGCCGCCAATACAGACACGGCGATTCTGGCGCGCTGCTCACGGTCGCCGCCGGTGAGATCGACGCCGCCACCGGGGTCAGATCCCGCCGGTTGTTACCCAGGCAGAACGCGCCCAGCCGGACATAGCCCTTGGCCACCTTCTCGCGCACCCGGCGGGCGGCTTCCCGCGACGGGCTGCCCTGCTCGCACTGGTGCGCCGGGGTATCCGCCTGGCGCAGCACCGATCCGGTGCGTCCGTAAAAAACCGTCAACACCGTGTCCGCCACGGTGATCGGACACGCCCAGTCTTTCGGTGAGCCCTCCGGGTTCGGGTGCCGATACAGCATCACGTTAATGGCCATCGCTGATCGCCTCCCCAAACACGCGCTGCACGATGCCATGAATCGCGGTGGCGGTTTCCGGCTCCGCGCGATGGGTCAACGCCCGGCGCAAGGCATGATGCAAGGGCTGCGGCGCACCGCGGTAGTGCTTGACCAGCAGGGCCCAGCGCACCAGAGTGCGGGTCGAAAAGGTCGTCTCCAGCGACGGCCCTTCCTGATCACCCTGGAACAAGCGGCGCACCTCGCCGGCCACTTCGATCATCTTGTCGATGATCTCGCCGGGCAGACCGGCAACCGCTTGGCCGATCACGGCGACTTCCTCGGTCGGATCGGGATAGCCCACCTCAACGACCCAGAACCGATCGAGCAGCGCTGCGTTCATCCGCTGCGCGCCCACATACAGGCCCGCGCCATCGCCCAGGCCTACGGTGTTGGCCGTGCAGATCAGGCCAAAGCCCGGCGCGGGCGGGATGACTTCCCCGCCGTTTTCCGGAATCACCAGCGGGCCGCCGTCCAGCACGGTGTTCAACCCCGCCAGTTCGCCCGGATCGACCAGGTCCGCCTCGTTCAGCAGCAGCCACCCGCCGTGGCGCAACGCCAAAGTCAGCGGGCCGTCCTGAAACAACACATCACCGCCAATCACGGTGAGATGCCCGACCAGATCGGCGATTTCCAACCTTTTTTTGCCGTTGACCTGAACCAGATTCAGGTTCAGGCGGGCGGCAGTCTCCACCACCAGGCTGGACTTGCCCGACCCCATCGGACCGGTCAACCACAGCCCGTCATGATGCTGGCCCCGGGCGAGAGACTGATGCCAACCGAGCAAATCGGACAACAGGCCCGGCCGGAACCGGTAACCCGGATGGGCGGTCGGGGTCATCGGCCCGGGATGCGTGAAACCAGGGGCCGTCAGTTTTTCTGGGGCGGCAATCCCAAAGGTTTTCGCCACCGGAAAATCATGAGAAAGAAGGGTCATCTCGTTCTCCTGTTCTAAAAAAGGAGACGATCGGACGCACGCCGCCCCTCACGGGGATCGCGGATCGATCGTCCCCGAGGGGGATCAAGGCCGGGTCAAGCCGCCCGTTGCTGCGGACGGTCCAACCGGCTTTTCTTCAACATCCGTAACACTTGGCGCCGCATTTCAGCGGCGTCGATACGTGGGTCATACAAGATGACGCACGCTTGAAAGCTGAAGGGCGCCGGCGTGGGCGTCTCCTCGGCCAGCAGCCACTCCAGCAGGTCGGTGCGTTCGTCGTCCCCGACCTGGGGATCGGCGAGCAGCCTGAGCTGGCGACGGAGCAGCCACAAATGCAGCTCCTCGTAGTGAACCGCCATCCAGGCGGTATCCGCCTTCCAGGTGCGATAGGTCTTGACGTCCATCGGTCCGGCGGGCGGCTTGGCGACGGCGGGCGCGCGCACCGGGTTCTCCACCGGCGCCGGCCCCTCGAACAGGGCGATTTGCATGGGGTGCCTCCAGAAAATCAGGGGACACACCCTGCCCCAACCGGGAGGATGAATCCCCGGTGGGGTGGCCCGCAAAAAAAACCCGTGCTACGCGGGTCTTCTCTGACAAAAGGAGACCGCGATGCACGAGAACGATTTAACCCCTGGCGCGACGCCGTCCGGGAGACCTGGCTCGACCTCGATCACCCTCGGCCGACATCGGGACCCACCACACGCCGAGCGAGGGACCCGCCGATTCCCAAGGAGGGGTGAAGAACGTAGCCGACCTTTCCAGGTCAGCCAGCACGTCATACTGCGTTGTGGTCCAGCCGCTGGCGCGCACCCGCAACGGGGCGCTCAGCGCCAGCGGCGCCCATACCGCCAACGCAGCGCGATGATGATTCGCCGCCGCCAGCGGGTGAAACCCCGTCGGTGTGTCAAATCCATCACGCAGCGCCACCGAGACATACCAATCACATTCCCACGCGGTGACGCAGATTTCGAAAAACCGATTTTCGGCGATCACCACCGAATCCCGGTCACGCCAGCGCCACTCGACCGGCTGATAAGAGCGCGGCAGCAGCCCGCGCAGAGCGTCGATAAAATCCTGGTGCGTGTCATACACCGATTCATGATCGATGATGACGGTCTCGGCATTGGCCATCCGAAATACACCGTGTCCCATACAGCGCCTCCCGAGAAAAAAGGCCGGAGGCGCGCGCTCCCCGGTGGGGAGGCACACTCCCCAACCGGGATGAATGAAAACCACGTGTTTAGGCGGCGGGCGCCGCCGGCGTCTCGCCGGGCATCACCAACCCCTCCACCTCATCGTGCTGACACAGCCCCTTGACGGCGCACAGCCCACACGGGGAGTTGTGCGCCGCCAGCCCGCGTTTCGGAAAACGCTGGCGGTCGATGTCCTCGGCCACCCACAGCACCTTCTGGCGATAGGCGTCGAGGACGGACGCCGGACGGCGCGCCACCGTCACCGGGGGACACACCTCCGGGCCTTTGCCCTTTGGCGTCACCTTCCGCTTGATCAGCTCGATCAGACCGAGCCGCTGGATAGGAGGAATCTCCAACGCGCCCGCATGGGCATCCAGCAGGAGCTGGTACCCGGTGAGCTGATCGGCCGTCGCCAGCCAGTCCGGGTCGGTGGCGCTGCTGGGCGTTTTCAGGTCCAGGCAGGCCAGTATCCCGTCCCCGTTGAGCGCCAACAGATCGCACCTGCCGACGTACACCAGGCCTGCGGCAAGTTCCACAGAGAGCTTGCGTTCGATTAAGGGTTGGTTTTGACCATCCAAGGCCGGCCACCAACCCCATTCTCGCCATTTGCGGGCGAATTGCCCCACCAACGCCGCGCCGGTTTCGGTCAGCGATTCCGGCGATTGCGTGGCGGAGTAGCCGATACCCCCCGCTTCACGGGCGGCGTGCCAGCTTTGTTGAAACGACCCCACCGTATCGAACGGCTGCCCCAGCAACGCATGGCGGAGCGTTTCCTCGACCACCTGATGCACGACGCCGCCGAACACCAGATGGGCGGCTTTGTGCACCGGGCGAATCCGCAGTACTTCCTCCAAAAAGTACTGGTGCGGGCAGGTCTCGTACTTCAAGACGGCGGTCGGCGAGAGGCGCATTACGGCGCACTCCTGAACACCGGTCCACCCGCGAGGGCGGGCAGCGTAACGCGCACCCCGCTGGGCAGGGGCGGCCAGGCGATCGCCCGTGGCAACGGGGCGGGCGGCGAAGGCGGTGGCGCGTGGGTCCGGCCGATGGCCTGGTAGTGGTCGATGGCCTGCGGGTACGGCAGGCTGACTGCCTGCCAGGAACGGATGCTCCGATCCTGGAGGAAGACCACCACCACCGGTGGCCGGTCCAACGGGGGCAGCGTGGGAGTAAACTCCCACACTCGGCAACTCCCTACCGGCCATGGAATCGCGGCCTCTTGGGTGACGGTCATCCCCGCGCCGGCGTGGCGCGCAATGTCCATCACTGCCTGAAAAGACGATGAGAGCTTTTTCATGTTCATGCGTTCTCCAATAAAAAAAGGAGACACACCACACCCCGGTCGGGGATGGGATGTCCCCGAGGGGTTGTCAACGATCCGCCCATGCTATGCTGTTCCCATCACACGAAGGGGACACCTCTCATGGGCCATTCACACGACTTTCTGACCGATCCCAGCACCGGGCGCCTGCGCTTTACCGCCACGGGCCGTGACGCTTTGGAGGCACATTTCGCCCGCGCCGGGATCGATCTCCAACAGATTGATACCCGGGCCAAAGCCCGGGCCGCCGCCGCGCAGGTCTCCCATCAGGAGCTGCTGGCGCTTGCGGCTTTGATGAAAGGCCATGATCCGGTCATCGATCAGGTGATGGCCGGACGGCCCGAAGGGGATCACGCCCCTGGAGCGCGCCCATGAGTCCAACCGACCCCAACCCGATCCTCGATGAAGACGAACCGTTTGATCTCTTGGATAAAAACGGCACGTTCACCTTGACCGAGGCCGGTATTGAAAAGTACCGCCAACGGTTTGCCCGTTTCGGCATCCGGGTGGAAGCCCTGCGCACCCTGGAAGACTTCCAAAACGCGCTCGTGTGCTCAACGGCGGGCTTTTTCGATGAACTGGTCGACATGGCCAGCAACGGCCCCCCTTCGCTGGAACGCAAGCTACTCATTGCCGTCGCCAAGGGCGACGGCAATGAGTTCCAACGGCTGAATGCATTAGTGACCGCCCGCAACCGGTTGGGGCTGTCACTGATCAAGGGCGGAAAAGCCTGAGCAGGATTTCCTCCTCAATCTTCCGATACATCCGACGGGCTTCTCCACGCACATCCGGATCTCTCAAAGTTTCGAGCAAATCTTCGATGTTGCCCTTCCGGGCATTCAGCTCCGCTAGGCTCGCGGTGTCGAGCCAGCCGTAGAAACCCTTCCAATCTTCTCGATTCAGGGTGTGCTCCTCAGTCAAAAGGGGACACACCACGCCCCAGGCCGGGGAACAGGGTGTCCCCGGTGGGATAACGATTGAGCATCGGCCCTGAACGAGCCGCCGACGCCAGGATTTTTGGCAAAAGCCCCTGGCCCAACGACGAACCCCGGCTACGGTCTCCTCAAGCTCACGCCGGAGACCGTCCCATGGAAACGCCGAACTACTTTTTGTTTGCCCCAGACCCTCCCGAGTGCTTTCGCTGGACGCAAAAAGGCCGGGAAGTACTAGGACCGCGCTTTGCACGTCAGGGCATCGCGATCGATGCCCTGCGCACAGCAGATGACATCGAGGACGCCGTGACCGGTGTTATCCAAGCCGAGCTCGCGGAACTCACGCCCCACCAGAAGACCGATCGCCACCGAATCAATCAGATCTACGCTCTGCAATTCGTGACCGATCCGCTCCGGGGCGTACCACCGGAACCGCTCAAATTCCGGCGGGCGGCGCGCAACGCCGTCATGCGGCAGATCACGCAAGCGTTGCGTGATCTGCATCGCTGAGCCGGCGGGCGCCAGACGACGGACCTGACCTGGTTTGGGCCTGGCGCCAGGATCGGCGCTCGTCGAGCACCCGGTAAAGGGTGCGAATCTGCAACCGCAGGTCCTGGCGCTGACGCGCCGTGATCTGCGCTTGCCCTTGGGTGTTCAACTGATCCGCCATCTGGCGCAGATCCGCATCCGAAGCGGGTCTGATGCGGGCTTCGAACGCCCCCTCGTCGAAGGGCGGCGCTTCCAATCCCAACGCCCGCCTGATCATCGCGCGATTGCCACCGCGCCATGGAAGCTGGGTGGCCAGCATGACAGTCAACAGGAGTGCTGGTCCGCCACCGACCGCCGCTTCGGTGAGAAATCCGGCGGCCAGGAGGAGGAGGGGGTTCAAGACGATTGGACAGCGGATCGCTGTCCATCCGGTACGGATTTTTCCCCACAGCACGCGCAGGGCGCGCAGGGGGTGACGACGCGCGCATCCGAGGAGAACGCCGGCGAGAAAAACAGGATATTGCATGGTGAGCCTCCAAAAAAAGGGGGACACACCACGCCCCAGGCCAGGGAACAGGGTGTCCCCGGTGGGGTGAATACGAAAGCGCCGGTTGAAACCGACTCGAACTCACATCATGACCGTTCCCCGTCGTCTGCTGGACCGTGTGCAACACGACCCGGCTCCAGACGCCGTAGGCGGCCCGTGGGGTGGATTTTACCGGGTTTTCCCCACGTAACCCCGGGGTTTCCCTTGTTTCGCGTGGCGGAGCACCACGTCCAACCACCGGGTGAGCACCCCGGCGCCGATTTTTTTCTGTTGGATCAGTG
>Ga0209573_1004235_pt1 | contig 14431 bp, 13 predicted proteins | sample TNRBio252014_DNA_FD_185870 | JGI IMG/M metagenome (GOLD analysis project Ga0209573, IMG submission 185870) | Wastewater treatment Type I Accumulibacter community from EBPR Bioreactor in Madison, WI, USA - TNR Reactor_6/25/2014_ DNA (SPAdes)... | ecosystem: Engineered > Bioreactor > EBPR >...
AGATCCGGACCGTCTCGAACGAATCCGACTTCAGGCCTATGCGCTCGGACGCGAGATGATCTGGCCTGCGGTGGCGCGGCTTTATCTCGAATCCTTCCAGCGCGCCCGCTCCGATCGCCGGGCCGCGCCTCGCTCGGCCTTCGCCGGATGGACGCTCGCGAGCCGTCAGCAGGAGCTGCCGCCCCTGCGTCTCGATCATCTCGTGCGCATGAGCGATGGCACCGGGATCTTCCAGCACGCGATCTTCAACGTGCCGAATTTCCACGAAGGCTACTGCACCGATGACAATGCGAGGGCTTTCGTCCTTTGCAATCTGCTCGCCGAAGAAGGCACCCTCTCTCCCTCGGAGCCCTTCGGCCGGAGGACGACCGCTTACCTCGCCTTCCTCGCCGCCGCCCTCGATCACGAGTCGGGGCGCTTCCGAAACTTCATGAGCCACGGACGGCAATGGCTCGAGACCTTTGGCAGCGAGGACAGTCACGGCAGGGCGCTCTGGGCGGTGGGAACTGGCGCGGGCCGATCGCTCGATGAGGGCCATCGACGGCTCTCGACCTTGCTCTTCGAGCGCGGACTTCCGGTCGTGGAATCCTTTTCCTCACCCCGGGCGTGGGCCTTTGCTCTGATCGGGATTCACGAGCGGCTCCGGCAGGGACTAGCCGACGAGACCGCCCTCGCGATGCGGGTGACCCTCACCCAAAAACTCGTCGAACTCTGGAAGGCATCGGCGACGGAGGATTGGCCTTGGTTCGAGGACCGGGTCACCTACGACAATGCCCGGCTCTGCCAGGCCCTGATCCTCAGCGGCCAATGGATGAACGACGCCGAGGCTCTGAAAATCGGATTGAAGGCGCTACGTTGGTTGGTTTCGATCCAGAAAACCCAGACGGGCTGTTTTCGTCCGATCGGCAGCGACGGCTTTTACGAACGCGGCGGTGCCCGGGCCGATTTCGACCAGCAGCCCCTCGAGGCGCTCGCCATGGTTTCGGCCTGCCACGAGGCGGGACGCGCCACCCGTGACACTTGGTGGGCGGAGGAGGCGAAACGCGCCTTCGAGTGGTTTCTCGGACGCAACGACCTAGGTCTCCCGGTCTACGACTTCGCCACGGGCGGCTGCGGCGACGGACTCCATCACGACCGCGTCAATGAGAACCAAGGGGCGGAGTCGACCCTCGCCTTTCACCTCGCCCTTGTCGAAATGGGCGCCTCCTACCACCCCCTCATCGTCTCTCCGACCACCCATCCATGAGTCTTCTCCGTCTTCGTCGTCACGAGGTCACCCTGCTGCCCGAGAGCGCCCGCGTCATCGTTCGTCCTTTTATCCCGGGAGAAGCGCATCAGGTCACGACGATCATCGGCCGGGCCCTCGCCCTGACCGAAGAGGAGGTGGTGGCCGAACTCGCCCAGGTCAGGCTGGAGTTCCACGAGCGGCATTTCGATATCGAGAAGGTCCTTCTCGCACATTTCCAGAAAGTGCATTCGCACATTTTCACCCACCGTCCGCTCACGCGGGACCGGGAGTTGCTCATCGGAGCGCTCTTTTCGGGGGAATATGCCCTGGAGTCGGCGGCGATTTTCAACCCCTCCATCGTGCCGCATCCCGATCAAGAAGGCGTGTCCGAGGGCGGTCTCCGCTTCATCATGAGCCTTCGCGCGACGGGCGAGGGCCACATCTCCTCGATCGAGTTCCGCGTCGGCATCATTGATCCTGCTGGCAAGATCACTCTCGATGAGATCTCCCGCTTCGTCACCGCGCCCGAGATCGTGCCCAATCCCGGCTACCGGAAACGGCGTTTCCTCATCAAACTCTCCGAGATGGGATTCGACGACGGCCACACCGCCGAAGTCTTCGCACCCCTGAGCGAAAGCTTCACCCGCAGCGAACTGAACCAGCGCATCGGCACGGTGCGTCACGAGACCCAGCCACAAACCCGGGATTTCCAGCGCACCTTGGAATGCATCCAGTGGCTGGCCGACTCGAACTACGAACTGCGCTTCTCCGAAAAGCTCGCCCTGAGTGAACGCATCATTTTCCCCGTCTCGCCGAACGAAACCAACGGCATCGAGGACGCCCGCTTCGTCCGCTTTGTCGAGGACGACGGGCAGGTAATGTACTACGCGACTTACACGGCCTACAACGGCCGGGCGATCTTGCCGCAGCTCATCGAGACGGAGGATTTCCTCCATTTCCGCATCCTCACCCTGAACGGCACGGCGGTGCAGAACAAGGGCATGGCCCTTTTCCCTCGTAAGGTCAACGGACGCTACGCGATGCTCTCGAGGCAGGATGACGAAAATCTCTTTCTCATGTTTTCCGACAGTCCGCACCATTGGAGCGACTCCCGGATCATCCTGCGGCCTTCGGAGATGTGGGAATCGGTGAAAATCGGCAACTGCGGATCGCCCATCGAGACCGAGGCCGGCTGGCTCGTCATCACCCACGGAGTCGGACCGATGCGGAAATACTGCATCGGAGCCGCGCTCCTCGATCTACACGACCCCGGCCGCGTGATCGGACGTCTCCGCGAGCCGCTCCTGGCTCCTGAGGGCAACGAACGCGAAGGCTACGTGCCGAACGTGGTCTACAGCTGTGGCTCGCTCCTCCACGGCCGCGAATTGATCCTGCCCTACGCGGTGAGCGACCGCGCCTCGGCCATCGCGAGCATCCCGCTCGATGACCTGCTCGCTGCCTTGATGCCGGAGTGAACGGCGGGTCTTAACCTCGCGACACCTCGTAGGCGTGGGCGGCACGGATCAATTCCGCTTCGCCGAAGGGCTTGCCGAGGAGTTGCAGCCCGACCGGAAGTTCCTTGCCTTCGACCGTGACCGTTCCGCAGGGCACGGAGATGCCGCAGATCCCGGCGAGATTCGCGGAGATCGTGTAGATATCCGCGAGGTACATCGCGAGAGGATCGCTGTGCTTTTCTCCGAGTTTGAAAGGCGGCACGGGCGAGACCGGCGAGGCGATGAGGTCGACCTGTTCAAAGGCCTGCTCGAAATCGCGGCGGATGAGGGTGCGGACCTTCTGCGCGCGCAGGTAGTAGGCATCGTAATAACCCGAGCTGAGCACGTAGGTGCCGAGAATGATGCGGCGCTTCACCTCTTCGCCGAAGCCTTCGTCGCGGGTTTTGCCATACATGCCGATGAGGTCGTCGGCCTGGGCGCGGTGGCCGTAGCGGACGCCGTCGAAGCGGGCGAGATTCGAGGAGGCCTCGGCCGTGGCGATGATGTAGTAGGTCGCGACGGCGTGGGCGGTGTTCGGCAAGGAAACGGGCACGATCTCGGCTCCGAGCGACTCGAGGGTCTTCACGGCCGTCTCGACGCGCTCGCGCATCGCGGGATCGAGGCCGGTGGCGAAATACTCGGCTGGCAGACCGATGCGGAGTCCTTTGATCTCCTTGCCGATTTCCTCGGTGTAGCGGGGGACCGGGGCATCGAGACAGGTGGAGTCGCGGTCGCAGACGCCGGACATGGCTTCGAGCATCGCGGCGGCGTCGGCCACGGTTTTGGTCATGGGGCCGCACTGGTCTAGCGAGGAGGCGAAAGCGACGAGGCCATAACGCGAGACGCGACCGTAGGTGGGTTTCAGTCCGACGATGCCGCAATGTGAAGCAGGCTGGCGGATCGATCCCCCCGTGTCCGTGCCGAGGGCGGCGATGGCGGTGTGGGCTGCGACGACGGCGGCGGAGCCGCCGGAAGAGCCGCCCGGGATGCGCTCGGGATCGTGGGGATTGCGGCAGGGCTGGATCCCTGAATTCTCGTTCGAGGACCCCATAGCGAACTCGTCCATGTTCGTCCGTCCGAAGGGGATCGCCCCGGCCTCGCGAAGTTTGCGGATGACGGTGGCGTCGTAGGGCGAGGTGTATTTGCCGTGAAGGATTTTCGAGGCGCAGGAGCAGGGGTGCCCCTTCACATTGATGAGATCCTTGATCGCGATCGGCACGCCGCCGAGCGGCTTGGAAAGATCGACGGACTTCGCGTCGGCGAGGGCGAGTGCGAGATCGTGCGAGAGATACCCGCCGATGGCCGGGTCGCGCGAATCGATCTCCGCGGCCAGGGAGGTAAGAACCTCGGCGGGAGTGAGATCGCCGGTGGCGTAGGCGGCGCGGAGTCCGGTAATGGAGAGCGTGGCGGGGTTCACAAAGCGGGCGTGGAGTGATGGAGTGGAGCGATGGAGTGCTGGAGCTTACTCCACCACCTTGGGCAGTCGGAATTGATCCTGGGCCACCATGGGTGCGTTGGAGAGCGCTTCTTCGCGGGTGAGCCCGCCTCCGGTGGCGACGTCCTCGCGGACGACGTCAAAGAGGGCCCCGGCGTGGGCGGTGGGCTCGATCCCGGTCACGTCGATGGCATTGAGCTGCTCGACGTAATGGAGGATCTGGCCGACCTGCTCTTCATAGCGTCCGGCTTCCTCGTCGGTGAGTTCGAGCCGCGCGAGGGCGGCGACTTGGCGGATGTTCATCGTGCGGGACGACTATCACAGAACGCAGCCGGAGTCCTTCCATTTTTCATGGAAGGCCCGGTAAACCTTGGGAGAGATCTCGGAAGGCTTGATTTCGCTGCGCCCGCCCCAGAAGACGTTCGTGTAGAGCAGGGGAATCCCAACCTCGGCGAGGTGGGCGTCGATCGCCGCCTTGTGCTCGAGCACCTTCTCGCGCTCCGTCCCGTGGACGACACCCATGATGTTGACGCCGCCGAAACGAGGGCCTCCCTCGCGCCAGTAGCAATGGGTCATGATGGTGTGGCGTCCGACCTCGGAACCAGCCCGCGGCTGCATCCCTTCCGGCACTTTCCAATGAAAGAGGGCGTTGAAACGGGTCACGCGCTGGCCGGTTTGGCTCGGTTTGACGTGTTCCAGGAAAGTGGAAAAACGACCAATGGCTTTTTTACGATCAAGGGTTTCCGCAATTTGGAAAAATCGCTCGCGGTCGAAGCCGATGGCATCGGCGCGAGGTCCCCAGGGATCTTCGCTGATTTCCTCGGGGGTGAGCTCTTCCTTGATCGCGAGGAGGACTTCCCACTCGTCGGGGGTGAGTTCGACCGGGTTGGTCGTCGTCATTTCGGCGGGGGCCTCGGACCGGGCTCCGGGCTCCATCGACTTGCGGCGGACGTGGCCGACCCCGAGGGCGAAGATGCCGTTCGCGGGCATGAGCACGAATTCATGGGCACCGGTGATGCGGCGGAGGACTTCGGCGTGTTCCTCGAGGGACTCGCCCTGCGGCACCTTCAGGGTGGTCCAGAGTTTGTAATCGCTGCCGGAGATTTCCCGGTCGGTCGAGCGGGTCACGACGTGGCCGGAGAAGGGATCCTCGCGGAACATGAAGTCGAAGGTCGCATCAAGCTTGTTGGAATCGACTTTCCAGGCGCAGAGGGCCCCGTGGGCGAGCTTCGTCGCGAGGAGGGTCTGGCGGACGCGGCGGATCACGCCGGCCTCGACCATCGCGCGGATGCGCTCGAGCACCGTTTCGAGCGGCACGCCCGACTTTTCCGCGATGTGCTGGAAGGGATAACGCTGGAAGCCCTCCACGAGATCTTCGGAAACCTCGAGGATCCGGGTATTGATGGGATCGTCGTGATCGGTGGGGACGGAGGGGAGGGTTTCGGCACTCATTGGGGCGGAACTTAGGCATGGGCGGGGATTCCGGCAAGTTTGAGTTGGCCATCCGCCCGGTTTCGGCCAATTTGCGCGCAATGGACGTGGTGACGATCGATTTGGAATTCCAGGGGGTAAAGGGCGGCATCGCCGCCTATCTCTTGCAGGGCAAGGGCGGTGCCTTTCTCATCGAGACGGGACCGGAGTCGACCCTCGACCGTCTCGTTGCAGGACTTGCTGCGCATGGATTGTCACCGGAGGACCTTCAGGGCGTCTTCGTCACCCACATCCACCTCGACCACGCCGGAGCCGCCGGATGGTTCGCCGCGCGAGGGGTCGATGTCCATGTCCACACCCGCGGAGCGCGCCATCTTGTCGATCCGGGCCGCCTCCTCGAGAGCGCCCGGGGCGTCTACGGGGATCGCTTTGACGCCCTCTGGGGTGGCCTGACGCCCGCTCCGACCGAACGGGTGAAGTCGCTCGCCGACGGCGAGTCGGTCGAAATCGCGGGGCTGACGGTGACCGCCCACGACACCCCGGGGCACGCCTTCCACCACCACGCCTTCGCGATCGCTGGCTCGCTCTTTACAGGTGACGCAGCGGGAGCCCGACTCGGGTGCAGTCCCTATCTCTCGGTCACCTCGGCCCCGCCGCAGTTCCACCTCGAGCACAGCCTCGCCAGCCTCGACAAACTTGCCGCGCTCTCTCCTGACCGGCTCTTCCTGACACACTTCGGGGAAGTGACCGCCCCGGCGGCCCACCTCGCCGCCTACCGCGATGCCGTCGAACTGAATGCCGAGTTTGTCCGCCAGCGGATGCGCGATGGCTTTGACGGGGACGCTCTCGCGATCGCTTATGAAGCCTTCCAACTCGAACAGGCCTACCGACTCGGGATGGATCCGCTCCTCTGGCCCGATTATCAGATCATCAACGGCTCGGAAATGTGCGCCGACGGGATGCGACACTTCTGGGAGGGGAGATTTGCGGAGGAGCAAAGCAGCCGGGAGACTTGAGTTGCCTTTCCCGGCGGGAATGGCTAGATTGGCGGAATCCCTGACGCCATGATCCGCCTGCCCCGCTTTCTCTTTGCGTCTCTCCTCGCCACGACCGCCGTCACTCCGGGTGGATCGAATGCACAGGAGGCGGAAAAGCCTGCCGCCGCCCCATCCGCACCCGCCGCCGGGGAAGTGGCAACACCTGAGACCCTCTCGGGCCGATCGATCGCCTTCAACGATCTCGCGCGCCTGCCATACCAGCAGCTCCTCCGCATCGCCCAGAGCGACGCCCGCGCCAAACCCGACGCGCCCAGCTACAAACTCCGCATCCAGAGCCGCAATCCAAAGATCACACCCAAGGACATCGAGCTCTTTCTCGACGTGAAGGACAAACCGCTCGTGCTCGTGGTCGACAACGACGGATTCCTCGAAGTGCCGCACACCAAGGAACTCGTGGACGCCAATCCCGACCTCGTCGCCAACCAGCCCCGGGGGTCGCTGAACATTTTCGTCGACCTTGAGGTGCCGCGTGTGTCGCCGCCGGAGATCAAGGATGGCAAGGTCGCCTATCAGGAACTCTTCCGCCCCCTCGTCGAGATCCAGGGAGAAATGCGCAAGGTCGACCCGACCTTCGGCCTCTCGGGCCAGCAGCAGTTCGTCCTCGAGATCGAGACGGGCAAGGAGCCGATCAAGATCACCCGCGCCTTCGGAGCCCGCACCTATCGTCCCAACGCGCGCGGCAAGGTCTACATGATCATGGAATCTTACCTCTACGAGGAGAATCCTCAGGTCGAAGTGCCTGATGGCGCCAAGATGAACGTTCTTCCCGCCTCTCCCGAGGAAATCGAGGAAATCCGCTCACGCTGAGTCCGTCATTTCCCGGAGCGTCGATTCCCGGTTGAGGCCCCGCCTCGCTTGGAGGTGTTGCGCGTCGAAGGGCGCCCATTGGTAGCGGGACGCCGGAATTTGACGGCGGATTTGGTCGCGGCCTTTTTCGTGGCGGCTTTTTTCGTCGCCGGAGCCGTGGCGGTTTTTCCGAATGCCGGTTTCTTCTCGCCGGAAGCGACACTCTTGGCCTTCGCCACCTTGTTCCGGGCCTCCTTGGTCTCGGAGACGCGCGATTTCACCGCGAAAACAAAGGGCAGGCCTTCCATCGGGTATTCGCTGCGGATCTGGTTCTCGAGGAAACGCTCGTAGGTGCGCGTCATCAGCTCGGCGTAGTTGACGAAGAGGAGGTATTCCGGCACCGGTACACGGCGCGGTTCGTCCTCACGACGCTGGGTCGCGTAGAGGAGCTTCAGCCGTTTGCCCATGCGGACCGGCGGGGGATTCCGTTCGATCGAGAGGTGCAGGAGCCGGTTGAGCGCCCCTGTCGGGATCGGCTCGGAGGCGGCTTTGAGCACTTTTCCGATCGCCTCGAAGATCTTGCCAAGGTGATCGCGTTGCTTAGCCGAGATCGCGACCTTGGGCGCGTAGGGGAGGAAGAAGAGATCATCTCCCAGCTCTTCGCGGAATTGCTCGATGCGGTCGCTGTACTTCGCGTCGGGATGGAACAGGTCGAACTTGTTGAGAACGACGATGCAGGGCTTGTTCTCGTCGATCACGATCTTGGCGATGCGGCGATCCTGCGAGGTGACGCCAGAGGACGCGTCGATCACAAGCAGGCAGATGTCGGCCCGGCGGATCGATCTCTCCGACCGCATCACCGAGAACACCTCCACCGACGTGTCGCGTTTGGTGCGTTTCCGGATCCCGGCGGTGTCGATGAGGAGGTAGGGATTGCCATCCCGCTCGTAGGGGACGTCGACGGCGTCGCGGGTCGTCCCGGCCACCTCCGAGACGATGGCCCGCTGATCGTTGAGAAGGGCATTGATGAGGGATGACTTGCCGACATTGGGACGACCGACGATGGCGATCTTCACGGGGTCGAGCTCGGCGTCGTCTTCCTCCTCCTCTGCCGCGGAGAAACCCATACCATCGAGTTCAGTATGGATGGCATGCTCCAGGTCCCCGAAATTCCGTCCGTGCGCGGCGGAGATGTCGATCTGGGTCTCGAATCCGAGAGCGGAGAACTCGTGGGTGAGGGGATCGGTCTTTTCCGTATCGACCTTGTTGACGAGCAGCATCACCGGCGTGCCGCTCGCCCGGAGGTGGCGTGAAATCTCGCGATCGATGGGCTGGAGCCCCTCGCGGGCGTCGGCGACGAAGAGGATGAGGTCGGCCGCCGCGATGGCGATGTCCGCCTCGGCCCGGACCTGGTCGGCGAAGCCGTCGTTGAGGACGGCGCCGATCCCGCCCGTGTCACAGAGCTCGTAGGGGATCTCCGCCTTCTTCACCTCGACGGCGATGCGGTCGCGCGTCACCCCGGGCTCGTTGTGGACGATGGAGATGCGCCGTCCGGCGAGACGGTTGAAAATGGCCGACTTGCCGACGTTGGGACGGCCGACGATGGCGATGCGGGGGAGGAATTTACGGGACATCAGAATCGGGAAGGGTGTGGCCGGACTCTCTCAGTTGGCGGATGCCGTCACCGAGGTAAAGATAACCAGTGACCACGGTGAAGAGAGCGGTGAGGTAGATCAGGACCTCGAGAGGCCAGGGGCGCGAGCCGACGCTCCAAAAATCGACGAGAACCCAGCAGACGCAACTCAAGGTTAGAAAGGTGCAGATTTTTCCGCTGATGCGGGCGCGGACCTTCGCCTTGCCGTGGGTGAGGTAGATGATCAGCATGCCTACCGAAATCACCACGTCGCGCGCGATCACGAGCACGGCGAACCAGATCGGAAGGCCGGCATGCCAGTTCGTGACGCTGAGGGTGACAACACCAGTGAGCAGTAGCAGTTTGTCGGCGATGGGATCGAGGACTCGCCCGAGCGCGGTGCTCTGGTTGAAATTCCGGGCGATGTAGCCGTCGATCGCGTCGCTGATCGAGGCGAGGGCGTAGGTCGCGAGGGCGAGGATGCGGTAAAGGCGGTTCTCCTCCCCGGAGGTGATGCTTTCGCTGTAATAGGCGGCGAAGACAATGAAGACAGGGATCAGGAAGAAGCGGACCACCGTGATCTTGTTGGCGAGCGTCATGACCCCACATCCTACACGCCATTTGTCTCCCGGGTAGTCGAATGATGCGGAAGTGAAGGGCGATTCGACATTTCTCCGATCTGGAGTAGCATCTCCACCACACCGGCAGCAACCGGCACGATCGCGATGGACGCCAGCGCCCCCCCAGTCAACGAAGCCCTCGCCGAGGCTCTGCGAACCCGCCAGCCCCGCTTTTTCCGGGCCAGCCGCGGCTCCGCTAAGGGTCGCACCGGACCGGAAGACACCGGTCGTTTCGCGGAGAATCTCATGATCCTGCAGGAGTGCGCCCTCCTTGTCGGGGAAAAGCTCGAGATGAGCGCCGTCGCCCATGCCGTCTACTACGAAAGCGACGAGACGGGCGGGTTCAGTTTCGATCCCAACTCGAATCCGCAGAATCCCGACGTCGCCGGGGCCATCGTGAACCGCCGCATGCCCATGCGCGACTTCATCCAATCCGTGCGCGAGTTCATCAACTCATGACCCCGCAGACCTTTTCCAGCGCCTTGAGCGCCATCCGCCACGCCGGGTCGGTCTACGGGCTGATCCTGACCCGAGGTCACGATCTGATCTTTCAGGACACTCCCTTCCCGGTCGAGCGGGTGGCCGAACTCGCCGCGACGCTCGATGACATCGTCTACTACTTCGAACAGGAAAAGCGCTGTCCCGACCAGCTCGTCTTCGGCTACGACGGGGGACACCTCCTGATCCTCCTTCTCGGCGAATTCCGCATGGTCGTCTTCCACCACCGGGCCGACGAGGTCGATTTCGTGGCCCGGGCCTCGCGCGCGTTCCTCAAGGACCATGCGATGGACCTGCTCGCCCACGAGTGGACCGCCGGTCAGGCTCCCGCGGCGGTGTTGTGAAAACTCAGCGGCTCGAAACGGGCAATAAAAAAGGCCACCGTCACCGGCAGCCTTTTTCCTTTTCTCGAAATCCCGGAAAATCACTCAAGCTTCGTCGGAGGCAGCGGCGGAAGAAGCCGCGGTGCGGAGCGTGAAACGGAATTTGTTCTTGTTGCGCTTGGCGTTGGAGCGGGCTTTGCGCTTCGTCTTCTGAGCGGGGGTCTCGAAGGAACGGAGGCGGCGCATCTCGTCCATGATGCCTTCCGTTTCCATTTTCCCTTTGAGGCGCTTGAGGGCGCGATCGATTGGCTCGCCTTTTTTGATGTCGACTTCTGGCATGGTGCAGTGGGATGGGATTTCGGGAAAAGTTCGTCACCACCGGGCATCCAGGGGACGGAAAGCCGGGAATCTAGGGGGCGAAGGTCGTTTCGTCAAGGGGGAGAGTGGGGGAGAGTTGACATGCCTAGCGGCGTGTCAAGAAATGCATCCAGAGAAGGACTGCGCATAGGACGATTTGCACGACGCTGGCGGCGAGGTTTCGCCCGAGGAGTTTGCGCAGAGCTGTTTCGGCTGGTTCCTTCAACCATTGTCGCAAAAAATAGACAGAACTGATGACTCCCCCGATGATCCAGGCCGAAGTGAGCGGCCAGAAGGTGTCGGTCGAGGTGCCCGGACCGAGTCTGAACTGATCCACCAAAACGAAGAGGAACCCGATCACAAGGGGCGCCCAATACCGCCACGCCGGGTAGATTTTCTTGAGAATCTCAGGCGGCAGCTTCAGCTCCTCTTGGAACGCTTCCGCCGGCTTTTTGATCAGGAGGGCCAGAAGCAAGGCTCCCAGCGCGATTGCAAATGCCGCACCGAGAGCCAGTAGAATGCTTTTGAACTCCTCCATGAACCCGATGCCTGCGGAATCAGACTACGGGTTTTGTCAGTTTCCCGTCAATCCTCCTTCTGCAGGCTCGCCACCACGTTGAAGTCCTCCAGGGTCGAAGTGTCGCCCTTCACTTCGCCGCCCGAAACGATCTCCTTGAGGAGGCGGCGCATGATCTTGCCGCTGCGGGTCTTGGGCAGGGTCTGGGTGAAACGGATGTCGTCGGGCTTGGCGATCGCGCCGATCGCGCGTCCGACGTGATTCTGCAGTTCCTTCGCGAGATCGGGACCGTGTTCGGCGTGTTCCTTCAGCGTGACGAAGGCGACCACGGCCTGACCTTTGATTTCGTGGGGACGACCCACCACCGCCGCTTCGGCCACGGCTGGGTGCGAGACGAGCGCGCTTTCCACTTCGGCGGTGCCGAGGCGGTGACCGGAGACATTCAGCACGTCATCGAGACGACCCACGATCCAGAAGTAGCCGTGGTCATCGGCGCGGGCGCCGTCGCCGGCGAGGTAGATGCCCTCGTATTCGCTCCAGTAGGTGTCTACGTAGCGCTGCGGATCCTTGTAGATCGTGCGCAGCATGCTCGGCCAAGGTTTGCGGATGACGAGCTTGCCGCCCTCGTTCGGACCACAGGGATGGCCGGCCTCGTCGAGAATCGCCGCGTCGATCCCGAAGAAGGGTTTCGTCGCCGTGCCGGGCGTGATCGGCGTCGCACCGGGGAGGGGGGAAATCATGATCGCTCCGGTCTCGGTCTGCCACCAGGTGTCGACGATGGGGCAGCGGCCGCCGCCGATCTTTTCGTGATACCACATCCAGGCCTCGGGATTGATCGGTTCACCGACCGAGCCGAGGAGGCGCAGGGAGGAGAGATCGTAGGGTTCCACGAATTCGTCGCCCGCCTTGATGAAGGCACGGATCGCTGTAGGTGCAGTGTAGAAGATCGAGACCTTGTAATCCTGGATGATCTTCCAGAAACGGCCCCAGTCGGGCGAGTTCGGCGCCCCTTCATACATCACCTGGGTCGCCCCGCAGGCCATGGGACCGTAGACGATGTAGCTGTGGCCCGTGATCCAGCCGACGTCGGCGGTGCACCAGTAGACGTCGCCGGGTTGGTGATCGAAAATGTAGTGGAAGGTCGTCGCCGTGCCCGTGAGATAACCGCCCGTGGTGTGGAGGATTCCCTTCGGTTTGCCGGTCGATCCCGAGGTGTAGAGAATGAAGAGGGGATGCTCGGCGTCGAAGCCCTCGGCCGGGCAATCGCTCGAGGCCTGCGCGGTCGCCTCGTGCCACCAAATGTCGCGCCCTGCCTGCATCGTCACCTCGTTGCCGCAGCGGTTCAGCACGAAAACCGTCTCGACCTTGCCGTAGGTGGCGAGGGCGGCATCGACATTCTCCTTGAGCGGCACGATCGAGCCCCGACGCCAGCCACCGTCGGCGGTGATGATGGCGATCGCCTCCGAGTCCTCGAGACGGTCGGAGATCGACATGGCCGAGAATCCGCCGAAAACGACCGAATGCACCGCGCCGATGCGGGCGCAGGCGAGCATGGCCACGGCCGCCTCCGGGACCATGGGCATGTAGATGAGGACGCGGTCGCCGGCCTTGATCCCCTGGGCTTTCAACGCATTCGCAAAACGACAGGTCTCGGCGAGGAGGTCCGCATAGGTGAGATCGCGGGTTTCACCGGGCTCGCCCACCCAGTGGATCGCGACCTGGTCGCCTTTGCCAGCAGCGACGTGGCGATCGAGACAGTTTTCGGCGGCGTTGAGTTTGCCTCCGACGAACCACTTCGCAAAAGGAGCCTCGCTCCAGTCGAGCACCTGATCCCAGGGCTTCTGCCAGTGCAGGGTCGCGGCGCGCTCGCTCCACCAGCCTTCCGGATCCTCGAGAGAACGGCGGTGCGTGGCCTCGTAATCCTCCATCGAGCTGACGTGGGACTTGGCGGAAAACGCGGCGGGCGGGGCGAAGACCCGGTCTTCTTTCTGGAGCGATTCGATGTTCTGGCTCATGTGGCGATTTTTGGAGCCCGGACCCTAGCAAGCCCGCACCAAAATGAAAATGCAAAAATTGGCGCGATTCCTTCTTCTCCAATTCCGCGAAACCTCAATCGCGCCTCACGTCAACCCGGCCGCCCGCCGTGTTGAAGGTTGAGTCACAGGAATTTAAAGTCATCACCCATGAAGCTTCAAACCGCCCGACCGGCTTCGCTCGGGACCCTGTTGATCTTTGCCAGCGCTTTGGCAGGCTCCGCCGTGGCCGCTCCCGTCTTCGAAAAGGACGTGCGCCCCATCCTCAAGGCCCACTGTTTTCATTGCCACGGTGAGGACGGAGAAAAGAAAGCGGAGCTCGATGTGCGCTTGGCGCGATTTCTTTTAAAGGGCGGCGAGTCCGGTCCCGTCATCGTCGCGGGCAAGCCGGCCGGGAGTCATCTCCTCGATCTCTTGAAGAAGGGCGAAATGCCCAAGGAGAAAGCGAGGCTATCCGACAAGGACATCGCCACGATCGAAGCCTGGATACTCGCCGGAGCGCCCACGGCCCGTCCCGAACCCGAGACTCTCGGTCCCGAGCACCAATTCACCGACGAGGAACGTTCCTGGTGGTCGCTCCAGCCAATCCGGCGTCCCGAGGTGCCGGCGAAGAAGGATCCCCGCGAACAGAATCCCATTGATGCCTTTGTCAGGGTCGAGCTCGAAAAAAGCGGCCTCTCCTTCTCCGACGAAGCCGATCCCGAGACCCTCGCCCGCCGCCTCGCCTTCGACCTCACCGGCCTGCCGCCGGGGGATGTGATCGGTAAACAGTCATCGGTAAACGGTCATCAGAACTCAACACCGGCCACCAATCACGGTTCACTGATCACCGAGTTGCTCGCCAGTCCCCATTACGGCGAACGATGGGGACGCCATTGGCTCGATGTCGCCGGTTATGCCGATTCCGAGGGCTTCAACGAGCAGGATACCGAGCGGAAGCACGCCTGGAAGTTTCGCGACTATGTCATTCAGGCGCTCAATGCCGACAAACCCTTCGATGAATTCGTCCGCGAACAGAT
>Ga0209573_1004236_pt1 | contig 14431 bp, 10 predicted proteins | sample TNRBio252014_DNA_FD_185870 | JGI IMG/M metagenome (GOLD analysis project Ga0209573, IMG submission 185870) | Wastewater treatment Type I Accumulibacter community from EBPR Bioreactor in Madison, WI, USA - TNR Reactor_6/25/2014_ DNA (SPAdes)... | ecosystem: Engineered > Bioreactor > EBPR >...
CGCCAGGATCCGACACGGCCTCCAGAAAAAACTGAAGGTGATCCGCCGGCATGGGGCCAGCCTGCCTTGCTTTCGGCATATCGAGTGTGCAATCCCGGCATTGGGATGGCGGAACGCTGCGATCCGCACCACGAAGGATCGTCCGCTTGCACCGGATTATTGGAACCGCGTCCGCCATGTTCACACTCGAAGAGCTGGAAGCCGCCGCCGCTCTCGTCCATTCGCGCATGCCGCCGACGCCGCAGCATGTCTGGCCGCTCCTGGCCGAGCGTCTCGGCGTCGACGTGGTGGTCAAGCACGAGAACCATACGCCCGCCGGGGCCTTCAAGGTCCGTGGCGGCATCGTCTTCATCGATGGCCTGAAGCGGCGTCTTCCCCAGACGAAGGGCGTCATCACCGCCACGCGCGGCAATCACGGCCAGTCCATCGCCCGCGCCGCCTCTGCCGCCGGCCTCACGGCCACCATTCTCGTGCCAAGGGGCAATTCCGTCGAGAAGAACGCCGCCATGCGTGCTTTCGGCGCGCGCCTGATCGAGCACGGCGCTGATTTCGACGAGGCCAAGGCGGAGGCCGAATGTCTGGCCGCCGCCGAGGGCCTAACCCTGGTGCCGTCGTTTCATGCCGATCTGGTCAAGGGTGTCGCAACCTATGCGCTGGAATTGTTCCGCGCCGCTCCCGACCTCGCCGCAGTCTACGCCCCGATCGGCCTGGGGTCCGGAATCTGCGGACTAATTACGGCGCGCGACCTGCTGGGCCTCGATACGAAAATCTTCGGCGTTGTCTCGGAGGCGGCACCCGCCTACGCCCTGTCGTTCGCGGCCGGGCACCCCGTGCCGACCAATTCGGCCCGCACGTTTGCCGATGGCGTCGCCGTGCGCGAGCCGCACCCCGCGGCTGTAGAGATCATCAATCGCGGCGCAGCAGGCATTGTGCGCGTGTCCGATGATCAGGTCGCCGAGGCCATACGCATCCTGTTCGAGGACACCCACAACCTGGCCGAGGGCGCCGGCGCCGCAGCCCTGGCGGCGCTTATCGCAGATCGCGACCAATGGCGCGGCCGCCGCGTCGGCGTCATCTTGTCCGGCGGAAATATCGACCGGCCCGTCTATCGGCAGGTCTTGGCCGGAGAAACGCCACGCGCATGACCGACGAGGCTCCTATGCAACAGTGCACGGCCACGATGGATCGGCCGCTCTCAGGTGGCCAACGCCGGCATTTTCCTGATATTGATGCCCCCAGCGAGAGAATCATCAGCGAACGCCGTGCGCGTCCGGCAGGATCTACCGATATGATCATGCGCCAGAACATCGAAAGCCCAGCCTGCATGGCAGTGCTGGTGCGGGAACCGAAATTTCGGACAGCGATCAATTCCCTGCGCGGCAAAGGGTTGCAGTTGGCCGGCCTGCTGATTGCCGCATCGATCGCGGCGGTATCGGCCACTCCCGCCGCCGCGCGCGGTGACGATCCGCCGGAGGTGCGCTCGCTTCTCGGCAGTTATCTTGCGGGTCGCATCGCCCGCGGCCAGCACGATTCCGAGGCCGCCGCCCGCTATTACGGCCGCGCTCTGCTGAGTGATCCGAGCAACGAGGCCCTGATGGAGCAGGCGCTCCTGATGGAGATGACGGAGGGCCGTCACGAGGAGGCCATCAGCTTGGCGCGAGCCCTGGTGGCAGCCCAGCCGACCCATCGCGTCGGCCGCTTGGTCCTGGCACTCGCCGAGGCGAAGGCCGGTCGCTTCGAAACCGCCGGGGATCACTTCAAGTCGTCGAGCACCGGGATACTCGGCGAATTGACCGGCGCGCTCGGCCGGGCCTGGATGCTGGCCGCCCGTGGCGATCACAAGGCCGCCGTGGATGTGCTCGACAACGTCAAGCAGGCCGAATGGCCGCAGCTTTTCCTGCGCTATCACAAGGCGCTGATCCTCGACGTCGCCGGCCGTCGCTCTGAGGCGCGGGCTGTCTACGAGCGCAATTTCAAGTCCGACGCCAGGACGCTCCGGACCACGCTCGCCTACGTCCATCATGCCGCCGCGGCCGGCGACATGAAACTCGCGCGTGCCATTCTCGATGAGCACGCCAAGAAGGTCGGCGGCAATTTGCATCCATTGGCCAAGGCGGCCATCGAGCAGGTGCGCGCGAACAAGCGCATGAGCCTGCTGGTCTCCAATGCGACCGAAGGCCTGGCCGAGGCATTCTATGGCCTGGGCGAGCTGTTGTCGGGCGAGGGCGGCGTCAACGTCGGCTCGATCTACCTGCAGATGTCGCTCTATCTCAAGGATGATGCGCCCCTGGCTCTGGCGGCGCTCGCCAGCATCAGCGAGACGACGCGGCGTTTCGACGTCGCCAACGCCTATTACGACCGTATCCCCAAAGGCTCGCCGTTGCAGTCGTCCATCGACATCCGCAAGGCCATCAATCTCAACCAGATCGACAAGGTCGACGAGGCCCAGGTCCTGCTCGAGTCGCTCGCCAAGGCGGACCCGGCGGACATCCGTCCACTCGACGCGCTCGGCAACATCATGCGTGGCCGCAAGCGCTTCCAGGAGGCCATCGACTACTACACGCGCGCCATCGCCTTGGTCGGCGCCAAGCCCGAGGCCAAGCACTGGACCTACTTTTATGCCCGCGGCACCAGCTTCGAGCGCCTGAAGCGCTGGCCCCAGGCCGAGGCCGACCTGCAGCGCGCGATGCAGCTTTCCCCGGACCAGCCCTTGGTGCTGAACTATCTCGGCTATTCCTGGGTCGACCAGAATCGCAATCTGAAGCAGGGACTGTCCCTGATCGAGAAGGCGGTCAGCCTGAAGCCGGAGGACGGCTATATCGTCGACAGTCTCGGCTGGGCCCACTATCGCCTGGGCAACTTCAAGGAAGCCGCGAAATACCTCGAGCGCGCCGTCGAGCTGAAGCCCGAAGACCCCGTGCTGAACGACCACCTGGGCGACGCCCTGTGGCGTGTCGGCCGCAAGCTCGAGGCAAGGTTCCAGTGGCAGCAGGCTTTGACGCTGAAGCCTGAGCCCGAGGATGAAGCCAAGATCAAGCAGAAGCTGGCGGATGGCCTCGCGCCGGTGCAGACGCCCAAGGTCGTGAAGAAGAAGGCCAAGGAGACGCCGAAGCGTCAGACCAAGCTCGGACCTCAGCGCCCCGTCGAATAGCGGTCGGTGCCGCGTGGCCAGCCTCGAAGAGCACGCGCCTGCTAAGGTCAACCTGACGCTCCACGTGCTCGGCCAGCGGCCGGACGGCTACCACGAACTCGACAGCCTGGTTGCCTTCGCCTCTGTTGGCGACCGGGTCACCCTCGCGCCCGGCACCGAGCTGACCATCACGGCCACCGGGCCATTCGCCAGCGCCATCAACGACGGCAATCTCGTCCTCGAGGCGGCCCGGCTGGCCGCCAAAGCCCAGCCCGGATTGAGGCTCGGCGCCTTCACGCTCGAAAAGAACCTGCCCGTTGCTGCGGGCCTCGGCGGCGGTTCGTCCGACGCCGCAGCCGCGCTTCGCCTGATCGCGCGCGCCAATCCGCACCTCACATCCTCGATCGATTGGCCGGCCATTGCCGTACGCTGCGGGGCCGATGTGCCGGTCTGCCTGCTCGGTACCGCCGCGCGCATGCAAGGCCTTGGCGAGCGCGTGACGCCCGTTGGTCCGCTCGCCGGGCTCGGCTGCGTTCTCGTCAATCCGCGCTTGCCGCTGTCCACCGCAGACGTGTTCAGGGCGCTCGCCGCGCCTCCGCTGCCTGCCACCGAGCGCGCCGCGCCATGGCCAGGCGATCTCTCGTCAGAGGCCGCGCTCCTCGAATTCGTCCGCTCGGGCCGTAACGACCTGGAGCCGCCGGCCCTCCGGCTCTGCCCAGACGTTGCCCCCGTGCTCGCAAGGCTCACGGCCTCCCCGGGCGTCAGTCTCGCCCGTATGTCCGGCAGCGGACCGACGTGCTTCGCGTTGACCGCCACCTTCGACGCCGCACGTCGGATAGCCGAGCGTCTCTCCGCCAGCGAGCCCGGCTGGTGGGTCGCCCCCGCGACCCTCGGCTGATCTCCTTCGCTGCGACCTGCACGCGCTTCCCGTCCTGCGGAGCTGACCCGCCTTGGTTGCCCAGCCATGAATCAGCGTGTCGAAAATAGAATAATGATATTATTTACTATGCCCCTCATTTCAGAGAAAGATAATCCATGGATTTATCCGAATTAGGGTTTTATTGAGAGGCGTGGACTAGTTTCGATCTCGGGTTCGGGAGACGCGGAGAAGCCGCAATACTCCGGGAACCGGTGCATGCGTCAGTCAGAGTTGGGAGAGACAAACATGAAGACCCTTGCCAAGTTTGCGAAGTGCGAGTCGGGCGCCACGGCCATCGAGTACGGCCTGATCGCCGCCCTCATCGGCGTTGCCATCATCACCGTCGTGAACCAGGTCGGTACCGAAGTGAAGGGCACGTTCTCGGACGTCGACGCCGGCCTCAAGAAGCGCGTCAGCCCGTAAGCCAGAGGGGTCGCGGAAAGCGTCCGCGTCCCCGCCGGTTTTGCGCCCGGTTCCCTCGAGGGAGCCGGGCGTTTTCTTTTTTTTCGCCACGTAGCTCCAGCCTCCCGACATTGCGATTTGCTCTGATCCGCGCAATTCTCGCTGCCATCTGTCAATCGGGACTCGGGCACGGCGCGACATGAAAATTGGCCTCTTCATCACCAACCAGCAGAAGCTCGACCGCGACATGGTCTCCGCCTTGGACGACCAGATCCGCATGGTCCATCACGCCCGCGACAAGGGCTGGGACAGTTTGCTCACCGGCCAGCATTACCTCAATGAGGGCGACAACCAGCAGCTTCAACTCGTGCCGTTCCTGGCGCGCCTCATGGCCGAGGCCGGCGAGATGAAGGTCGGCACCGGCATCCTGCTCCTCAACCTGCACAACCCCGTCTACACCGCCGAGACCATCGCCACGCTCGACGTCATCGCCCGCGGCAATCTCATTTTCGGCATTGGCCTTGGCTATCGCGATGTCGAATTCGACGCCTTCGGCGTGCCGAAAGGTGAGCGCGTCAAACGCTTCGAGGACTACCTCGACGTCGTCCAGCAGCTCTGGACCGGAAAACCCGTCAGCTATGACGCCCCCGGCTGCCGACTCGACAACGTCGTCATGAACATCCGCCCGGTGCAGCAGCCGCGCCCGCCGATCTGGCTGGCCGCCAACAACGACCCAGCGGTCCGCCGCGCCGCGCGCCTCACCGACGCCTGGTTCATCAATCCGCACGCCACGCTCGACTCGATTTCGCGCATGATGGCCGTCTACCGCGACGAGCTGGCAAAATGCGGCAAGCCGTTCCCTCGGGATTTGCCGGTCTTCAAGGAGGTGTTCGTCGCCAAGGACCGCCGCACGGCGATCGAGATGGCGGCCCCCTATCTCGGCGGCAAGTACAAGGACTACGCCAAGTGGGGCCAGGACAAGGTCATGCCCGACGATGCCGACTTCAGCCGCTCCTTCGCGGAGCTGACGGAGGGCCGGTTCATCATCGGCTCCCCCGAGGACTGCTACGCCCAGTTGCAACCCTATTGGGCCGACCTCGGCTGCAGCCACATCGTCATCCGCACCAACTGGGCCGGCATGCCGCTCGCCACCGCTCTGTCCAGCATGCGCCTGATCTCGGACGAGCTGATGCCCGAGCTGCGCAAGGCCGTGCCCCGCCGATTCTGACCTGGCAGCCCTCAATTCCTGTTGAAAGCCGAAGCCGGCGATGCGGTGCCCGCTTCGGCATGCTAGGAGGGGCGATCATAGTCCCGTCGGAGGCTTCATGCCCCTCCATCTCGTCAAGCTGTGCGTCGGCTGCGATTCGATCGAGGATCTCGCGGCCTGGCAGTCCGAACGGCTGCGCCAGATGAAGAAAGCCGGCCAGAAGCCGGAGCTGTTTCATCGCACGTTTCAGATGCCGAAGCGGCGCGAGGAGTTGCTCGACGGCGGCTCGCTCTATTGGGTCATCAAGGGCATCGTCCAGGCGCGCCAGAAGCTGACCGATCTGCGCGAGGGCACCAAGGACGACGGCACGCCCTGCACGCTGCTGATGCTCGACAAGACCATCGTTCCCGTCCGCCCGCTGCCGCGACGGCCGTTCCAGGGCTGGCGCTACCTGAAGCCGGAGGAGGCACCGGCCGATCTGCGCAAGGGCGGACGCGACCAGATCGGCGAGATGCCGGCGCGCCTGCGCAAGGAGTTGGCGGACCTGGGCTTGATCTGAACGCCAGCCAGAATGGCGCCGGAAATGGCTCTGAAGCGGTAATCTGCTTGTCTGGGGATCGTCGCCTCTTGCCTGATTGTGGCCATGCCACCCATGTTATGTTCGACAAATGTCCACGAATCGGAAATCCGCCGCCGGCCCTGCCCTGCCCTTTGAAGACGGGCCGGACGACGACGTGCCGTTCGACTTGCCGGAGGCGCCCCGGCCGGAGCCTCGCACGCCTGCTCGTATGACGCCGGTCGAGCCCGCGCCACCCCCGCCGGCGCGCCGCTCGATCTCCGAGCGCGCTCTGGTCGCGCCACCGCCATCCCGCGCCGCCCTGCCCTATCTCGACGGCCTCAATCCCGAGCAGCGCCGCGCCGTCGAGACGCTGGACGGCCCCGTGCTCGTTCTTGCTGGCGCCGGCACCGGCAAGACGCGCGTGCTCACCACCCGCATCGCGCACATCCTCGCCACCGGCCGCGCCTATCCCTCACAAATTCTCGCCGTCACCTTCACCAACAAGGCCGCGCGCGAGATGAAGGAACGCATCGGGCATCTCGTCCCCGACGCCGTTGAGGGCATGCCGTGGCTCGGCACCTTCCACGCCATCGGCGTCAAGATCCTCCGCCGCCATCACGAGTTGGTCGGGCTGAAATCCGGCTTCACCATTCTCGACACCGACGACCAGATCCGCCTGCTGAAGCAGGTCATCGAGGCCGCCAATCTCGACAAGGACCGCTGGCCCGCGCGCCAGCTCGCCAGCCTGATCGACAGCTGGAAGAACCGCGGCATCATCCCCGCCAAAGTGCCGAAGGGCGAGAGTTTCGCCTTCGCCAACGGCAAGGGTGCCGAGCTCTACGCCGCCTATCAGGCACGCCTGAAAGACCTCAACGCCGCCGACTTCGGCGACCTGCTGCTCGAGGGCATCCGCCTGTTCACCGAGCATCCCGACGTGCTCGCCGACTATCACCGGCGCTTCCGCTTCATCCTCGTCGACGAGTACCAGGACACCAACGTCGCCCAGTATCTCTGGCTCCGCCTGTTGACCCAGGGCGTGCCCAACGTCTGCTGCGTCGGCGACGAGGACCAGTCGATCTACGGCTGGCGCGGCGCCGAGGTCGACAACATCCTGCGCTTCGACAAGGATTTCCCCGGCGCCACGGTCATCCGCCTCGAGCGCAACTACCGCTCGACCGGCCACATCCTCGCCTCCGCGTCCGGCCTCATCGCCAACAACAAGAGCCGTCTCGGCAAGACGCTCTTCACCGACGGCGCCATGGGCACGAAGCCGGCCGTGACAGGCGTCTGGGACGACGAGGAGGAAGCCCGCGGCATCGGCGACGCCATCGAATCCCTGCGCAAGGGCGGCCATCGCCTCAATCAGATCGCTATTCTCGTCCGCGCCTCCTTCCAGATGCGCGTGCTCGAAGACCGCTTCATCACGCTCGGCCTGCCGTATCGCGTCATCGGCGGGCCGCGCTTCTACGAGCGCCAGGAAATCAAGGACGCCATCGCCTATCTCGAGGTGACGGCCAATCCGGCCAACGACCTGAAGTTCGAGCGCATCGTCAACGTGCCGAAACGCGGCCTCGGCGATACGACGATCAAGCGCATCCACGATCTCGCGCGCGCCCGCGGCATCCCGATGTTCCAGGCCGCGGCGGAAATGGTCGGCACCGACGAGCTGGCCGGCAAGGCGCGCCGGACCTTGTCGGATCTCCTCGCCGCCTTCACCCGCTGGCGCGACGCGCTCGCCACCATGAAGCACACCGAGCTCGCCGAGCTGATCCTCGACGAGGCCGGCTACACCGCCATGTGGCAGGCCGACAAGAGCCCGCAGGCCCACGCCCGCCTGGAGAACCTGAAGGAACTCGTGCGCTTCATGCACGACTTCGACACCATGGCGGGCTTCCTGGAGCACGTCTCGCTGGTCATGGACGTCGATAGCGGCGACGACGGCGAGCGCGTCTCGATCATGACCCTGCACGCTGCCAAGGGCCTGGAGTTCGACACCGTCTTCCTGCCCGGCTGGGAAGAGGGCCTGTTCCCGCACCAGCGCGCCCTCGACGAGCAGGGTCTCGCCGGCCTCGAGGAGGAGCGCCGCCTCGCTTATGTCGGCATCACGCGCGCCCGCAAGTCGGCGCGCATCTCCTTCGCGCAGAACCGCCGCACGCGCGGCCTCTATCAATCGGCGACACCGTCGCGCTTCGTCGACGAGCTGCCCGAGGACAACGTCGAGGTCATCGAGGCCAAATCGCCGTTCGGCTCCACCTACGCGAGCTTCGGCCGCCAGAACCCTTATGGCGCCAGCCGCTTCGACGACGCGCCGCAACCCTTCCGCTCGAGCTACGACACACCTGGCTGGCAGCGCGCCAAGGATGCATGGAACAAGGATGCGTGGAAAGCTCAGGGCCGCGCCGCCACGTCGAGTTCCATGCGCCGCGCACCGCCGACGATCGAAGGCCAGCTCATCGCCTCCTCGTCGGACGACTCCTGCGATTTCTCGGTCGGCGATCGCGTCCGGCATCAGAAGTTCGGCGGCGGCACCGTGCGCGAGGTCGACGGCAACAAGCTCACCATCGAGTTCGACACCGGCGACAGGAAGCGCGTCGTCGCAAGCTTCCTCGACCGCGCATAGAGCTCTTCCCGAAAGGTGGGAACCCGCTTTCCAGAAAGAAGCGCGACAAAGCAAAGACCTGGAGCCCGTCCGAGAGCCCATCTCAACAAGAACGGCTCTGCCCGACTTCCCGGCCTGGTGCACTCTGCCGCAGTCACGAACACCAATGTCGCGCGCATCGACGGCCGGAGCACACGATGCCGGCCGCGAAAGCGCGCCGCAAATCTGATGCTGCAGTGCACACGCTTCTGTGCAAAGCCAATTCTCTCGCAGTCCCGCTGCAATCCGCATCGCATCTCTCAACGCGATTGCAGCCGAGCCGGTCGCGCTTTAGGTCAAGCGAGGCAGCAGATGGAACGCTTCGGCTGCGAACGTCGGACAACACGATTGATCGCTCACATTCACACATGCGAATGTCATGAATGACCGGCAGGTCGAGAGAACCAGGGAGGAAGCAATGACAAAAATTACCAGGCGCGGTTTCGCCAAGGCCATCGGAGCCACAGGCGCCGCGACGTTCACCGTTGCCGGCAATGCGCCATTCGCCATAGCTCAAGCCGCGCCCAAGGTCGTCATCGTCGGCGGCGGCGCAGGCGGGGCCACGGTGGCGCACTATCTGCTCAAGGATCGCAAGCCAACCGACCCCAAGCTCGATGTGACGCTGATCGAGCCGAACCGCATCTACTCGTCGTCGTTCTTCTCGAACCTCTACATCGGCGGCTTCCGCTCGCTTGAAAGCCTCGGTCACACCTACGCCGGCCTCGCCAAGCTCGGCGTCAAGGTCGTCTATGACTACGCCACCGCCATCGATCCCGCGAAGCGAACCGTGAAAACACGCGGTGGTCGCACGTTTGCCTACGACCGCCTGGTCGTCTCTCCCGGCATCGACATCAAGTACGATTCGATTCCTGGCTACTCCAAAGCTGCCTCCGCGCAGTTCCCGCACGCCTACACCACCGACGCGGCCGGCAAGCGCCAGCTTCGCGCCATCGTCGACGGCATGCCGGATGGTGGAACGTTCCTGATGGTCATGCCGGGCAACCCTTTCCGCTGCCCGCCCGGACCCTACGAGCGCGCCTGCATGATCGCCCACCAGCTCAAGACGAAGAAGCCGAAGTCGAAGCTGGTCATCCTCGATCCGAAAAAGGGCTTCTCGAAGCAGCCTGTGTTCCTGGAAGCCTTCGAGAAGCACTACAAGGGCATCATCGAGCTCAATCTTTCGACGGATCTCGACGATTTCTCGGTCGCGTCGTTCGATGCCCGCGCGCGTGAGGTCACTACCAAGGCCGGCAAGAAGGTGAAGTTTGCCGCCGCCAACATCATCCCGGCTCAACGTGCCGGCGAGATCGTCGTCAAGTCGGGATTGACCAAGGGTGGCGATTGGGTTGCCGTCGATCCCGCCAATTTCTCGGCGCGCGAGGCCAAGGACATCCATGTCGTCGGCGACGCGACGATTGCCGATCCGATGCCCAAGTCGGCCTTCTCCGCCAATAGCCAGGCGAAGGTTGTTGCGGCCGACATCCTGGCCGCACTGCTCAAGAAGGAAGCGTTCCCGGCTCGCTACCGCAACACCTGCTGGTCGCTGCTGGCTCCCAACGACAACATCAAGGTCGGTGCCAATTACGCCCCGAAGGACGGCAAGCTCGAAGCCTCCGGCGGCTTCGTTTCCCAGGTGAAGGAGGACGCCGCCATTCGCAAGGCGAACTACGACGAGAGCGTCGGCTGGTACGCCTCGATCGTCTCCGACATGTTCGCCAAGCCGGCCGCGCCTGCCAAAGGCACGCCACCGGCCAAGAAGGGCTGACGCGCACAACCTCAGTCGCAATGAAGAACGGCGGCCGATGCCGAATCGGCCGCCGCAAGTTTTTTCACCGTGACAGCCGGTCCATTCAGGCCAGGATCATTCCGTCCTTCAGCATGTCGCTGGCCGAATGGCCCGTGAAACCTTCCAGAACCGCCACCTCGGTCCACTGCCCGCCGAGGTTGGCATAGACGTGCGAGTTGGCACCGTCGTCCTTCACCGCGACGACCTCGTCGATCGACTTCCATTTCGCGCCCGACAGCAGCTTGGAGAAGTCGAGCACGTCCTCCTTCGAGAAGTCGGTGATCGTATCCACGCCCTGGTGCTTGCCGTCGAGGACGACATCCTTGAGCTGCCACTGGAACGTATCGCGACCAGCGCCGCCGGTCAGGATGTCGGCGCCGCCCATGCCGCGCAGGAAATCGTTGCCGGCGCCGCCGTCGAGCGTGTTGGCGTTCTTGTTGCCGCGGATCCAATCGTCGTGCTGGGATCCGACGATCGCCTCGATACTCTCGATCGTGTCGTGCCCCATGCCCACGGCGAAGTGCTTGTGCAGGTCGATCTGCATGCCGTTCTTGGCCGCCGAGAAGTCCAGCGTGTCGAAGCCCGATCCGCCGTTGTAGGTATCGTTGCCTTCGCCGGCCACCAGACGATCGTCGCCGGAATCGCCGCGTACCAGGTCGTTGCCGTCGCCGTCGTACAACTCGTCGTTGCCGGCGCCGCCGCGCAACTCGTCGTTGCCTTTGCCGCCATCGAGGCGATCGTTGCCCGAGTTGCCCCAAAGGCGATCATTGCCGTCTTCGCCGCGGATATCGTCGTTTCCGGACATGCCGAACATGGTGTCGTTTCCGTCACCGCCCAGCATCACGTCGTCACGGTTGCCGGCAACTTTCGACGTCGGGATCTTGCTGACCAGGGCAGCATTCGTGAAACCGAGATCCAGCGTGAAGGTGGCGTCGTCGTAGTCCTTGTCGCCACCACCCTTCGTATCCTCAAAGCCGATCTTCAGCGTGCCCTTCTCCACGTCCACCTCGGCGGCGGCGTGATTGAGATTGTCGCCGTTGAGCCCGAGCGAACCGTCGTCGACGCTGTGGAAGATGCTCGTGCCGTACGTCGACTTGACGACGGTCTCCGCGCCCTTCTGATTGACATGCACCAGCGTCAGCTCGCTGCCGCCATAGATGTTGCCGGGATTGCCCTTCGCATCGACGAACTTGAACGTGCCCTTGTGGTCCTCGAGCAGCTTGGCCATGCCCTGCTGGCTGTAGCCGTCGGGAATGATGAAGAAGCCGACGCGCTCGCCGGCCGCCAGGTCGACATGCACCTGGCTCTTGCCAGCGACGAGATTGCCGTCGGATCCCTTCAGCGAAGCGTTGGCCCACAGGATGGAGACATCGTGGATCGTGCCGTCAGCCGCGATCTTGTACATGCCGATCGCATTCTTGTGGCCCGCGCTCTCGCCGTTGAAGGTCACGGTGCCATTTACCGCCTCGGTGACCTTCAGCTTGGTGAGATCCACGCGGCCGCCGCGGCCGGACTCGCCGAACATCACGTCGTTGCCGGCATTTCCGTAGAGGAGGTCGTTGCCGCCGCCGCCGTGGATGCGATCGGCACCCTCGTTTCCGGCAATCGTGTCATCCCGTCCGCCGCCGAACAGCATGTCGGCAAGCTTCGTCCCGGTTATCACATTGCTCATCGTCGTCATCCATCTCTCTGCCGGCACGTTGGCCGTTCTATGCACGCTGGAACGGCGCTGCGGACATCAGGCAGGTGTTCCATTCTCCACGAGTTCTACCGGACAGTTCGAAACTCTACGTGCACACCCGATCCCGCCTTTAACTAAAATTACCGCCAAATCTTGCCTTGCCCGGAGCGCGAAAAAGGATCGGCCGCACCTGGGGGGAAGGTGCGGCCGATCCAGGGTCGAGGCGGTCGGCCGGGGTAAGCCGCTACCAGGCAATCCCCTGGTAGGTCGCCTCGCGTGGGGAAACGGGAAACAGACGTGCCAGATCCAGCACGCGCACGCGACGGTCGCGCTGTTGCACGACCGCACGGAACTCGTCGGTCGCATGGCTGACGATCAGGACGTCGCAATTGGCCAGCAACGCTGCAGAGGTCGGCACACAGATGTGCTCGAGTTGCGCCATCAGCGCCGCTTGTGCCGGACATGCATGGCGCACGTAGTCAATCTGGCTGCGCAGCGCCGCTCCGAAGTGCAGATTGGGATCGTAGGCGCTCAACGCTTCGCCCTTTTCGAGAAGGCGCGCCATGAGTTCGAGCGTCGGACTTTCGCGCAGGTCGTCGGTGCCCGCCTTGAACGTGATGCCGAGAAAACCGAGCCGCTGCCCCGCGAACGGCGCCAGCAGTTCGACCGCTTGGTCGATGTGCGCGCTGTTGGTCGCCATCAGGCTGTCGATGAGTGGCACCTCGACACCTCGCTGGCCCGCGAGATGCGCCACCGCGCGCACCTCTTTCGGCAGGCACGAGCCGCCGAAGGCGAAGCCGGGTTTGAGGTAGTAGGGCGAAAGATTGAGCTTCAGGTCCTTGACGAAGATGTTCATGACATCGTGGCTGTCGATGCCGAGCGACTTGCAGATCCGGCCGATTTCATTGCCGAACGCGACCTTGGTCGCGTGCCAGACATTGTCGGCATACTTGACCATCTCGGCCGCCGCGATCGAGGTGAAGATCAGCCTCTCGTCCACGGTCTTGTAGATGCGCGCCACGACGTCGGCCGCCCGCTTGTCGGACACACCGATCACCGTCTTCGGCGGCGCGAAGAAATCGGCCACGGCCACACCTTCGCGCAGGAACTCGGGATTGAAGCAGATGCCGAACTCAACGCCGAGCTTCTTTCCCGAAGCCATCTCGATCTCCGGCACGACGACATCCAGCGTCGTGCCCGGCGGCACCGAGCAGCGCAGCACGACGACGTGATATCCACCCTTCAGGGCCAGCGCCTGGCCGATCGCCCGACTCGCTTGTCGCACGTAGGTGAAATCGCAACCGCCATCCTCGGCCGTCGGCGTGCCCACCGACATGAACGTGACGTCCGTCTCGAGCACGGCCGCAATCAGGTTTTGCGTAGCATCGATCCGACCGGCCTCGACGCCCTCCCTGAGCAGGTTGCCGAGCTGGGCCTCCACGATCGGCGAGCGCCCTTCCTTCACCGAACGCACTTTCTCGAGCGACACGTCGACGCCGACCATGCGGAATCCGAGGTGCGCCAGGCACGCCATCGATACCGCGCCGACATAGCCGAGCCCGATGACGCTGATCGACGGCAAGTCGGCGCGCTCCTCGCGCGCGCCTGTCGCGTCCGCGATCGTTGACGCCTCCGGCGGCCGGGCCTCGATTCTTGACATGCTGACTGACGCTACCACTGCAAGTCCCCTGGGGCTTGGCGCCCGATATTCCTGCGCGCCGCTGCAAACAGCGCGCTGGTGGAGCATGGCAGATAGGCGTCGTCATCGATTGAACGGACACGCTGCAATTTTAGGAAATCGCGAGATTTCAGCTCGCCAGCAGGCTACGGACCAGCCCCCATCCCGGCAGCGCAACGACCTCGGAATAGACGACGACCGCCAGGAACAGGCCAGCCACCGACATCGCCGTCAGGTAGATCGCCATGCCGGATCGCAGAATTTCTTCGACCCGGCTGCTGTCGAACCCTTGCGTCTGGTTGCCGCGGTTCGCCCATTTCTGCTTCGACAGCCGCCACAGCATGTACACCTTGACCACTGCATTCAGGATTTGGTTGGCGTAGATGCACCAGATGTAGTTGAGATCGACCCGCCGCGCATAAGTGAACAGG
>Ga0209573_1004237_pt1 | contig 14427 bp, 8 predicted proteins | sample TNRBio252014_DNA_FD_185870 | JGI IMG/M metagenome (GOLD analysis project Ga0209573, IMG submission 185870) | Wastewater treatment Type I Accumulibacter community from EBPR Bioreactor in Madison, WI, USA - TNR Reactor_6/25/2014_ DNA (SPAdes)... | ecosystem: Engineered > Bioreactor > EBPR >...
GACAGCTTACTTTTTCAGATGATTATATTCAGGGGAAATCCCAATACTAAAAATGAAAGCTTTAGATCAATTTATTTATCATTGAATCGGGTTAATTTCCAATATTTATTTGGAATAGTCAGTATATTTGTTCTCTCTAAAGTTTTAAACGCTAAAAATTATCAATATGAAAAGTTTGGATTTTAAAAATAAAAAAGTTTTGGTAAGGGTTGATTTCAATGTTCCGATTGGTAAAAACTATGAAGTAACAGATGATACAAGGATCAGAGGTGCATTGCCCACCTTGAATTATATTTTGGGACAAGGTGGTTCATTGATTTTAATGTCACATTTAAGCAGACCATTGAAAAAACTGAATGAAGATGGTACTATCAATGTTCAAAAGTTCACCTTGAGGCACATTATCCCGAGTTTGTCAGAGTTACTTGGAGTTAATGTGGATTTTGCAGCAGATTGCATTGGTCAGGAAGCAGTGGAAAAGTCAGGTAAATTGCAACCCGGGCAAGTACTATTGCTTGAAAATACCAGATTTTATAAGGAAGAAGAATCAGGGAATGAAGATTTTGCGAAAAAACTGGCTTCGCTGGCAGATATGTTCGTAAATGATGCTTTTGGTACAGCACACCGTGCGCATGCTTCGACCACGATTGTTGCGAAATATTTTTCAAAAGACCAAAAAGCCTTAGGGCTGTTGATGGGTCAGGAAGTTGAAAATGCTGAAAAATTGATGCATGATACACCACATCCTTTCACTGCCATCATAGGAGGGGCTAAAGTCTCCGATAAAATTCAATTGCTGGATACCTTGATTCAAAAAGCAGACAACATATTGATCGGAGGTGGCATGGCCTTTACGTTTATCAGGGCTTTAGGTGGTAAAATCGGAAATTCTCTGTTGGAAGCAGATTATTTAACATTGGCCCTGGAACTTTTGGAAAAAGCCAAAGCCAGAGGTGTGCAGATTTACCTGCCAAAGGATTCTGTGATTTCTGATAAATTTTCAGAAGATGGAGAGATCAAAACGGTTGATTCATACCAGATCCCGGACGAATGGCTTGGACTGGATATCGGTCCTGTTGCCATTGAAGATTACAGGGAAGTGATCAAACAATCCAAAGGGATTCTTTGGAATGGACCGCTTGGAGTTTTTGAAATGGAAAAATTCGCCAAAGGCACTTTTGAAATAGCTGCTGCCATTGCTGCCGCTACACAGAACGGAGCTTTTTCATTGATAGGTGGCGGAGATTCTGTTTCTGCGATCAATAAATCTGGATTGGATGATCAGGTTAGTTATATCAGTACCGGTGGTGGAGCCATGCTTGAGTTTTTTGAAGGGAAAGTTTTGCCTGGAATAGCAGCAATGAAAGAATAATTTACATGAAAATTTGTCAAAGAGAGCTTTCCTTTTCAGGGAAGCTTTTTTTATTTCCCATGATTTTATTAAATTGATGTTGAATTATTTTTCAATTTGTTTTTAAATAAAAAATAGTTCCTTAGCTTTGAACAGACTAATGCAGTTCCAAAAATGAAGTCATTCAACGAAATCAATGCCCGCATCATACAGTCATTATTCCTGCCAGGGGATGATGAGCAGACTAAGGAATTGAAAAAGACTTTTTATGTATTTTCGATCAATAGTATTATCCCTGTTGCCATTCTGACATTCATTTGCTATTTGTGGGATATGCCAATACTGATGCAATATGGCCTATTATTATTAGCATATTACCTGATCAATTTTCCTTATTTTATTTATAGTAAAAAACTGGACAGAAGATATTTTTATATCGGACAGATTTATACCTTGATCATAACGATCATAACAATTGCAAGACTAGGAGGAATATTATATTCTGCCGGATTGGTTTATTCTTGCCTGACCGTATCTTTATTTACCTTCACTTTTCCCGAAAAGAAACTGGCTATCATTACCTCCGTTTTGAGTTTAACCGGAATTATTGCGCTTGCCATTAGTCAACCATGGCTTACAACAGCTTCCGAAATGTTGCATCCATACAAAAATCTGGTATTTACCACGGTCAATGCTGTTTGGCAGACAGTGTACATACTTTCAATTGTCCTCAGTATTTTTGAAAAAAGAAATAAAGAAGAACAGGAAAAGAATCAGAAACTGCGTGAATTGGATCAATTAAAAACAAAACTTTTCAGCAATATTTCGCATGAATTCAGAACACCATTGGCTTTGATCCATGGGGCAGCAACTTTGCCTGATCAGGAAGATAAAAGTATAATTCCATTATTTGGTAAAGGGAGCAGAATGGAAATGATCTCGACAAATTCTTCAAGGCTTTTAAGGCTTGTCAATCAAATGCTTGACCTTTCTAAAATGGAATCAGGGAATTTACCTGTAAAATTTATTCAAACTGATGTGGTTCCAATTTTTTCCTATCTGGTTGAATCCCGACGGAGTTATGCTGAACAAAAAAAGATAAAACTTCAATTTTGTTCTGACATGGATCAGCTGCTCATGGATATCGACTTTGAGAAAATGGAAGATATTTTATTGAATTTATTACACAATGCATTGAAATTTACTTCAGAAGAAGGTCAGGTAATTGTTTCATTGTCAATCGTTGAAAAAAATCCGAGAGAAAATTTTCTAAGACTTGAGGTAAAAGATACGGGAATAGGAATAGCGAAGGAACATGTTGAAAAGATATTTGACCGTTTTTATCAGGTGGATGAAAATTCTCCGGAAGGTAGTGGAATAGGATTGACCCTGACTAAAGAGTATGTACACTTACTGAATGGTGAATTGACCATTCAGAGTAAATTGAATGAAGGAAGTACGTTTTCTTTAACATTTCCCCTAAAAAATGAAACTCTAATGATTCCATTTGAAGAGTTGATCAAAACATCAAATAGGGGAAGCATTGAAACATCAATCAGTGATGATCTGTTAAAGAAGGCTAAAAATAAGGATGTTGAAAATTTACCAATGATCCTGGTCGTTGAGGACAACAAAGAACTGGCTTATTTTCTCAGCTCGATGCTTGGATCTTTTTTCAGGGTTGAAATCGCATTCGATGGTCAGGAAGGTGTGCAGAAAGCGATTGAAAACATTCCCGACCTGATCATCAGCGATGTCATGATGCCTGTCATGGATGGATTTGAATTGTGCGACCAGCTTAAAAATGACTTTAAAACCAATCACATTCCCATCATTTTGCTGACTGCAAAGATTGATGCTGATTCAAAACTCGCAGGGCTTAAAAAGGGGGCGGATGATTACCTTGCCAAGCCTTTTAATACGGAAGAATTACTGGTCAGGATAAAAAACCTGATAGAGATCAGAGAAAAACTGAAACAAAAATACAGTAGGGTTCAATCTGGAGAATTGATTGAAAATGAAGTGTATACAGGTCTGAATAAACTCTTTATGGATGATTTGCACCGGATTTTGGAGCTCAATTATTTGGATGAACATTTTGGAATAGAAGAAGCTTGTTCTGCCATGAAGATCAGTCGGGTCCAACTACACAGGAAACTGATTGCCCTTACAGGAATATCTGCCTCACACTTCATCAATCATTTTCGTTTGGATAAGGCAGCTAATTTGTTGCAAACAAGCAGAAGAACAATCGCTGAAATAGCCTACGAAACCGGTTTCTCCGATCCCAATTATTTTTCGAAAATTTTCAAAAAAAGATATGGAAAATCAGCCCAGGATTTTCGTGCAGGAAGTTGAGGAAATCTGTTTTATGATCATTTTTAAAATTGAAACAATACTCCACCAGTTGAAACAATAGTCCTAACAGCATTATAAAGGATAGGCGTTATTTTGTATAAAAAATAATGTCATGAAAACAAAATTGATCTTAATCGCCTTATTGATTTTTGCACAGATTTCAATTTACTCTCAAACCACCTCCTGGTCACATGCATGTGGAACCAAACCTTTAGAAAGAGATCAATATGATGAAAAGCACAGGGAAGTAGCCGAAGTACCCGACACGATCATCATTCCGGTGGTATTTCATATCCTTACCCAAGGAGGTGTCGAAAATATTTCAAAGGAACAGGTACTGGACGGACTCCGTAAATTAAATGAAGATTACAGCAACAGAAACACGGATACTCTGGACATCCCGGTACCATTCAGTAATGTCAGAGGAAATCCGAAAATCGAATTCAGACTAGCCAGGATAGATCCCAAAGGTAATTGTACGGATGGAATTGAACGGATATATACACCTTATACTTATGGAAGCCATCAACAATTTTTAGGAGGCATTTATGGATGGGATAACAAGCGATATATGAATATTTATGTTTTAAGCTGGATCGAAGTACCTAATGATTTTACATTGGCCGGAGTATCTTATTTGTTACCTAATTCACCAACTTCGAGCCAATCACCTAATATTGATGGATTAGGAATTATTTATAATGAATTTATGAACGGGGAAAGCGGATATCCAAATACGAATTTTAAAATACTGACTCATGAAATCGGTCATTTATTTGGGTTGTTGCATATCTTTGGAACTACCGATGATTGTAATGATGATGACTTGGTTAATGATACACCTAAACAGGCTGATGGAAACTTTTACTGCCCCACATTTCCTCAAATTTCATGCAATAATGGACCTAATGGAGACATGTTTATGAATTATATGGATTATACTGACTGCCGCAAAATGTTCACCCAAGGTCAGGTGGACAGGATGAGGTCCTGTCTGGCTATTCATCCCTGGAGAAAAGATCAATGGACAGAGGCAAATCATATTCAGACAGGCGTGAAAGAGACTTTGCTTCCCTGTGAAAATAAGCCTGTTGCTGATTTTGGATATGGCAATTGGGCTAACTGGAACGGTGCCGGATATTCCGTTCGCTTCAATGAGGCATGTTCCTGGGATCCAGATAGTTTTTACTGGGAATTTGAAGGCGGAAATCCCGCAAACTCAACCGGAAAATTTCCCAGAGTGATATTTCAGGACACAGGATTTCACAAGGTAACATTGATTGTCTCAGGTTCTTTAGGATCAGACACTATTGCAAGGAATATTTATATTTCACCCGGAGAAATAATGTATGATGGTGCAATGACAGAAACATTTGAAAACGATGAAGAAGCCGGCAATCTTGTGCTTTTCAATCTCAGGGGCACAGATTGGAAGTTGACAGATACAGCTGCCAAAACAGGCACAAGATCGTTTTTTAATCCAGGCAACAGTCAATATATCAGCGGTTTTTTTACACATAATTTTGAACTGGGATCCACTCCCATGCCCGGCAGACATCTTACTTTTGATGTAGCTCTAGGGATGAGTTCTTCAGGTAGTGCAGCAGGAGGCTTGCGCATTATTTGGAAGAGACCTGATAATTTTGACAGGAGTGATATTTTTGGTCAAAATGAGGGAACATCATTGGTGCAGGGTGAGGTAATTCCGCCGGAGACATTAAAAACGACAACCACAAATTCCTCTTTTATTCCCAATGCCAGCCAGTGGAAAACCATCACACTGCCGATTCCTGATACCCTGACCGGCCAGATCCAGATCGGTTTTTTATGGGCAAATTTTATTCAGACCACTAAATTTAAAGGACTTTACATCGACAATATCCGGATATCCAATACTACTTCAGTTACGGATACCGAATTTAAAGATCCCATAGTACTCTATCCAAATCCTGCTTGCGACCATTTTACGATCGATATTTCTCAATGCCCGGATCTTATGAATGCCGTTATTACTGTTTACGACCTCTATGGCAGGGTGGTGTTGCAAAAGAAAGGAATGGATACTGCCGAATCACATGATATTTCCCATTTGGGAAATGGCATCTACTTTATCGAACTGAGACGAAACGACAAGATATTCAGAAATAAATTATTGATAACCAGGTAAAAATATGATCATGACAAAAAATTACTTCCTTTTGCTGATTCCGGTGTTTCTATTTTTCAGTAAAATACAGGCACAAGGCTGTCTTATAGAAGGCCTGACATTCACAACTCAGGGTCAGATTGACAGTTTTGCCACTCAATATCCGGGATGTACCAGGATACTGGGCAGTATCAACATTTGGGATACTGGAAACATTACCAACCTTAATGGATTAGCTCAAATTGACTTTATATTTGGAGATTTTAGGGTTGTAGGAAACAGGGGGCTCGAAAATCTAACAAGCTTAGAAAATTTGATTTTTATTGGGGGCGATTTTGAGATATCTAATAATAATTCAATGGTAGACCTAGTTGGATTGAGCAATCTGATGTATATCGGTGGAAGCTTATACATTCAAGACAACCATAAGCTGGCTAGCATGAATGGAATGAACAATCTGACTGCAATCGATGGAGCATTCTTTTTGTCTGGCAATCACAAGCTGGAGAGTTTGGATGGTTTGGAATTCCTTTCATTTATTGGGGGTAGTTTGTTTGTGGGAGAATGGAGAGGGAGTGGATGGTGGAATCCACCACATCTCATAGGTAACAATGCGCTGACAAACCTCAGTGGCTTAAACAATCTGGTCTCTATTGGTGGAAACCTGGAAGTTGCTGGCAATGATACACTGATGAGCTTAAACGGATTGGAGAGCCTTTCAAGTATTGGTGGAAACTTTTGCATTGGCGTTGATGTCAATAAAGTCTGGCTTCAGATTCAAGATAGCTTTTATACAAATAGAAACCTGACAAGCCTGGCTGGTTTGGATAATCTGACCACGATAGGTGGGGACTTGATCATTTCTCAGAACGCCGGTCTGTTAAGTATTATTGAGATGTCAAAACTGATAACAATAGGTGGCAATTTACAAATTGATCATAATGCTTTGCTGACAAGCTTTTATGGTTTGGATAGCTTAATAAACCTATTTGGAAACGTAAGTATTTCGCGAAATTCAGCTCTGACAAACCTGCTCGGACTGTCAAAGCTGAGTTATGTTGGCGGCAATTTACAAATTGATGAAAATGCTTTGTTGATAAGCCTGGGTGGTTTGGATAGCCTGTACTACATAAGTGGAAACTTAACCATTTCCAGAAATCCCTCCTTGACAAACCTGCTAGGACTGTCAAAGCTGGGTTATGTTATCGGTAATTTACAAATTGATGAAAATGCTTTGCTGACAAGCCTGGCTGGTTTGGAAAATTTGGTTTACATTTATGGAGAATTAAATATTTCCCGAAATTCTGCATTAACAAACCTGCTTTCTTTGTCAAAGCTCAACGAGGTAAAGGGCAATTTACGAATTGAAGAAAATTTCTCGCTGGCAAGTCTGAGTGGGTTGGAAAACCTTACTAATGTTAATGGAGAATTAAATATTTCCCGAAATTATGCGTTAACAAACCTGCTTTCTTTGTCAAAGCTCAACGAGATAAATGGGAATTTACGAATTGAAGAAAATGTCTCGCTGACAAGCCTGAGTGGGTTGGAAAACCTTACTAATGTTAATGGAGAATTAAATATTTCCCGAAATTCTGCGTTAACAAACCTGCTTTCTTTGTCACAGCTGAACAGTGTTAAAGGAAGATTACAAATTGATGATAATGCTTTGCTGAGAAGCCTGAGTGGTTTGGATAATTTGGAATTCATTGGAGGTGGCTTACAAATCACACATAATACTTCACTTTTAAGTCTGGTTGCTTTATCAAATCTGACTTCTGCTGGTGGAATATTGAGTGTTGAGAACAATGGAGAATTGACAAGCCTGACAGGACTAAACAATATCTATCCTAAGACGATTTCAAAATTACAACTCAGATATAATCCCCAACTATCTATTTGTGACATAAAAAGTATATGTACCTTCCTACCAACCATTGGTTTTCCTGGCAAAGCCTTAATAAATAACAATGCTTCCGGATGCAATTCTTTTTCAGAAGTCAGAGATGCCTGCCAAACCACAACGGTCAAAGATCCTTGGGATACAGAAAATCAGATTCTGGTATTCCCCAATCCCACCTCTTCCACTTTCTCTCTTGATCTGCCGGAAGATTTCAACTATGAAAATGCCGTCATGACCGTATACGATCTGTATGGCAGAGTGGTGATGCAAATGGCAGGCATTGAACTTTATAAACAACATCAGACAGATGGATGGAGTCCAGGTTTATATATAATAAGTGTTGAGAATCAATATGAAAAAAGTATTGCCAGATTGTATTTGATACGGTAATGATAAACCTGCATGACTCCAGAATAGAATTTGATTCCCACTAAAAAGTAAGTTTCTTATTAAAAAAAAGAGCCTGTAATTACAGGCTCTTTTATGTATTTTTTATCCTTCCTGTTCACCGCCGCCATTTGTTTTCAGGTCGTCATTGGAGATTTTGGTTTTTCTTTCCTTGAAGTTCAACTTACCAAACTGGTAGCTGAAACTGATACCAATGCTCCGGAACGGGAAGGTATTGGTTGAAATTTGGTAGAAATCATTCCCTTCTGCAATGTTTTCCATGTCTCTGGTTTTGTGAAATGGCGCTACTGCCCGAATACCCAATGTAGCTTTTTTATTCCAGAATTGTTTGTCAATTCCGATATTGTACATCCACCAGGAGGATTGTGTGCCCTGGATATTCAGTCTCGGGGAATTGTAGTGCCCACCCCCATTGATCGTCCATTCAGCCGGCAATTTGTAGTTTACATTCAATGAACCTCTGTATTGTATGCCAAAATTACTCAAGTCTTCGCCGTTATTGGAGCTTGTAGCATCATATGTGTACAGATCCACATTGCCACGCAATTCAAGATTCTTAAACAGTGTTACAGATCCAAACAAATTCATTCCGATCGAATTCCTGATGCCCAGGTTCAGATAAGTCGTTTCAGAAGTGTCGGATTCATTTACCAGGAGGAAGTTTTCAATTACCTGATCAGTAAACTTGTAGTAAAGCGATACATTGACTGAGGCGCCACCAAAAAATTTGCTGTAGCCAAGGTCTATTTGTTGCATTCTTTCAGGTAAAAGGGATGGATTGCCATAAGAAATATTTCTCGGATCGTCATCATTGATAAATGGATTGATCTGGTTCAATCCTGGTCTTTGTATCCTTTTGCTGTAACTGAGTTTTACAGAAGAGAAATCTTTAAACCTTTTCTGCATCATCAAACTTGGAAACAAATTGTCATACAAATTATCAAACTCATCAAATCTACCGGAATCAAAATAACCTTTGAGGTCTGTATGCTCATACCTTAAACCTGCTTTTAAGCTGATCTGCGCCGGAAGATTAATGGTCAGACTTGAATATGCACCATAGACCATCTGATTGTAATTGAAAACATCAGTCCTTTTTTCATCAATGGTCTGTTCTTCAGTGGCTTTATCAGTCAGGATTTTCTCATAATCAGATGACATATCTCTGTAGATCGCTTTAGCTCCGGATTCAAGTTTTATCATCGGTGAAAAGGGATGAATATAATCCATTTGGAAAGTGTATTCATCGTTTTTTCCAAAGTTATCGTTGTTTTCAAGATAGGTTTTATCTGAATATGAAGCAAAATTATTATTTGTATTGATATCTGTATCAACCTGTAATGCAACAGAAAATTCTCTTTCTTTAGATTTGGCAAATTTTTTCGTATAATCGATGGACCAGTCCAAACCCTTGTTGAAATTAGAAGATTCATTATCTCTCGAATACTCATAAAGGCTGTTTAAAAGATAGTTTTCAAAAGAACCTTCCACAGTTCCATCTCTTGAACCGCCTCTGCCTCTATAGCCAAAAGAGGAGTTAATACTATTGAAGGCATTGAAGTCATAGTATAGTTCAATACCAGTCCTGAATCCAAGCATTGAACTTGAATTTACACCATTCTGAGTAGTCAATTGTGTTAAATCTTCATTGGAATAGACTTCTCTGATCAACAAACTTGTACCTTCAACGGGGAATCTGCTGTGCAAACCACCTCTTGCTGAAATACCGAACCTGCCTTTATTGAGAGAAACATTTGCATTTCCATTCGCAGCTTTATCTCCTACAAATCCTCCAACCCTGCCGGAAAACCCCTCAATTCTCTTTTTCTTTGTAACAATATTAACGATTCCTGCTGTTCCTTCTCCATCATAACGGGCTCCTGGTGCTGTGATAACCTCCACATTTTCAATTTCATCTGCAGGAAACATCTTCAATGCATCTGCTACATTGTCGGAAAACATGCCTGAAGGTTTGCCATTCAGTAAGATCTTCACTCTTTCAGATCCTCTGAGGGAAACATTCCCATCCAGATCAACTGTGAGCATCGGAACTTTTCTCAAAACATCCACTGCATCACCCCCAATCAATGATCTGTCATTGGCAACATTGTAAACAAGTTTATCTACCTGATTTTCAACGAGTGAACGCTGATCTGTGATTTGTACTTCATCAAGGATCACCTCGCTTGAGCCAAGTGATATTTTACCCATATGATTGTCAGGTTTCATGCCGGTAAGAGAAACCGATGGAATCGTTTTGGTTTGATATCCAAGAAATGAGATCCTGATCGTATATTGCCCCAGAGTTTTCTCCGTGAATTTAAATTTCCCATGCACATCAGAAAGGGAACCATCCAATAACTTGTGTCCACTTTTGTCCATCAATTCCACTGAGGCAAATTCTACTGGTGAACCAGAAACTGAATCAATAACTATCCCGTCAATCGTTCCGGTAATACTGGATTGTTCACCCCGGCCTTGTCCCCTTTGTTGTCCGAAAACGGTTTGAACCAGCAGGATTAAGAAAATTATATTTGCTATTTTTTTCATTGCTAAAAAGTATAAAATTTATCTGATAAAATGTATCTGTTTAATGAGAGTCATAACCCAAAATACAAGGTTTAAATCTTCCATTTAAAGGATAAAATGTCTTAGAAAACCAGGCAACATATTTATTCAGGAATGTCAACACCTGCAAAATTAATATCTGCAATAACTATAAAAACTTAGTCTTGCTAAAATAAAATTCTGATTCAAACTTGTAATAAATCTTAAAAAGTTTGCCAGGAAAGGCTTTAATAATCCACACCAACAAAATACCCTCATTGGACTGCAATATTAAGTATATGTTTAATTTTTGTGGAGTTTTATATTCTTAATACTTTGTTAATACTGCAATCAGAGGCATTGAAGGATCAACTCAATTAATGAAGATACAATTGCTTACTTCTTTATCACCGGTTTCAGCAATGATAAAATATCAGAGAAATGCCTATCTGTTATGTGTTAGCAATTCATCAGGATCTCAGCTAACAGGGTAGAACTCAGAGATCGATTCCCGATATTTTTCTACCAATTGCTTGCGTTTCAACTTTTGTGTTGGGGTTAATAATCCATTGTCCGGATTCCAGTTGTCATTGACCAGTTTAAAATCTTTTACTTTTTCCACCTGGTCCATGTGGCTGTTTTGCTTCTCAACTTCTTTTTGAATACGGTCAATGACCAGTTGATTTTTTATAAGATCATCATTGTCTGTGACCTTAACCTCGTGCAATTCACACCATTTAGTCAGGAATTCAAAGTCAGGGATGATGATCGCGGCTGCATATTTTTGGTTTTCACCAACAACCATGGCTTGATCTATGAATTGGCTTTCTTTCAGATAGTTCTCAACTTTTTGGGGGGCGACATATTTACCACCTGAAAGTTTGAAAATTTCCTTTTTCCGGTCGGTAATAAAAAGGATATTGTCATTGTCAACATGACCTATGTCGCCGGTATAAAACCAGCCTTCACTGTCAATGGCTTTCATTGTCAGTTCAGGATCTTTATAATAACCGATCATCACGTTTTCACCTCTTGCGAGGATCTCTCCGTCTTCAGCTATTTTTACTTCCACACCTTTTGGAATAATTCCTACTGAACCAAATTTCACACCAGGGAAACTGCCCCGATTGGCTGAAATGAGTGGGGAAGTTTCAGTCAAACCATAACCTTCCTGAACTACAATCCCTGCAGCCCAGAATATTCTTGCAAGCCTTGGCTGAAGTGCTGCACCACCGGAAATCACTGCTTTTAGCTCACCACCCAATGCTTCCTGCCATTTACTGAAAATCAGTTTTCTGGCAATTTTTAACCGGAAATTATACCACCAACTCCTTTTAGCAGGATCAGGATCAAACCTGTCACCCAATTTCACAGCCCAGAAAAACAACACTTTTTTAATACCTTTCAAAGTCCTTCCTTTATTGATGATCTTGTCATAGACTTTTTCAAAAATCCTTGGAACTGTAATAAAGGTATTGACTTTGATTTCCCGCATATTGTCACCCAGGGTTTCAATACTTTCCGGGTAAAATATCTGTAATCCAATGTATTGCCATAAATAATTCCCAACCCGTTCAAGAATATGACACAAGGGTAAAAAACTGAGCGCTCTTTCTCCCGGATGAAGGTCGGGAACAAAATCTCTGGCGATCTTGATGTTCGATACGACATTATTGTGTGAAAGCATCACTCCTTTGGACAAACCGGTGGTTCCAGAAGTATATATCAATGTCAGCAAATCATCAGGACCGACTTCCTGCATGCGGTGGTTTAAAGTTAAAACTGGATTTTCTGTTTTCTGGCTGAGTTTCAGGATTTCATCCCAATTTTTAACACCAAATATCTGGTCAATGGTGTAAATATCTTCTATGTTGGGTATATTTTTGGCGATGGGAGCTATTTTGTCATATAATTCTTTGGAAGAAATGATAAGTATCCTTGCATCCGAGTGTGAAAGAATGTGTTCATATTCCCGCTGACTGATAGTCGGGTAGATGCTCACATGTACACATCCGATCTGAGACATACCGAAATCAATAAAATTCCATTCAGGTCGGTTTTCAATGACCGTGGCAATTTTCTCACCTTTTTTGAACCCCATGGTGATCAGTCCAAGACTAAATTGATTGACTTTCTCTATATATTCTGTAGCGCTGTAGGATTGCCAAATTCCGTTATTTTTGATGGATAAGGCTTTCTTATGATTGTACTTTTCAATAAATCTAAGGATGTCAAAAGTCCGGCGGATATCTTCCATGATTAGTTTTTTTTAAGTTTAAATGAATTTTAATTTATATCTGATATTTTAAAGAGAATAATGCAAAATCTGTCAATGCTTTGGATACTATTATAATAAAATTCTATAATTATAACAATTTAAAAATAATACTTTAAAAAGCAACAATTTTACAGAATTTGCGACAAATTGTAATGGCGAATATAAGCAAAAATTGTACAAATAAGTATTTTATTGGACAACAACAGTAATTATTTTATTTGCCAGTGATTCAATCTAAAGGTTTTGGTATTTTTGCTGTATTCAATGCTTTAATGTCAGTTACATTTGATGGTATTCGACTTATTGTTTAATTTTGTTCAAACAAACAGCTTGCATGCAGATATCCGTAGTTATTCCATTGTACAATGAAGCTGAATCCCTGCCCGAATTGGTTAGCTGGATTGACAGCGTTATGAAAAAAAATCTGTTCACTTATGAATTGGTCATGGTGGATGATGGCAGTACGGATGATTCCTGGGAAGTAATCAAACAATTGAAACGAAGTTTTGATTCTATCAAGGGGATCAGGTTTAAAAGGAATTACGGCAAATCTGCTGCGCTTAATGAAGGCTTTTTAGCTGCCTCAGGTGATGTCGTCATCACTATGGATGCAGATCTTCAGGATAGCCCGGATGAAATCCCTGAACTATACAGAATGATCGTTGAAGATAAATATGACCTTGTATCGGGTTGGAAAAAGAAAAGATATGATCCGATTTCCAAGACCTTGCCTACTAAGTTGTATAATGCTGTAACTCGCAGAATATCAGGTATTAAGTTACATGATTTTAATTGTGGACTGAAGGCTTATGACCGTAAGGTGATCAAAAGTATCGAAGTGATCGGTGAGATGCACCGTTATATACCCGTAATGGCCAAATGGGCCGGATTCAGACGCATCGGGGAAAAAGTTGTACAGCACAGAGAAAGAAAATACGGGGTTACAAAATTCGGACTTGGCAGGTTTATCAATGGACCACTTGACTTGTTGTCCATAATTTTTGTTTCCAAATTCAGCAAAAAGCCAATGCATTTTTTTGGTTTGATCGGGTCGCTGTTCATTTTTTTAGGGTTTGTCATCTTACTTATCCTGAGCATTCAAAAACTATTTTTTGATGTGAGCGGGATAGCTTCCAGGCCTTTATTTTATTTTGGCATTTTGACCTTTATTGTTGGAACCCAGTTTTTTACAACCGGCTTCCTCGCCGAAATGGCATTGAGACAGGCTCCTACGCGGAACCAATACCTGGTCGAAGAGAAAATTGGCCTCGGGGCCAAAATGATTGATGAAAAAAATGAAAATTGATTTTTGGACTTTTTTAGCTCTATTCTAATAAACGAATGATTTGTTTATCTTTGTAAAAATATGCAACAATGAATGCACGCGGTGAAATTTTACGGTTATTCAAAAGCATGTCAGAGGATGAGAGATGCATTGT
>Ga0209573_1004238_pt1 | contig 14424 bp, 12 predicted proteins | sample TNRBio252014_DNA_FD_185870 | JGI IMG/M metagenome (GOLD analysis project Ga0209573, IMG submission 185870) | Wastewater treatment Type I Accumulibacter community from EBPR Bioreactor in Madison, WI, USA - TNR Reactor_6/25/2014_ DNA (SPAdes)... | ecosystem: Engineered > Bioreactor > EBPR >...
CCCGCCGCAGATGCGCGACGGCTCAGCCGCGCTTCTCGAGGACCTGGTCGATCAAGCCATAGTCCTTCGCCTCGGGAGGCGACATCCAGAAGTCCCGTTCCATGTCCGCAGCGATGCGCTCGACCGGCTGCCCGGTTCGGTCTGAGTAGATCCGGTTCAGCTGCTCGCGAGTCTTGATGATCTCGCGCGCCTGGATCTCGATGTCGCTGGCCTGGCCCTGGGCTCCGCCGGAAGGCTGATGGATCATGATGCGCGAGTTGGGCAATGCAAGACGCTTGCCCTTGGCACCGGCCATCAACAGGAACGAACCCATGCTGGCGGCCATGCCCATGCACATCGTGGAGACGTCGGGTTTGACGAAGTTCATGGTGTCGAAGATCGACAAGCCTGCGCTCACGCTGCCGCCAGGCGAGTTGATGTACAGGAAGATGTCCTTGTCGGGGTTCTCGCTCTCGAGGAACAGCATCTGCGCAACCACCAGGTTGGCACTGGCGTCGTTCACAGGGCCGACGAGGAAGATGATGCGTTCGCGCAGCAGCCGGCTGTAGATGTCGTAGGCGCGCTCGCCACGGCCCGACTGCTCGATCACGATGGGCACCATGCCCAGCCCCTGGAAGTCCCGGTCGTTCATCGCATCTCCTGAGTGGAGGGTCGCAACTGGTGGCGCCCCAGCGGAAATCAAGCCTGGCCCTGAGCAGGCGTCATCAGTTCGTCGAACTGCAGGACGGCGTCCAGGACCTTTGCTCTGGAGAGCACATGGGTGGTGACGTTGTTCTCGACCACCACGGCCTCGACCTCGGCCATGCGCTTCCTGTCCCCGAGGTACCAGCGCATGACCTCGGCCGGCTTCTCGTAGCTCTGGCTGAGTTCCTCAATGTGCGCCTGAAGCTGCTCCGGCCGTGCCTGCAAGGCATTGCTGCGCACGAGTTCGGCGATCACCAGTCCCAGCCTGACCCGCCTCTCGGCCTGGGCCTGGAACATCTCGCCCGGAATCGGGGCCTTGTCCGCATCCTTGACGCCGCGCTGCTTGAGATCCGCACGCGCAGCTTCCACCAGCCGTTCCACCTCTTCGGCCACCAGGGCCTTTGGAAGATCGAGCTCGGCCGCTCCGACCAAGGCTTCCATCACGGCCGCCTTGTTGCGGGACAACACCCGGAAGCGCACTTCGCGATCCAGGTTCTTTCGCACGTCGGCGCGCAGGCCGTCGACACTGGCCTCCTTGATGCCGAGCGATCTTGCAAACGCCTCGTCGACCTCCGGCAGGTGCTGTGCCTCGATCTTCTTGAGCGTGACCAGGAAGTCGGCCTCCTTGCCGGCGACGTCCTTGCCGTGGTAGTCGGAAGGAAACGAGAGGGGGAAGGTCTTGGACTCGCCTACCTTCATGCCCCTGACCGCCTTGTCGAACTGCTCGAGCATCTGGCCTTCACCCACGACGAACTGGAAGTCCTCGGCTCGGCCACCCTGAAAAGGCTCGCCGTCGATCTTGCCCTCGAAGTCGATCGTGACCCGATCACCCTCGGCGACGGCATCGGCGGCGCCACGAAGCCCGAAGCTGCGCCGCTGCCGGCGCAGGATCTCGACCGTGCGGTCGATCGCTGCTTCGCTGACCTCGCAGCTCACGCGGGTGATCTCGCAGGCGGCGAGGTCGCCGATCTTGACTTCCGGATAGACCTCGAACGTGGCATCGAACGCGATCGTGCCCTCGGCCGCCTCGGACTTCTGCTCGATGCGGGGAGCTCCCGCGACCCGCAGTTTGGCCTCGCTGGCTGCATTGGCGAAGGCCTGCCCGATGCGGTCGTTCATGACCTCGTACTGGACGGAATAGCCGTAGCGCTGCGTGACGACGGACATCGGCACCTTGCCGGGCCGGAAGCCGTCGGCCTTCACCGTGCGGGCAAGCCGGCGCAACCGGCTGTTGACCTCGCCGGCAATGTCGCTGGCTGCCAGGGTCAGCGTGACGCGGCGTTCCAGATTTTCGAGCGTTTCGACGGTGACTGACATGTTGACTCGTTCCGCAGGAAAGGGGTTCAGGAAGGATTGCTAGTGAAGCCATGTGCTGGTGCGCGGGGCCGGACTCGAACCGGCACGCCGATGAAGGCGTCAGGACCTAAACCTGGTGCGTCTACCAATTTCGCCACCCGCGCAAGGGATGCGGATTTGCCGTCGGCGGTGCGGCGGCCCTCCCGGGACTGACCCGCCCCACCGTCGCGGCCCATCATTGCGACCCGAGACAAGGCCTCTCACGCGTTCAGTTCGGGCAGCCTTGCGGCATCCGCACCCGCATCGACTTCGTCGAACTGCGTAGTTTAGCCTGCGTCGCCGGACCCATCCCACGCCGGGTCAGCCCTCGGGCGGCAAGCCGCAGGATGCATTCGGGGCAGGCACGGCGTACTGCCCGAGGCCATGGCGGCGCCCGGGTCGAGAGTGCGCCCCGAGCAGGACAGCCGGCAACCGGCCAGGCAAGGCCCGTTGGACCGGGCCGGCCGCGCCGATGAATTCGCCACAATGGGGCCGTGTCGGTCAGTCACTACGAAAACTTCCCGGTCGCCTCGGTGCTGTGCCCGCCGTCGCTGCGTGCGCCGGTCGCCGCCATCTACTGGTTCGCCAGGACGGCGGACGACATCGCCGACGAGGGGCCCGACCTTGCGCCGGCACGTCTGGCGACGCTTGAGGCCTACCACGCAGATCTGCGGGCCACGCATTCCGGCCTGCCGTGCTCGAGTCGATGGCCACATGTCTTCCTGCCGCTGCGCCGGGCGATCGTCGAACACGACCTGCCGCTGCGGCCGCTGGAGGACCTCCTGCTTGCGTTCCGGCAGGACTGCCAGAACCCGGCCTACGAGACGAGGGCACAACTGCTCGACTACTGTCGGCTCTCGGCCAACCCTGTCGGAAGACTGCTGCTGCACCTGTACGGCATCGGCTCGACGCAGGTGGCCAGTCGTTCGGACCAGGTCTGCACGGCGCTGCAGCTGATCAACTTCTGGCAGGACCTCGGCGTGGACGCATCCCGTGGCCGGGTCTACGTGCCCAGGTCGGACCTGGTGCGGCATCAACTGGACGCTTCCGACCTGACAGCCGCCGGAGGACCAGCGCCGGTGAGGGCCATGATGGCCGAGCTGTGCCATTGGGCTCGCGACCTGATGCTCGATGGCAGCGGCATCGCCTTTGATGTCCCCGGACGAGCCGGCTGGGAGCTTCGCCTGGTCGTGCAGGGAGGATTGCGGGTGCTGGACAGGATCGAGGCGATCGGTTTCGACACCACGAGGCGCCGACCTCGGCTGGGGCTGCTCGATCTCTCATGGATGCTCTGGCATGCACTCACCATGCGCCGGCCGGCCGCCGGCCCGGCTCCGGCCGACAATCAAGCCTCGTAGGTCTCGAGTCGATCCCCGATGACGCCGCAGGAATTCGTCCAGAAGAAGGCCGCCGGGAGTGGCTCGTCGTTCTACTACTCGTTTCTGTTCCTCGACCCTCCTCGCCGCGCGGCGATCACCGCGTTCTACGCGTTCTGCAGGGAGGTCGACGATGTCGTGGACGACGCGCTTGACCCGTCGGTGGCGGCGGCCAAGCTCGATTGGTGGCAGCGAGAGGTGCGGGCCGCCTTTGACGGCAATCCCAGCCACCCCGTGATGCAGGCGCTGCAACCCCATGCAGCCGTCTACGGCATCCAAGCCCGACATCTCGAGTCGGTGATCGAGGGATGCCGCATCGATCTGCAGCAATCCCGCTTCCTCGACTTCGCCAGCCTGGCGCACTACTGTCATCTTGTCGCCGGCGTGGTGGGCGAGGTGGCCTCCGGAATCTTCGGCAGGACTCAGTCTCAGACCCTGGCCTATGCCCACAAGCTGGGACTGGCGCTGCAGCTGACCAACATCATTCGCGACGTCGGCGACGACGCCAGGCGCGGCCGTATCTATCTGCCGCTGAGCGAACTGCAGCAGTTCGACGTCAAGGCCAGCGAGATCCTGAAGCGGCAGGCCCCGTGGGGCTACAGCGAATGCTTCACCGCCCTCATGAAGCATCAGGCCGCGCGCGCGCATTCGAGCTACGACGAAGCGCTTGCCCTGCTTCCGGCCGCCGATCGCGCCGCCCAGCGACCCGGGCTCATGATGGCCCAGATCTACCGCACCTTGCTGCGCGAGATCGAGGACCAGGGCTTTCAGGTGCTGCATCAACGCACGTCGCTGACCCCGCTGCGAAAGCTCTGGATCGCGGCCCGCACGCGATGGCAGGAGCGTTGAGACGACCTCTCGGGCCGCTGAGCGGCCGCCGGGTGGCCGTCGTCGGCGCCGGCTGGGCGGGATTGGCCACTGCGGTGGCGCTGGTCGAGCGGGAAGCCCGGGTGACGGTGTTGGAAGCCGGCCCGCTGGTCGGCGGCCGCGCACGCAGCGACTCTGCCGACCCTGAAGCCTTCGACAACGGACAGCACATCCTGATCGGCGCCTACACGCGCACGCTGGACTTGCTTCGCCGCACCGGAACACTGCCGGAGGACGTGCTGTGGCGCTGCCCCTTGAGTCTTCGGCATGCCGACGGCACCGGGCTGACCCTGCCGGAGGGTTGGCCCCCGCTGGCGTTCGCGCGGGCGATCATGGGTTTCGTGGGGTTGTCCTGGGGCGAGCGCGCCGCGATGCTGCGCGAAGCCATCCGCTGGAGCCTGGCCGGCTTCGAGTGCGGTGGGGAGATGACCGTCGCAACCCTGTGCCAGCCGCTTCCACAGGCTGTCCGGGTGCGCCTGATCGACCCCTTGTGTGTGGCCGCACTCAACACGCCCGCCGACAAGGCCAGCGCCAGAGTATTCCTGCGAGTGATCAAGGACTCGATGTTCGGCGGGCAAGGCAGCTCGGATCTGCTCCTTCCCCGCAGGCCCCTGGCAGAACTCCTGCCGGTGCCGGCGGTCTCTTGGCTGGGGCAGCAGGGAGCACGGGTCGAAACCGTTCATCGAGCACGAGAGCTGACCCGCGAAGGCGCAGCCTGGGATCTGGACGGGCAGCGTTACGACGGCGTGGTGCTGGCCTGTGGTGCCAGGGAGTCCGCCAGGCTGGCCCGGCCCTTCGACTCCCACTGGTCGGCACGGGCCGAGGCCATGCAGTACGAGCCTATCGTGACGATCTACGTGCGCGCACCTGCGGCCCGTCTGCCGGCACCGATGACCGCGCTGTTCGACGGCCCCGACCACCCCGCACAGTTCGTGTTCGATCATGGCGCCGTGGGCGGCACGCCGGGTCGTCATGCGTTCGTGATCAGTGGCGCTGCGCGCTGGGTCGAGGCGGGGTCGAGCGCCACCGCCGATGCCACCCTGCGCCAGGCACGAGAGCAGCTCGGATCCGCACGATGGCCGGCCGGCGCATCCGTCGAGTCCTTTCGAGCCGAACGACGGGCCACCTTTTCGTGCACCCCCGGTCTGCAGCGACCGTCAACCCAGGTCGCCCCGGGGTTGGTCGCAGCAGGCGATCATGTCGAAGGGCCCTATCCGGCCACCCTGGAGGGCGCGGTCAGGTCCGCCGACCTTGCGGTTGCCGCCCTGGTCGCGGCCCTCGGATAGCTCACTCTGAAGTCCGGAAGGCAGAGCGCCCTTCCACGATGCAGAATCCAGGATTCCGACGCTCCGTCGATCGCCGCAGGACTCCATGTCGTCGCCCCCTCGCCCCACGCCCGCGATCCAGGTGCTGGAGCGCGCCTTTGCGTTGCTCGACACCCTGGCGGCCCAACCCGAGCCCGTGGCGCTCAAGCACATCAGCGAGCGGACGGGCCTGCACCCCTCGACCGCGCACAGAATCCTCAACGACCTCGCGATCGGTCGACTTGTCGATCGCCCTCAGGCCGGCACCTATCGACTGGGCATGAGGCTGCTCGAGCTGGGCAACCTCGTCAAGGCACGGCTCGATGTGAGAGAGGCGGCCATAGGCCCCATGCGGGAACTTCACCGCCTGACCCACCAGCCGGTCAACCTGTCGATGCGTCAGGGCGATGAGATCGTGTACATCGAGCGGACCTACAGCGAACGCTCCGGCATGCAGGTGGTGAGGACGGTCGGTGGCCGGGCGCCCTTGCATCTGACTTCGGTGGGCAAGCTCTTCCTGGCGCACGACGACCCACAGCGTGTGCGCGCTTACGCGACCCGCACCGGGCTGGCAGGCCATACCCGAAACAGCATTACCGACCTGTCGCGACTCGACCGCGAACTGGCCGCGGTGCGAGCCTCGGGCCTGGCGCGCGACGATGAAGAGCTCGAACTCGGCGTACGCTGCCTGGCGGCAGGCATCTTCGACGACCAGGGCAAGCTGCTGGCGGGGCTGTCCGTCTCCGCCCCTGCAGACCGACTGGAGGAGTCCTGGGAAGGCCGCGTTCGCGCGACCGCGGCAGAGATCTCCGCCGCCCTGGGGTTCAAGGGCTGACTGCGACTCGGCGGAACAAGGCCCGCTACCGCCGCTGCGAAAGCAGTTCGGAGGCGTCTGTCAGCCAGCGCCGGATGCGCTCGGCGTCCCCGATGCGCGAGTACTTTCCGGCCGAGTCGAGCAGCACCATGATCAGCTTGCGGCCGGCAAGCTCGGCTTGCATGACGACACAACGGCCGGCTTCGGAGATGTACCCCGTCTTCTGCAGGCCGATGTCCCATTCCGGGTGGCGCACCAGCCCGTTGGTGTTTCGGAACTGGACCTGCCTGGAGCCGACATCGAATGCGGCCTCCGGCATGGTCGAGAGCTGCCTGATCAGGGGCTGCTGGTAAGCCGCCTTGACCAGTAGGCTAAGGTCCCGCGCCGAAGACTGGTTCTGGCTGGACAAGCCGGTGGGCTCGACGTAACGCGTATCGCTCATGCCCAGGTTGGTCGCCATGTCGTTCATGGCGGACACGAACGCCGACAAGCCGCCCGGGTACTGCCGACCCAGCGCGTGAGCCGCCCGGTTCTCCGACGCCATCAGCGCCAGGTGGAGGAGTTCACCCCGCGTCATGCGGGTCCCGACCTTCAGACGCGAACGGTTGCCGCGCACTGCCTCGACATCGCTGTCCGAGATCTCGATCGGTTCGGACAAGTCCTGGCCCGCTTCCGTGACCACCATGGCGGTCATCAACTTGGTGATCGAGGCAATCGGAAGCACCGCGTCGGGGTTCTTGCTGAACAGCACCTGGTCGGTCTCCTGGTCGACGACCAGGGCGACGCCCGACCTCAGATCGAGCGGGTCATCGGCCTGGTGCAGACCGATGCGCTCGCCCATCGACACCCGCCTGGGCCGTACCACAATGGCCTTGCGGGCCTGCGCAGGCTTGGCGGACCGACGGGCCTTGACCTGCCCGGGCCCGATCGCCTTCGAAGTGAGCGTGACGCCCTTGCCGGCTGATGCAGCCTTGGTCTTGACACTCTTGGCCTTGCCTGCAGAAGCTTGTTCAGCCTTGCCGGCTGCCGCCACGCCTGTTGCTGAGCATGCAGCCAGCACCAGCGCGAAGATCGCACCGACCATGTCACGCCATACACGCGGCATTGGCATCGCTGAAAGGCTCCAAGACGTCGACAAGGGGCGCAGACTAATCGAAAACACTCACGGAATCAATTACTTGCAAGGCTTTTTTGAACCCTCGGGTTAGCCCTGAGCGGCCACCCTCTCGCCCGCGCTGTGCAGCTTGTTGAGCGCAGCCAGGTAGGCCTTGGCCGACGCGACGACGATGTCCGGGTCTGCCCCGACCCCGTTGACGACCCGACCTCCAAGTTGAAGCCTGACCGTCACCTCGCCTTGCGACTCCGTGCTTCCCGAGGTGATGGCGTTGACCGAATACAACAGCAGCTCGGCGCCGCTGGCCACTCTGGATTCGATCGCCTTCAGGCTGGCATCAACCGGCCCGTTGCCGTCGCTGTGCCCGTGCAGTTCGACCTGGCCGGCCGCGAAAGCCACCTTGGCATGTGGGCGCTCGCCGGTTTCGGAGTGCTGCGACAACGACAGCAACCGGTAATGCTCGACCTCGCCGGTGACGCTTTCGTCGCCCACCAGCGCAATGATGTCCTCGTCGAAGATCTCGCTCTTCCTGTCGGCAAGGTCCTTGAAGCGTGCGAACGCGGCGTTGATCTCCGCTTCGGACTCCATGTCCATCCCCAGGTCCAGCAGCCGCTGCTTGAAGGCATTGCGCCCGGAGAGCTTGCCCAGCACGATCTTGTTGGCACTCCAGCCGACGTCCTCGGCGCGCATGATCTCGTAGGTGTCCCGTGCCTTGAGCACCCCGTCCTGGTGAATGCCCGAGGCGTGGGCGAAGGCGTTGGCGCCGACCACCGCCTTGTTCGGCTGGACGACGAACCCGGTGGTCTGGCTGACCATGCGCGACGCGGGCACGATCTGCGTCGCATCGATCCGCAGGTCCAGACCGAAGTAGTCGCGCCGCGTCCGCACGGCCATCACGACTTCCTCCAGCGAGCAGTTGCCGGCCCTTTCGCCGAGGCCGTTGATGGTGCACTCGACCTGCCTTGCGCCGCCGATCTTCACGCCGGCAAGAGAATTGGCAACCGCCATGCCCAGGTCGTTGTGGCAATGCACCGACCATACCGCGCGATCGGAGTTCGGAATGCGCTCCCGCAAGGTGCGGATGAAATGCCCGTACAGCTCGGGCACCGCGTAGCCGACAGTGTCGGGAATGTTGATGGTCGCGGCCCCTTCGTCGATCACCGTCTCCAGCACCCGGCACAGGAAGTCAAGTTCGGAACGGTAGCCGTCCTCGGGAGAGAACTCGATGTCCGCACACAGGTTTCGTGCAAAGCGGACCGCCAGGCGGGCTTGCTCGTGGACCTGTTCGGGAGACATGCGCAGCTTCTTCTCCATGTGCAGCGGACTGGTTGCGATGAAGGTGTGGATGCGCGCCCGCGCAGCGCCCTTGAGCGCTTCGGCCGCTCGCGCGATGTCGCGGTCGTTGGCTCGCGCCAGCGAGCAGATGGTCGACTCGCGGACCGCATCGGCGATCGCCTTCACCGCGGCAAAGTCGCCGTTGGACGACGCTGCGAAGCCCGCTTCGATCACATCCACCCGCAGCCGCTCCAGCTGTCGGGCAATGCGCAGCTTCTCGTCCCGGGTCATCGAGGCCCCCGGCGACTGCTCACCGTCGGCAGGGTCGTGTCGAAGATGATCAAAGGGTCGTTCATGGGGTCCGCTCCAGATCTTGATGAACGAAACAAAGGCCAGCGCGCATGCCGATGCCGGCGGGCCCGGCTTGGCGATCAATGCAGGCCACGTTCGTCGGGCTCGTCGGTCGAGGTGGCGATCACGCTGACAGGCCTGCCCTTCATCCGTCGCCAGAGGTAGACCCCGTAGCCTGACAGCCCATAGGCACAGAACATGCCGAACAGCACGATCGGTGGATGCAGGTTGATCACCGCGATGACGAGGGCGATGGCCACGATGACGACGAAGGGCACCGTCTTCTTCAGGCCGACCACCTTGAAGCTGTAGAACGGCACGTTGGTGACCATGGTCAGACCGGAGAACAGCGTGACGCCGAATGCCGTCCACATCAGCCAGGGAACGCCCGACGCCCCTTTCCAGCCTGCGTCGTCCAGCACCCAGATCAGCCCGGTCACCAGGGCCGCGGCAGCGGGGCTGGGAAGTCCCTGGAACCAGCGCTTGTCGACGACGCCGATGTTGGTGTTGAACCGTGCCAGGCGCAACGCGGCACCGGCGCAATAGACAAAGGCGGCCACCCAACCCAGCTTGCCCAGCCCCTTGAGCGCCCACTCGTAGACGATGAGCGCCGGTGCCGCACCGAAGCTGACCATGTCGGACAGGCTGTCCATCTGCTCGCCGAAGGCGCTCTGCGTGTGCGTCATCCTGGCCACGCGGCCGTCCAGGCTGTCCAGCACCATGGCGCAGAACACACCGATGGCGGCCAGGTCGAAGCGGCCGTTCATCGCCATCACGACGGCATAGAACCCCCCGAAGAGCGCCGCCAGCGTGATCGCGTTCGGCAACACATAGATGCCTTTGCGCCGCTGCGGCAAGGGCAGCGGCGTCGGCGCCTGGGGTTCCTCCTGCGGGGTCGAAGACAAGGGATCGGTCATCCGGCCAGCATAGCGCACCGACCCGGGAGCGTCTCGCAGCCCTGGCGGCTGCCCGCACCCGGCCGGGGCGCTCAGTTGCGGCTCTTGTCGACCAGCTTGTTGGCCTTGATCCAGGGCATCATGGCGCGCAGCTTCTCGCCGACAACCTCGATGCTGTGCTCGGCGGTCAATCGGCGCCGACTGAGAAGTGTGGGCGCACCGGCACGGTTCTCGAGGATGAAGCTCTTGGCGTACTCGCCGTCCTGGATGTCCTGCAGCGCCCGGCGCATGGCCTTGCGCGTCTCGTCGGTGACGATGCGCGGGCCGGTCACGTATTCACCGTACTCGGCGTTGTTGGAGATCGAGTAGTTCATGTTCGCGATGCCGCCCTCGTAGATCAGGTCGACGATCAGCTTGAGTTCATGAAGGCACTCGAAGTAGGCCATCTCTGGCGCGTATCCGGCCTCCACCAGCGTCTCGTAGCCCGCCTTGATGAGTTCCACGGTACCGCCGCACAGCACCGCCTGTTCGCCGAACAGGTCGGTTTCCGTCTCTTCACGGAAGTTGGTCTCGATGATGCCGGCCTTGCCGCCGCCGTTGGCCACCGCATAACTCAGAGCCAGGTCGCGCGCCTTGCCGCTGCGGTCGGCGTGCACGGCCACCAGATGCGGAACCCCGCCGCCCTGGGTGTATGTGTTTCGCACGGTGTGCCCCGGGGCCTTGGGGGCCACCATCCATACGTCCAGGTCCTCTCGCGGCACCACTTGCCCGTAGTGCACGTTGAACCCATGGGCAAAAGCCAGCGCCGCACCCTGCTTGATGTTGGCATGGACCTCGCCGTTGTAGACGGCACCGATCTGCTCGTCGGGAAGAAGCATCATGACCACATCGGCGTGCCTGACCGCCTCGGCCACTTCGGCGACCGCGAGACCGGCGTTCTCGGCCTTGCTCCAGGACGCGCCGCCCTTGCGCAGACCCACGGTCACCTTGACGCCCGAGTCCTTCAGGTTCAGCGCGTGCGCGTGCCCCTGGGATCCATAGCCGATGATGGTGACGTTCTTGCCCTTGATGAGGCTGAGATCGGCGTCCTTGTCGTAATAAACCTTCACGGTCATCTCCAATGGGAAGTCTTGCGGGGTGCGGGGCGGGCTGCAAGTCGCCCGTTCGAGCGTGCGTCCAGACCCCGGCTGGCGGGGTCAAGAGCAGCGCCCCCTCGAATCAACGGCGCTTCCGGCGCCAGGTGAATGGATCGAAAGCGGATCAGACCCTCAGGATGCGCTCGCCGCGCCCGATGCCGCTGGTACCTGTGCGAACGGTCTCGAGGATGGCCGTCCTGTCGATGGCTACCAGGAAGGCGTCGAGCTTCGCCGCATCGCCGGTCAGCTCCATCGTGTAGCTCTTCTCGGTGACGTCGACGATGCGGCCGCGGAAGATGTCGGCCATGCGCTTCATTTCGTCTCGCTCCTTGCCGACCGCCCGCACCTTCACGAGCATGAGCTCGCGCTCGGTGAAACTTCCCTCGGTCAGGTCGACGACCTTGACAACCTCGATCAGCCGATTCAGCTGCTTGGTGATCTGCTCGATCACCTCATCCGACCCCGTGGTCACGATGGTCATGCGCGACAAGGACGGGTCTTCGGTCGGCGCGACCGTCAGGCTTTCGATGTTGTAGCCGCGGGCCGAGAAGAGCGCCACGACCCTCGAGAGTGCTCCGGGCTCGTTTTCGAGCAGCACCGCAATGATGTGTTTCATTTCATGTCTTTCTGGGCCGACCCGGCAGCACCGCGCGTCGGCGGGCGGCCTGGCCGCTGCAGAGTTTGTCGGGCGGGTCGTGGCTTGCCACGGCCCGCCGTCTGGCTTCAGAGGTCCTCGGATCCCAGCAGCATCTCGGTGATGCCTTTGCCGGCCTGCACCATGGGCCACACGTTCTCCGTGGGGTCGGTGCGGATGTCGAGGAAGACCGTGCGATCCTTGAGGCGAATGGCTTCGCGAAGGGCCGGCTCCACATCGGCCGGCTTCTCGATCAGCATCCCCACGTGGCCATAGGCTTCGGCGAGCTTGACGAAGTCCGGCAGCGCGTCCATGTAGCTGTGCGAATACCGACCGCCGTAATCGAGCTGCTGCCACTGCCTGACCATGCCCAGGTAGCGGTTGTTGAGTGACAGGACCTTGACCGGTGTCTTGTACTGCAGGCAGGTCGACAGCTCCTGGATGCACATCTGGATCGACCCTTCGCCGGTGATGCAGAACACGTCGGCATCCGGGCGCGCCAGCTTGATCCCCATGGCATAGGGCAGCCCCACGCCCATCGTGCCCAGCCCGCCCGAGTTGATCCAACGGCGCGGCTCCTCGAAGCGGTAGAACTGTGCAGCCCACATCTGGTGCTGGCCCACGTCCGAGGTGATGTAGGCGTCGCTGTCGCGGGTCAAGCGCCACAGCGCCTCGACCACGGCCTGCGGCTTGATGACCTCCTGGCTCGGCTTGTAGGCCAGGCACTCGCGCTTGCGCCAGTCCGCAACCTGCGCCCACCAAGCACCCAGCGCTGCAGTGTCGGGTCGGTGCGAGGCCTCGCGCAGCTGAGCCAGCAGCTCGCCCAGCACATCCTTGACATCGCCGACGATGGGCACGTCGACACGAACGCGCTTGGAGATCGAGCTCGGATCGATGTCGACGTGGATGATCTTGCGTTCGACCGAGGCAAAGTGCTTCGGATTGCCGATCACCCGGTCATCGAACCGGGCACCGACCGCCAGCAGCACGTCGCAATGCTGCATGGTCATGTTGGCTTCGTAGGTGCCGTGCATGCCGAGCATGCCCAGGAAGCGCGGGTCACTGGCCGGAATGGCGCCCAGGCCCATCAGCGTGCTCGTGCAGGGGAAGCCGAGCAGGTCGACCAGCTGCCGGATCTCGGGCGCGGCATTGCCCAGCACCACCCCACCTCCGGTGTAGATGTAGGGGCGGCGCGCCTGCAGCAGCAGTTGCACGGCCTTGCGGATCTGCCCGCCATGACCCCGGCGAACCGGGTTGTAGGACCGCATCTCCACGCTCGCCGGGTAGGAAAACGGCGCCGTCTTCAGGGACACATCCTTGGGGATGTCGACCACCACCGGCCCCGGGCGTCCGGTGCGGGCGATGTGGAACGCCTTCTTGATCGTGGTCGCCAGATCGCGCACGTCCTTGACGAGGAAATTGTGCTTGACGATCGGTCGCGTGATGCCCACCGTGTCGCACTCCTGGAACGCATCGAGGCCGATCGCCGGCGTCGGCACCTGCCCGGTGATGATCACCATCGGGATCGAGTCCATGTAGGCGGTGGCGATGCCGGTCACCGCGTTGGTCACCCCAGGGCCTGAAGTGACCAGTGCGACGCCAACATCACCGGTGGCCCTGGCATAGCCGTCGGCCGCGTGGACGGCCGCCTGCTCATGTCGGACCAGGACATGCTCGATGCTGTCCTGCTTGTACAGCGCATCGTAGATGTAGAGCACAGCTCCACCCGGGTAACCCCAGAGGAACTTGACACCTTCGGCCTGCAGGCAGCGGACCAGGATCTCGGAGCCGTTGGGCTCCACGGAGGGGGATTGCGGTTGTGCCGATGCGGCACGCTTGACTTCCGCGGCAGACATGTCCATGAAGAACCTCTGTGAATTTCTCTGACGAAAAACCATCGGTGCGCCTGTGGCTCGTCCTCGTGAGACGGCGTCGGCGCCTGCGCGGTCAAATAGCCGCCGCCCGGGTCGGGCGACCGGAATGAGACCTTGGAAAAGAGCGTTGTGCGGGGCAGCATTATGTCACCGCGCCGTCGAGCAGGCCGCCGCGGCCGCGACAAGCCAGGCGCTGCGGCGGGAGCATCGACGCGGCGGGGCCGATGCGATAATGCCTCGACCACAGCGAGCGCCGCGACCGCCGTCGCGCCAAAGAGCCTTTGGCCAGCGAGAGAGAGCTCACCGACTTCCTGAGGAGCGTCGAGAAGCGGGCCTTCAAGCGCACGGTCTTTGCCGTCCGCGACGAGGACGCGGCGCTGGACATCGTCCAGGATTCGATGATCCGACTGGCGACGAAGTACGGAGACCACCCGCCAGCGGAGTTTCCGATGCTGTTCCAGCGCATCCTGTCCAATGCCACGCTGGATTGGTTTCGCCGGCAGAAGGTGCGCAATGCGGTGCTGCAGAACCTCTCGGACTTCGAGAGCGACGCCGACGGCGACGACTTCGACCTTCTGGAGTCACTTCGGCTGGCCGATGGCCTGCTGGGGTCGGAAAGCACGGCGGACACCGTCGGGCGCAAGCAGGTGCTGGAGAGCATCGATGCGGCCGTGTCGGACCTCCCGACCCGTCAACGCGAGGCCTTCGTCCTGCGTTACTGGGAGGAATTCGACGTATCGGAGACCGCCACGATCATGGGATGC
>Ga0209573_1004239_pt1 | contig 14414 bp, 10 predicted proteins | sample TNRBio252014_DNA_FD_185870 | JGI IMG/M metagenome (GOLD analysis project Ga0209573, IMG submission 185870) | Wastewater treatment Type I Accumulibacter community from EBPR Bioreactor in Madison, WI, USA - TNR Reactor_6/25/2014_ DNA (SPAdes)... | ecosystem: Engineered > Bioreactor > EBPR >...
CGTCCAGGCTCATTGCCTGAGACGTCGGGCGTTTTTGCATAACAGGTGCGGGCGGAGGTGTCGCACGCACCTCGATTCGGCCGATAGTCACATGGATAGCCGGTTGAGCCGGTGCGGCAATGTCATCTGCCCCAGCGCTGGCCGATGGGCGCCCTGCGGCAGGCCAGAGCTCCTCAGATGGCTTCTGGTGGGCCACACGCAGGACAGGCCGAAGCAGGGAGCGCTCTGAGTCCGCCGTGAGGTCATCAGCGGTGACCCGGCGGGCAGGTTGAGCCGGCTTCGCGTCGCCCTGGCTGCCGACCGTCGGTTCCTGCATTCCAATGGAAGCCAGCGATCGGGTCGGCTGAACCGTTGCCGGTCGCAGCGGCTTGAGAGCCGGACTAATCGTCGAGCCTGTTCGCTCAAAATGATACCCGTTTGCAACGTCTTGCCCTGAAGGGCGCTCGGCAAGGTATTCTGAACGATCGCCTTCATCCTGGAACGCTGTGGGCGCATGGGAACCAGGTTTCTGATGCGCGGCGCGCTGGCCTGGGGCCAGTCGCACATCAGCGGACTGGTCGGCGCGGGCCGTGCGCGGCGCCTCGGCCGGCGCTGGCTGCCAGCGTGCGCTTTCCAGCGCGGCAGCTGACATGTTGTCAGAAACTGGCACAGACGGGTCCTGGGCCGTGAAGTGGCGCTTCACCTGTGACAAGGCGCGTTCCGGCGGCGAGGCCTGTTCGGGCGGCGGCTCTGTATGCGCTTTGCCGGTTGCATCGCTATGGCGGCGCGTGTGCATCAGCGAGGCTTGCGTCAGCTCTGGAGTGGCTGGCTCCGTCGATTGGCCCGATCGCACGAACGACGTTTCGGGCGCCATCGGCTCGATTCGCGGGCCGAGTGGCGCGTTTCGGGGGGGCCCGTTCTTCTTGTCCGCCAAAGCGAGGCCGGGGGAAAGCGATGGCGACGCGCCCTGGACGGGCGGCTGCCCAGCAGCGAAGATCGGTTGGGCCTCAGCGGCAAGCCCAGCTCGCCTGGACGACTCCAGCGGCAGGTCGGTGACGAGCGCGGGCGCCGTTGCTTGCGCCAGCGCGCCGGTCACGTGCGGCGCTGGCGCAAACAACGGCGCCGGCCGCGGCTTGACCACGGTTGCCTGGCCGAACGATCTTTCAACGAGACTGCTCATGTAATCGCTCATACCTGCGATCCTCGCTACTCACCGATCAGCTGCAGGTACCACCGGCGTCGCCACACGCTGAGCGCCAGGATGTCGGCCTCGCGCCAGCCGTAGGCAGTGGCCAGCAGGTGTACCTCGCGCAGGGTGCGTTGCACCCAATCAGAAAGCTCGCTCCACAAGAACGACAGGATATCGAACTGCGCCGACCAGGGATGGCTGCACGCCGGACAGACCAGCGCTAACTGCACATCGGCCTGCGGGTCCGCTTGTGCCAGTTGCTCGACCAGGGACGCTGCCAGGCGGTCGGGGAGGAGGCTTGGGCCCGGCGGAGCCTCGACCGCGCCGTCCGTGTCGATGGCGACGATGCACCGGTCCAGCAAGGCACGCTGCGGGTTCGCCGCGCCGGCCATCTCCGCCAGCGCGAGCAGGTCGGCGCTGGTGGGTGGCCGGCAGCGGACCGCATAGCCCTCCGCGTGGATGACTACCTCCTGGTGTTGCGGAGGCAGGGCGTCGCGCGAGACTCGGACCTCGGAGACCGAAAAGTTCAACTCCAGCGTCTCTCCGCATTGCGGGCAGGCCACTACGCTGGCGATCTCCTCGCCGAAGAGCTGGCTGCGCAGCGTGAGCAACCAGGCGTCGCGTTGGCCGATGGTGATGCGCGCCAGCTCCTCGTCGCTAGCGTCGGGGAACAAGGAAGCCAGCAGGCGCAGCCCTCGCTCGATCGGCGTGAGCCTCAATCCGGATTCCCAGACGGTGAGCAACTGGGAAGCAGATGGCAGATACATCAAGCCGGCTCGGTAAAGGTCGGCTCAGAGGGCTCGGCGACCTCGTAGTCCCGTTCCCAGCCCTCGTTCTCCAGCTTGATGGTCTGAATCAGCACGGCGTTGGCGTTACCGTCCAGGTCAGCGTGGGCCTGGAACTCGGAGACCCAGCAACGGTAGACCTTGTAGGAGATCGCCAGTTGTCCGGCTTCATTGTAGACCTCGATGATGATGTCCTTGCGGAAGTCCTTGAGCGACACTTCCGAGCCGAGGCCGGAGCCGTAGTTCCAGACCTTGTTGGCCCACTGCTCGAACTCTTTGTCGTGGGTGACGCCGCGCTCCAGGGTGATCGCTTCGTATTCCGTGCGTCCGGGCGACTTGCGGCTGCTGCTGGGGTCGCCCCCTTCGCGATGTTTGACGACCTCGGTGGTGCGCTTCAAGGCGCCAACCTTGCTCACACCGGCCACATAGCGGGTGTCCCACTTGACGCGAAACTTGAAGTTCTTGTAAGGGTCGTAGCGCTGGGGGTTGGTGTTGACAGTAAACTGAGCCATCTGATCCTCCTGGCCTTAGGCTTCGATCTGGCCGGCCATTTGCTGCAGTTTGATGACGACGAACTCCGCGGGCTTGAGCGGCGCAAAGCCCACCACGATGTTGACGATGCCCAGGTTGATGTCGGTCTGGGTAGTGGTCTCCTTGTCGCATTTGACGAAGTAGGCATCGCGCGGCGAGCTTCCCTGGAAGGCGCCTTGCCGGAACAGGTTCTGCATGAACGCGCCGGCGTTGAGCCGGATCTGCGCCCAGAGCGGCTCGTCGTTGGGCTCGAAGACAACCCACTTCAGGCCGCGATACAGGCTTTCCTCGATGAATAGCGCCATGCGGCGCACGGGGATATATTTCCACTCCGAGGCCAGCCGGTCATCGCCTTGCAGGGTGCGCGCGCCCCAGATGACGCGCAGGCCAGGGGGCATGGATCGCAGACAGTTGACGCCCAGGGGATTCAGCTCGCCGTTCTCTGGATCGGTCAGGGGCACGCTCAACTGCGGCACACCCACCAGCACGGCGTCGAGGCCGGCCGGCGCTTTCCACACCCCGCGCTGCGTGTCTGTGCGTGCAAAGACGCCGGCGACCGCGCCGCAAGGGGCGAAATCCTCCTTCTGGTTGTCGCGCAGCGGGTTCGGCTGGCGCAGCCGTGGGAAGAGGAGGGCCGCGTTCTTGCTGTTGGTGCCGACGCCAGCGGCGATGCCAGCCTTTGCCAGATTCTTGCTGGTCCAGCCGCTGGGCGGATCGACGAGCAGCATCGCCCGTCGTTTCTCGCAGTATGCGCCGGCCGCGGCGACCAAGGGTGCATCGACGTCACCCGTCGCCAGGTACGGCGGCAGGCAAAGGATGTTGAACAGATCGGCGTCCTCCAGCGCATAGAGGCCCTGCTTGGCGCCCTCTTTGCCCGCGCCGATGAACTCAGCCTGGCTGAGCGCCAGACCGTCCGACGCCTTGCCGCCGTCAAGCACCTTGCTGTTGGTCGCTGGGCTATTGTCGTCCCAGACGGTTTTGCCTGCCGGCGCCAGGGGTTCATGGCGCGCCGGGCGCGTTGCGGGCGGCGCTGTTGCGGTCACGAGCCTGGATTCGTTGTTCAACACCCTGTCAGCCTGGCGGGGATGGCCGGCGGTGATCGACAGATTGCGGAACTCCTCGATGACGCCGGTGGCATCGTCGCGGATGCTGAGGTTGAACAGGCTATTGGCGGCCTCGCCAGGTTGTAGCGGTCGGGTATCGTGATCTACCCGGGCGCGCAGATAGTTGCCCCAGGCGCCCGAATAGGCTGCTTGCAGCGCAAACCCATTGGCATCCATGTCGGCGTTGGTGTTGACGGCGCCGTCAGCCCGATAGAGACGCACGACAATGGCCTGGCTTCCGCCGTTCAGATAGAAGTCGCGCACGGCAAAGCCCATGGTGCTCTCGGTCCACAGTCCACCGAAGATGCGCTCGAAATCTCCGAAGTTGTTGATCACGACCGCCTGGTCGGTCGGACCGCGCTTGGCGCGTCCCACAAAGGCCGTAATTGAAGTTGCCACCCCAGTGATGGTTCTGACGCCGCTGGGGATCTCTTCGACGTACACACCTGGATAGGTCAACGTAGCTGGCATAGCTTGCCTCCTTGAATTCCACCGCCGGTGTCGAAGGGTTGAACCAACCCGGCGCCTGTGGACAGATTCCAATCGATTGTGCGGCCCAATTGGCGTTCACGTCCTGATTTGTCGGGTCTTCGTTCCAAACCTCCTGGGATCGAACCTTTTTGGGATGTCTAGACCGGCTTCACCAGAAGCTACCTGCCCAGCTCCCAGACGCCGGAACGTGTTAGCTTCAGGACCCTGAAAACCGAATCCAGGCTGGTCTGCTCCAAGATTCGTTTGTGCGGGTCGTCTAAACTCTTGCCCCAACGAACAAGCCGAATCGTCCCTTCGGCTAACTCAATACCCGTGATGTCACCATCCCTGAAGCGACAACAGCCCGTGTTGAAGTAGCATGGTTCGGTCTTGATCGAGTCTCCTCCAGAAGGGTACTTGTACTCGCGCTCTTTGATTTCCTTGATCTTGTTTTTCACCTGATCCCATGAGACCTGGTTAGACTTAGCGCATGGGGCTGCCTGACTTAACGCCTGAGAATCCAGCAGTCCGCGCACCAGTGCTATCTCCTTCTTCAGCTCCGCTGAGAGGCTCGTGCCTTGTTGTTGCGCCGGCTCAAACAACTGACACAACCTACTTGTCATGGTTACCAGCTGGGACAGAGTCTGCACGGATAAGCCGGGTTCAAGGCGTTGCATCAACTCAGCTAGCTCGATTATTTGCTCAGCCGGGATGATCTGCTCGGTGTTGGCTTGAGGGTTCGTGTTACCAGACTCTAGAAGTGCATGCCCATAGGATTGACAAAGCTTGGCTACTGTGTTCAGTAGCAGGGTCAGGACATTGGTCGATGAGTTGACATCGAGCAGTTCGTTCAGTTCGCCTACTAATTTTTCAAGATGTGTGCGCGAAGCCCACACTGGCCTGTGCGTATGGCCGGCAATGACGATCAGATTGCGCTGCTTCTTGGACCAACGGTAGATTTGGGTGTCGTGTGCGGCGCGCAGGGCAACGTTTGTCGCCGGGGTCGTGCGGCCACCGCCGGTAATCTGCTGGTACGGCCGGTAGACGTTGCGCAGGAATGCTCCGGAGAGAGGCTTGAGCTGCGTACTGTCCAGCGTTCCTTGATGACCATGTACCAAGAACAACTCTCCTGGTTGCCTGTTGGCAGATGAGTAGTTGAAGACGACGCCCTCATGGACTTTTAGACCTTGGAATTTACTGTAGAGGTGCTGGCGGACCATCGCCTCCGACTCCCAGATGGCATCGTGGTTGCCGCTGATCCGTATGTACCGGTCTGCTTTGTGAAACTCGGCCTCCAGGTCAAAAATGGCTGAATAGGCATCAAGGATGTCTCCTGGATCGTCCTCCTGGCATTCTTCGCCGTCACCCAGGATGATGAGGCAATAGCCCTTACTCAAGTAATAGTCGAGTGCATGACCATAGGTGTCTTCGCAGTACTGGAAATCGTCGTTGCCTTCGCGTGTTCCCCGATGATGGTCGGAGAAGATGATGTACTTGTGGTCGTCTTTCAGTTCCAAGGGGCAGGCGGACCTGGCACGTTTTAAGGCGCCGCTCAATCCTGCGTGAACGCCCTTTTCGCCAAGCCTGCCCAGGTCAAAAGGTTTAAAGTCGACGGTTGCCAGCGGGAGGCTAGCCAAAACTGTGGCTGCTGATCGTAGCGAGTCGGATTCGTCGACATTCATCTTGATGGCTGCCTTTCAAATCGTTGTGAGCGAAGATCTCACCGTGGCGCTGCTCGGCATAGCGCCTTCCATTCGACAAATCCCTCGCTCAACTTCTGAGAGGGGAATCACATGGCGCAGCGTTGAGGTTTGTCGCTGCGACTGTCGACAATCTACCCTAACTCCACGGCAACTATTACCACGAGTAGCATCAGTATCATACAAGCAAAGAACAGGAATTCACTCAGCACCAGACATAGCATTGCTGCCAAAAGGCGGCACATGATACACACGAGTCTATGCCAAAACCTCTCGACCTTGCCTTTGCCAGACGCAAGGCAATGCTGGGTGCAAAACGCTCTAGAACAAACCACAGGCCGCTATCCACAAGGGTCAAAATTCCAAGAACGAGGATGGCCGATAGATGTAGATCCCTTGCTTCCTTACACCAGCAGGGATCGCCAGTCGCAGATTGAAAGGCATTTGGCGGAGCCATTGGAGCTGTGAGAGCTATTCTTGGTCCCTCTGGTTATTGAAGTGCGCACCCATTGCTTCAAGAAACGGTCGAATATACTGCGCCAAGTCGTTCAGGTTCGTCAGATATTTGACCTTTCCGCTTGCCGCATGCTCGATGGACCCGCGCCACGTAATCGGCGCGTCTTCGACTTCCCTGTGTTCGAGCCACACCCGGACGATAAAAGCTGCGGCATTGTCCTCGAGTAGCACGATTTAGCCGTCCACAGGAGCGGTGCATGAAACAAACGCCTGGTTGCATCGACTAAAGCAGCGATGGAGGATCGAGACACGGGAAATATACCAGGACGAGACCACAGGTCTGTCACAATTGCATCACAAAACCGTCACCAGCGCGGTGCGAGACGTTATTGGTTGGATTCTCGCCGGCCGCGCCGGGGACCGGCCGGCGATGTGCTGGATGCCTTCAGGGCTTGGAAGAGACCGGTTGCGGGCGCAAGCTGTCAGTGAACAGCGAAGGCGTGTCGTCGCCCCGTGTCAAGCTGTTGATGGACTTGTTGATTCGCTCCAGCGCCCGGGCGGCGTCGACCAGGCTCTGTCTGACCAGGTGCAGCTCGTGAACCAGTTGCGCCACCTCTGCGCTGCTGGCTTGCCCGGCGGTTTCCCGGACGCCGCCCTGGGAGAGCGCGCAGATTTCCTCATAAAGAAGCTGCGTTTCCTCCAGGGGAGACACGCCCAACTCCTGATCCAGGGTGTCGCGGCAGTACACGTATTGGCGCACCGCCAGGCTGCGTTGTCCGCTCGCCAGGTAGGTGCGCATCAGCGCGCGGTGGATCTCCTCCCGCACCGGATCCCGCCGCAATATCTCCTGCGCCAGGGCGATGCTTTGCTCAAAGTCCTTCCGACCGGTGTAGAACTCCATCAGACGCGTCAAGCAGTTGAGATGCAGCGAGCGAAAGCGCTCGCGCTCGCGCAGTGCCCAGTCCTCGTACACCCCCTCCAGCAGCTCGCCTCGATAGAGGGTCAAGACTCCTTCGATATCTCTGAGGTCCTGGTCGCTGATCTCTGTGATGGGCTTGCGCAGCAGAGGATAGATATGCTGCTCGAACGCCTTAGTGTCAAGCCAGTGGCCGCTGGTCCAATTGAAGCCAACCTCGCCAGCGTGGCTGGTGATGAGATAGGCGCCGTGAGGAACGCCTTCCGGCTCCAGCGCCTGGCGCAATCTCCAGAGCGCGGTGGTCAGGTTGCTGCGCGCCCGATCCGGCGAGGCATCTATCCAAAACACGTCCATCAGCACATCGCGCGCGACCAGATGGTTGTGCAGGAGCAGGTACGCCAATAATGCCTGGATACCACGCGACAGCTTCAGTGGCCCGTTCGCATGGGGGTGAACTACGCTGACATGTCCGAACAATGTGACCTGCAACGTTTCCATGCCAACTCCTCACGCTTCCGGGCAGTACCCAACAGAACGATCGTCATTCGCTCGCTTGGGAGGCAAACTCCAGGGGCATACTGGCTGAAACCAGGACAGCAGGTGACTGATAGAGTACCACGACGCAACGTACAAGCCGGGAGTCAACTCCTGGACACGCGCGTGCCCTTAGGCAGTTTGTAGGCTGCCGCAGCACTCGTTCGAACGGGCACGTTGACCCGTTCGAGGTGGCCGGCAAATGCTTGCTCGCCCACTTCTTGATCGGCCCACTGCCAATAGCGCGTCCCGGGCAGCGTCATGCGCTTGCCGCTTCCGTGGAGAACAATCTGGTTGCCGTCCTGATCGGTCTCCGCGCTCTCTACCTCGTCCCAGCGCATGGCAAACGTCGGCCAAACAGGCATGATCAAGCGCACGCTATCGGGGAAGACTTCAATGGTCGCGTAGACTAAATAAAGTGTGAACGCCGAGAGTAACGTGAAGCCGAGAAAGAGGAGCCGCAGCGCCAGGGTCTCGTCGTTCCAATAAAGAAAAACAAACAGGAACGTGGCCAATCCCAGCCAGCCAAAGACTGCCACCAACCTCGTTATGCGTATTCTCACCGGACCAGTAGCGCCCGCCAGCAGTGCGGCATGCTCATGCTGTTGATTGGCCACCCAAGTCAGGCGGTTGAACGCATCGCTCTCCAGCGCTTTGCCCGGCGCAACGTCCACCAGCGCGCGCATGACGGCGTTCCTGTCCAGGCTTTTCAGGGACAACGACACGCCCCGGTCGGCCAGGCCCAGCAACAGATTCTGCTGCTTCTTCTTGTGGGCCACCAGACCGATAGCCAACACGTCACGCCACGGTATGTCAAAGGAAACGCGCTCCAGCCGGCCGCGCACCCCCTGCGAGTCGAGCTCCAGCCGGTTGCGCGCAAGGGTCAAACCGTCGATTGCCAGAACCAGTGTTGAGATCACCAGCATGATAACCAGTACGATGGACAGCGAAGCGTTTAGGAGCCACGCCGCAGCAAATAGCGCCCACAGCAATAGGATGGGGCCGACGACTCTGTCCAACCAGCTTCTGACGGTGGGGCGGAATACCTGCTTCTCCACATTGATCTCCTTTTGCGATGCCGCACTCCGGCGGTCTGGATGGTGGGTCAGTTTTACTTCTACCCGGCGGTGGTGGCTTGTGCGGCACGCGCTAGCCCTGGGACGCCCCACGCACATAGCTCGATGATTGCAGTAAACAACCAAATCATCGGGAAGACAACCCTTCAACCGATACCAAAGCGATACAATTGCGGCGAAATAGGTCTTGCTGTAACATGCGCACCGTGAACGGCGGTCCGCTCGCGGGCCTTGGCGATACAACCGGGGGTAAAATGCGCCATGCCGAGACCAGGGTCAACAGCGCAAGGAGCCCCCGGTGCAATGGCGGATGGCGGCGCCTCTTAGGCTTTCGGCGACGAGGAAACGGATGAGCAACGCGACAACCTTCGGGTAATAGCTTAAAAACCCACAAGCCCATTTCTGTTTGACAAAATCACGATAAACCGTATAATACTGACATTGCGTTGTCGAAATTCAGATTAACTCCAGGAATAGGATGTCATGAGCGAGAATAAGATCATCCCGCGGCTGCTCGAAAGACAAATCGAAAACCACCTCTTTCGCGGGCGAACCATCGTGCTGTATGGCGCGCGACGAGTCGGCAAGACCACGCTGGCCAAACAAATCCTTGCCCGGCACCACGACAAACGTTCTCGCTACTTGAACTGTGACCTGCTTTCAGTACGGCGGGCGCTGGGCGTGGAAGAAGCAACCACCCTGAAAGCGTTCATTGGCGACCAAGATTTGATTATCATGGACGAGGCGCAGCAGATTGAGAATATTGGGCTCGTCCTTAAGATCCTGGTGGATGAATACCCCGATATTCAGGTGCTGGCCACGGGCTCATCCTCGTTTGATTTGGTCAACCAGGCGGCCGAGCCGCTGACAGGGCGTATGTATCGCTTCGAGCTGTATCCACTGGCATTGCAGGAGTTGGCCGGCGACCAGGGGTACAGCGCCGTCGAGCCGCGCTTGGATTTTCTGCTTCGCTATGGCACGTATCCATCGATTGTGAACCTTTCCGAGCAGGAAGCGCGGGTTGCGTTGGACGAACTGGTCTCCAACTATCTCTATCGCGATGCCCTAGCTTTCGTCGGCGTGCGCAAATCGACGGTGCTAATCAAACTCCTGGAGCTGTTGGCCCGGCAGATTGGGCAGGAGGTCTCCTACCAGGAACTGGGCCAGGCTCTTGGGATCGATCGCCGCACGGTAGTCGGCTATATCGATTTGTTGGAGCAGTGCTTTGTGATCTTTCGCCTTGGTGCTTTTAGTCGCAATCTACGCAAGGAGGTGGCCAAATCGATCAAGATCTACTTCTATGATCTGGGAGTGCGTAACAGCCTCATTCAGAATTTCGCTCCCCTATCGGTGCGTAGCGACATCGGCGCGTTGTGGGAGAACTTCTGTATCGTGGAGCGACGCAAGCTCCTTCGCTATGGCCAGCAGTTCGTCAACCAGTACTTTTGGCGCACCTATGATCAGAAGGAGATCGACTATCTAGAAGAAGTTGATGGTCAGGTGCGCGGCTACGAATTCAAGTGGAGTTCGACTGCCAAGACCAAAGAACCAGCCGATTTTCTGCAGGCTTACCCTGGCAGTACGATCCAGCGCGTCGACCGGGGCAACTTTTGGCAATTCTTGCTTTGATGAGCAACATGACAACCTTCGGCCAGTGGCTCAAGCAGCGCCGCAAGGCGCTTGGGTTGACGCAAAAAGAACTGGCGCAGCGGGCCGGCTGCGCCGAGATTTCGCTGCGCAAGATCGAGGCCGGCGACCTGCACCCCTCCGCGCCGTTGGTCGCGTCCTTGGTCAGGGTTGCCGGCGCGGCCGACGCCGACCTGCCCGGTCTGTTGTCCCTGGCGCGCGGTGCAGAGGATGACTTCAGCGCCAAAGCGCGTCTGCTGCGCCCCCAACGCCCCAACAACTTGCCGGCCCAGCTTACCCCGCTGATTGGCCGCCAGCTAGACATCACCGCGGTGCGCAAACGGCTGCTCTCCGACGGCGCGCGGCTAGTGACGCTGATCGGCCCGCCCGGCGTCGGCAAGACGCGGCTGGCGCTGGCCGTGGCCGAAGAGCTGTTGGAGCAGTTCGAGCACGGCGTCTTCTTCGTGCGCCTGGCGCCGGTCAGCGATCCTACCCAGGTCGCCGCCGCCATCGCCCAGGCGCTTGGGATGGAGATGAGCGGCCCCAACCCGCCCGAGCTGCAACTGCGCGCCTACCTGGAGGAGAAGCACTTATTGCTGGCGCTGGACAACTTCGAGCAGATCGTGGCTGCCGCGCCGCTGGTGGACGACCTGCTGCGCCGCTGCCCCTGGCTGCACGTCCTCGTCACCAGCCGCCAGCCGCTGCGCGTGCGCGGCGAGCGTCAGGTCCCCGTGCAGCCGCTGACCTTGCCATCCGCGCTGCCCAATGCGAGTCAGACGACCACCGCCGCCGATGTGCTGCGCTATCCCGCGGTGGCCCTGTTCGCCGAGCGCGCCGAGGCTGTGCAGCCCGACTTCGCGGTCGACGACGACAACGCGGCGGCCGTGGCCGAGCTGTGCCGCCGGCTGGACGGCCTGCCGCTGGCCATCGAACTGATCGCAGCGCGCGTCAAGCTGCTGCCGCCGGCCGAGCTGTTGGTACGGCTGCATGGGCCATGGCTGCTCTCGACCGATGGCCTGCGCGATGTGTCGGAGCGCCAGCGGACCCTGCGCGGCGCCATTGGCTGGAGCTACGACTTGCTGTCCCCAGTCGAGCAGACCCTGTTCGTGCGTTTGGCTGTATTCGTGGGCGGCTGTACGCTGGAGGCGGCGGAGTTGTTGTGCGGCGACACGCTCTCGCCCACTTTCCCTCTCTCCCTCTCTCCCCTCCAGGTTCTCGACGGCATCGCCTCGCTGCTGGACAAGAGCCTGTTGCATCGCCAGGCCGGCCCGAACGGAGAGACCCGTTATGCCCTCTTCGAGACGGTGCGTGAGTTTGCTTTGGAGCAGCTGGCAGCCATGGGAGAAGTGGAGGCAGCGCAAAACCGGCACCTGGCCTGGTGTTGCACGGTAGCAGCATCCGCTGTGCCGTCGCCGTTTGCTATACTCGAACAGCCGAGCTGGCAGCGAGTCGACGCTGAAATTCACAATCTGCGAGCTGGGTTAGAATGGGCGCTCCAAAGCAGCAACCCCAGCGCGTTGCGACTGGTTCTGGCGATTAGCCGTTATCTCGCCAACCGTGGCTTAGTACAAGAGGCGCGCACCTGGATCGACCGAACGTTGGTCCTGCCGGAGGCCGTAGATGTCTCGGCCGAGCGCTCTGCGCTACTCTACTGCAAGGGCATCGCGGAGTTTTTGACTGATGAATCGGTCGCCAGCGAAGCCTCCGTGCTAGAGTCGTTAGCCCTAAGCAGCCACCTCAACCTGACCTTAGGGCAGGCCGGCGCTCACTATTACTTGGGGCGGCTCGCGTCGATGGCCGGCGACGCAGCGCGCGCCGAGCTGCACCTGGAGGTTGCCGCCGCGGCCCTTCTGGAGGCCAATGATATCATCGATTGGGGCCATGTGATCTCGATTCTTGCCGAGATCGTCATGTTTCGTGGCGATTTGCAGCGCAGCCGCGCGTTGCACACACAAGCGGTGACCCGCAATTTGGCGCCGGAACAACGCCACCAGGTGTTTTGGTCGGTCGGAGGGCTGGCTGAATTGGCGCTGGTCGAAGGGGACTACGCCAGCGCCCAGCGGCTTGCCGAAGAGTGCCTTGCGCTCTGCAGCCGCAGAAACAATCCGGGCGAAACAGCCTGGCCTTTGACCTGCCTCGGCGAGATCGCCACCCGTCGGGGAGACTTTGCTGCGGCGCGCGCCTACCTGGACGAGGCCCTGACACTGGGGCGGAAAGCGGACTCTTACTGGCGGGTGGCGATCGTACGCGCAGACTTAGGGGACTTGGCCGTGGTCGAGAATAGGCACGGCGAGGCGCTCCGGTTCTATCGAGACAGCCTGCCGATCCTCCTCCAACGTGGCATCTTCGCCCACCCACAAGGATCGCTGCGGCTGGCGTGCCTGGCCAGCGCTTCGGAGCAACACGAGGTCGCTGCAACGCTGCTGGCTGCGTGCTCGGCCGCCGTAGAGCGTGGCGTCGAAGTCCTTTTCCCAATCACGCAGGCTGATTTCGAACGAGCGTTGGCCGCAAGCCAGACCGCACTCGACGCCGACACCTTCGAGGACGCCTGGGCAACAGGGCGCTCGCTCAGTCCTCACGCGGCGGTCGCTTGGGGACTCCAAGCGATCCATGTTTCTGAATAGCTGCTATCGGTTCAGCAACCCCGCCAGCCGAGTATGGTCAATCCTTGACTTCTCTGATCATCCTCGACTCGCGCAGCCGGGTCGACAGCAGCGCGCCCATTGCCATCAAACCAATCAGCACCAACAGCGATGGCGTCATCGATCCCGTGGCGGGCACCTTGAAGGCATCCATGGCCAGGATGAAGAGGATGCCTGACACCTGGCCGATCATCAGCAGCAGGCCGTTGGTGGTTCCCTCGGGCGCGGGGTAGGTCACCTCGGCGCCGTATTGGAAGCCGATCGGCCCGGCCGCCAGCAGGAAGAAGCCCATCAGCGCGGCCCCGGCCAGCAGGGCGCCGTACTGCTGCGCGAAGGTGATGCCTGCCAGGCCCAGCGTCGACGCGGCCAGGGCCAGCACGATGTAGGGCACACGCCGCCGATTGCGGTCGGACAGGGTCGGCAGCACCAGCGCGCCGAAGACTCCGGCGCCCACCATCAGCGCGCCCACCAGCCCAGACTCGATAGGGGTGAAGCCTCTCGGCCGCACGATGTCCTCGATCCAGGTTATCACCCCGTTGAAGACTCCCAGGCCGATGAAGAAGATCAGCAGCGTCAACTGGAAGTCGCGCCGCCGCAGAGCCAGCTTGATGCCGTCGAAGACCAGCGCCCGGTCGTCCGCGCCTGCCGCGGAAGCGGGCGTCAGCGGCCGCTCCCTGGCAAACAGCAGGAAGATCAGCGAGCCGATCACCGCCGCTACCCCATAGATCATCAGCATGGTAGGGATGCTGCTCGCCCGAACCAGAAAGGGCGTCAGCGCCAGCGCCGTGACCTGACCGGCGTACATGGACAGCGTGCCCAGGCCGGAGGCCGTGGCCCGCTCCTCGATCGGAAACCAGCGCGCGGCCACGGTGGTGATGGCGTTGAGCAGGAAGGGCTGGGCGACGGCAACGCCGATCTGGGCGATCAACACGGTCGTGTAGTTATCACCAGCGAAGCCGCGCAGCAGGCCGAACGCGCCCGTCAGCACGGCCCCGATCCCGACCCCCACCCGCAGGCCATAGGTGTCGATGACCCACGAGGCGGGGATCGAGACGACGATGTAGACCACCATGAAGCTCAACGCCAGCGCGGCGATGGCCAGGTCAGATACGCCGTAGAAGGCCGCCGCCGGCCCGGTGATCGACGCAAAGGTGATCCACAGGACCTGGTTGACGAAGATCACGGCCATGAAGGCCAGCAGCACGACCCAGCGGTAGGTGTAGGCGCGGACGGCGGTTGAGGTCATGGTTTTTCGGGACGTGGGAGAACGAAGCGAACAGTGGGTAGTGAACAGTAGCCAGTGAACAGTGAAGGTCAACACGACCACTTTGATTGTTCACTGTTGACTGTTCACCGTTGACCGTTCACTGTTCACCGGCCGCATACGCGCGCAACAGCTCCAGCAA
>Ga0209573_1004240_pt1 | contig 14412 bp, 8 predicted proteins | sample TNRBio252014_DNA_FD_185870 | JGI IMG/M metagenome (GOLD analysis project Ga0209573, IMG submission 185870) | Wastewater treatment Type I Accumulibacter community from EBPR Bioreactor in Madison, WI, USA - TNR Reactor_6/25/2014_ DNA (SPAdes)... | ecosystem: Engineered > Bioreactor > EBPR >...
GACGACGGGATTTTTTAAGCCTTCGGCCAGCGGCCTCGCGATCGAAGCCGGGACCGGCGTCACCAGGTGGATCCAGTAAGAGCTCAGTCTCGGAGTGAGCACCGGGACCGGGATGATCCAACGCCGGGGCAGGCCCGCCTCTTCGGCATACACGCGCATCAAAGATTCGTAGGTGACCACTTCCGGGCCTCCGATGTCGAAGCGGGCGCCGATGGTCTCCGGGCTGGCGAGACAGCCGGCGAGGTATTCGAGCACATTGCGGACGGCGATCGGCTGTGACGGGGTGTGGACCCACTTGGGCGTGATCATGCAGGGCAGGCGGTCGACCAGGTAGCGCAGGATCTCGAAGGAAGCGCTGCCGGAACCGATGATCATCGCCGCTCTCAGAATGGTGACCGGCACACGGCCGGATCCGAGCATCCCCTCGACTTCGCGGCGGGACTGCAGATGCCTGCTCAGGCCCGCTCCGTCCTCACCGAGTCCGCCCAGGTAGATGATCCGCTCAAGGCCGGCTTCCGCTGCCGCGTCGCGCATGATGCGGGCGGCGTCCAGGTCGGACGCGCGATAGTTCTTATTGCCCGGCAACATGGAATGGACAAGGTAATAGGCGGCGCCGCACCCGCGGCAGGCGCTGGTGACGGATGCCGGATCGAGCGCGTCGCCGGTGACGATCTCAAGCGCGGGATGGGACGACCAGGGGCGGTTGCGGGCTTTTTTTTCGGAGCGCACCAGGATGCGGACCCGGTAACCGCGCTCCAGCAAGATCGGGACCAGCCGGCCTCCTATATACCCCGTAGCGCCGGTGACCAGGACCCTCAGTGACGGTTCGTGGGTTTGAAGGGGGTCTGCCATCATGACCGCCCAGGTCCGGCGCCAGAAAGCCAGTCGTTGAGGATCCGCGACATAAGTTCCGGATGGGTGCGAAACAGATCTTCCGCGTGACCGCCTCCCGGAATGATCCGCGCTTCGGCAGGCCCCGCGGCAGCATCACGCAGACGGACGCTGTGGCGCGGATAGACGATGCGGTCGTCGGAACCGTGAATGAAGAGGAGCGGAGTTTGGCCGATACGGCGGACAGCGTCCAAAGCGGCTTCTTTGGACGACCAGATCGATCCGATCCGGCATCCGCTCCCGCGCTCGAGTGACCGCCGCCCGGAACGGAGCGATGAGCGGCGCCACCACTCGAATTCGATATCCCGCGCCCGCATGGGGGAGCCTACGCAGGCGATGCCCTCGAACAGCCGCTCCCGGGCCTGCGCGAGCAGGGCGATCGAGCCGCCGTAAGAAAAGCCAAGCACCCGGACCCGCCGGTGATGCGCGGCGGCATAGCGGGCGACGCACACCAGGTCGTCCGTTTCCTTGGCCGAAAAGTGATACGCGCCGCCGGAGTCCCCGTGTCCGCGGAAGTCCATCAGGATCACATCCGTCCGGCGCCTGAGGAACCGGGCGATGCGGCGAAAAGTTTGGGTCCGCTTGCTTTGAAAAAATCCCGGAGCCACGATCACCACCTCTTCCCGGCCCGTGAACCAGTGCTCCGCAGCGATCCGCGTTCCGTCCGAGGAGGCGAGTAAAAGGTTCCGATGCTCTGCACGTGTGTCAATCATGGCGCGGTTCCTCACAGGCGAGCCATTTGCGCGGGATCCCCACGTTGGTGCACACGGAACGGGTGATCAGATTCGCGCCCGCCCAGGACAGGTCCAGCGCCAGGATCGCCGTCTTGAGATCGTGACGGCGTCCGATCCACGGCAGGAACAGCCAGCCCAGAAGTGAGAAGCACGTAAAAGCGCAAATGGTGACGATGAGCGGGCCCATGGTTCCGGTGCCGGCCCCGGGCACATTGAGGGCGCAGGCGAACGCCGACTGGTTCCAAAGAATGGTGATGATGAGCCGGGCGCGTTCAGGGCCTTTTTTGAGCGCGCCGATGCTTTTGAACGTGAAGATGTTGAACTGATAACCGTCGATGAAGCGGGACAGCTCCTCTCTGCAAAGGTACATGAAGAGCAGGATGGCGGTGAACATGGTCATCGCGCCGATATCCCCGGCGGCGCGGCCGGAGACATGGATGAGCATCATGAAGCCCGGCAGGAGGATCGCCTGCAGTAGAACGCCGCGGGACCAGGATCGCGCGAACTTCCCGAAGCTGTGGCGCACCCGGCCGAAGCGGCGGCCGGTGATATGGCTCAGGAGATCGAAGGGGAGGGTGTAAAGCGCGGAGAGCGCGACCAAAGTCGCTGATACCGCGAAGCAGACCGCGAGTCCGGAGCGGGTCCCGAGCTCGGTGAACCGCTGCGGGAGCTCAAGCATCAAGGCCAGCCCCGTGAGGGCAAAGAGTCCCCCGGCGCAGCCGATCCCCAAACCTTTTCTGACCCATCCGTAGGTGCTCACTTGATCCTCCTCGGTTGAGAGGAGGATACAGCGCTGAGACGCGCCTAACAATGTCCTATAAATACCTATAAAACACCCATATAAAATAGGTGTGTATCACACGGAGAGACTCTGGAGCAGGCTGGTGAGATTGACGGCCCGGCGGGAAATGCCGAGTTTTTTGCGGATCGAGTTGCGCTGGTTCTCGATCGTCGCGGCCGAGGACTTGAGGAGTCCGGCGATCTCCTTGGTGCCGAGACCCCGCTTGATGAGCCCGCAGATCTCGATCTCCCGCGGCGAGAGACGGTAGAGCGGCCGGCTCAGCCGCTCGCCGAACGGAGAGGTGAGCTCCCGCAGGCTTGATTCGAGCGCGGCGAGCGCTTTTTGCCCCTCGCGTCCCGATGAGCGGCCGATCTTTTTGATGAGCGGAAGGATGAGCCGGTCGACATTGGAAGTGATGTTCCTCTCGATCGAACGTTTTTCCATTTCCAACTGACCCAGGACCTCCGAGAGGGCGGAGTTCTTCCGGCCGAGCTCCTCGGTCCTTTCCCGGACCTGGCGTTCGAGGTCCTTCTGGTGCGACTCGAGTGCTTTTTCCGCTTCATGACGGGCGGTGACATCGGTCTGTATCCCGATGTAGTGGGTGAGGCGGCCCGACCCGTCCAGGATCGGGGAAAGGCGGAGCTCATTCCAGAAGCGCGTCCCATCCTTCCGATAGTTGGAGAGCGTCACACGGCAGGCCCGGCGCTCCTTGATGGCTTTGCGGACCGTTTTGAGCTCCGGCTGATCATGGTCGTTCCCCTGGAGGAAGCGGCAATTCCGGTTGAGCGACTCGCGCGGGCCGTAGCCCGTGATCGTCTCGAAGGCCCGGCTGACGTATATGAGAGGAAAGTCCGGTTTGCGCGCGTCGGCGATCACGATCGCGCACGAGGCGGCGTCGAGCGCCGCGGCGAGCGTCGGGGTCTTGAGCTGTTCAAGGGCCTTGAGGAGGGGGTCCGCGGGTCTCATTGCGGTCTATTGTCCGCCGGGAGGGGGTAAAGTCAAGCGCCCCCGCCGCGCCGGAAAAAACACGACAGGGAGTTCCGTTTACGGGATTTTAGGCTATAATATCGCCTCTCGGACGGCCCCGCCGGACGACACTTTTGCAGGAGTGGCGGAATTGGCATACGCGCATGACTAAGGATCATGTTCCTTACGGATTGAGGGTTCAAATCCCTCCTCCTGCACACTTTTCCCATCCATCCAATCAGCGCAGGCATTAGGAGGCGCGATCATATGAGTTCATCCTGGAAGAACCTGACCGCCGCCGCGGCGCTTTGCGCGCTGATCGGCATGGGGACCGTTCCGGCCGCCGCCGACCCGGCGGAAGCCCAGGCCTTTGTCGAGGCTGTCCAGATGCAGGGGCTGACGGATGAGCTCAAGAGCCTGTTCGGTCTGGAGTTACCGGCTTCCGGTCCTGTCGAAGCCAAAGCGCTAGGCCAAGCCGGTGATCTGTTCGGTGACCTGACCTACCGCGGCGACAACGTGCCCCACTTCTTGACCGTTCTGGAACGCGCCGCACGGCTGCATGCGTCCTTGAGCGCCCCCGGCAGCGAAGGGCGGTTGACCACGTTCAATTCACTTTATGGCACCCGTTTGACCGCGGGCCGGCCCTCGGAAGAGGATGTGGCGGTGCTTTTTTCGGTGGCGGGCAGTCCGGACCATGAGCCGGTCTCTTATCAGGAAATGCTCGGACGGGTCCATGAGATCCTGGCGCGGCTGAGGCAGGAACCGGCGCTTCTGGCCGACCATAATGTTTGGAACGGAACGTCGATCCAGGCCGAGGGCGGGATCACGACCGAGGACGCGGCGTCCCTCTTTGGATTGGCGGGCGACCCGGCGTTCGTGCCTGCGGAGTACCTGAGACTTTTGCCGGGCGCGATCCGGGTTTGGCGGCACGCGAGCCGGCTGAACGACGGCCGCGACTTCAACCTGATCTACGGCACACAGCTGGACCCGGCGGCCGTCCACCCTTCCGCCGAAGAACGCGGCTTGATCATGGGCATCGTCGGCGGGTACTGGGGCGGTCACCTGAACGAGCACGAATCTTTCAACTATTTCCGGGTGCTGGCGGAAGCGGCCCAATATTTCACCGACCTGCAGTCGAGCCCCGGACTTCTGGACCGTTACAACCGCCGCTTCGGCACCAAGGACGTCCCGCCGCTGCCGGCCCAGGGGCCCATTGCGGAGCCCAAGGCCCGCGAAAAGCTCCTCTATCTGATCTCCCAGGCCGTGTTGAAGCGCATGCCCATCCAGCGTTACCTTTCGACCTACGTGTCGAAATAAACGGTCTTCACGCCCGCCCCCCCCGACCGGATCTCCGCCCGTAATAAAAAACCCCGCCCTCAAAAAGGGCGGGGTGATCTTTTTTCAGCTGTCCGTCCGGCGTGGGCCGGAGGGCGGCCGGGATCTTTTAGATATGCTTGAACGAGAGCTTGGTCAGCTTGGGGAGACGCAGGAGCCGGCGTTCCTTGAAGCCCTTTTTGGGGCCTGAGGACCCGTCCTTCTGGCGCAGGTTCTCCAGGAGCACCGGGCTCGTGTAAACGGGCGGAGGATTCTGCGCCGTGTGCGTCCTGGCCTCGAGGGTGATCTCAAGCGTGTGCTCGCCGGAGCGCGGGAGCTTTTCGAGCGTTTCACGGGAGATCAGGACCGCGTCCTGGGCGGCGAGCTGGGATTCCACTTTTTCCCCGTTGAGAGCGGCGCCGGCGATGCGGTACTGGCCGTAGCAGAGCTTCTTGGGGTTCTTGTAGACGAACTTGAGCCGGCGGTCCGCGAACGGCGCGGTCACCGAGATCGTGTCGGTTCCCTGGAACTGGTCCGCGGTGAGCTTGGGTTCGACCAGGAGGTCGCCGTAGTGGCCTTTGACGCCGAAGCTCTCGGTCAGGAGCGTCATGAAGTACCAGCTCGCCGAGCCGGTGAGGTAATGGTACATCCCTCGGCCCTCGGAATTGAAATACTCCGGCAGGCCCGGGAAGATCTTGCTCGTCTCGACGCTGACCGCCATCCGGAAGATCGCGCGCAGCACGTCATAACCTTCCTGAACGAAGCCCCGCTTGTAGAGCGCGTTGGCGTACATCACCTGCATGTGGTTGAAGAACGCGCCGTTCTCCTTTTCGCCGTAGGCGAACGAGAACGCGCGGCCGAGGTCCGGCTGGATCTCCTTGAAGTCGGTGTTGAGCCGCACGCCGCCGAGGACCGGGTCCTTGAGGTATTTGCGGACGGACTTCACGATCTCGGCGACCTGGTGGTGGTCGGCGACGCCGCTCATCGCGGCGAAGACCTGGCCCGTGAGCGTCATCCGCACGCCGTGGGCGTGGTCACCCTCGACGCGGCGGGCCTGGTTGTCGTAATACCCGTTGAAGAATTCATGGCCCGACTTCACCTTGATCCACTCCTTCACGCGCACGTGGCGGGTGAGGTAGTCGGCCTTGGCGTTCAGGTCTTGGACGAGCGCGGCGACCTCGAACTTACGGATCTTGCCGGAGACTTCGGGTTGGACCGCCTTGAAGTAACGCTCGAGCGTCTCGCGCTTGTAGGCGCCGTTGTGGTAACCGGGTTTGTTCTTGCCGGCGGCGTCGAGCAGGATGCCGATCTCCTTGGCCAGCTCGAGCGTCTTCAGGTCTTTGACCTGGGCCAGGTAGTCGAGCAGGGACGCGATCCGGCGGAGGTTGCCGGCATAAAAAGCGGTAAAAGCGACGCTCTCGCCTTTTTCGGCGGCCATGTCGAGGCCGTCGTTCCAGTCGGCGCATTCGAGCTTGATGTGGTTGTGCGGGCCGACGTTGAAGAACTGGACGAGGTGCTGGACCAGGATGTGCTCGATCAGCGTGCCCTGATAGACCTTACCGGACTTGGTCTTGAGTTTCGTGCCGTAGGCCTCGTTCCAGCTGGCGTCCTTCTTCGCCGCGCGGGACTGTTGGGTGTCGCGGAAATAAGGCGCCTTCTTGAGGAGGAAGTCCATGTCGCCCGACTCGTGCAGGTAGAGCTCGGTCGTGACGAACGGCCAGACACCGTGGTCCATCCACACGCGCGTGATCGAATTGCGGTCGGCGACGAAGCGGTAGTCGCCCGCGGAGATGATCGTCGCGTTGGAGCCGTCGATCCGCACGCCGCCGTAATTGTGCAGCAGCATATCGCGCGTCTCCTCGGGGTGGGTGAGGAGCAGCGCCAGGCAGTCCTGCCACAGGTCGCGCCAGCCGCGGCCGCCGCGGCCGTAGTCGAAGTCGGGGAGGAAGGAGCAGCCGAAGATCTTGCGGAACACGGGCTGGAGGCCCACCCAGCGGAGCCAGCCGTTGAAGACCGGGTCGGCGGTGTTGAATACGACCTGAGATGCCTTGGCCTTCCAGAATTCCTTGGTCGCGGTGAGCGCGGCCTTCACCTTGTCGGAGGACGCGAAGTGGTGGAGCCACTTGGCGATCTCGGACTTGTCGTCGGCGATGCCGAGCAGGACGATGAATTCGGTCCTGCCGCCGGCCTTGAGCTTCACCTTGGGAAAATGCAGCGCGCCCATCGCTTCCTTGCCCTGGATGCTGTGATGGGGGTCTTCGCGGTGCTGTCCGGCCTCGAACAGGCTCTTGGGATATTCGAAGCTGCCGCCTTCGCCGATGAAGGCCTCGACGGTCGGGATGACGCGGTCGGGGGCATGGCCCTGGCCGTCGGCGCCGAGCACCGCGTAGGTGATGCGGTTGATCTGGTGTCCGCGCTCATCGAACGTCATCGTCGGCGTGACGACCACGCCGTTGTGGTGCTCCTCGATCCGGTGCAGGAGCGACGTGACGTGGCGGTGGTCGCGCAGGTTGTCCGCGGACCGCGCGTACATCGGGATCGCGGCCCAGGCCTCGATCTCCGTTTCGGCGGAACCGGTGTTCTCGATCACGACATGCATGATCTCGACGTGGTCGCCGGAGGAGGGGATGAAGTTCGTGATGACGGACTTAAGACCCAGCGTCTGGTTCTCGCGCGTGAGCTGATGGAAAAGCTGGCCCGCCTCGACGCAAACGCGGTCGGTGTAATCTTTTTTGTTCTTGGCGACGCCGGTCGCGGACCAGATCCGCTGGCCGTCACGGCCGTTCTGGATCACCCAAAAATTACGGCTGGCCTTCGAATTGTGAAGGTCCTCGGAGGAGACCGGTAGCGTGAGGAAGGCGTCCTGGCCGGACTTCGTGTCGCCCTTCAGTTTGGGCGTGATGCTGGCGAGCATGCCCGCCTCGTTGGCGAGCGGAAAATAAAGCCGGCTGAAGCGGCCGGGATTTTCCAATTGAAAGGTGCCGTTGGAGTCGATGAACTTCCAGATCGTCGCGGGGGAATGGGAGTCGGATTTATGCTTGTTCATAGGTCCCAAATTATATCAAATAAACCCTATATTAATACAACGACGACGTGTCAGGTTGGTGTCAATGAATGATAAGAAGATATAAGAAGCCTTGAAAAAACAATTTAATATGATATACCTGTCCCATGCCTGACGAGATCAAACACCCTTTTGTGGCAAATCGTAACTTCGGAGGAAGTTGTTAATGGAAATGCATCAACGCTCATTTGTATCGATGATCATTCATCGCGGATCTGTGGCGGTGGTGGCTGGAGCGTTGACCACGGTCCTTTCTATTGGAATGAGTGCCTCGATCGCTCATGCCTCGATGACGGCTCAAGAGGACGCGGACATGATGGATTCAGCCCATCGTTGGCAGCAAATCGCGGCCTGTCTCAATGATCCGAATATGTGTGAGCCGGCAGGTCCTCCGGAACCGGTCCGTCCGAATATGACGGTTGAGGAGCTATTGGAGCAAGTCGACTATTTGGAAGAGGCGCTCGAGGGCATCCAGGAGCGGATCGATGATGCGTTGGCGATCGGCCATGAGCCCAACCTTGGTTCCGGCGATTCTTCTTCAGCATCCAGTGATGGATCGAGCGCGGGCTCGGGGTCCTCGAGTTCGCCTTTGTCCTATGAGGCCGAGGGCATAGAGCTCGATTTGCCTGGCGAGGATCTAGTTGATCTTGAAGGGCGGTCCGACGAAGCTGGGTCTGCGGTGCGGCATCTGGCTTCCAGATTGCAGAACGCCCATTCCTTTTTTATCACTCACACTGAGCGGATCGGGAACGTCGCCTGCTTCGCGGAGCGGGGCTGTCCCACGCCCGGGAGTTTGCACGTCACGGTGAATTTCAAGGTGGACCATGAGGGGCGGACGTTCGACCTTATGGCGGTGGTGGAATCGAGCGCGATGGCCCAGAACGGCACCAACACGGCTTATAAGAACCAGATCATGAATGTCACCTTCAACGGTGCGCCGGTCGGCGGGGACTCCAATGATCCTCAAGCGGCGGTCGACGCGGCCCTGCGTGCGGAGACGGACCGTTTGAACGAAGAAGAACGTGTGGACGAGCAGGCGCTGATGCAGTCGGCTGCGGCGCGGATCGCCCAGGTCTTCAACCCCGGTTTTGAGCCGCAGCTTGAATGGCACGGCGCGGACGCGGCCGGCGAATATCACTTCCGCTGGATGTCCGGTTCCCCCTTCGATATCACGGTTGACATGAACGGGAACGTCCTTCGGGTGAGCGTTCTGGACGATTCCATGAACCCCGTCGAGGGCGTGAGCGTGGAAGAGCAGGCCGCCATGGTCCGGGAGCGCGCGGCGCAGATCTTTTCCGTACCGTTCGAGAATATCCAGCTCCAGGCATTGACCCGTCATGGGAACATTTCGTGCTTCGCGACGGATTGTCCTCAGGAAGGGGATTGGAACGCCCAGACCCAGATCACTTCGGCGGACGGTTCCGTTTCGGTGACCGCCGGTTTTGAAGCCGGGTTCGGGGGGAAGTCGTTCAAGATCGTCACCCTGTCGCATGACGGCACCGATCTCTACTCCGAGATCATGAACCATTTTCAGGACATGGACGCCCGGCTCGGCCAGGTCCGTGTCGAGAACGGACGCGTGTACTTTTCTGTCCATCAAGAGGCCGGGGCGAACGAGGTCCATGGGTCGTTGAATCTGGACGGCACCGACCTGACGATCGAGCCGGACCACGGGGACCCGGATTTTGAAGTGGCGGTGAACGCCCTCAACAGCCAGCTGCTCCTGACACAGCCCGTTTCCTATCAGGACCTGCAGGGTGATACTCACGGCGGAGCCCACGTCATGATGTGGGGCGGAGCCCAGATCCATGTCGCCGAAAATTGGTCTTCGGCCGAAGTGTTCGTGAGCGGCATGCGGGCGTTGGACCTCATGGCGATGCTCCAGAGCCAGGCGGACCACGACTTCGCTTCGGTGACGGGCTTTTATGGTTACGGTTCCACCGTCACGATCGACAGTATCGAGGACCAGGGCGGCGACCAGTCGCTGATCCGGGTGCGCACGGCGGGCGCCACGGGCGAGGCTTATTGGTCTTACGGAGTTTATCCTGGCGGCGGCTTTTACTTGAACGAAATGCCCTGGGGTTCGCTGGTGGACAGCCTGATCCCCACGCCCGACCCGGGTTGGATCGAACCCGACCCGGGCTGGATCGAGCCCGATCCGATCGAAAATTACCCCGACCCCTATTGGTCCTACTGGGTGGATACCTGGTACCAAGAATCGCTGGCGCAGCAGCGGATGAACGAGATCTTCAGCGACGCTTCGAACCTCGGGTATCAAGGCGTCCAGGAAACGACCTGGGACGGGTATCTCACGGCCCGTTGGAATTATTTTGCGGTGGTCATCGATCCTTATTACGGCGTCGCCGAAGCGCGTCTCCTCGACGAGTACGGCAACGTCATCTCGAGCGATCTGCAAGGGGTTGTCAGCACCCTTCTCAACCAGGTCCAGAGCCTTACCGGATCGGGAGAGCAGGTGATGTTCCGGGACTTCCGTGTGGAGAACGGGCAGATCCACTTCCAGTTCGAGCAGAACGGGTCTTATCGTTCGGGCAGCGCCGATACCAGCGGCAACGGTGTCTGGCTCATGCCGGACCACGGCGACCCGGACTTCGAGATAGCGGCTTCGACCTTGAACGGCGTACTGCCGCTCGAAAAGTCCGTGAGCATGGCGGACCTGACGGGCGACGTGCATTCGGGACAGCACATCATGCGTTGGGGCCCGGTCGAGGTCCATGTCGCGGAGAACTGGTCGTCCGCGATCGTCCTGATCGCGGTCCCGGCGATGGACGGCGCGCTCGTGCCGGCCGAGACCGTGGTCGCGAGCCTGCGGGATGCGGTCGAATCCCGCTTCCCCGGTCACGGCGGAAGCATCCGGATCAAGAACGTTGTTCAGATCGAGACCGGTCTTCGATTCATCGCCGCCACTGAAGCGGATGGCCGCGAGATCGAACTCGATATTGACGGCTCCGGCCAGGTGACACGCATCCACGTCGAGGCGAACGAGGCCGAAATGCGCCAGAAGGCGAAGGACGCCATCCTGGCGGTCTTCAGTCTGAGGGAGCATGACGAGTTCGAACTGGACCTTGGGACCCAGGATGAGAACGGGAACTGGCACTTCACGTGGGCGGCCGGGTCCATGATGGACGTGGTCGTATCGCCGGACGGTTCGACGCGGATCCTCATCGTCGGGATCAACGGGGACGTGACGGAGATCGAGGCGGCCGAGCACCTGAACTTCGTGACCGGCCATATCAATAATATCTTTGACCCGATGCCCATGAAGGACGAGTTCATCCAGGTATTCATGGACCCGATCTACGAGACGGTACCCGTCTATGACTGGTACCCGTCGTGGGATGCGGACAACAACATCATTTACGAGGAAGTCCAGGTCGGCTGGGAGACCATCGAAGTCGGTTGGGAAGAACGTCATGAGAAGGTCGTTCCGCTGCCCGCGGCCGAACCCGTGATCCGTTGGATCCGGCTCGAGTCCATCGAAAAGATCGAGTATGCCTGCTTCGGGCCCGGTTGCCCCGAGCCCGGGAGCATCCAGGCCCGCGTTGTGATGATGGTCCAGACGCCTGGCGGCGGCACGATCGAGATGAAAGCCACGCTCGAATCAGGCGGCCTGGGAGGGAAGAACTTGGAAGGTAAGGCCAAGATCACTTCGCTGACCATTCACGGTGTGGATTACATCGCCAAGGCGCTGGGAGATTCGGGTGCCGGCTACGGGTCCCGGACGAGCGTCACCTCGATCAAGATGGACGGCTCCAACCTGCTTCTCACCATGTCGGTGGACGGCAAGGAAATGGACTTCCGCTACTCGATCGATCCGGACGGCGACCAACCTTCGGGCGGCCGCATCCTCTATGATCCTGTGACGGGCGAGCCGATCGCCACCACCAACGGACCTCAGCCGGTCATCGGCAAGGCGGCGATCATTCGGCCGGAGGGCCTGGACTTGTTCGACGGGATGTTCGAGATCGATGAGAGAAAAAAGGCCCAGACCCAACCAGCTGGCGCGGCGACCTTTGTCGGCCAGACGGTGGAACAGGAGGGTCGAGAGGCCGAAGCGTTCGAATTGGGATGATCCGATAAGGCGCGATATTTTGCACTGACCGATCTTCTGTCCGTAGCCCCCAACCCCCTCCGCCCCCCCGGAGGGGGTTCCTATTTGTGTGAAGGCGAGGGCTTGGGTCCGAGGGTCCGGACGAGCCGTCCGACGCCTTCGGCGAAGACGTCCGGAGAGGGGAGCAGCGAGAGCACCAGGTGGGAACCGGTCGGAAAATCAAACAGATAACCGGGATGCGTCAGGACCCTGGCGGTCTCGAGGAGGTCATGGGCGGCTGTTTCGTCATCAACATCGTCCGGCAGCCGGAGGATCGCGGTCCAGGCGCCGGCGCAGGGCAGCGCGTTCAAGCCGGGAATGCCACGTAACGCCGCGTCCAAGGCCTGACGGTTGGCGCGGACGCGCTCCAGGATCCGGTCCCGGACCGCCGGCGCGCGCTTCATCCATACGGGCAGGGCGTTCTGGACGGCGGCATTCACCGACAAAAAAACGTCCGCCATGATCTCCAGCCGGCGCAGGGCCTCGCGCCGTTCCGCCTCGGGGCCGCTGACGATGATCCACGAAAGCTTCATCTGGGGCAGGCCCAGGACCTTGGAGATCCCGCTCAACGTGAAGGTCAGGACGTTCTCTTCCGACGCGAAGGTCTCCCGCGGCCGTTCCGAGTAGTCCAAAAAAACCTCGTCCACGATGAGCGCCATTTTTTCCATCCGCACGAACTCGGTCAGCGCGGCGCGTTCGGACGGGCTGAACGTGTGGCCCGTCGGATTGTTCGCGTGGATCGCGATGAGCGCCGGGGTCTGCGGCTGGCGGACCGACCGCGCGTTCGCCGATTTGAAGGACCAGCCGTTCCCGTCGGGTTCGGTGTGCGTGTCATCGCAGTTGAGCTGGTAGCGCTGCTGACGGATGTCGTTGAGGTCGAGCAGGAGGTCGATGAGCGGGTAGCTGGGCGCGGGCGTGAGCACCGACTGGCCCGGTCCCGTCAGCAGCCGCAGGACGAGGTTGTAAGCTTCGCTCGTGCCGGACGTGAGGATGATCCGGTCCGGTCCCACGCGGACACCCTTTTCCGCGTAGTAGGCCGACACGGCCTCACGTGCGCGCAGGAGACCTTTGGGATCGGGGGTGTAGGTGAGATTGGCCGGGTCCGCGAGCGCGCTTAGCCAGTCCGCACCGTCGCTGCCCAAGTCCTCGCCGTACCCGAGCCCGCAAACCGTTGGATTGGAAGCGGTGAGGTCGATGTAGGCCGTCCCGTCGCGGCGGAAGCGGTCCGTCAGTTCAGAGATCCGGTTGGACCCGGCCGGCCAGTCGGTCCGACGGGAAAAGCGGTCAGACACGGAAGCGGTAGCCCGAGCCGTGGACCGTCTCGATGTGGTCCGCGGCGGTTCCGAGCTTTTTGCGCAGATTGTTGATGTGGTTGTTAATCTTGATCGAGCGGGAAGGATCGTCCGTTTTACCATCCTTCGATCCTGCGGCGATGAGCTCGTCGCGGGAAAAAACATGGTCCGGCGTGCCAGCGAGCACGGCGAGGATCCGGAATTCCATTGGCGTGAGTTCCACGGGCCGTCCGGAGGCCGTCACGCTGCGGCCCCTCAGGTCGATCTCCAGGTCGCGCAGTTCGATCCGGTCGTCGGCGATCCGGATGCCGGTCGATCCGCGGCCCGCGGGTTCGGCCTGCAGGAGACGTTTGATCCGCGTCTCGAGCACCCGGTAGTCGTAGGGTTTGGTGACGTAGTCGTCGGCGCCGAGCTCGAGTCCCAGTACCTCGTCGGTGGCGGTCCCGCGCGCCGTCAGCATGATGACCGGGATGCGGCGGGTCGATGCGTCCGAACGCAGGCGTTTGCAGACGTCGAAGCCGTCGCTGTCAGGCAGGGAGACGTCCAGGAGGATCAGGTCGGGATGGTTCGAACGGGCCGCCGCCACACCTTCCGCCGCGGACCCGGCCGAAGAGACCTCGTACCCGGAATGCTTGAGCCGGGATTCTAGAAGTGTTACCAAGTCCGCTTCGTCGTCGATCACAAGAAGGTGTTTTTTTGCCATCGGGCCCATTATACAGGAGCCTATCGGGTATAATAAAATTCCTGATGCAAAAAGCCCTCGATGTCGAACTTCTCCAGACGCGGTCCCAGGACCGTGCGGCGCTCATTTTGGCCGGCGGGATCGTGTTCGCCGGAGGTATCGCGGCCCTGTTCGGCTGGCTCATCCGCAACGAGACGCTCACGCAGATCCATCCCATTTTTATCCCGATCTCTCTGAACTCTGCGGTGGCCTTTGTCGGCGCGGGATGCGCGTTCTTCTTCGCCGGAGCGGGTCATTACCGGTCCGGCGCCTTGCTGGGAGTGGCGGCCTGTCTTTACGGGGCGGTCAGTCCCCAGCCGGAGCACAGCTCGCTCAGTGTCCGACTCGCTTTTTTAGCCTCCGCATCAGGGCTCGCCGCCGTCGGCTTCTTGAACGGCATCGCGCGTCTCAGGGTGTTCGGCTGGGCGGGATCGTTGACCGCTTCGCTGGCCGCCGCCGCGGCCGTCAGCTATGTTTGGGGCGTTCAACGCTTCGTCGATTGGGCGCCTCACGCGCTGATGTCCATCCATGAGACAGTGAT
>Ga0209573_1004241_pt1 | contig 14411 bp, 12 predicted proteins | sample TNRBio252014_DNA_FD_185870 | JGI IMG/M metagenome (GOLD analysis project Ga0209573, IMG submission 185870) | Wastewater treatment Type I Accumulibacter community from EBPR Bioreactor in Madison, WI, USA - TNR Reactor_6/25/2014_ DNA (SPAdes)... | ecosystem: Engineered > Bioreactor > EBPR >...
GGGAGTACAATACCCTTTCACTTCTTCGGCGCGGGAGGCTGCTGTTTGGGATAGCCTTCGAGCTTCACGACGCTGACGGAGCTTTCTGTGGGGAAATCGGCCGGGACTGCAGCGGTGCGCTCGACATTGCCGGTGGCGACCCACTCTGTGCCGCGTTGTAGGAGGGTGTAGAAGCCACGATCCAGCATTGAGTAGTCGGCGTGGCCGAGCGTGGTGTGAAACACGCGGCCCTTGTGGTAAGCGAGCACTAGGTTGTTCGGCTCGCTCACCGCCGTGAGGTCGGACACTGCGGTGCTGAGGATTTCCACGTTCTCGCCCGGGCCGCGCAGCTTGCTGTAGAGCTCGTCCTTGGCATGCAGCCAGCGTTTCGGCAGGCCGCGCATGATCGGATGGTCCGGGCTTTGGGTTTCGACGACGAACTCATGCTGCGGGCCGTGCGCGCCGCCGTTGCCCGCGCTGGTGTCGCGGAAGAGCTTGCCGTCCTTCACATAGAGCCACGGGCCGCTTTTCTCATTGCGACCGCCCCAGCCACCGACGCCGATCATGTCGTTGTATTCCTTCCAGTCAGGGAAGGAATTGTTCGCCGCATGCACGGAGACGAAGCCGCCGCCATCGGCGACATACTTCGTGAAGGCATCGCGCACGTTCTGCGGCCAGGGTTCGCCGTTGTAGTTGCTCACCACGGCCTGATAGCCGGTGAATTCCGGCTTCCATGCATGCCATGCCTCCGCAGGCGATCCCTTCGGCGGTGTCGTGCTCACTTCGACGGTGAAGGCACCGCTGCCTTCCAGCGCGTCCTTGAGCACGGGCGTGGTGATGTCCCACTTGTGGTTGTTTTGTCCGTCAATGATGAGGACTTTCAGCCTGTCGGCGGCCTGGAGGCTGACGGCGGCAAAAACGAGGCATGAGAAGAGGATGGAGCGCATGGTTGGGCTGTTGCTATCAATTCGCCGTGTTCTTGGCAAGAACGAACATGGCCGCAGCTCCGTAATTCATCTTGACCCCTGGCTCCGCTGCCGCCCACAGTGCGGGGCTCCCACCTGATGTCCCTGCTCCTTGCTGTACTGATTTACCTGAACCTGCTGCTGATCCTCGCGGTCGTCTCCGCCTCGGAGACCGCGATCCACAGCGCACGGGATGTGGAGGCACAGCTCCTCGCTGCGGGGGAAGGCGCGGTGGCGACAAAACTTCGTGCCATCACCGCCAACCCCTTCGCGCAACTTCACCGCGCGCTGCTGCTTTCCGCCGCGCTGAATCTCGCGCTGGCCGCGCTCGGCCTGTGGATCGTCGCCGGGCCGCTGCGCTCGCAGGGCTGGAATCCGTGGATCGCGTCATCTGTGCTGTTCTTGGCAACGGTCCTGCTAGGAGACATGGCTCCGAAATTTTTTGCCGCGCGTGCGCCCTCGGTGGTGCTGCTTGGTAGTTTGCGTTTGCTGAACCCGCTGCGTGCCGTGCTTGATCCGCTCGCCACGTTTACCGACCGCACCGCGGACCTCATCCTTGAAAAACTGGTCACCAAGCATATGAAGGCGCGGCTTCCCGTCACCCGCGACGAGTTTGAGACCCTGGTCGAAATGCGCCAGGAGCAGGGGCTGCTCGACAGCGATGAAAGCGCGATGATCCACGAGGCGCTCGACATTGAGGCGCTCACCGTGCGCGACTGCATGATCCCGCGCGTCGATCTTGCGCTCATGAGCAGCGAGGATTCCGACCAGAAAACCACCGCCGTGCTGGAGAAAGCGGCCAGCCGTTTCGTCATCGTTTACGGCGAGACACCGGACTCGGTCGAGGGCGTCATCAACACCGGCGCGTGGAAGCTCGCGAATCGCCCTCCGTGGCGCACGCTGCTGCGCACACCGGCCTTCGTGCCGGAAACCATGCCCGTTCTGGAGGCGCTGGACCATCATTTGCCAAACGACGACGCGCCGGCGCTCATCGCGGATGAGTACGGCGGCCTGGAAGGCATGATCACCCGCCGCGAGGTGGCCGACTGGCTTCTCTATGAAGCCGCGCCGTGGCAGGGCGAGGACGCCGAGATCCGCGACCTCGGCGCCGGACGCTACCTGCTCGATGGCGGCACCCGCCTGGATCATCTGCGCGAGGAGCTGGGCCTCGATTTCGACGCCGGTGGCATCGACACCATCGGCGGACTCGTCTTCAACCAGCTCGGCCATGTGCCGAAGGCCGGCGAGCGCATCATCATTGAAGACGCCGAGATCAAGGTGCGCCGCGTGGTGCGCGCCCGCATCCAGGAGCTGGAACTCCGCCGCAAAGCCGCTCCGGTGGATGAAGCTGGTGAAATTTAATCGCGTGATTCACTCATGACCTGGCTCCTCCTCCTCACCTGCCTCGCGCTTTCCTTCATGCTCTCGGGCCTGGAGAGCGCGGTGCTGGCCGTGAGCCGCGTGCGCGTACGCCATGCCGCCAGCGAGGGCGATCTGCGCGCGCGCGGCCTGCTGCCGCTGCTGGAGGATCGCGACGCGCTCATCGGCTGCATCACTGTCGCCAATCATCTGACCAACCTGCTCGCCTTCCTGCTTATCGCGCTGCCGGTCATTCGAAATGCCAGCCTATGGGGCTATGTGCTCGCCTTCCTTGCCTCGCTGCCGGTCTTCCTGATCGGGCTCGAGGTGATGCCGAAAAAACTGTTCCGCAACTATCCCTTCCGCTCGCTGCGCGCGGTCTCGCCGCTGGTGCATCTCGTGGGGTTCGCGCGGCCTTTGTTCCGCGCCTTCGCGCTGAAAAAAACCGCCGCAGAGAGCGCGGAATCCCCCAGCGAGGCGCACCAAACACGCGGGCGCGATGATTTGAAGGCGCTGGCGCAGGAATTGGCCGCGCAGCATCAACTTTCCCCCACCGCCACGCTTCTCATCGAGCGCGTGCTCGACTACAAAAAGCTGCGCACGTCCGACCTCATGCAGCCGCTCACGCGCAGCATCGCGCTCGCGGCTGAGATCCCCCTCAACACGGCCTTGATCCTCGCCCGTGAGCAGAACTGCACGCTGCTGCCCGTGCTTGGGGACAACGGCGACTTCATCGGCGTGCTCGACACCACCGAGCTCCCCGCCGTGCTCCCGCCTGACCGCCTCGTGCGCCAGCACATGCGCACGCTCGACACCGTGCCCGCCGCCCTCCCTGCCCTGCACACACTGCAACGCATGCGCAAACAGGGCCGCCGCCTCGCCATCGTCATGGACGAGCGCCAGCAGCCCGTGGGATTCGTCACCGAGGCGCGTCTGCTGGAGCCGCTGATGCACTGAGGAGAGACCAAACCGTTGACGATGGTTGACGGTTGTTGACAGTGGATTGAAACCACCGTCAACCACTGCAAACAACGGTCAACCATCGTAAACTTTCCCTTCCCCATGCCAAAGCTCGTCTTCGCCACCTCGAACGCCCATAAAACGGAAGAAGTCGCCGCCATCCTCGGCAGCGCATGGCAGGTCGAAGACTTGCGGGCACATCCTGGTGTCACACTCGACGAGGAAACCGGCGACACGTTTGAAGCGAACGCCATCATCAAAGCCGTCAGCGGCAGCCGTGCTTTGCCCGGCCATCTGGTGCTCGCGGATGACTCCGGTCTCGAAGTCGATGCCCTCGACGGCGCTCCGGGCGTGCGCAGCGCCCGTTATGCGGGTGAAACGGCCAACGCCGCCGATAACCGCGCCAAGTTGAAGATGGAACTCGCCCAACGGCCTCAAACCGCCCCCTTCACCGGCCGTTTTCACTGCTGCATGGTCGTTGCCTACGGCGGAGCCGTGCTGCACGTCACGCACGGCAGCGTCGAAGGCCGCCTCATCAGCGAAGAGCAAGGTGCGGGCGGTTTCGGCTACGATCCGCTGTTCATTCCCGACGGTTTCAGCGACACCTTTGGCCTGCTGCCCGCTGAAACGAAAAACCAGCTCAGTCATCGCGCCCGCGCTCTCACCGCGATGAAAGAAACACTCGCCTCACTGGCCTGAACATGCACCGCCTGCTTCTCCTCACCGCGTTTGCACTCAGCAGTTGCGTTCAGCCACCAACGCCGTCGCCGCCCCCCGCTGTGGCCGAGCCGGATTCCGCGCCGCTGGCCCCGACATATCCCTCCTGGGAGGAAGTCGCCGCGCAAGCACCCGCCCCGGTGGCTGCCACCTCGGCTTCATTCGGCTGGCAGCTCGACGCCCCCGCTGAAAGCCAGCCGCTTCATGGCGATGCCACGCTGCACACGCTCTCCGTCAGCAAAAACGGCGACTCGGTCGATCTACAGCTCGTTTATTTCGACAGTCGAAGCCACGAGCTCAAAATCATCGACCAGCCCGAGGACGGCGCTGGTGCCGGGCAGATCACCGCCTGCATGAGGCAGGCCGGAGCCATTGCGGGTGTGAACGGCGGCTTCTTCACGCCGCAATTCACGCCGATGGGACTCATGATTGCAGATGGACGCCCCACCGGAGTCTGGCAGTCCAACAAACTGCTCACCGGAGCCGTCGTCGTGCGCCATTCTCCCCAGCTTCTTTGGAACGCGGAGGTCCGTGAATCTCGCAGCGCCCGCGACTTGATCCAGGCCGGGCCGCGTTTGGTCGATTCTGGTCGTCCCGTAGCGAGTCTGGAGCGCAGCAAGCACGTTCCGCGCACCTTCATCGCCACGGACGGCTCGCATCGCTGGATTTTCGGCCTCGCCCACCACACCAGCCTCGGCGAACTCGCCGAAATCCTCGCCACACCCGAGCTGCTGCCCGGCTTCCACGTCCACCGCGCCCTCAATCTCGACGGCGGCCGCTCCTCCGCGATTTACTACCGCACCGCCGACGGCCGCGAGCAATCCGACCCCGGCTGGAGCACCGTGAGAAACTACCTCGGCATCGTACCGCGCTGACAGAACGTTTGCGAAACTGATTTCCGAAAAGCGTTGTGCAAAGAGTCAGTCAACGGCATCCCGCTTGAAAGTCGAAGCCACGCCAAGTTCCTCCTGCGTCGGGCTTCGCAGATGATGCAAATGCATTCAGATGAACTGTGGCTGCTTTGCCACCCAAAAGCCGCGCGCGACGCTAGGATTTGGCGAGGAGGATGTCATAACCGTAAATTTCGCGGAAGAGGTCGCACTTGGAGTCGATGGCAATCTGCTCGACGGTGGTGTCGTCGGCACCTTGAGTGAGCACGATGAGGCGTGAGCCTTCGGGGCGGAGCTGGATGGATTTGACGCGCTGGGCGTGGCTGCGATCAAGCGAGTCGGCGAGGCGGAGCAGGGCGGCGAGCTTCAGCACGATCATGCGCTCCTCACGCGTGAGGTCGGAGAAGTGCGGATGATTCGGCTCAGGATTGTAGCGGCGGTGGTAGCGGGCGAGCAGGGCCACCATCTCGCGGTCGCTTGAGCTGAGGCCGAAGATTTCGGTGTTCAGCAGGATGTAGAGGCTGTGCTTGTGGTGCTCACGCGGGCTGATGAACATGCCCACCTCGTGCACCGTGGCGGCGACGCGGAGGATGAGCTCGTACTTGGGATCGAGATTGTGCAGGTGCTGCAGCTCACGGAAAAGCTGGCGGGCGAAGCCGGCGACGTGGTCGGCGTGTTTGCGGTCGGTCTTGTAGCGCATCCCGATCTCACAGGCGGCCTGCATGACCTCTTCTTGGAAGATCGCAGTGCGGGAGCCGGAGGTCATCAGATCGAGAATGAGCTCAAGCTGAAAGTCGCCCTCGGGAACCCAGATGGTTTCATCGCCGAAGCGGCGTGCGAGCGCGAGGTTCGTCTGCAAGGCGGGAACGATGCCCTCCGCGCCTGTGTAATGCACATGCAACTCACGCACGAGCTCATCGGGGTTCAAACGGGCGAGCTTATCCGTGAGGCGGGAGAGTTCGTCCTCAATGACGCGATGCGCGCCCTGACGAGCCTTGCCGAGGCGAGGCGCGATGCTTTGGATCTCCGCGCCGATGGCGACGTGGTGGTCGATCTTCACGCCGGAGTAATCCTGCGCGAGGTGATCGACGACGCCACGGATGTGCTCCTCAAGGTGCAGCATCTGCTGCGGTGCCTCGTCATCCGGCGTGGCGACGGCCTCGCGCGCGCGAAAGATGCCGAGGCGGTAGTTGCTGTAAGCGGCGAGGCGGCCCTGCTGGAAGTAGATCGCACGCGTGTTGCCGGGGCCGATGTGGGAGACAAACGTGTTGCCCTTGGCCAGCATGGGGTTTTTCAACAGCAGGCGCTGGGCGATCTGATAGACGAGGCGGGTCATGTTGCCGTCGTCGATGAGGCTGGGGATGACGCCACTGTGAACCTGGAGGCGGTTGAGGAAAATCTCGTGGTTGGCGGCCTCGGCGAGGATGTTCGAGGTGAACAGGCGCAACTGCGAGGAGGGGATGCCGTACTCGCGCATTGTTTGAAGATAATCGCGCAGGATGGCCGCCGCTTGATCCACCGTGCCACGGGTGATGCTGCGGGCGCGGAAGATGTCCCGCGCGACGGGCAGCGGACGGTCGAGACTTTCGATGCGGGTGAACTGGCCCTGGTCATCTTTGCGGCCGATGACGAGGGTCACGGAGGCCGCGCCGACGTAAATGACGGCGTGCTCAGGTGGTGGGAGGGTGGCTGCTGGTGTGGGATCGCTCATCCTCGGGAACTATTTCTTTTCATTGCGCAGCCAGGCCACCGAGCCTGCGGCCACGGCCTGGTCGCCGAGTTTAGCGATGGAGTAGCGGATGCCTTTGGCGAGCTCGGGAATGGCGTAGCGCTCGACCTCCTCCTTGAGCAGGTTCATGTAGAGGCCGGGCAGTTCCTCCACCAAGCCGCCTCCGAGGGTGATGCGGTCCGGTGCGAGCAGATTGACGACCATGGCGACGCCCATGCCGAGGTAGCGGATGGAATTGCGGAAGATGATCATCGCGGCGTCATCACCGCTGCGGAAGGCGTTGGCCAGGGCCTTGCTGCGGATGCTGCGGAGAGCACCTTCGGTTTTTTTGTCGAGTTCGGGCAACTGGCCGCGATAGCAGGCGATGCCGGCCTGCGAGGCGATGGCAAGACGGCTGGTGAGGTCTTCGAGGGTGACGGTGCCGAAGACCGGGCTGCCGATGTGCGTGCCGGGGAGAAGCAGATTGCCGAGTTCCATGGCCGAGATGGATTTGCCCATGACGAGCTGGCCGTTGTAAACAAAACCGGAGCCGACGCCGGTGCCGGGGAAGATGCCGAGCAGCGAGCGCGCGCCTTTGCCGGCACCGAGTGCATACTCGCCATAGGTTCCGGCATCCACGTCGTTCAAAACGGCGACCGGGCACTTGAACTCGGTTTGCAGGAGCTTGCGCAATGCCATGTTCGTCCAGCCGAGGTTCGGGGCGAAGACGAGGAGGCCTTTTTCAGGATTCACGAGACCGGGGCAGCCGATGCCGATGCCCTGGATGCCCTTGGGACTCACTCCCGCCGCCTCGATGGCCTCATGAATGGCTTTGACGATCTTGCCGCGACCTTTGGCCGCGCCTTCGGAGCCGTTGGTGGATTTGCGGGCGGAGCCGAGCACGTTGTAGTTCGCGTCGAGCACCGAGGCCATCATCTTCGTGCCGCCGAGATCGAAGCCGATCCAAAAGGGCACGCTTCTAAGTTTCTTCGCGGCTTTGGCGGGCTTGTCGGCCTTTTTGGAAGCTTTTTTCGCAGGCATATGCCCGCAAGACACACGGGCTTGGCGGAATCGGCAAGTGACATTCTAAACGGCGGCCAAATCAGCCCTCGCCATACAGGCAGAGCAGCGCCCAGAGGTCGGCTGTCTCATGTTCTGAAATGCCGGGGTTCGAATGAGCGGAGCTTTCTTCAAAGATCCGCCTCGCTTGTGTTTTGAGTGTGCGGTTGAAGAAAGCCTTCAGCCGCACGGCGGTGGTGCCATGTCTGACTGCCACCTCCTCCTGGCTGGGGGCCGGAGCCGCAGGCCAGCGATCGACGAGCAGGTGCGGCAGCAGTTCGCTCACGAGGGCTGCGTTCGAGGTTCCGGCGTGTTTGGCACGGAGCTGGCCGCAGGTCATTTCCCACAAGCCGCGTGCGAGCATCAGATCAAAGGCCGGTTCCATCGGCAGGTTCGTGCCATGGGCCGACTGATAGCTGTGCTCCGCGCAGTCCGCATCAAACTCCACAAACGTGCGTCCGCCGCCGCGTTTCACCGTGGCTCTGGCAGCACGGTGGTTCATTTCCAGGTTCTTGAAGCACTTCATCAGCCACGAGCTGAAACGCGTGCCGCGCGCGGCATCAAAGCGCTTCAGCAGTCCGTCGCGCACCACTTCCACAAAGAAATCCTGGGTGCGGTCCTGCGCGTCCTCGACCGTGAGGCCCAGCTTCCGGCCAAAACCATAGATCGCCGGGTAGTAGAGGCTGCAAAACTGCGCGAGCGAGACCTCGCGTGTTTTTTGATCGGCCACCTGAATGTTCTCCAGCAGGGTCTGCGAGGTCAGGGGAAAAAGACGATCCGACGCGGGCGGTGTGGAGACTGTTGGCGGCACAAGAGGAGGAACGGTGAGCAGAGGTTGTTTTATCGTGCCTGGCGGCCTGAATGGCGATCGCCGCTGAAAAGTTTGCCCCAAAGAATGCCCGGATGACTTTCGACAAGAGTGGCTGAGTATCCGCGCACGCAACCATGAGTTCTGAAAGCCGTTCACGACCGCCCGTGCCAGATCTGCTGCGCGTCTTTGGCTGGGCGGAGCGCTTTGAGCTGCTGGACTGCATTGGCTCCGGGGCCATGGGGCAGGTGTGGCGGGCCAGGGAGCGTGATTCAGAGAAGATCGTTGCCTTGAAGATGCTCGACCCCGCGCGAGTCGGAGACGAGCAGACGCTGGCACGGCTGGACATCGAGGCGGCCACGCTTATGAAGCTGCGGGAGGCGGGCGCTCACGCGAACGTCGTGCCCATCCTCGATTTCAAGCTCACGGAATCCCGAGCCTGCCTGGTCATGGAGTTCATTCCTGGCTTGAACCTCAAAAAGTGGTGCGAGGCGCATCGTCTTGGTTTGAGGGAGCGTGTGCATCTCATCGCGCAGGTGGCCCGTGCCTCCGGCTGGTTCCACGCGCTGGGCATCGTGCATCGGGATCTGAAACCGGCGAACATCCTCGTCAACGCGGTCACGCATCAGCCGGTCATTGTTGATTTTTCCATCGCCAAGCTCGACGACAGTCTCCCGCTCACGCTGACGAACGAGGCGCTTGGCACCGCCCCTTACATGGCCCCCGAGCAGATCGACCGTTCCCGTGGTGGCATCATTCCCGCCACGGATGTCTATGCGCTCGGTGCCACGCTCTACGAGTTACTGACGCAGGTGCATCCGCATCCGGGAGATCTCACGCAGGTCGTGCGCCGCCATGCCGAGGAGATCCGTCCAGCTCCGCCCTCCGCGCTCAATCCCGAGGTGCCGCGCGATCTCGAAAGCATCGTTCTCAAGGCGCTCTCCCATCGTCCCGGCGATCGCTACATGGACGGAGCCGCGCTGGCGGAAGATTTGGAGCGCTTCCTTGCCGGAGAGCCTGTCCAAGCGAGGCCACTACCTCTGCTGACTCGTCTCGTCCGTCAGGCGCGACGCAAGCCCGCGCTTACCACCGCGCTTGCGGCCTGCGTGGCACTCGGAGCCTTCGCCCTGTGGAATGTCCGCCATCAGGCCGCGCAGCGGGAGCGTTTCGCCCTCGAATCCCAGCTCACCAGCGCCATGCAGCAGGAGGCATGGAGTCAGAGCAGCCTCAGCGCTGCCGAGTCCACTCTCATGACCCTGGCACAGCATGACCCCGCGCTGGCCGGCTCTCTCCGTCAGCGGCTCCAGCAGGATGTCCTCGGAGACATGCAGGCCCGCCTTCAGCAGCCTCACCTGCTCGACGCTGACTTCACCTGGCTGCGCAGCACCGCCGACTGGCTGAAACCCCGTCTCCCCGAGGAGGCCGCGCACCTCCAGACTCTCATCACCGACCGTCTCGGCCGCTGGGAGACCATGGCGGAGCTTCACCCTCCCTTCACGGACTTGCTGGGACTCTTCCCGCGCTCAAACATCCGCGTCATGGATGGCCTGCTCCACGCTGTCCATGATCAGCCCAGCAGCAATCCCGCCCCGATTGTGATCACAGATGCGGCCTCTGTGCCGATGGAGGTGGACTGCACCTTTGTGGCTGAGGGCGGCACCTTCCACCACCTCGCTTTGGATTTCGCCCATCAAAACGCTTACCTCGTCCTGCTGCTCTACAAAGTGCAGCACACCCCACGGAGCGTACTGACGCGGATGGGACTCGAATCGGCCGACCCTGAGAGTTACGTCCTCTATTTCAATCTCAACAGCCAGCTCTACAATGGCGCTCATGTTCACGGCATCCACATCCCCGATTCCCGGCTGCTGGAAAAGCCCTTCCGCCTGACTCTGCGAGTCGAGCATGGGCTGGCGGAGGCCTCGCTCAATGGCCGGTGGCCGCTGCGTCTGGACTCCCCTTTTGCCTTCGGCTCCATGAAGCCCGCGAACTATTGCCGTATCTCCTGGCCCACGGACATCGGTCTCCAGCACCTCGCCCTCCGCACGCGTCGGGCGGACACTGCCAGTCCGCTGGAAGGAGCAGACCTTCTCGCCGTCCAGGGGCGCTGGGCAGAGGCTCGCCGCCTGTTTGAAAACCTGCGGGGTGATCCGCATTTCGGCATCGAAGCCGAATGCAAGATCGCCCAGTGCCGACTGAGCGAGGGCGACGACGGTGCTGCCGTCGCCATCTGGGAGCGTATCGCCCAGGGAAAACCTTCGGTGTGGCGGGATCGCTGCCTCATCCAGCTTTGGCTGCACAGCCACCAGCGTCATGATCTGGCGGCCGCCTCCCGTTATGCGGCCCTGCTGCCCGCGCACCTGAGCTCTGATACGCTGAAGCACGTCGATCCCCAAGCCAGGAAGGAGCTCTCCGAAACCTTTGTCAGCCTCTGCCTGGGCCTCGCCCAGCCCAGGGTCGATCCGCTAGCGCTCACTCAGGCCACCAAGATCTATCGCCTGCTGCAAACGCCCCCGCTGGAACTCGCCAATCGTGTCGGTATGACGCATCACTTTGCCCGGCTGGATCATGAAGCCCAGGAACTCTACCGCGCCGGGCTGGACGATCCCGCTGGCCGCGCTCAGGGCAGCCTCACCTTTGCCACGAATTGCCTCGATCAGTGGTGCCGCCTGGTCCCCTCGGAAAAACAGCCGCTGCTGGCCAGTCGCCTGGGTTACTGGAAAGGCACCATGAAGAGCGCCGTCACCGTCCAGGCCATCTGGCACATGGAGCAGGCCCGCCGCGCCGCCCGTGAGCCAAATCTCCGTGCCGCCATCACCTCCATCCGCCAAGCCCGCGAAGTCACGCCGGACAAGCTCGACAACCGGCTCCACACCAGCCTCTGGCTGCTCGAAGGCATGCTCTACCGGATGCAAGGCACCGAGGACCGAGCGCAGAGCGCGTGGAGGAAGGCCCAGACAATCGCCGCCAAAGTCACCCAGCGGCACCCGCTGCACCTTTTTGACTGCGTTCAGCTCCACAGTCTCACGCAGAGTTGGGATCTCCGCACCGCTGGCGAGGTGCTCACCACACTCGCAGGCCGCCATCTCCAGGGGGCGGAGAGTGCCGCCGCCCAGGCCGCCTTCAACCAAACCTTCCTCACCGATCCCGCCTGGCTCACCACCTTCAACACCGTCCTTCAGGACGAGGCGGGCCGCGCATTCGCCGAAGACTATGCGTTGTGCCGCCAGCCTCCCCGCGAACTCGTCCTGCGTTACTACCGCCTGCTATTTGAGCACTACTTCCTCACCACCGCCTTTCCTCAAGCTTCGGCGGAGCAAAGCACCCGCGTCCGGCAGATCGCCGACCAGCTCGTCACCGAAATGGCCATGAATCCGCGTGGTGAGATGGCCCACCTTCACGCCTACCTCCGCGCCTGGAACGACCGCGCTGCTGCCTGGACCCTTTTCGATCAAACCTACCCTTACAGCCCTGCGTTGGTAGAAAACATGAAGTGGCTGCTGTCCATGCGGCAGCGCCAGTGGATCGTGAAGTCGGGGGAATAGGCTAAAGATGAGCCAGCGCTGTCACCGGACACGACAAATCCGGTACGAATGAGCAGACACACCTTGCTCATGGCCCGTTCTCCCTCTGCTTGCATCCGCCAACCGGCATCTTCCCGAGCCTGCGCTCTGCGCCAGGGCGCGGCGGTCGTGGTGAATGCGCCGCTCGGAAGCCGAACCGGCCGCCAGCCCTCCTGCATGCTGTGTGTGCAGTGTACCCAATGTTTGGGTGCCAAGGGAATGGTGCAATGTGACCTGTGTGCCCGGTGTGAGCTCTGCTCAATCAACCGGGGAGGCCAGTAACGCGCTTTTCCGCCAACAGATATGCGGGCTTACTTCCCCCAATGCCGTGAGGCGAAGTTCATGTACTGGGTCCAGTCGTAGTCGGTGACGTCGTGTTTACCGGTGCGGTTGTGGTAGTCGATGGAATCGCCGATGGTCAGAGGCCGAGAAGATCGCGTAATGCGATCTTCACTGCGTCATACTGAGTGGAGGTCAGCGTGCCCATGCGTCGTATCAATTTTGAGCCATCAAGGCTGGCAAGTCCTTGAATGTTGACCGCTGACTCTTTCGGCAGCCAGCGGGGGCGTCCCAGATAAACCTCGCCACGCGTGCCTCGAATCTGGGAGGTGAGCGGTGCAACGACAACCAAGCCGCGAGCATCTTCGTCGCGTGGCGCTGCCAGGACGAGGATGGGACGGCATTTCTGGATCATGCCGAGATCGGCCAACCAAACCTCGCCGGGTTGCGGATCAATACGGGCCATAGGCTTGGTTCCACTCATCGGCCTGCTCCTCGGCGGACAGAACGGGACGTGGCGCGAGGCTCACCTGGAAGGGCAGTCCCTTGTGCAGCTCGATCTGCGCGAGAAGCATGTTGAAAACCTGCTCGGTGCTCAGGCCGAGTTTTTGGAGCGTCGCGTCAGCACGCTTGAGGCGGCGTGCCGGAACTTTGGCGCGGAACGTGGTGGTCTGTGGCATGACGAAAGGATGCCTCTCAATAAGATTTGGTCAATCCAACATCACTTCCCCCAATGCCGTGAGGCGAAGTTCAGGTATTGGGTCCAGTCGAAGTCGGTGACGTCGTGTTTGCCGGTGCGGTTGTGGTAGCCGATGAAATCGCCGACGGGGGTGTCGATGGCGGGGTGTTCATCGACAACGACGCCTTTTTTGCCGAAGAGGGCATAGACGGGACTGGCGAATTTGCCGGAGAGGAACTCGCCCTTCTGATCGGCCCAGTGGTCTTCGGCGGCGCTGGCGATGTAGATGGGACGTGGCGCGGCGAGGGCGATGAACATGTGCATGTCGATGGGGCAGGCGGCGGCGTTGTTGGCGTAGCTCGAATATTTCGGCGTGAACCAGTGCGGGAAGGCTTTGGTGATGATGGTGGTGGTTTCGCCGAAGTCGCGGCGCATCAAAGCGGCACCGCCTTCGCCGGAGTTGTTGGAGATGACGAAGCCAAAGCGTTCGTCCTGCGCTCCGGCCCAGAGAGAGGTTTTGCCGAGACGTGAATGGCCGATGACGGCGAGATGCTTGGCATCGACCTGCTTGTCGGTTTCGAGGTAATCGGCGATGCGGCTGATGCCCCAGGCCCAAGCGCCGATGGCTCCCCACTCGCCGTCTTTCCAGACGGTGTTCGCGCCGTCTTTGCTGACGGCGGCGCGGAGTCCTTCTTTCCAGCCGTCGGCGTGGTCGGGTTCGATGTCGCCATAGTAGGCGGTGGCGACGGCGAAGCCGCGTTTGAGGATCATCTCGAGCGCCCAGCGGCTGCTTTCGGTGCCGCGTGTGGCCTCGGTGGCACGATGGTTGACGATGTTCTTCTCCTTGTTGTCGCGCATCCAACGCTGGTTGATGGGAACGTCGGTTTCCTGGCTCACGGCGTGATTGCCGCCAAAACTGAGGCCGACGAAGCAGGGCGCGGCCTTGGTGGCGTTCGGTGTGTAGAGCATCACGTCCATGCCGGGCCATGCAGGACGATTCGGCAGTGAGATGTGGATGAACTTGCGCGTGGCGAGTCCGCCGAGGGCGTCGGACTTCGTGGCGGTGACTTCAAACTTCGGCGTGCCGATGTCTGCGGGTGTTTTGCCGAAGACGTGGTCTTCGAAGAGCTTCAGAATTTCAGGGCGACGTTTGCTGGTCCACTCTTCGGCAGTGGTGAGCTTCAAATCGGGCAGCGGATGGTTGCCGACTTTGGCTTCGTCGTAGTTCACGCCGGGGCGCGGGGTTTGGGCGAGGGCGGTGGTGGCGAGCAGGAGAGCAAAGAGCGTGCGCATGGTGGGTGGTGATGGAACGTGATGGCGGAACAGAATTGTGCGTGCCTTGGCTGGCAAGGTGATGTTTGATCGTCGGAAGACCATGGAATCTGCCGCCTCACCCCCGCCGCTGCCGAATGCAATGAACTATCGCTATTCCAAGGCGGGCTTGG
>Ga0209573_1004242_pt1 | contig 14410 bp, 13 predicted proteins | sample TNRBio252014_DNA_FD_185870 | JGI IMG/M metagenome (GOLD analysis project Ga0209573, IMG submission 185870) | Wastewater treatment Type I Accumulibacter community from EBPR Bioreactor in Madison, WI, USA - TNR Reactor_6/25/2014_ DNA (SPAdes)... | ecosystem: Engineered > Bioreactor > EBPR >...
GTCGATGGAGGAGCGGAACAGGCTGGTTTCAACCGCGCCGGGGCAGACGGTGTTGACGCGGATGCCGAAGGGCGCGGCCTCCAGCGCCAGCGCTTTCGAGGCCATCTGCAAGGCCGCCTTCGAGGCGCAATAGGCGGTGCGGTGCTGGAGCGGCGACAGGCCCGCCGCCGAGGAGACGTTGACGATGGTGCCGCCGCCCGCCGCCTTGAGGTGGGGATAGGCGGCCTGCATCACCAGCATCGGCCCGGTCAGGTTGACGGCGAGCACGCGCGACCAGTCGTCCAGCGCCATCGCGCCGAACTCGGCGACAAGATCGATGCCGGCAGCGTTGACGACGCCGTCGAGCCCGCCCAGCCGCGCGGCGGCGGCGGCGACAGCCTGTGCCACCGCGCCGGCATCGCAGACATCCACGGCAAGGCCCGGTGCGTCCAGCGCGGCAAGCGCGGCGGCATCGCGATCGAGCCCGAAGACGGCCGCGCCCTCCTGAAGGCAGCGCAGCAGCGTCGCCCGGCCGATCCCCTTGGCCGCGCCGGTGATGAGGATGCGTCGGCCTGCGAGCGCGCTGCTCACCGCCGCGCCTCCGCCCGCGCCCGCTCCAGCCCGGGGCGCATCGCCTCCACCATCTCGTCGCAGCGGCCGATCCAGACGTTGGGGTGTTTCAGCGCATGCTGGATCAGCCCTTCCAGCGCCTTGAGGCGCGAGGGCTGGCCGATGAGCTGGGGGTGCATGCCCACCATCATCATCCGGTCCTCGGCGTAGAGCGTGTCGAATTCCGCCGTCCAGGCCTCCAGCAGCGCGGAGGGCGCCTGCATGGTGCGGCCGGGCAGCACGATCGAATACTGGAAGAACGGCGCGTCATCGAGCACCCAGCGGAAGGGCAGTTCGACCAGGCTGGTCGGCTGGCCGCCGACCTCGTGCAGATAGGGCGAATCGTCGTCGAAGAAGTTGGACGAATAGGCAAAGCCGTACTCCACCAGCATCGGCATGGTGATCGGGCTGATCTCGGCGGCGGGGGAGCGCCAGCCGCGCGGCGCCCGGCCGCTGACCCGCCTGATCGCCTGAAAGCCCTTTTCCATCTCCTCGCGCTCCTCCTCGGGCGAGAGGCCGAGAATCCAGCGGTGGCTGTAGCTGTGATGGGCGATTTCATGCCCGCGCCGGAGGATCTCCTCCATCAGCGCCTCGCGCTGGTCGATCACCAGCCCGGGAACGAAGAAGGTGACCTTCAGCCCGTACCGATCGAGCAGATCGAGGATGCGCCCGGTGCCGACCTTCCAGCCATAGGCCCCCTGCGACATCAGGATCGGGCGGTTCGCATAGGCGGGATCGCGCGCGGTCCACATCGTCTCGGCATCGAGATCGAAGGTGAGAAAGAGCGGAAAGCCCTTGGCGGTCAGGGACATGGCAACCTCCGGGGGTCAGACGAAACGATGGAAGCCGAAGCGCCGCTCGGCCAGAAGCAGGATCAGACCGGTGGCGAGGATCAGCAGCGTCGAGACAGCGGCGACGCTGGGGTCGATGCCCATTTCCACCGAGGAGAAGATCAGCACCGGCAAGGTGGTCTGGCTGGCGCTGATCAGGAAGATGGTCACCGGCACGTTGTCGAGCGAGGTGATGAAGGAAAACAGCGCGCCCGCCACCAGCCCGGGCAGGATCAGCGGCAGGGTGACCAGCCGGAAGGCCTCCGGCCCGCTGGCGCCGAGCACGCGGGCAGCCTCCTCGACCGCGCCGTCGAGGCCCGACAGACTGGCCAGCGCCGAGCGCACGACATAGGGCACGGTGATCACCACATGGGCGAGCAGCAGCCCGGCGAGCGAGCCGCGCAGGCCGGTGAGGCTGTAGAACTGCAACAGCGCCACGCCGATCACCACAGCCGGCAGCACCAGCGGCGCCATCAGCAAGGCGGTGATCGCCTCCGCCCCCGGCAGCGCCTTGCGGAACAAGGCATAGGCCGCCGCCACGCCCAGCACCAGCGAGACGAGCGTCGAACCGACGGCGAGCAACAGGCTCATGCGGATGGCGGCGAGATAGGTCGGATCGGTCAGGACTTTGCCGAACCAGGCGAGTGTCAGCCCCTGCGGCGGAATGGTGAGGTAGGAGGTGGTGGAAAAGGCCGCCAGCACGACGACGATCACCGGGATTTGCAGGAACACCACCACGCCAAGCGCCAGCGCGGTGATGGCCCGGCCAGGGCCGCGTTCGAGATCGCCGTTCATGCCCGCCCCGTTCATGCCCGCCCCGCTCATGCCATGCCCGCCCAGCGTCTGGTCAGCCGGCTCGACGCCCAGATGATCGACACCGCCATCAGCGTCAGCGCGAAGGACAGGGCCGAGCCGCTCGGCCAGTCGAGAAGCTGCATGTATTCATCGTAGATCAGCGTCGCCATCACCTTGTAGGTCGGCCCGCCCAGCATGCGCGGGGTCACCAGCGCGCTGATGGTCAGCACGAAAACGAGGATCGAGCCGGCGAGGATGCCCGGCGCCGAAAGCGGCAGGGTGACGGCGGCAAAGACATGCATCCGGCTGGACCCGAGGGTGGCGGCGGCGGCCTCGACATCGCGCGGCACGTTGCGGATCGCCGCCACCAGCATCAGCACCATGAAGGGCAGGTAGATGTGGGTCAGGCCGATCATCAGGCCGGTGAGGTTGAACATCAGCTTGAGCGGCTGTGCAATCAGCCCAAGCTGCATCAGCAGGTTGTTGACCAGCCCGCGGTTGGTGAGCAGGGCGATCCAGCCGAAGGAGCGGACGACGAGGTTGAGCATCATCGGGAAGACGACGAGCAGGATCAGCGGCACGCGCCAGTGGTCAGGCCCGCGCGCGATCAGGTAGGCCAGCGGATAGCCGAGCAGCAGGCAGGCCAGCGTCACCGACAGGCCAAGGCCGAGGGTGCGCCAGATCACCTCGCGATAATAGTCGTCGGCAACGATGCGCAGGTAGTTCTCAAGCGTCCAGACGCCCTTGGCGAGGCCGGAGCCGGGGATGTATTCGCCAAAGCTGGTCGGCAGCAGCATCAGCACCGGAACGAGGAAGAAGCCGGTGAGCACCAGCGCCAGCGGCGCGATCAGCGCGAGCGCGTGCCGCCGGGCGATCATGCGCCGGCATCCTCGGCCGGCAGGCTGAACACCGCTTCGGGCGCGATGGCGAGGCTGACCGGCGTCCCGGCCTCCAGCGCCGCCAGCGGCCCGCGCGAGGCGGCTTCGGCCACCAGTTCCAGCCCGCCGGCGAGGCGGATGACATATTGCACCCGGGCGCCGGTGAAGGCGCGCAGGGCGATGGTGCCGGCAAGCTGACCGGCCGCCGCCGGCCCCGGGGCGATGCCGATCGCCTCCTGCCGGATGATCACCGACACCGCGGCGCCCTCGGCCTGGTCGACACGGGCGGCGGCAAGGCTGAGGCCGCCGCCAAGATCGAGCCGGCCGCCGGCCCCGGCGCGGGCCGCCACGCGCCCGGGAAAGCGGTTGGGCTTGCCGATGAAGCCGGCGACGAAGGCGGTCTGCGGCCGGTGGTAGATGTCCTCGGGCGTCGCCAGCTGCTGCATCACGCCGCGCGCCATCACGCCGACGCGGTCGGACATCGACAATGCCTCGCCCTGATCGTGGGTGACGAACAGCGTGGTGATGCCGAGGCTGCGCTGGAGGCGCTTCAACTCGATCTGCATCTCCTCGCGCAGCTGTGCATCGAGGTTGGACAGGGGTTCATCGAACAACAGCACGCGCGGGCGCGGCGCAATGGCGCGGGCAATCGCCACCCGCTGCTGCTGGCCGCCGGACAACTGGCGCGGATAGCGCGTGCCGAAACTGCCGAGGCGCACCATCGCCAGCGCCTCGTTGACGCGCCGGGACAGCTCCTCGCCCGTCACCTTGCGCCGGCGCAGCCCGAAGGCGACGTTCTCGAACACGGTGAGATGCGGAAACAGGGCGTAGGACTGGAAGACCAGGCCGAGGCCGCGCCGGTTGGGCGGCAGGTGCGTGACATCGTCGGCGCCGATCAGGATGCGGCCGCCGCTCGGCTCCACCAGCCCGGCGACCATGCGCAGGATCGTCGTCTTGCCGCAGCCGGAGGGGCCGAGCAGCGAGACGAACTCACCCTCGGCAATCCTGAGCGAGACATCCTGGACGACCGCATGGTCGCCATAGGACTTGCCCAGCCTGTCGAAGGTCAGTTCGCTCATCGCCGCCGGTCCGCCGCTTCAGCGCGCGACTTCGCGCTGCCAGCGGCGCGTCCAGTTGGCCGAGTTCTTGGCGATCACCTCGGGGTCGATGAACCAGGCCTTTTCGAGGCTCTCGCCGTTCGGCACGATCTTCTGCACCTTGTCCGACAGCTTCACCTTGGTGTTGACCGCGCCGATGTAGGCCCGCTCGGAGAAGCAGCCCTGTCCCTCGGCGGAGAGCACCTGATCGAGGAACTTCATCGCCAGATCGCGCTTGGCGGTGCCCTTGGGGATCATCACCGCCGGCAGGATGCCGACCGCGCCTTCCTTGGGATAGGCGATGGCCAGCGACAGGCCCTTGTCGATCGCCACGCCGGCCCGGTCGGGATACCACGGCGCCATGACGATCTCGCCGCGCTCGAACAGGGCCAGAAGCTGGTCGGCCTGGGTGTAGAGCACGGTGGAGCCCTTGGCGATCGGCTTGATCGCCTCGATGCCGGGATCGATGTTCTCCAGCGTGCCGCCCTTCAGCTTGTTGAGCGCCAGCAGATAATGCAGGCCCGAGGTGCCGGTGATGTCGCCGATGGCATACTTGCCGGCATAGGCCGGATCGGCCACGTCCAGCCAGGAGGTCGGCGGCGTCTTCACCAGTTTGGGGTTGTAGACGAGCGCGGTGGCGCTGACCATGGCGACGACATAGGAATCCTCCTTGCCCCAGGCGGTCTTGATCACATCGCCGGCGCTTTTCAGCTTGCTGCGGTCGAGCGTCTCGGCCAGCTTTTCGCCGTGAATCTGGGCGGCGAGCGAATTGTCGATGTAGACAAAATCCATGTCCGGCTTGCCGCCCGTGGCGCGGATGCCGGCGGCGAACTGCGCCGAATTGCCGAGCTTGAACGAGACGGTGGCGCCCGTCGCCTTCTCGAAGGCGGCGACATGGCAAGCCTTCACATTATCGACGAATGAGCCGCCGAATGAGCCGACCACCAGCTCTTCCGCCCGGACGGCGGAGGCGGTGGCCATGGCGGCAAAGGCGACGACCGTGGCAAGTCCAGGCATCAGGCGCATGATGGTTCCTCCCGTTTGCTGGGTGCGGACGCGGCCCGGCCTCCCGGCTGGCGCTGTCGTGTCGCTCCCCTGACCAGGGCGAGCATGGCATGCCGGCAGTTGTCTTTCAAGAAAGATACTTGCACAAAAGTGTGCGCGGCCATCTTGCGCAGTCGGTGCGGTCATGATCGGAGAGGCGCAGGAGGAACCGATGTCAGAGACGAGCGCGCAGCCCATGGCGGATGCACCGGCCCCGGCCCCGGGCGGCGACGACCGTGTCGGCGCCGGAATGCAGCGCTGGCGCCGCGAGTTTCCCGATATCGACTGTTCCGGCAAGGCGATCGTCGGCCGCCTCCTGCATCTCAACGAGGTGTTTCTTGCCGCCATCAACCAGACGCTGGCCCGCCATGGGCTGAAGTATCCCGCCTTCGCCGTGCTGGCGACCTTGCGCGTGCAGGGCGCGCCCTATCACATGTCGCCCAAGGCGCTTCTGGACGCGCTGATCCTCACCTCGGGCGGGCTGTCCAACATCCTGCGGCGGCTGGAGCAGTCGGGCTATGTGCGGCGCATGGCGGACCAGAACGACGGGCGCGGCGTCATCGTCGAACTGACCGAGCGGGGCCGCATCGCGGTCGAACCGGCGATGCGCGCCCATGCCGAAACCGAGCGCCGGCTGGTCGCCATGCTGGGGGATGCCGAGCAGGGGATTCTGGCCGGCGCACTGGCCGGGATGATGCGCGAGAAGCCCGAATAGGGCCGGCGCAGCGGCGCTTGGGCCGGCGGGCCGAACTGGCGCGTTCACGGGCGTCGAGGATGGCGGATTCGGCGCGCGACACGGGCTGTTCGGCGCCGAGAACGGCGGGTTTGTCGGCTGTTTCGGCTCAGGCGCCGGCCCGTTTGAGGATCACGTCCCATTCCCCGTCCGTCACCGGCTGCACCGACAGGCGGGCCGAAGTGAGCAGCGACATCGTCTGCAACTCCGGCACCTGTTTGATCTCCGCCAGAGAAACGGCGCGCGGCAGCGGCCTGACCGCCTTGATGTCGACCATGACGAATTTGCCGGTTTCGTCGGTATGATCGGGATAATACTCCCGAATGACTTCGACGATGCCGACGATCTCCTTGCCTTCATTGGAATGATAGAAGAAGCCGGTATCGCCGACCTTCATCTTCATCATGTTCTGTTTGGCGAGGTGGTTGCGCACCCCGTTCCAGAAGGTGCCTTCGGCGCCGGCGGCGACCTGCATGTCCCAGGACCACTTGAAGGGTTCGGATTTGAACAGCCAATGGGCCATGATCACCTCAATGTTCGGACTTTTGCGGGCGTTCGATCAGCATCGTCACGGCGGCGCGAACCGAGAGTTTTCCGGCCAGAATGGCCGCAACTGCCTCGGAAATCGGCATTTCCACGCCTCTTTCGCGGGCGAGCCGCACCAGCACGGGGGCGGTGAAGGCGCCCTCCGCCAGCTTGCCGCCCGAGGCTTCGGCGGGCGTTCTGCCCGCCCCCAGGGCAACGCCCAGCGAGAAGTTGCGCGACTGCGGCGAGGAGGCGGTGAGGATCAGGTCACCGAGGCCCGACAGCCCCATCAGCGTATCGGGGCGAGCGTCCAAGGCACTGGAAAGACGGCGCAATTCGGCAAACCCGCGAGCGATCAGCGCGGCCCGGGCGCTCTCGCCGAGGCCGGCGCCGATGACGATTCCCGCAGCGATCGCCAGCACGTTCTTGGCCGCGCCGCCGATCTCGACGCCGGTGACGTCATCGGTATGGTAGATGCGAAAGCCGGGGCCGGAGGCGGCCTTTGCCAGCCGTTCCGCCAGGGGCAGGTCCGCTGCGGCCAGCGTGACGGCGGTGGGCAGGCCGCGCATGATGTCGGCGGCAAAGCTGGGGCCGGAGAGCACCGCGGCGGGGGCCTGCGGCGCACAATCGCAGAGGATGTCGGTGACGAATTTTTCCGTGCCCTGCTCGATGCCCTTGGCGGCGGCGATCAGCGCCGTGCCGGGGGCAAGATGGGGCGCAAGCTGGGCGGCGGCGGCGCGCAGCGACTGGGTGGGTACGGCGAGGATGAGCACATCGGCACGGGCGGCGCGGGCCAGATCGGCCAGCGGCTCGATGTTGGCATGCAGCGGCAGGCCGGGCAGATAGCGTGTGTTTTCATGGGTTTGGCGCATGGCCTCGATCTGTGCGGCATCGCGCCCGAAAAGCTGGACGCGCCGGCCGGAGCGGGCGACGACCGCCGCAAGCGCCGTGCCGAAGGCGCCGGCGCCGATGACCGAAACCGTGGTCATGCCTTGGCTCCCAGCCGGCCGGCGCCAAGCATGGGCTGGGCGCGGCCATCCAGCGGCCAGCGGGCGCGCGCGGCCACATCCAGCGGATCGGACTGGCCGAGGCTGAGCCGCTCCAGCCCGGCCCAGGCGACCATGGCGCCGTTGTCGGTGCACAGCGCCGGCGGCGGGGCGACGAGGCGGACGCCGGCTTCCAGCGAAAAGCGGTGCAGGGCGCGGCGGATCGCCCGGTTGGAAGCGACGCCGCCGGCAATGACCAGCGCGTTGGGGTGGCCGATCTCGGCCCGGAATTTCTTCACGCCGGCGCGGACGCGGTCGACCAGCATGTCGACCACGGCGGCCTGAAACGAGGCGCAGAGGTCGGCGACATCCTGTGGCCAGAGTGGGGCGGCGGCCTCGGCCTGCTGGCGCACGGCTGTCTTGAGGCCGGAGAGGGAAAAGTCCGGCTCGGCCCGGCCGAGCAGCGGGCGCGGCAGATCGAACCGTTCGGGGTTGCCCTGTTCGGCCTCAAGCTCCACCTGCGGGCCGCCCGGGTAGGGCAGGTCGAGCATTTTTGCAACCTTGTCAAAGGCTTCGCCCAGGGCATCGTCGATGGTGGTGCCGATGCGGCGATAGTCGCCGACGCCGTTGACGGCGACAAGCTGGGTGTGCCCGCCCGAGACCAGCAGCAGGAGATAGGGAAAGGCGACGCCGTCGGTGAGGCGCGGGGTGAGGGCATGGGCCTCAAGGTGGTTGACGGCGATCAGCGGCTTGCCGGTGACCAGCGCCAGGGCCTTTGCCGCCGTCAGCCCGACGAGCACGCCGCCGATCAGGCCCGGACCGGCGGAGACGGCGATGCCGTCGATGGCGCCAAGATCGAGGCGGGCACTGGCGAGCGCCCGTTCGATCAGGATGTCGAGCACCTCGACATGGGCGCGTGCGGCGATTTCGGGCACGACCCCGCCAAAGGCGACGTGTTCCTCGATCTGCGACTTCACCTCGTTGGCGAGGATGACGCCGGTGCCGTCGGGCTTGCGCGTCACGATCGCCGCCGCCGTCTCGTCACAGGTGGTTTCGATGCCGAGGATGCGCATGCCGGTGCCCTTGTCCGCCATCATTGCGGCGCTTGAGCCAAGCGTATAGTGAGACAAAACCCTTGCGGCAAAGATTTTAGATGGAAGACCCGACATGCCCTTGCTGACCATCGGAACCCGCGGCTCGCCGCTTGCGCTGGCCCAGGCGACCATGACGGCGGCGCTGCTGGCGCAGGCTGCCGGCGTGACGCGGGATGAGATTGCTCTGAGCATCATCAAGACCACCGGAGACCTGACCCAGGACAAGGCGCTGAGCGACATCGGCGGCAAGGGGCTGTTCACCAAGGAAATCGACGCGGCGCAACTCTCCGGCGCCGTCGACGTGGCGGTGCATTCGTCGAAGGACCTGCCGACCGAGTTGCCGGAGGGGCTGGTCGTCGCCGGATACCTGCCGCGCGAGGATGTGCGCGATGCCTTCATCGGCCGGGACGGCATCAGGCTGGCCGACCTGCCGCAGGGCGCTGTGGTCGGCACGGTGTCGCTGCGCCGGCAATCGCTGCTCAAGACGCTCAGACCCGACCTCAAGACGGTGCTGTTTCGCGGCAATGTCGAGACGCGGCTGAACAAGGTGGCGCGCGGCGAGGTGGATGGCACGCTGCTGGCGCTGGCCGGGCTGAAGCGGCTCGGCCTGGCCGACCGGATCACCGAGGCGCTGGACGCGGCGGTATTTCCACCGGCTGTGGGGCAGGCGGCGATCGGCATCGTCACGCGCGCGGACGATGCGCGCATCAACGCGCTGGTTTCAAAGATCATCGACCGTGATACCGGCATCGCGGTGACGGCGGAACGGGCGCTGCTCAAGGCGCTCGATGGTTCCTGCCGCATGCCGATCGCCGGGCATGCGACGGTCGCGGACGGGCGCGTCAGCCTGCGCGGCATGGTGCTGACGCCGGATGGCTCGCAGGTGTTCGAGGACACCGCCAGCGCCCCGGTGGCGGAGGCGGCCGTGCTGGGCAGGAGACTGGGCGAAACATTGCGGGCGCGGCTGCCGCAGGGCTTCTACGAGGCGCTGAAAAGCTGATGCAGGTGCTGGTGACCCGTCCCCGGCCGGAGGCGGAGCGCACCGCCGAAACGCTGCGGCGGCTGGGACACACGACGCTGATTGCGCCGCTGAGCCGGATCGACGGCATCGAGAGGCCGCTGCCGCCCGGACCGTTCGAGGCGATCGTGCTGTCGAGCCAGAACGCGGTGCGACACGGCGTCGCGCGGCTTTCGGGGGATGTGCTGGGCCTGCCGGTGTTCGCGGTGGGCGCGCGCACCGCCGAGGCGGCACGGGCCGCCGGGTGCGCGCAGGTGCAGATCGGCCCCGGCGATGCGGCGGGGCTGGCCAAAATGCTTGTCGGGCAGCTGAAAGACGGGGCGCGGCTGCTCTATCTTGCCGGCGTGCCGCGCAAGCCCGAGCTTGAGGCGCGGCTGGGCGAGGCCGGGTTCCGCCTCGCCGTTGCAGTCGTCTATCGGGCCTGCACGGTCGAAACCCTGCCCGAACCGGCGCGAGAAGCGCTTTTGGCGGGCAGGCTCGATGCGGTGCTGCATTATTCGCACGAAGCGGCGGCGCGGTTCATGGCGCTGGCGGCGGCGGCGGGGCTCACGCAGCAGGCGCGAGGCCTGCGTCATCTCTGCCTGTCGGGCGATGTGGCGCGGCCGCTGGCCGGTGTTGCGACAATTCTTCTGGCAAAAGAACCGAACGAGGGGGCCTTGTTAAGGCTTTTGGACGATTGCCGAAGTGCAAATTAGACTTAGCTTGCACTCAGGCCACGGGATTGCTGCAATTCTGGTCTGAGTGGTCCGGCAGGATGACGGCATGTGCGGGGAGAACGGACGATGAGTGAGGATACCAAGACCGGGACCGGGGCGCCGCGCCGCACATCCAGCATCGATCTGCCGAAATCCGCGGTCAAGGACCTGACGCCGAGGGAAGATGCAGCCGAGGCCCCTGCTGGCGAGGCAAAGCCCAAGGTTGAATCCAAAGCCGCCGAACAACCCGGGACCGCAGCAGAGCCCGCGCCGCCGCCGGCGAAGGCCGGGGGATCGTCGCTGCCGGTGCTGGGCGGTGCGGTCGCCGGGGCGCTCTTCGGCCTGCTCGGCGCAGTGGGCTACCAGAACCTTGCGGCGCCGCCGGTGACCGTGGCCGACCCGCTGGTGCACAAGCTGCGCGAGGACACCGGCGCGATTCAGCAGAAGCTGCGCGAGGATATGGCCGCCCTGAACCTGAAGGTGATCGAGGCGCGCGAAACCGAGCAGCGCCTGACGCAGGCTTTCGAACAGAAGCTGGCGGCGCAGGCGGCGGCCCAGTTGAGGGATGTCGAGGCGCGGGCCACCGCGCTGGACCAGAAGGCGATTGCCGCCGAACAGCGCGCAGCCGTGGCCGAACAGAAGGGCGCCGCGCTGGAAAAGCTGATTGCGGCGCAGGACCAGAAGGCGGCGACGCTGCTGGCGCCGGTCGACGACCGGCTGAAGGCGGCCGAGGCGCGGATCGGCGAAGGGCGTGATTCGGCGGCGGCAATGGCCAAGCGGATCGACCTGCTGGCCCAGATCGAGCCGCCGCGCGTCGACCTGCGACCGATCATCACGAAAATCGACGAACTTGACCGGGCCATCGGCTCGACCGCGGCGCGCACCGCTCTTGGCGGCGATGTCGCACAGGCGCTGGACGGGCGGATCAAGACCATCGAACAGGGCGCCGGCGGGCTCGGCCAGAGCCTCAAGGGGGTCGAGCAGTCGCTCAAGAGCCTTGATCAGGCGGTGGCCGATCTCAAGGCGCGCCCGGCGCCGGTGGATATCCCCGCCGCGCGGCTGGCGGTGGCGGGCATGACCCGTCGCGCGCTGGACGCCGGCGAGGCGCTCGGTCCGCTGGTGACGACGCTCGGGGCGCTCGGCGTGGCCCAGCCGCAGGTGGCGGCGCTCGCCAGATACGCTGAAGCACCGATGCCCAGGCTGCCGGCACTGGCCGACCAGGCCGCGCGCCTTGCCGCAACGGCGGCACAGAAGGCGGCTGCTGCGGCCGCCCCGCCCGCAGCGGCCCAGCCGGGCCTGCTCGACCGGGTGACCTCGACCCTGCTGTCGCAGGTTGAGGTGAAGAAGACGGGCGAGACAACCGTGCAGCCGACCGGCGTTGCGGCGCAGGTCAAGGCGCTGCTCACGGGCGGTGATGCGACCGGAGCGCTGGCGGCGCTGAACGCCCTGCCGGCGGACCAGCGCGATATCTTCAAGCCGGTTGCCGAAGCGCTTGCCGCTCGCGCCGCCGCATACGACAGCCTGCGCACGATCGAGCGCGATGCCCTTGCCGCCGTGGCGCGCAAGGGCTGAGACCGGGGGCCATCATGATCCGCATGTTCGTTTATGTCGCGCTGCTGCTGGCTCTGGCGTTCGGCGTCGTGCTTCTGGTTGAAACGCCCGGCTCGGTGCTGATCAGTGCCGGGGGGCTGGAGGTCAAGCTGACGCTGGCCAAGGCCGTGATGGCCCTGATCGGGGTCATTGTCCTGGTCATGGTGCTCTGGGCGGTGTTGCGCACGCTGCTGCGCCTGCCCAGCCTGATCGCCCTGTCCAATCGCATGCGGCGCAGGTCCAAGGGCTATGCGGCGGTCTCGCGCGGGCTGGTTTCGGTCGGCGTGGGTGATGCGCGCACGGCGGCCCGGCATGCGCAGGAGGCCGAGCGCTTCCTCGGGCGTGAACCGCTGGCGCTGCTGCTAAAGGCGCAGGCGGCGCAACTGAGCGGCGACCGCAAGGTGGCGGAACAGATGTTCACGCGCATGCTCGACACTCCTGATACACGGCTCCTGGGCCTGCGCGGGCTTTATGTGGAAGCGCGACGTGAAGGCAACCCGGCGGCTCGCCAGTTCGTCGCAGAAGCCTATCGGCTGGCCCCGGCGACGCCCTGGGCGGGCGAGGCGCAGATCGACTACCTGACGCAGGATCGCAACTGGCGCGACGCGCTGGCCGCCGTCGATGACAGCGCCCGGCGCAAGGTCATCGACCGGGGGACGGCAAAGCAGCAGAAGGCGACGCTGCTGGCAGCCGCCGCGCTCGAAGAAAACGAAAAGAGCCCCGACAACGCCTATATCACCGCCACCGAGGCGCTGAAGCTCAACCCCGGTCTGGTGCCCGCCGCCGTGCTGGCGGGGCGCCGGCTGATCGCGCGCGGCGACATTTCCAGGGCGACGCGGCTTCTGGAAACGGCGTGGAAACAGAGCCAGCACCCGGATATCGCCGAAACCTATCTGGCGGTGCGCCATGGCGATTCGACCGCCGACCGGCTGAAACGGGCGCGCGCGCTGGCCAGGCTGACGCCGACCGCGCGCGAAGCCAAGCTGACCGTGGCGCGCGCGGCGCTGGATGCGCAGGAGTTCGTGTTGGCGCGCGAGGCGCTGGAGCCGCTGGTGCTGGACGCGCCGACCGCCCGCGCCTGCCGCCTGATGGCGGAACTGGAGGATCGCGAGAGCGGCAACGCCGGCATGGTGCGCAAATGGCTGGCGCGCGCCTCGCATGCCCCGCGCGATCCGGCCTGGGTGGCCGATGGCTACGTCTCCGAGCATTGGGCGCCGGTCAGCCCGATCACCGGCAGGATCGACGCCTTCCGCTGGATGACGCCGCCGCAGTCGCTGGAAAGTTCGGTGCGCGCCGCCATCGAGGCCGATCGCTTCGCCGAAAGTGCCGCGCCCGTGGTTGAACTGGCGCCGCCCGCGCCCGTCGTGACGGCGGTGGAACCGCCTGTCGTAGCCGCAGAGCCGGTTCAAGCCGCGCCGGTGCCTGAGCCCATCCCTGCTCCCGCCCCCGTGCCCGTCACGGTTCCACTGGCTGTTCCGCCAGAAGCTCCTGTGGCGCCGCCCGTGGTGGCGGAACCCGCCGCAGCGGCAGTTGCCGCAATTGAAGCACCGCCCGCCGAGCCGGCTGAGGCTTCTGCGGCTGCGGTCGAAGCGCCTTCACCGACCGTGCTGACGCATCTGCCGGATGATCCCGGCCCGCGCCTTCCGGGCGGCAAGGTCAAGAAGCGCTGGGGTGTGTTCGGCTGACGGAGTGCCTGTCCGCCAACGGAAGGCCGTGCGGAAGAGCCGGGCGGCCGGTGCGCCGGCGGACCGTCTGAGGCAAGATGCAGTCTCGGGCATTTGAACGGTTGCGCTTCGGCGCGACTAGGGCTATGGCAACAGCCGCGCCGCAATAGCTCAGCTGGTAGAGCACGTCATTCGTAATGATGGGGTCGGGGGTTCGATTCCCTCTTGCGGCACCACTTCTCCTTTCGGCATCATTCGCTGAAATTCCAAATCCCCAATACAATCAACGAACGTGGCGAAAAGACATTTCGCCGTCCTCCGTTCGCCATTGCTGATTTTCGGGGATAGTGTTGGCCGAATTGTGGGCCGGGCGTGTTGGCCACCAGGACTCGGCCAGCACCCGGGGCTAACCGATGCCGCTTTCGGATGTGAAAATCAGGCCCGCCGAGGCGACGCCCCCATCCAAAAACTCCCAGATGGGGAGGGATTGCAGTTTTGGATGCCCTGTGAGCGCCATGCCGCGATGCGCATGGACATCGCCGCCATGCTGGAAACCACCGCACTCAGTACCCGCACCAGGCAGCAGGCAGCGTTGGCAGACCTCGACGCCTGAGCGACGACAGCCTAGCTCCGAGGCGTAGACCCGCGACGGGTCCGCAACAGGGCCCCGTCACTGGTCTGCGAGCGCTTCATCATCAGGGTGCCAGCTTGCTCTCGACGAATTTGGTCGCCCCGCTGATGTCGGGAAGTTTTTCGCCCTTGCGCAGGCGCTCCAGCAGAACGAGTTCGTTTTCCTGCATCGCAATCGCCCGTTCGGCCACCGCGCGCGCTTCATCCGGACGCAGCACCAGCACGCCGCTTTCATCACACAGC
>Ga0209573_1004243_pt1 | contig 14407 bp, 14 predicted proteins | sample TNRBio252014_DNA_FD_185870 | JGI IMG/M metagenome (GOLD analysis project Ga0209573, IMG submission 185870) | Wastewater treatment Type I Accumulibacter community from EBPR Bioreactor in Madison, WI, USA - TNR Reactor_6/25/2014_ DNA (SPAdes)... | ecosystem: Engineered > Bioreactor > EBPR >...
CCGGGCCGCCGCGCTGCACGTTGATAATCTCAGCCATGATGCAGACGGCGATCTCGGCCGGGGTACGGGCGCCAATGGCGATGCCGATGGGCGCGTAGACGCGGTCGAAGGTTTCGGCTGGGATGCCCATCTCCACCGATAGCAGGTCGAAGACGGTGCGCACGCGGCGCTGGCTGCCGATCATGCCGATGTAGCCGAGGGGCGTGTGGAGCACTTCGAGCAAGCAGTCGATGTCGTGCTGGTGGCCGCGGGTGACGAGGACGATGTATGTGTCCAGCCCCAGCCGGCCCGCGGCCGCCCAGTCGCGCATGGTCTCGCGCAGCGGCAAGGCCAGCACCTCGTCAGCCTGGGGGAAACGCTGGCGGTTGGCGTACTGCGGCCGGTCGTCCAGTACGACCACGGTGAAGTCGCACAGCTTGCCGAGCTGGGCCAGCGGCTGGGCCACGTGGCCGGCGCCGACGATGACCAGCTCCGGCGGCCGGTGTTGCACCTCGACGAAAAGCTTGACCGGGCCGGCCGGCGTGGTGTAAGTCAGCGTCTTATGGACGCGGCCGCGCAGCGCGTCCCGCCCATCGGCCAGCGTCTGCGCCTCCAGTTCTCCCAGACCCAGACTGCCCAGCGGCTCCGCATCCAGCCAAACCACAGCGCGGCGGCCAACCACTGCCGGGTCCGGCGCAGCAGTCACCGTCGCCAGCGCCACGGGGCGGCGGGCTTCGACGGAGGAGATTAGGGCAGAAAGGACGGCGGTTGTCATGACAAGTTCAACATAACGATGAATGATGAACGATGAACGATGAATCCGGAAGGCGGCTCCGCCATTCATCATTCATCATTCATCCTTCATCATTTGCCTTGTTGCTCCAGCGCTGCACAAACACGTTGAAGATCCCGCCGCACACGCCCAGGCTCTGCATGGTCGGGTCCTCGGTCAGGTCGATGTGTACGACGGCTGGCTCGCCCGTTTGCAGCACATCCAGGCCAGCGCGGATCACATCGGCCTCGCCGCAGCCGCCGCCGACCGTGCCGTAGTGCTGGCCCAGCGGGTGGATGATCATCTTGGCGCCCACCTCGCGCGGCACGCTGCCGCGCACCTCGGTGATGGTTGCCACGGCCACGCTCTCGCCGCGCGCCAGGTAGTCGTTGAGCTTGTGGTAGAAAGTGTCCATAGGTCGTCCCTGCGGCCAGAAGTTCGACTTCTCCGAAGAAGTCGAACTTCTGCGCTACGGCTGATACTCGCTGCGCAGGATGCCGTAAGCCACCAGGTCTTCGTAGCGATCCCACTTCTTGACGTGCTGGCGCTGCGTGCCTTCGTAGGTCATGCCAGCCTTCTGCATCACGCGGCCCGACGCCGGATTGCGCATCAGGTGGTGGGCATAGATTCGGTGCAATCCCATCTGCTCGAAGCCATAGCCGATCAAGGCGCGGGCGGCCTCGCTGCAATAGCCGTGGTTCCAGTAGGGCACGCCCATCCAGTAGCCCAGCTCGGCCCGGCTGTGGCCATCGTTCAGTCTCAGGCTGATGCAGCCGGCCAGCTCGCCGTCCTGCGGCAGCGTCACCGCCAACGTCATGATCTCCCGCTGCGCAAAGCGTTCGGCATGGCTGTCGATCCACGCTTCAGCCGCGCCTTCGGGATAGGGATGTGGGATATTCAATGTCGTGTCGGCCACAGCCCACTCGCCCGCCAGCCGCTGCACGCTAGCCGCGTCGCTCAACGCAAACGGTCGCAACACCAGCCGCTCTGTCGTGATCGTCGGCAATTCATCACTCAAGGCCGCATGTCCGTTCACTGTTCACCGTTCACCGCCGCCGCATACTGCTCAGGCGTGTCCAGGTCGGCCAGCACCGCCGGCGTGTCCACCTCGACGTAGCGAATGGCGGTCGCGTGGCGCTGAATAACGGTGCGTAGCGTCTCGCCGGCCGGCACCGCCAGTACTTCATTCCACAGCCAGCGCGGCAGCAGGATGGGATGGCCGCGGCGCATGGCGTAGCTGGGAATCACCAGCGCCTGGCCGCCGCTGTCGTCGAAGGCCCGCAGCACCTGCCGCACCACAGCCACCTGCATCTGCGGCTGGTCGGCCAGGGCCAGCAGCGCACCCTGGTGGCCCGGATCGGCCGCAGCCAGGCCAGCCTGGATCGACGCCAACATTTCACCGCTGGCGTAAGCTGGATTGTGGATGCAGTGTACGCTACGGCCGGCCAGCGCCGCCTCGATGGCCTCACCCTGATGGCCCGTGACGACGATCACGTCCTCGATACCAGCCGCCAGCAGCGTGCTCACCACCGTCCCGATCACCGTGGAGGCGCCCCAGGGCAGCAGCGGTTTGGACAGCGGCCCGCCCATGCGGCTGGACAGGCCCGCGGCCGGCACGACGGCGCTGATTATGGCTGCACCGAGGTGGCGTGGCATTCCATTAGACGATTCGGGCATCGGGTCACCTCGCGGAATGATGCGTGATTATAACACGCCCGCAGCATGTGGCAAAGTAGGGACATGAATGCCGCATTCATACCTCTACCATTGGGTAAAACGCGCCGCTGGTGTTACAATGCGTCCAGGTAAACCGCCATGTCAGGTCTCATCATCAACGCCGACGACCTCGGCTACTCCCCCACCGTCAATCGGGCCATAGGTGATATGTTTGCGGCCGGGCTGGTCACCAGCGCCAGTCTGCTGGTCAATCAACCCCACAGTGAAGCCGGCGCGGCCCTGGCTCGCAGACTGCCGCGCCTGTCGGTCGGTGTTCATCTCAATCTGAGCCGCGGCCAGCCGATCCTGCCGCCGGAGCAGGTGCCAAGTCTGGTAAACGAAGCGGGCGAGTTCTGGGAGTCGGCCATCTTCTTGCGCCGCGCCGTACTGGGCCAGGTCAAATGGTATGAGGCCGCAGCCGAGCTGGAGGCGCAGGTGCGCTGGGCGCTGGAGCGCGGCCTGCACCTGGACAATCTGGACTCGCACGTCCACTTCCACTCGCTGCCGGCCGCGCGGCGCATCACCGAAAAGCTGGCCACCCAGTACCACGTGGCCGCCTGGCGCACGCCCGATGTACTGTCCGCGTTGACGCCGATCCGGGTGTGGAGCGACGTGCTGGCCACGCCGATCAAGCCGAGGCGCACGGGCCACCTGGCCGCGCCCAACTACCTGCTGTCGCTGCATCAGTGGGGCGACCGGCTCTTCGCCGACAAGCGGGTGGCCAGGCTGCTCAGCAAACCGGGCGTGGTTACCGAGCTGGTGGTCCATCCCGGCTACGTGGACGACGATGCGCTGCCGCCGGGCGACCAGCTTCAGCCGCTCCAGCGCCAGGTGGAGGTCGATCTGCTAACCGGCGTGGCGTTTCGCCATTGGCTGAAGCAGTTGGGCGTGCAGTTGGTGAGTTTTTCGGACTTCCGGCCGCTTGAAGGGGGTGTTTGACGAAGGCTTGGCTGTCGTGCGTGCTCGCGCTGCCTGCGTACACCTCAGGTCTTGACGACTATACGCCGATGGCGTATAATAGTGCCAATAAAGGCAGGGAACTATGGTCATCATCGAAACGTCGGTCTTCACTCGCCAGGTTCAGAAGCTGCTTACTGATGAGCAGTATCGAGAGCTGCAAAGCGCGCTGGTGCTCAATCCGGACAGTGGTGAGATCATCGTTGGCAGCGGTGGCTTGCGGAAAGCGCGCTGGCGGGTTAGCGGTTGAGGTAAGAGTGGTGGTGTGCGAGTGATCTACTATTGGGCAGTCGGCCCTCACCAGTTGTTGATGCTGCTGGTCTACAGCAAGAGCCAACGAGACGACCTGAGCCTTGATCAACTCCGGGCGCTCAGAGCGATTGTCGAGAACGAGTATCCATGAACGAAGAGCTTTTTGACGAATTGATGGAAAGCATACGTGAAGGCGGCGCTATCCTGCGCGGTGAGATCGCACCATCGCGCACTTTTACCTTGAATGCGCCCGATATAAAACAGATCCGCGAGGGTTTCAGTCTTTCGCAGAACGAGTTCGCTGCCATGCTTGGCATCAGCGTCAAGACATTGCAGAACTGGGAGCAAGGGCGGCGCACGCCTCCGGGTCCGGCACGCGTCCTTCTGCAAGTGGCGAAACGACATCCAGATGCGGTGTGGGACGTTGTTCGTCCACATGCAGCTAGTTTAAGTAGCACAGCGGCAGAGACCGGGTCAATATCCACGTCTGGCCCAAACTGGTAGATGTAAAACTCGACGGCGCCATGATCTACTTCATTCAGTTAGGTGACAATGGTAGGATCAGGATCGGCTATTCTAAGGATCCTACAAAGCGGCTGAAGACGTTGCAGACAGGAGTTCCTGACGCTCTCAACTTGCTTGGTGTGTTGAATGGTGATAAGGCCAGAGAGGAAGCAATCCACCAACGGTTTTCCGACCTTCGTGCGCACGGAGAGTGGTTCGAACCATCTGTCGAATTAGTTGACTTCATTCGTCAGAACACTCGGACACTGGAAGTGATGTTGCCGCGCAGATCCACTGAGGTCACGCGTCCGACAACTCATCGAGATCATATCCGCTACCTCTGGGAGGACTGGATACCACGCAAGGAGTGCTCAATGTTGATCGGGGGTACTGGTGTCGGGAAGTCGTTTGTTGCGCTCGATTTGCTTAGGCGACTGCTACGCAACGAACCTATGCCGGATGGTAAGCTTGCCGACCGTTTGCGTGAAAACGTGATTCTTGTGGATGTGAACGGTCATATTCAGGAACTCGCCGACAGGATGGCAAATTGGCAGTCTGCTGGACTGATGTCAGAAGAGCACATGGGTCGATTTTTCGTTCTCGAGGAACTTGACCAATTGGCAGAGGCCTACGATTTGGCAATAACCGTATTGGGGTTGACTTTGACCACCCAGCTTGCGCGAAGATGTCGTTTTGTTATCAGTATTAAGCCCAAGAGCCGGAGCCTATCTCATCTGGTTCGTTCTCTAGAATTGCCTGCGTCAGATGTTGCTCCACACAAAGCTCTGGATGTTGAGTTTAGGAACTCACAGATGGGGGCGGTATGCTTAACATATCATTCTCGTGATTAGGTTATCAGGTACTGTTGCGTATATCAGCATAACCAGATCTCCGACCATCAAGGCACCACTTTGAAGCTAAGCTGACGAACATTCTTCTTGACCTCCTCATCCCCAACCTCGCCATCGTCTTCTGAGGCACGGCAGTCGGCAATGTCTCCGCGCAGCGTGGGGCGTACTACGCTGGGCCGCGAGTCACTTGACCATCCGGCCCAACTCGTGTATCATGCCCCTGGCTGTCTGGGGGTGGATGTGTCCCGGTGGGCGCCCCGGTCTTCAAAATCGGTGGTGGGTACCGCTGAGGTAGCCACGGTGGGTTCGACTCCCATCCACTCCCGCCTCCCAGCCGCAGCCAGCCAGGCGATCTCAGCGCCGAGCCCGCCCTACTTTCCCACGGTGCCGACAACCGACTTATGCTCAACCAGCCCATCGATTTCGTCCACGAGGACGAGCCGCCCCGCTTCCTGCGCGCCCAAGCGCTGCCCTATCCCGACTTGCAGCGCGTCTGGACGCGCGTGGAGCTGACGCCTTTTGCCGGCCATCCCGAATTGGAGATGGTCATCCTGGACCCCGACGGCCAGCCCGAGGCAGCGATGGCCATGGTAGACGTACAGTTCACCTACGTTTCGTTGACGATGCACCTCAAACGGCCGCGATCGGGCGAGGCGTACCACCTGATGCTGCGGCTGACGCGCGACAACACCTTGCTCGACCAGCGCGCCGTGTCCTTCAACCTGGTTTTTGTCGAGCGCGATGAAGCCATGGCTGAGGCTGAGGCGCTGGAGTGGACTGAACGCGGCGCGGCCATCGAGCCGCTGCCGCCAGAAGAGGCCATCGATTTGGGCTGGGTTGCGGCAGATCAGGCGCCGCAAGAGCAATCCAGCAACGGCAACGTGTCGTAGGGGCACGGTCGGAGACCGGCCCGAGCAGGCTTGGCGTTTATCTTGAGTGCAGCAAACCGGAGCACCTATGGCAGCGATTGACACCGCTATCCGAACTTATCTCGACCTGGCCACGCCGCAGGTGCTGGCCGATTCGTGGGCCGTGCTGGTCCAGGGCATGCGCAGCGGCCACCTGATGTTTGGCGAGCGGCTGCTGTCCAATGCGCTGCGGCCGCAGTTGGTCACGGTGCAGGAATGGGAGAGCGCCAGCCGCATGAGCACGACGCTGGTGGCGGCCTTCGACAAGGCTTACCAGGCCATGCTGGCCGACCCGGCGCTGCGTGCGCAGGTCTGGCTGACGCCGGAGGAGGAGATCATCGTCGGCTACGAGGCCGGCGTGCGGCTGCCGGTGCCCATCGGCCGCTTGGATTGCAGCCTGATCCACAGCGACAGCGGCGAGCCTAGCCTGAGCCTGCTGGAGTATAACGCCGAAAGCCCGGCCGCCATCGCCTACGAGGATGGCCTGGCCGAGGCATTTTTGCAGACGCCGCTGCTGCGAGCCTTTCAGCAAGTCCATCCGATCCGCCCGCTGTGGGCCAGGCCGGCCGCGCTGCAGACTCTGCTGCGCATCTACCGCGAGTGGGGCGGCCGCGAGCTGCCCACGGTAGCCATCGTCGACTGGCAGGGACTGCCCACCGCCCATGAGTTCATTCTGTTCCAGGAGTATTTCGCCCGCCACGGAATCCGGTCGCTGATTGTCGAACCCGACGCCATGACCTACGAGGGCGGCGTGCTCTACGCCGACGGCGTGGCCGTTGACTTCGTCTACAAGCGCATCCTGACCCACGAGTTGCTGGCCCGCTACGGCGTCGAACACCCCATCGTCTACGCGGTGCGCGACCGGGCGGTGTGCATGATGAACCGCTTCTCCTGTAAGCTGCTGCACAAGAAGGCCAGCCTGGCCGTGCTCAGCGACGAGCGCAACGGCTATCTCTTCAGTAAGAAAGAGCAGGCAGCCATCCAGCGTCACATCCCCTGGACCCGGCGCGTGGAGGAGCGCTCGACCCTGTTCGAGAGCCAGCAGGTGGACCTGCTGCCCTTCATCGCAGCCAACCGGGAGCGGCTGGTGCTCAAGCCCAACGACGAGTACGGCGGCAAAGGCGTGGTGCTGGGCTGGGACGCCAGCCAGGCAGAGTGGCAGCAGGCCGTGGACGAGGCATTGAGGCAGCCCTCGGTGGTGCAACTGCGCGTGCCGTTGGGGTACGAGGATTTTCCGGTTGTGCTGCCCGGCGGGGGCTTCGCTGTGGAGCCGCGGCTGGTGGACTTCGATCCCTTTATCTTCGACGGCCACTATGCCGGCGGCTGCCTGACCCGCCTGTCGGCTGGCGGCCTGCTCAACGTGACAGCCGGCGGCGGCACGACCGTGCCAACCATGGTGGTCGCAGTGTAGTTTCGCCAGGTGCCGGGCACCCAATACCTGACACCAAAGCACCTGACACCCGACACTTTTCCGGAGGCAACCATGCCCCACTCCCCCAGTCTGCGCCTCGGCATCGAGGAAGAGTACCAGATCATCGACCCCGAGACCCGCAACCTGCGTTACATCATCACGCGCACGGCCCGCAACGAACAGCCGGTGCTGCGCGGCCACGACGGCGACACCCCGCTTAGCCCGGACCTGACCCGCCGGATGACCGAGCTGGCCAGCCCGACCATCAGCAATCTGGCCGAGTTGAAAGAAGCGCTGATCGAGCAGCGGCGTGCAGTTTGCGCGCTGGCGCAGCAGCGCGATATGCTCATGGCCGCGGCTGGCACGCATCCCTTCGCCTCCTGGAAAGAGCCCGATATGCCCCTGCATGGCCGCTACGAGGGGGTGATGGAGGAGATGCGGACAGTGGCCAGGCGGCTGCTGATTTTTGGCACCCACATCCACGTGGCTATCGAAGACCCGGCCGCGGCCATCGATGTCATGAACGTGGTGCGCTACATGCTGCCCCATCTGCTGACCCTGTCCACCAGTTCCCCCTTCTGGGCCGGCCGCGATACAGGACTCAAGTCCTACCGGGCGATTCTGCACGAGAACCTGCCGCGCAGCGGCATCCCGGAGTTCTTCGCCTCGCCCAGCGAATACCGCCACTATGTCGATCTGTTGATCAAGACCCATTGCATCCGCGGCGAGAACGACATCTGGTGGGACGTGCGGCCGCACCACGAGTACCCGTCGCTGGAGTTTCGCCTGTTCGACATGATGCCAGTGGTCGAGGACGTGATCGGCGTGGTGGCAGTGGTGCAGGCGGTGACGGCCTGGCTGATCGATCTGCGGGCCAAAAATATCAGCTTCCGCCTCTATCCGCGCGGCCTGATCGAGGAAAACAAGTGGCGGGCTGAGCGCTACGGCCTGGACGGCATGTTGATCGACTTTGGCAAGGAGCGCCAATTGCCGGCTCGCGCCCTGGTGCGCGAGCTGCTGCGGCTGGCTGCGCCCTACATCGATCGACTGGGCACGCGCCGCGAGGTGGACCACCTCTACACTGTCATCGAGCGCGGCACCAGCGCCGACCGCCAGCGCCGAGTTTTCTTGCAGCACGGCGGCAAGTCCAACACCGAACAAGCTCTGCGCGCCGTGGTCGACTCGGTGGTGGCCGAGACGATGATCTGTCGTTAACGCACGCGTGACCCTTCGGGTTTCCGAAACCCGAAGGGTCTGGAGAATCAACCATGATGACCCCTCCCTCCCTCACCATCGGCATCGAAGAAGAGTACCAGATCATCGACCCCGAGACGCGCGAATTGAAGTCCTTCATTACCCAGTTCATGGAGTCCAAGGAGGGCGCGGTGGAGGTCCAGAAGGGCGAGTTGAAGGCCGGCGTCAAGCCAGAGCTGCATGCCTCTATGGTCGAGCTGGGCACGCCGGTCTGCCACAGCGTGGCTGAGCTGCGCACGGCGCTGTTTGCCCAGCGCGCGGCCATCTTCGAGCTGGCGGCCCAGCGCGGCCTGCAGATCGCCGCAGCCTCCACCCATCCCTTCTCGCACTGGCTGGGCCAGGAGATATCCCCCTACGAGCGCTACACCAAGACGGTGGAGGACCACCAGGTGATCGCCCAGCGCATGTTGATCTTCGGCATGCATGTCCACGTGGGGGTTGAGGACCGCGACTTCGCCATCGACTGCATGAACACCGTGCGCTACACCCTGCCGCACATCCTGGCCCTGACCACCAGCTCCCCCTTCTGGTCGGGCCGCCACACTGGGCTCAAGTCCTATCGCTCCATCGTCTTCGAGGACCTGCCGCGCACTGGCCTGCCGGAGACCTTTTCCTCGTGGGCGGCGTTCGATCGCTTCGTGCAGCGGCTGGTCAACACCGGCTGCATCGCCGATGGCTCCAAGATCTGGTGGGATGTGCGGCCGCACTATGCCTTTCCTACGCTGGAGTTCCGCGTGCCCGACATCTGCACGCGCGCCGAGGACGCGGTGGCCGTGGCCGCGCTGTTACAGGCTATCGTCGCCTGGATGTGGAACCTGCGCAAGCACAACATGACCTTCCGCACCTACCGCCGCGACCTGGTCGCCGAGAACAAGTGGCGGGCGCTGCGCGACGGGCTGGACGGCAAGATGATCGACTTCGGCAAGGAAGCGGAGGTGGCGACGCGCCAACTGGTGCGCGAGCTGCTGCTGCTGGTCGACGAGCAGATCGACGAGCTGGGCAGCCGCGACGAGGTTGAGGTCATCTACCGCATCCTGGAGGAGGGCACCAGCGCCGACCGCCAGGTGCGCGTCTACCAGCAGCACGGCGGCGACGCCAACCGCGAGCAGGCCCTGCGCGCGGTGGTGGATCACCTGGTGCGGGAGACCGCCGAGGGGATCTAAGGAGCTGGCCGTGCGCGTTTACGCGGTTTTGGCTGCGCTGTTGGCCGCAGCTGGTGTTGTCTTGTTGGCGCTGCCCGCCCTGTCCGGCGCCGTTCCCACCGCGCTTGCAGCCGGCTTCTGCCCGGACTACAACGGCAGCGGCGCAGTGGACGCGGATGATATCGGCGCGATCGCCGCGCGCTGGGGCGCGGCCAGCCAGGACCGCCGCTTCGACCTGGACGGCGACGGCTGGGTCATGATCGGCGACGTGATGCAGGTGGCCAGCCGCTGGCAGCAAGCCTGCGCGCCCGGCAGCGCCTGCCCCTTCTTCCCTGCCGATAACATCTGGAACGTCCGTGTCGATAGCCTGCCGCTGGACCCGCGCTCTGACGCTTTCGTGGCCGCCATCGGCCCCGCCGGCGGGCTGCACCCCGACTTTGGCGCGGGCCTGTGGAACGACGGGCCGATTGGCATTCCCTTTGTGGCCGTGCCAACCGACCAGCCCCTGGCAGACATTACCTTCGACTACGACGACGAGAGCGATCCTGGCCCCTATCCGATCCCGACCGACGCGCCCATCGAGGGCGGGCCGGACAGTGACGGCGACCGCCACATCCTGGCGCTGCGCAACGGCGATTGCCGTTTGTTCGAGACCTGGAATACCTGGCCGACGCCCGGTGGAAGCTGGCACGCCGGCTCCGGCGCAGAGTTCGACCTGAGCTCCAACGAGCTGCGGCCGGCCGGGTGGACTTCGGCCGACGCGGCCGGGCTGCCGATTCTGGCTGGCCTGGTACGCTACGACGAGGTATCCGCCGGCCGGATCGATCACGCGCTGCGCTTCACGGCCCCCGAAACGCAGCGCGCCTATGTCTGGCCAGCCCGTCATTATGCCTCCAGCAACACCGACCCCAATTTGCCCCCCATGGGCCAGCGCTTCCGTCTACGGGGCGACTTCGATATCAGTGGCTTTTCGGCTGCAAACCAGGTGATCTTGACAGCCTTAAAAAAATACGGCATGATCCTGGCCGACAACGGCTCCGCCTGGTACCTGTCGGGTATCCCTGACGAGCGTTGGAACAACGACGACCTGCGGGCGCTGCGCAACCACGTGCGCGGGTCTGACTTCGAGGCCGTGGACGTCTTGGGACTGATGGTGCATCCCGACTCAGGCCAGGCCGCCACCCCGACACCATGAGCTTAGAATCCTCCCGTCACGCCCAATGGCCGCTGCCTCAGGGGGTTGTCGATTTGGTCTACGCCGATGCTGTCAACAAGCGCGGTCTGGAAACAGCCCTGCGCGCTTGTTTTCACGCCTGGAGCTACGACGAGCTGATCTCGCCCACCTTCGAATATGCCGACACCCTGGCCTCCGAGGCCGGCACGCAACTGGCCGAGGAGATGTACCGCTTCACCGACCGCGACGGCCGCACCCTGGCCCTGCGCCCCGATCTGACTATCCCGGCGGCGCGCGTCGTGGCTACCCGGCTGGCCGACCAGCCCATGCCACTGCGGCTGTTTTACGTCGGCTCGGTTTTTCGCTACGAGGCGCCGCAGGCTGGCCGGCAGCGCGAGTTCACCCAGGCCGGCGTCGAGCTGATCGGCGCAGGCACGCCGGCAGCCGACGCCGAGCTGCTGGCGCTGACCGTGGAGGCGCTACAGGCGGCCGGCCTCGGTCAGTTTCAACTGGCCCTGGGGCAGATGGCCTTCTTCCGCGGCCTGCTGGCTGAGTTGGAAGCGCCTGCGCCGGTCCTCAGCGCGCTGCAAAGCGCCATCGACCGCAAAAACCCGGCCGACCTGGCCGCTGTGCTCGACCAGGCGACGGCCAGCGAGCCGCTGCGCCGGGCCTTCAGCGCGCTGCCACAGCTCAACGGCGGGCCGCAGGTGCTGCAACAGGGCCGCGCGGTCTGCGTCAACCCGGCCATGCAGGCGGCCTTGCACTGGCTGGATGCGCTGGTCGAGCTGCTGGCGGCCTATGGCATTGTCCATCACATCACCTTCGACCTGGGCGAGACCAGGGGCATGGCGTATTACACCGGCATTACCTTCAAAGGCTACACGCCGGGCCTGGGCTCTTCCGTCTGCTCCGGCGGGCGCTACGACGACTTGGTCGGGCACTTCGGCCGGCCGCAGCCGGCTGTGGGCTGCGCGCTGTGGGTCGATCGCATCCTGTTGGCCCGGCAGCGGCAGGGTTGGCAGCCTGCTTCTTTGGCCCCTGATCTGCTGTGGACGGCCGGGGCTTGTTCTGACTGCCTGCGGCTGTTGCTGAGCTTGCGCCGCCGCGGCTTGCGGGTCGAGTTGGATGTGACTGGCGCGGACCTGGAGGCGTTGAGCCGGCGCGCAACCAGCCAGGGAACGCCCTATGTGGTCGAATGCCGCGGCGCAGGCGCGGTCGCGCTGCGCAGCCAGCAGGGGACACGCCGCCTCACCCTGGACGAGCTGGCAGCGGAGGCCGCCGCATGGTAGACGTGCTGGAACTGGCGGCCGGCAACCGCACCGACTCTGGCCAGTTGGTGATTGCTCTGCCCAAGGGACGGTTGCTTGACGAGGCGCGCGCCTACCTGGAACGCGCCGGCTTTGGCCTGCGCGACGGCGAGAACGGCCGCCAGTTGGTGCTGCCCAGCGCGGCTGCGCACGTGCGCTACGTGTTGGCCAAGCCCAGCGACGTGCCGGTCTATGTGGAGTACGGCGCCTGCGATCTGGGCATCGCCGGCCTGGACGTGCTGCGCGAGGCGCAGCGCGATCTGCTAGAGCCGCTGCTGCTGCCCTTTGGCCACTGCCGATTGTCGGTGGCCGGCCCGGCTGGCCGGGCTGACCGGCCGCTTCGGTTGGAGCCTAACCCGCGCGTCGCCACCAAGTTTCCCCGTCTGACCGAAGCCTTTTTCCGCGCCCGCGGCGTCAGCGCGGAGATCATCGAGCTCTCTGGCTCGGTTGAACTGGCCCCGCTGGTCGACCTGGCTGACCTGATCGTCGACCTGGTGCAGAGCGGCCAGACGCTGGCTGACAATGGCCTGGCTGAGCTGCGGGTAATCCTGCATAGCCAGGCTGTGTTGGTAGCCAACCGCGCGGCCTGGCGCCTCAAGGCCGAGGCCATCAGCGGTTTCGTGGCCAAGCTGCGCCGCACCATCGAGGAGTAACACATGCCTGGTTTTGGCGTTCGTCCGGCCTCCAAGCCGGAAATCAAGGACATTACCGCCTGGTTCATTCAGGAGCGCAGCAAGGACGCTCGTTTTGTCCATCTCAGCCGCAGCGCCTGGCAGCGCTTCCTGATGCGCACTTGGGTGCTGCCGCGCTATCTGCGTTCCCAGGCCCATACCTTCGTGCTGGAGCAGGACACTCGCTCCGCTGGCTTTGCCGTGGTCGAGCAGATGGGCGACTCTATGACCCTGACCGAGTTCAGCGTAGACGATGGATTCGATGAGGCCGGCCTGCTGTTGGCCCTGACCAGGACCGTCGAGGAGATGGGCAGGGACCGCGAGTATCGCTACGCACGCGTTGCGCCGCTGGATAGCAGTGAAGCGCGCCTGGCTCTGTTCCGCTCGGCCGGCTACGAGCTGGTGGACTATTACCTATGGTGTTTCAGGGGCGAGCTGGCTGGCAGCGAGTTGGTTGGCGACGTCGAGCTGCGCTTGCTCAACCCAAAAGAAGGTCTCGAACAGCGCGTCGGCCTTCTGCGCCAGGAGCTGGAGGCGTCGGAGGTGGTGACGCGCGCGGTGATCGAGTCCAGCCTGCTGCCCCGTCGTCCTTCGACCTTTCCATCGTACCGCATCGACCTGGTCGGGGCAGGCAGTTCGGCCGCGCCGATCGGCTATCTTTCCGTGCGCCGCAACGAGCGCCAGGATGGCGTGACCTCGCTGGCCATCTCGATGCAGCCGGCCTACTGGGGCACGGCGCAGGAGGCGCAGGCCATCGCTGGCGCCGCCTACCAGCAGGGCCACGGCCAGCCAGCCGCGCTGCGCATCATGATCAGCACCAGCGCGCACGCCGATCGCTCCGAAGCCAGCTTCGCCAGCCTGGGACTGACGCGCGCCATGGACGAGCGCCCCATTCTCATTAAAGATCTTGCAGCCTGAGCACCCTGGGAAGTAAGTGCTTTGACAGCTTGTCCGGCAAGACGTATACTGAGTGAAACGTAGCAGGTGGCAGGTGGCAGGTGGCAGGTGGCAAGTGGCAGGTGACAAGTGGCAAGTGGCAAGTGATGAGCCTGCCAGTTAGTGTGCAACCTGCAACTCTGCAACTTGCAACCTGCAACCTGCAACTCTGCAACTTGCAACCTGCAACTTGCAACCCTCCATCATGCTGATTTTTCCCGCCATTGACCTGCGCCGCGGGCGCTGTGTGCGGCTGCGCCAGGGCGACCCCGCGGCTGAGACGGTGTTCGGCGACGACCCCGCCGCCATGGCTCGCCATTGGGTTGAGCTGGGCGCGCAGTGGCTGCATGTGGTCAACCTGGACGGCGCGCTGGGCGACCAGGGAGCCGGTGGGCTGAATCTACAGCGTCTGGCCGAGATCCGCGCGGCTGTGTCTTTGCCGATCCAGTTCGGCGGCGGGCTGCGTACGCTGGACGATGTGGCGCTGGCCTTGGAGTTGGGTGCAACGCGTGTGGTGTTGGGCACGGCGCTGGTGCAGCGGCCCGAGCTGGCAGCGGCTGCGGTAGAGCGCTT
>Ga0209573_1004244_pt1 | contig 14391 bp, 12 predicted proteins | sample TNRBio252014_DNA_FD_185870 | JGI IMG/M metagenome (GOLD analysis project Ga0209573, IMG submission 185870) | Wastewater treatment Type I Accumulibacter community from EBPR Bioreactor in Madison, WI, USA - TNR Reactor_6/25/2014_ DNA (SPAdes)... | ecosystem: Engineered > Bioreactor > EBPR >...
TAGGGCACACCTTCTTCCGAAGTTACGGTGTCAATTTGCCGAGTTCCTTCTCCTGAGTTCTCTCAAGCGCCTTAGAATACTCATCTCGCGCACCAGTGTCGGTTTGCGGTACGGTCAATTACAAGCTGAAGCTTAGTGGCTTTTCCTGGGACCTCGTTCAGTTACTTCGCGAGCAAGCTCGCTCGATCGGCAGCCTCGGTATATGACGGGCGGATTTGCCTACCCATCGCCTACATCTGCCTAAACCGGGACATCCAACACCCGGATAACCTATTAAGATCCGTCCCCACATCGCACTTGTAATCGGTACAGGAATATTGACCTGTTTCCCATCAGCTACGCATCTCTGCCTCGCCTTAGGGGCCGACTCACCCTACGCCGATGAACGTTGCGTAGGAAACCTTGCGCTTACGGCGAGGGGGCTTTTCACCCCCTTTAACGCTACTCATGTCAGCATTCGCACTTCTGATACCTCCAGCAGCCTTTACAAGCCACCTTCACAGGCTTACAGAACGCTCTCCTACCACTTGCAATAAATTGCAAATCCGCAGCTTCGGTAACTGGCTTAGCCCCGTTACATCTTCCGCGCAGGACGACTCGATCAGTGAGCTATTACGCTTTCTTTAAATGATGGCTGCTTCTAAGCCAACATCCTGACTGTTTTAGCCTTCCCACTTCGTTTCCCACTTAGCCAATATTTGGGACCTTAGCTGGCGGTCTGGGTTGTTTCCCTCTTGTGTCCGGACGTTAGCACCCGGTGCACTGTCTCCCAAGCTGTGCTCTTCGGTATTCGGAGTTTGCAATGGTTTGGTAAGTCGCCATGACCCCCTAGCCATAACAGTGCTCTACCCCCGAAGGCAATACTTGAGGCACTACCTAAATAGTTTTCGGAGAGAACCAGCTATCTCCAAGTTTGTTTAGCCTTTCACCCCTATCCACAGCTCATCCGCTAGTTTTGCAACACTAGTCGGTTCGGACCTCCAGCAGGTGTTACCCTGCCTTCATCCTGGCCATGGATAGATCACTTGGTTTCGGGTCTACACCCAGCGACTGGACGCCCTATTCGGACTCGGTTTCCCTTCGCCTTCCCTATTCGGTTAAGCTTGCCACTGAATGTAAGTCGCTGACCCATTATACAAAAGGTACGCCGTCACCCTTTTAAGGGGGCTCCGACTTTTTGTATGCATGCGGTTTCAGGATCTATTTCACTCCCCTCCCGGGGTTCTTTTCGCCTTTCCCTCACGGTACTAGTTCGCTATCGGTCGATTACGAGTATTTAGCCTTGGAGGATGGTCCCCCCATCTTCAGACAGGATTACACGTGTCCCGCCCTACTTGTCGCGCGCCCAGTTCTACAATCGGGTTTTTTCGTACGGGGCTATCACCCGCTATGGCCGGACTTTCCAGACCGTTCTGATAACCTGATTGCTAAATCGCGCAGGCTCTTCCGATTTCGCTCGCCACTACTTTCGGAATCTCGGTTGATGTCTTTTCCTCGAGCTACTGAGATGTTTCAGTTCACCCGGTTCGCCTCGCCGCCCTATGTATTCAGACGGCGATACCTTTCGGTGGGTTTCCCCATTCGGAAATCTCCGGATCAAAGCTTATTTGCCAGCTCCCCGAAGCTTATCGCAGGCTAACACGTCCTTCATCGCCTGTAATCGCCTAGGCATCCACCACATGCACTTAGTCACTTGACCCTATAACTTTGACGCCCGGTTTCCCGAGGTCGGTCAATGACTGCTTGAGTATTCGCGTTATGCCGAACTTCATTCGATAGAATGAAGATTCTGTTGACGCAATCATTATCCACCGGCGGCACGGTGCGACTTTCGTCGCTTTCCGCCGGCGGAACTGATTCGACTCGATGAATTTTTAAAGAACGACAGCCGATTGGATCGGACTGGTCAACACTCGATCGCGAGTGCTGACCAGTCAGATGGAATTGGTGGAGGTGAACGGGATCGAACCGATGACCCCCTGCTTGCAAAGCAGGTGCTCTCCCAGCTGAGCTACACCCCCACTAGCGGTGGTGGGTCTGGTTGGATTCGAACCAACGACCCCCGCCTTATCAAGACGGTGCTCTAACCGACTGAGCTACAGACCCAAAATCTTGACGCAAATCCTGCACCACGGCGTTCTCGGGTCGGCTGGAAGCGGAATCTGCTGCTTTGCCGCCTGGCACTCAAGCATGGCGCATTGGTTCTGCGCCTGTCGGTGCGCGATCCGGCGATGCGGGACCCTACTGTCGTCAACAACAGCCGATAAGTGTGGGCGCAAGAATTGGATTGCTTTTTCCAGAAAGGAGGTGATCCAGCCGCACCTTCCGATACGGCTACCTTGTTACGACTTCACCCCAGTCACGAACCCTGCCGTGGTAATCGCCCCCCTTGCGGTTAGGCTAACTACTTCTGGCAGAACCCGCTCCCATGGTGTGACGGGCGGTGTGTACAAGACCCGGGAACGTATTCACCGCGGCAAGCTGATCCGCGATTACTAGCGATTCCGACTTCACGCAGTCGAGTTGCAGACTGCGATCCGGACTACGACCGGTTTTCTGGGATTGGCTCCCCCTCGCGGGTTGGCAGCCCTCTGTACCGGCCATTGTATGACGTGTGTAGCCCTACCCATAAGGGCCATGATGACCTGACGTCATCCCCACCTTCCTCCGGTTTGTCACCGGCAGTCTCATTAGAGTGCCCTTTCGTAGCAACTAATGACAAGGGTTGCGCTCGTTGCGGGACTTAACCCAACATCTCACGACACGAGCTGACGACGGCCATGCAGCACCTGTGTCCCGGTTCTCTTTCGAGCACTCCCGCATCTCTGCAGGATTCCGAGCATGTCAAGGGTAGGTAAGGTTTTTCGCGTTGCGTCGAATTAAACCACATCATCCACCGCTTGTGCGGGTCCCCGTCAATTCCTTTGAGTTTCAACCTTGCGGCCGTACTCCCCAGGCGGTCAACTTCACGCGTTAGCTACGTTACTGAGAAGAAACCCTCCCAACAACCAGTTGACATCGTTTAGGGCGTGGACTACCAGGGTATCTAATCCTGTTTGCTCCCCACGCTTTCGTGCATGAGCGTCAGTGCAGGCCCAGGGGATTGCCTTCGCCATCGGTGTTCCTCCGCATATCTACGCATTTCACTGCTACACGCGGAATTCCATCCCCCTCTGCCGCACTCAAGCCTTGCAGTCACAAAGGCAGTTCCCAGGTTGAGCCCGGGGATTTCACCTCTGTCTTACAAGACCGCCTGCGCACGCTTTACGCCCAGTAATTCCGATTAACGCTTGCACCCTACGTATTACCGCGGCTGCTGGCACGTAGTTAGCCGGTGCTTATTCTCCAGGTACCGTCATCCCCCCGAGGTATTAACTCAGAGGATTTCTTCCCTGACAAAAGCGGTTTACAACCCGAAGGCCTTCTTCCCGCACGCGGCATGGCTGGATCAGGGTTGCCCCCATTGTCCAAAATTCCCCACTGCTGCCTCCCGTAGGAGTCTGGGCCGTGTCTCAGTCCCAGTGTGGCTGGTCGTCCTCTCAGACCAGCTACAGATCGCAGGCTTGGTAGGCCTTTACCCCACCAACTACCTAATCTGACATCGGCCGCTCCAATAGCGCGAGGCCTTGCGGTCCCCCGCTTTCACCCGTAGGTCGTATGCGGTATTAATCCGGCTTTCGCCGGGCTATCCCCCACTACTGGGCACGTTCCGATGCATTACTCACCCGTTCGCCACTCGTCGCCAGGTTGCCCCGCGTTACCGTTCGACTTGCATGTGTAAGGCATGCCGCCAGCGTTCAATCTGAGCCAGGATCAAACTCTTCAGTTCGATCTTGAATTTGCTCAAAACGGAATTGAAGTGAACTTCACTTCAGTTTCCATGAGCGTTTAAGGTCCTTCGACCTGCCATGCGGCTTCCCGCTTGGCTGGCAATCCGCCTCAAACGCCCACGCTTATCGGCTGTGTGTTTTTAAAGAACTTCGCCTTGCGGCGCTGCCGATCAGTGATCAGCGAAGACAGAGATTCTCACTTTTTTTCGTTATCCCTGTCAAGCACTCGGGCTTTGCGGCCTCTTTGTGACCTCTCCGAGCCCTCCGGGTCCCTTCCGGGTCCCTTCCCTCTCGGTACCCGATCTGACAGGTCCGTCCCCCTCCCCGCTGCAGCGGTGCTGCGCGGGCTGCGAAGCCCGTCACGGCACCATCGGCGGCCTGCGTAGCGGAGCCCGCGAGTCTATATCACTTCTGCGCCGGCCGGCAAGGCACGCAAGCCGCGTGTGCCTACGCCCGGGCGACGTCTGCCCGGCGCAACGCTGAAGCCGTCTTCGCGTGGCCGGAACCGGGCTCTCGCGGTCACGCGGTCACGCTGTCACTCGGCCATGCGAGGAGGCCGTCGTCAGCGCGCCTCGGCGGAAGCGCTGCCCGAAGTGACGGACTCGAAGCTGCGCCTGGCCTCGCCCGCCGGGTCTTCGCTCTGCATGACAGCCTTGAGTCCGGCCGAAAGTCGACGGGTGTCGGCGCGCAGGATCCGCTGCTTGATCAGCGGAATCTGGCTGGGATGCATGGAGAACGACTTCAGCCCCATCGCCAGCAGGAGGTCGGTGAACGCAGGGTCGCCCGCCATCTCTCCGCACACACTGACACTCTTGCCGGCGCGCGCACCGGCGCTGATCGTCCTGTCGATCAGCTCGAGCACCGCGGGGTGCCACGGGTCGAACAGGTGGGAAACCGACTCGTCCGCCCGGTCGATGGCCAACGTGTACTGGATCAAGTCGTTGGTGCCCAGCGAAACGAAGTCGAAGTGCTGGAGAAAACGCTCGACCTGCAGTGCCGCTGCCGGGACCTCGATCATCGCTCCGACGTCGACCGGGGTATAGGGCCGGCCCGATTCGTCGAGTTGGTGCCGCGCGCGCGCCAACGCGTCGAACAAGGATCTGATCTCGCTCAAATGGGCAACCATGGGGATCAGCACGCGGACTTTGCCGAAGGCGCTGGCCCTGAGGATGGCCCTCAGCTGCTGCCGAAGCATCGCCGGCTCGGACAGGCTCCAGCGGATCGCGCGCAGTCCCAAAGCCGGGTTGAGCAGATGCTCGTGGCCGCCGGTGCGCTCCAGCGGCTTGTCGGCGCCGATATCGACGGTGCGAATGGTCACTGGCAGACCCTTCATCGCGAGCACCGCCTCCCTGTAGGCCTCGAACTGCTCGTCCTCCCCTGGCAAGTCACCTTCGCGGTTCATGAACAGGAACTCACTGCGGAACAGGCCGACACCGACGGCACCGGCATCCAGCGCCTGCCCCGCATCGCTGGGCAGCTCGATGTTGGCCTGCAACTCGATCGACATGCCGTCGATCGTCACCGCCGGCGTGTGCCGGAGCCGATTGAGCCTGGCACGCTCGAGCTCGCTCTGTCGCTGCCGGAACCGGTATTCCTCCAGCACGATGGGCGATGGATCCACCATGACAACGCCCGAATCGCCATCGATGATCACCCAGTCGTCATGTCGGATCAGCCGGCTCGCTTCCCTGGCGCCGACGACTGCAGGAATGTCCATGCTGCGGGCCACGATGGCCGTGTGCGAGGTCCGCCCCCCGACGTCAGTGACGAATCCGGTGAACACACTGCGCTTGAACTGGAGCATGTCGGCCGGCGAGATGTCATTGGCCACCAGCACCAGCGGAAACTCGCCCGCCAGGTCGCTCGCCGGAACGACGACTTGCCGGTCATGGCCGCGCTCGATCGACAAAGCCCGCTGCAAGCGCTCCACGACCTGCTCGATGTCGGCCTTGCGCTCGCGCAGGTACTCGTCTTCCATCTCGTCGAACTGGCGGGCCAGAACCTCGAGCTGTGCTGCCAGGGCCCACTCAGCGTTGTAGTGGCGATCTGCGATCCACTGCTTGGTGGCCTGGATCAGCGTCTCGTCGTGTAGCAGCATCAGGTGCACGTCGAGCAGCGCTCCGAGCTCGTGGGGAGCTTCGGCAGGCAGCTCACGCTGCAGAGTGCTCAACTCGTCGGCGACCAGGTTGCGGGCCACCCGCAGGCGATCGATCTCCCTTGCTACCTGCTGCGGGCCCACGAAGTAGTGCGCAACATCCATCCGGCTGGACGCGACCAGAACGGCGCGCCCGATCGCGACCCCGCGCGATACCGCCAGACCGAACATCTGGATGGTCATGGTCGAACCGCGTTAACCATGCCGGCCGCTTGCATCACTCCGCCTCGCCGAATCTGCCATTGATCAGTTCCAGCAGGCTTGCCATCGCACGGTCTTCGTCGGGACCTTCGACTTCGACGTCGACTTCGGTGCCTTGTCCCGCGGCCAGCATCATCACCCCCATGATGCTCTTGGCATTCACACGGCGTCCGCTGCGTGCCAGGTGGACCTCGCTCGAGAAGCTGCCGGCAAGCTTGGTGAGCTTTGCAGATGCCCGGGCATGCAGGCCCAGCTTATTGCTGATGGTGACTCGACTCTTGATCATGTGGGGGGCGGGTCGGCAGGACCTGGTTCTGAGGCTTGACCGAAGACACCTGCAGGATTCCGTGGGCGGCATTCGAGGTCAGCCTCACCACCAGTGCATCGACGGGCTCATGGCGATAACAAAGCGCCCGCCAGAGCAGGGGCACATTGACCCCCGCCACGAGCCTCACCCGGAGTCCATCGGCCAGGCGTGCCGCCGCGTTGCAGGGCGTCGCCCCGAACACGTCGGCCAGCAGCAGCACCTCGCGCTGACCGTAGGCCACGACGGCCTGCCTGATCGCGGCCTCCGCATCCTCTGCAGCCATCTGCTGCGCAATGTCCACGGCGGCGAAGTCTGCCTGGCAGTCCGAATACACATGTCTGGCCACCGCTCCGAGCGCACTCGCCAGAGGTGCATGGGCAACGACGACGACTGCGGTCATGTCCGATTATCTGCACACCTCGGCCCGGCCCGTCACCAACCGGACCCATGAGGCGGCCACGGCTGCCGCCAGCAGGGCGGCAGCACTGCGGAAGGCCGCCTCGACACTCCAACCCCAGTGCAGAGCGAGGTCTACGAACAGGCCCATGGCCCACTGGATCAGAAACACCCCGGAGAAGATGGCGAGGTTGAAGGCGGACAACGCCCGGCCGGCGACTTCGGCCGGCAGAGCCTGCCCGACAGCGGGCTGGCTCAGGGTCACGACCGACGTCGCGACACACCATGCCGCCCAATGCCAGGCGCCAGCCCGACTGCCAAGGAGCACGATCGCGAGCAGGACCACAAGGCTGGTCGGCATGCCCCAGGCCACCAGCCGGACCGGCGTCAGGCCGCGCCGCTCCAGCCAGGGCAACGCGCTCCCCCATGTCAGGAAGGCCACCATCATGCAGGTGTTGACCAGCAGGAGGCCCTGTGCCGCCTGTGCGGCGCTCGCATCGGTCACGCGGGTCAGCCAGGGCCCGACCCACAAGGACTGCATGGCGATCAGGCCGCCATAGCCGAAGAACCCCAGCGGCAGCAGGCGCCGAAACAGCGGGTGCGCGAGTACCGCCCGATACCCTCCAGCCGTCCGAGGATCGGCTTGCCTTGCGGCCGGCAAGGCTCGATCGGCAGGCACCAGGCTCCAGATCAGGGCGACAGAGACCAGCAGGGCCGCCGCCAGCAGCCAGAACAGGGCTCGCCAGCCGGTCATCGGCTGCAACCAGTGCACAGGAACTGTCGAGGCAATCATCCCCAGCGAGCCGGTCATCAGCATCCAGGCGTTGGCGCGCAGCTGAAGCGCAGGCGGGTACCACTGCCTGAAGCTGGTCAGTGGAGCCATCAGGCATCCCGCCACGCCCATCCCGATCAGCACGCGCGACAGGACCAGGGCAACCAGGCCCTCCGACATGGCGAATCCCGCGCAGCCTGCCACGGCAAGAGACAGCAGGGCGCACAGCACGCGCCGCGGCCCCAACCGGTCCAGCGCCGCCCCAACTGGCAGCTGCATCAGGGAGAAGCCCAGGAAGTACGCGCCCGCCAGCAGCCCGAGCTCGCCGGCGCTCAGCCCGAACTCCGCCCTGAAGACAGGCGCCAGTGTGGCCGTCACGGCACGCAACAGCGCCGACAGGAAGTACGCTGAAGCAAAGCCCGCAAAGAGCGCCACGATCTGCCAGCTGGCCAGCAAGGCGCCACTGCCGGCCATGGTTGCCGCGCCTGCCGACGGGGTTGCAGGCGGCGGTCTCAATCCTGCAACCGCAACGACTCGAAGAACACGGCGACGGCATCGGGATCAGGTGCCCGACCGATCGCCGTCAGCTGCACGACACCCGCCTGCAGGGCGATTGCACCCACCAGGGACCGAACGGGCGTGCCGTCGGGCAGGCGACCCTGCAGTTCGATGCGCAGTCCCTTGGCCTGCGCCCGGCCGCTCCGGGGTTGCCACTCCGTCTGTCTGGGCACGTCTGCCATCCCCAGGTTGGAGGCGGCGGCCAACAGCAGCGCCGCCTGCACCTGGCTGGCGTCCGCTCCTTCGATCGGATGGACCCAGCCGACCGCCCAGGTCGTGCCCGCAGTCTCACAGACGTGAACCGCCATCGGCAACGCCCGCCCGGCGATCCTGGGCTCGCGCTTCATCACGGCAGGTCGGCAGGGCAGCGACACCCTGACGCCGTTGATCGGGCCGCGCAGCTCGCGCCAATCCAGCGTTGGGCTGCAGCCACTCGAGCCGAGCAGCCACAAGAGCCCCCCACAGGCGAGTCGAGTTCGCATCCGCGAATTATCCCGGGCCTTGCCCAAGGGCCGGGACCCGGATCGCCCCCCCCGGATCGCGGGGTGGACGGTCCTCGATTGGCCCGCAATCATGTGTCCATCTGTAAACGAGCGGCCCCTGCCCGCGCCGGTCCTGCGGTGCCCATTGCGCCCGCGTCATCTGTGGCGCAGACTCCCATGCCTGTGCCGGGCTTGCGGGTCGTCGATCCCATAGCCCATGCCGCCATCACTATTGCGCAACGTGAACCCTGCACTTCTGACGGGTGAGTCCGTCGGGCCGGAATCGATGTCCGACTCCGGGCATGTGCTGGTTGCCCAGCTGGGCAGCGAAGTGGCTTCGGCCCTGTCTTCGGCGCTGGAGCGGGTCAACGCGCTGGCGACCTCGGGAAAGATCTCGCGCAAGAGCCTGCGCGCGCTGCGCAACGAACTCGAGCTTGCGCGCCGGGTTGGCATCATGGGCCAGCAGTTGACCCGGCTGGCCGCCGGCAAGGTGCGTCAGAGCGCGGAGTGCATCGACCTCACGGGCACGCTGCGCGACGTGCTTCAGCAGCACCGGCGAGAGATGGAGTCGCGTGGCATCGAGGTTCATCAGGCCCTCGGTCCGGCCAAGGTGATGGCCGATCCCACCTTGCTGTTCACGCTGCTGCATGCGCTGGTCGACTGGAGTGCGGAGCATGCCAAGGCGCCTGTCGAGTACCGCATAGACCTCACGCAGTGGCCCGTGCGGGCCTTTCTGGCCTGCTCGTTCTGGCACGTCCCGCAGGACCGGCTCGACAGCCTGCCGGGGGAGGTCGGCCCCAGCAAGGGGCTGGAGACGATGTCCTGGCGCCTGTTCGAACATGTCGCTGCCATGATGTCCCTGCCGCTTCGAGTCGAGGACACGCCTGGGCGCGCTCATCGGGTGGTCGAGTTCTCGCACACCGTCAACGAACCGACCCTGGCCCACCCCGAGCGGGAGGACGGCGACTCGCTGAAGGTGAACTCCAAGCCATTGGCGGGAAGCCATCTGCTGGTCCTGGCAGCTCGGCGCGAAACACGGACGCTGGTGCGCGATGCGGTGCGGCACATGGGGTTGATGGTCGACTTCGTGACGACGGTCGAAGAGTGCCGGGAGTTCTGCCAGGGGGGCCTGCCGCATGCCATTGCCCATGAAGGCTCGCTCGGCGGCGACAAGTTCGAGCAGCTACGTCGCGAACTGCTCGCCGACGTGCCCGGCCTGGTCTTCATCGCCATTGCCGAGCAGGGCAAGGGCTACGAAGCGCGTGGCCGCGGTCGCGCCTACGCGAGCGTCAGTCGCGACGCGCTCGTCGAAGCGCTGCCCGCGGCCTTGATGTTCGAGCTCTCCCGCCAGCGCTAGCCGGGCGGGCCGCCGGACCTGCGGGCGGCAGCCCTGGCGGCCAGCGCCGCCGCCCGGCGACATCGGCGGTCAGACCGCGCCCTCCACGCCGGCCGCCTGGGCCTGCTCGTCGGCGTGGTAGCTGGACCTCACCAGGGCACCGACCGCCGCGTGCTCGAAACCCATGCGGTTCGCCTCCTGCTCGAACATCGCGAAGGTATCGGGGTGCACATAGCGCAGCACGGGCAGGTGGTGAGCGCTTGGCGCCAGGTACTGGCCGATGGTCAGCATGTCGACACCATGCGCGCGCAGGTCCCGCATCACCTCCAGGATCTCCTCGTCGGTCTCGCCAAGGCCCACCATGAGCCCGCTCTTGGTCGGCACGCCTGGCACCTCGGACTTGAAGCGCCGCAGCAAGTCCAGGCTGTGAAGGTAGTCGGACCCCGGCCGGGCCTGCTTGTACAGCCTGGGCACGGTCTCCAGGTTGTGGTTCATGACATCCGGCGGCGCCTCGCGCAGGATGTTCAGGGCACGCTCGGCGCGGCCGCGGAAGTCGGGCGTCAGGATCTCGATGCGAGTGGCCGGCGACATTTCGCGCGTGCGCCGCATGCACTCGACGAAGTGCGCCGCGCCACCGTCGCGCAGGTCATCCCGGTCCACGCTGGTGATCACCACATAGCGCAGCCCGAGCGCCGAAATCGTGCGGGCCAGGTTGACGGGCTCATCCGGGTCCAGCGGGTCCGGCCGCCCATGACCGACGTCACAGAAAGGGCAGCGCCGCGTGCACTTGTCGCCCATGATCATGAAAGTCGCCGTGCCCTTGCCGAAGCATTCGCCGATGTTCGGGCAGGAGGCCTCCTCGCAAACCGTATGCAGCTTGTGCTCGCGCAGGATGCGTTTGATGTCATAGAAGCGCGTGCTCGGCGAACCCGCCTTGACGCGGATCCAGGCCGGCTTCGCGAGGGCCTGCGCGGCGACGACCTTGATCGGGATGCGCGAGGTCTTGGCTTGCGACTTCTGTTTTGCACTCGGGTCGTAGTCGGCTCGGTTCGGTGTCGGATCGGATGCCATCGTCGGGGTCCTGCGCGCGGGGTGGCCGCTGCGCATTATCGGCGGCCAGGCGAACTGGCCGGGGCGCAGGGTCTCGCTGGTTCAGGCCAGCAGCGCGACCAGATCCCGCCCCAGACGCGACGCCACGTCGTGCCAGCCGATCTCGACGCCCAGGCTGCGCAGGTCGACCGTCGCAAGGCCGGGGTGGCCGCAGGGGTTGATGCGCCGGAACGGCTCGAGGTCCATGGCCACGTTCAGCGCCACGCCGTGGTAGGCGCAGTGTCGGCTCACCTTGATGCCGAGCGCAGCCACCTTGCCCAGGCCGTCGAATCGCTTCGCCCCGGTGGCGTCGACCGCAAGCGGGCGATGTCCGAAGGGATCATCCAGCCGCAGGTAGATTCCCGGCGCGCCGGGCAGTCTGTGCCCTGTCACGCCCAACGACGCCAAGGTCCGGATGACGGCCTCTTCGAGCCGGTAGACATACTCCTTGACATGGATGCCCGATCGCCCGAGGTCGACCAGGGGATAGGCCAGCACCTGGCCGGGGCCATGGTAGGTCACCTGGCCTCCGCGCTGGGTCTGCACCACCGGGATGTCACCAGCCGCAAGCACATGCTCGGGCCGGCCGGCCAGCCCCTGCGTGAAGACGGGCTCGTGCTCGACCAACCACAACTCGTCCGCCGTGTCGGCACTACGGGCGGTGGTGAAGGCCTTCATGCGCGCTTCGATGCCCTCGTAAGGGCAGCGCCCGAGATCGATCACTCTCATCGGTCGGCAAGTATGCGTCGACAGCCTGTCGGGGCAGGGCCAGAATGCCCCTTCCACCGTTGACGACGATCATGTCTGCGCACGTCAGCCGACTTCTCCTCCGGGCATGCATGGTGCTCTGGCTGTTGCCCGGTCTTTCGACCGCCGCGCCGGCGCCACTGACGCTGCCGCAGGCGGTCGAGCTGCACGAAGCCGGCCGCCACGCCGAAGCCCGACGGGCGTTCGAACAACTGTGGCAACAGCAGCGCTTGCCAGCGGCCGCCTTCAACCTGGGCGTCTTGCACCTGCAGGCGCCAGGAAAGGCGCGGCGGACGGCCCTGGCCATGAGATACCTGCAGGCGGCGGCGGATGCCGGATTCGTCACCGCGCAGTTCACGCTCGGCCGCATCCATGAGGAAGGCCTTGCCGGACCGCGTGACCTCGCCAAGGCCCTCGAGTGGTACGAACGGGCGGCCGAAGCAGGCAGTCCGGAGGCTCGGCTGGCCGCGGCGACAGCGCACTACCTGGGTCGCGGCACCACGAGGTCCGCCGCTCGGGCCATGCATTGGTACAAGGCAGCCGCTCAGGCCGGTGACGGCGATGCGGCCTACATCGTGGCCGCCATGTTCGAGCATGGTGACGGCGTCCCGCCGGACCTGCAGACCGCGCTGCCCTGGTACGAGCTCGCCGCCGCCTCGGGTGACATCGCCGCGCGAGCGCGCCTGCGGGCCTTGAACCCTGCCGGTCGCCCCTGAGGCCGGCACCGCCTACTGCGGCTCTTCAGGGGCGTCGGCCGTACGGAACGGCGCCATGTCGCGCACGTTCTTCTGCACCGCAACGGCGGCGAACAGCGCCAGCAGGAAACCCATGGCGTAGAAGCCTTTCTCGCTGGGCGCCAGCTTGGCATTCCACAGGCCAACCGCCAGCAGCAGCAGCACCAGGGCCAGCGACACCCAGCACAGCGCGAAGTACAGACCGGTGACGGGCAGGCCTTCGAGTCGATCGCGCACCGACTTCTGCAGCGACACCGCCGCGAACAGCCCGTACATCAGCAAGGTGAAGTAGAAACCCTTCTCGTTGAGCTGCATGTCCGAGTTCCACAGGCCGACGATGAACGTGGCCCCGCCGGCCAGCAGGGCGACCCAAGATGCTGCGATGAACGCGCCCGTGGGCTTGTTGGATGGGACTGGGTTCACGGACGGTCTCCTGCCGGTGTTCGATGCGCGATTATCGGAGCCGGCCGCGTCCCGCAGCAGCCCCGGAAACCTCTGCAACCAAAGAAACGGCCGCCCGGGTCAACACCCGGGCCGCTGTCGTCTCACAGCACGATGCGCACCATGGGGTGGGCGGTCAGCGCCCGGTACAGGTCGTCAAGCTGCTCGCGACTCGTTGCATTGACGGTCAGTGTCAGGCTCTCGTAGCGACCGCCATTGCTGTGCCGCCGCTCGACGCTTGCCACGTCGAAGCCTGGATCGAAGTGCAGCGCGACGGCGACCATGGCATCGGCAAAACCTTCGACGCGCGGCCCCATCACCTTGATCGGGAACGCGCAGGGGTACTCGATGAGGCTCTGTCCAGGAGGCGACGAGGGCGTCATGGCGCAAGGGGGCTCAGGTGCACATCGTCTGCTTGGCCCGCTGGTAGGCCTCGTAGAGCTTCGCGTAGACCGGCCCGGGCCTGCCACGCAGCGCACCGTGACCGACCTCGTGCCCGTCGATGCGGGTCACCGGCAGCACTTCCTTGGTGGCCGAGCTGAGCATGACCTCGTCGGCCGCCATGACCTCGGCCTCGGAGACCGGGCGCAGGTTGTAGGCGATGCCGACGTCCGCGCACAGTTCGCGCAGGAGCTCCATGCGGATGCCTTCCAGCACATGCTCGCTCTTGGGGGGCCCGAGCAAGGCCCCCTCGTGAACGATCCAGACGTTGCTCGCCGACGCTTCGGTCAGCCAGCCGTCCCGGAACATCAGGGTCTCGGCGGCGCCATGGTCGACCGAGATCTGCCTGGCCAGCACGTTGCCCAGCAGCGACGTGCTCTTGATGTCACCGCGTTCCCAGCGGAAGTCGCGGGCAGTGACACAGCTCACGCCATGGTGGCGCTGTTCCGGCGTCGCCGGTTTCATGGGGTTGGCCATCATGAAGACCGTGGGCTTGAGACCCGCGGGCATCGCATGGTCGCGGGACGCGACGCCGCGCGTGACCTGGATGTAGACCAGCTGGTCCTCGGCCCCGGTGGCTTGCGCCGTCGCCTCGACCAGGTGCCGGCAGCGATCGAGCCACTCCTGGCGGCTGTGTGGATTGCCGATCCGGATCTTGTCCAGCCCGCGACCGAGCCGGGCCATGTGCTCGTCGAACCTGAACAGGCGCCTGCCGTAGACGGGGGTGACGTCGTAGATGCCGTCGCCGAAGATGAACCCGCGGTCCAGCACGCTCACCTTGGCTTCGGAGATCGGCAGCACCTCGCCGTCGAGGTAGCACAGCAGCGCAGTCATGGTCGTTCCCGGCACGGGTTGCAGGATTCCATTCTTGCACGCAGGCCGTGCGGGAAGCCCGCTGCGAG
>Ga0209573_1004247_pt1 | contig 14385 bp, 11 predicted proteins | sample TNRBio252014_DNA_FD_185870 | JGI IMG/M metagenome (GOLD analysis project Ga0209573, IMG submission 185870) | Wastewater treatment Type I Accumulibacter community from EBPR Bioreactor in Madison, WI, USA - TNR Reactor_6/25/2014_ DNA (SPAdes)... | ecosystem: Engineered > Bioreactor > EBPR >...
GCAAAAAAGTGAGAAAATCCTGCTTATCTGCAGTATTAACTTTAACCCTTGATTCGCATTAATTGCTTAGGTTAAAAGTCTTTTAGTCTGTAGTCTTTTAGCCAATGATGAATATGTAGCCTAAAAATCATTTTCAAGGGTGAATTTTAGTGTCTTTTGCACAATGTACTCGCTCAAATACAAAAGACTAACAGACTTATAAGCTAACCACCTAAATAATTACGAATAACTTAAATAAGTGTAAAAAATAAAAACTTTGTGCTTTGTGGAACTCAAAAAAACTGTAGACAATCTCAGTAATGACCTCAATAATAAAATTTGTCCGGGAGCATAAACTCCGGACAGAACAGACTGCCAAAACCCATCAAAAATGAGATAGCCCGTAAAAAAAAATGAAAATACAACTTATTTCAAGCTGTCAATATAATCGCACAACCGACCAAATATTTCTTCAATGGTTCCAAGTCCTTCGATCATGGCAGCCCTGTTTTTGGCCTCATAATAAGTAAACACAGGTCTTGTTTGATCCAGATACACCTGATATCGGTTGCGGATGATGGATTCATCATTGTCGTCAGATCTTCCTGAAGTTTTGCCGCGATTGAGTATTCTGGATACGATCTCCTCTTCATTTACATTGAGGCAAACCAGCGCGGTAATTTCCATGTCCATTTCCTTCATCAGGTCATCCAGAGAAATGGCCTGGATCAGATTTCTGGGAAAACCATCCAGCAAAAAGCCTTTATCATCACCCAGGCTCAAAAGTTTGTTTTTCAGCATTCCGATGGTGATGGCATCAGGTACCAGTTGGCCTTTATCCATAAAAACACGGGCTTGTTGACCAAGTTCTGTGTTGTTTGTTAGTTCATAACGGAACAAATCACCGGTTGAAATATGATGCAGGTTGTATTTTTCTTCAAGCAATTGAGCTTGGGTACCTTTACCTGAACCGGGAGGACCGAACAGTATTAAATTGATCATGGCTAAATTATTTTTTGAGCCATAAATTTAAGGAGATATTACATCCCTTGCAAATTTCAAACGCTTTTTCCAATAGTTATTATTACTGATATCCTGCCTGACCACACCCAGCGAGGTTGCGCTATGGATCATCCAGAATTTGCCATCTTCTTCCTTTTCAAAAATCGCCACATGATGTATTCGTCCTTTTATGGAAAAAAACAATAAATCTCCCGGTTCCAGGTGCTTAAGCGATTTTTTCTTACCCTGAGTTCCCTGTGAGGGAGAAGAAGCATTTAACTTGATCCCGAACTGACTGTATACATAATGGGTATACCCTGAACAATCAAAACCTTTGGGCGTTTTTCCACCGGATCTGTATCTGGATCCTAACAGAGTTTTTGAATAGTCAATGATTTTGCCACGGAGGGCCATCTCTGAACTGTCTTTTCGTTCCAGACTATCCTGCGGGAAAAAAACAGACCTGGCCGCATTGCACGAGGAAAATAAAAAAAATAACAGCACAGGCAGCGAATATTTTATCCAGTGTATCTTCATAGTAAAACTAAGTTATTTTAGTTTTTGCTCAACAATAATTTTCTAGTTAATCTTTACGATAATGATTCGTTGTTAAGTCCGGCGCTCCACCGGACTTTTTTCATTTATATTTTGTACATGCATTTGCAGGACAATGCATTATAAAAAATTACAATAATTGATGGATTCCGACCAGGCGGTAATTCACGGGATGGCAAAAATAATAAACGATCCCAATAAACAAAATATACTTCAGCTTTAATAAACCAAATATGATTCATTTATTAACATCACGCAGCTGATTTGCTACATGCAAAACATCAGATTCATTGCTTTTTCATCATCTGACGAAAGCAATGCATCCCTGATTGCTAAGTGATTCAGGTATAAATTTTCAGGTGTTTTTATTATAATATTTTGATTTGACCGATAGTTCTTTTCATAAATATCCAAAGGAATGGCTGCCAGCCGGCCAATTTCATAGGCGGTGAGGATCTCGCTTTGCCTGATGTGTTCCGGCAGCAGGTCATATCCAGTTGGCTTGAGATTCATTTGAATACTGAATATACTTTCCGGCGTAATTCTTGCATAATACTCTTTGCCGAGTCTTCCGGTTATGTCCAGTTTGAACGGGTCTATCCGGTTGTTTTCTGTCAAAATGGATCCATCCACATGCAGGCATACCACATCTCCGAAAACAAGAGTGCAATCATGAGTATTTTCACTCAACTCTTTGATTTCTCTTAATTTACATTCAAATTGAATCAAACATTCTTTTGCCCGAGGCGGAGAAATATATTTGCTCTCCAACGGAGAAAATCCTGATTTTTTAAATTCATCCACTTCGGGAGGAAATTCGGCCGAGCTCAGCACCATTGGCCATACCTGAGGATAACTGACCATATTGACAGTAAATTCACCGTTCTGCTCAATATTCACCAGCGTATCTTTTTTAACGCCTTCGATCCCTTTCCTGCTCAAACTGAACATCAGTACAGGAGGAATGGAACTTACCGCATTGAAATAACTGAATGGAGCCAGATTCGGAACCCCGTTCCGGCTAATGGTGCCGACCAAAGCAATCGGCCGGGGAATCACCGATCCCAGCATAAATTGATGAAAATCCTTTCTGCTTGTATTGTCTAATCTGATCTCTTTCAATGTTCCTTTTTTTGGCTAATAATATTGACGAAAGTTTCCGGTCAGATCAGTGGCACAGCTGTTTTTACATTTTAAACCCTTTGACCATCCATTTTCTGGCCAATAACAACCCGATCGGACTGATGATGGCTATAAGGCCATAGATCAACCACATGAATTCGGTATTCAGACCTGTGACCGGTGTATCATCCGGGCAATAATTCATCAGGAACCAGCCGGAATAAGTCGCCGTGATCACCTTGGTCAGGAACCAGGGAAACTGTCCGATACCCATATAAATCCCGGTCATTCCCTTTGGTGCGATCTCAGCAACCCACTGTAAAAACCTTGGTTGCCACATGGCTTCACCGATGGTCATCAGGATCAGATATGCCATCAACGTATTGATATTGGGACCGAGTGTCAGTATGAATGTCGGTACAGCCATGACCAATGTGCCAATGATCATCATTTTGTAGGTATTCCTTTTCAACGTCAATGCGGTCACTATCGGAGTCAGGATAAAGATCATGATCGGGTTGAGATTGACAAAAAATTCAAAATTATTTCCAACAAATCCTTCAAATGCCCTGCTGGTGTATTGGGGTAAAGTCAGCCAGTTGTGTGCGAATAATGTCTGAACCGGGATCAAAATGAAAATAAAAAACATAAACCTGGCATCTTTCAAAGGAAAGTTCTTGAGGTAGTAGTTCAATTTTTCCTTAGCAGACATTCCTTTCATCTGGTCTTCATCTTCTGCTGAATCTCCATCCACGGCTTTCACCGTTTCCTGAGCTTGATGGATGGCTTTTTTAGTCATCATTATGGCAACCGTCAGCATCCCAAGTACGGTCAATCCAACCATCACCCAAAATACGCCTGTGATACCGAAAGTTTTTCTGACTGGAGGAGATATCAAGCCTGGCAGAAATCCTCCCAGATTCATCAGCGCATACAACATTGCGTAGCCCATTGCAGCATTTTTGGCTGTATTCAGCTTTTTAACAGCGGTATAGGCGGCCGGCTGAAAAATACCATACCCTATGATGATGGCTACAATCCCGGTCATGGAAATGATCTGTGCTGAATTCCAGAGTCCGGGCTCACCCAATTCAGGAGACAAACTCAAAATGATCCTTCCGATAAGAATGATGCCAAGAGCAAGTAACAGGGATTTTCTGATTCCAATCAGGTCAACCGTTGCGCCTAAAACAAGCATGGAGATGGTTATTCCGGCTGTCATAAACCCTACCATCCAACCGGCATTTACATCATCCAACTGAATATACTCATTAAAAAATATACCCAGCAAACCCAATATTCCGAAATAGGTCAATCCTTCCAGCATATAAGAAATATTCAGTCCGAGCATCACTCTCGATGTCCTCGTGAGATCTATAAAGGGTTGTGTGAGTTCCTTGAATATCTCATTTTTTTTATTTTTTTGTGGTTGTTCCTGATTGTCTGACATACCTCTATATGATTTAAATGATTAAATGATGTGCAAAGCAAATGTTATACCGCTCAGCGCATCGAAAATAAGAATATTTTTTGAAATATAAAATAAATGGCTCATTTGGGAATATATTATTTTAATTGGTTCCCATTTTAAAAAAATTATTGAGATCACATTTGTGATGATATGAGTAAAAGTAAAAAAAGATTTTCAGAGCGATCTGAATCGGGCTTGTGTGGAGTAGAATAAAAAAAAGACTGGTTTATACAATGAAATAATTTAATTGCTCTATTTTTAGCGGCTGTTTAACGAATTATTTTACCGGTCAGTACAAATTGGTTTTAATATTTTCTTAAAATCATGAAAATAGGCATACCAATGGAAAGCATGATCGTTACAATCTAAAATTGAATTATGAATCCTGTTTACAAATTAATGATCATCGCCTGGGTGTTGGTTGCAGTCTGGGTGGTTGTAGTAATATTCACCAATAGAAAAGTGCATCCAAAGGCTTTGTTTGCCTTATTTATGGTTGAATTGTGGGAACGCTTCAGTTATTATGGTCTGAGGGCTATTTTGGTATTATATATGACCTCAGAGTTGGTCAATGGCGGTTTCGGATTTGACGATGCCAAAGCCTATGGTATCTATGCTGCCTATGGAGCCCTTGTTTACCTGACACCTTTGATCGGAGGGTTTTTCGCAGACAAGGTGATGGGTTTCAGAAAAGCGATCATTTGGGGGGCAATATTGATGGCAGCCGCACAATTCACATTATTTTTAAACAATCAAACCACTTTTTATATTGGTTTGGCATTATTGGTCATTGGAAATGGTTTTTTCAAACCCAATATTTCCAGTATGATCGGAAAGTATTATCAGGATGGTGACCCGAGAAGAGATGGTGCTTTTACCATTTTTTATATGGGTATCAATATCGGTGCGTTTTTAACACCGCTTACCTGTGGCGCAATAGGTGAAATCGAAGGATGGCATTACGGTTTTCTAACAGCCGGGATTGGTATGGTGATCGGATACTTAATTTTTATTTGGGCAAAAAGACAAGGTTTTTACGAAGATAAAGGTCTGCCGCCGGCAAATGCTGATCAATTCAAATTATTTGGTATAAGCGGGAAATTTCTTCCTTACCTTTTTACATTGATCATGATCCCGCTTGCCTGGCTCCTGATCATGCAGAATGACGTAGTGGATATTTTACTTGCGATCATTGCTTTGGGGGTAATCGGATATTTCCTTTTTATCGTTGCTCCTGCTTATGACAAAGTACAAAAACAACGCATTTGGGTGATCATCCTGTTATTGATATTTACAACAATTTTCTGGACATTTTTCGAATTGGCGGGAAGTGCAATGAATCTTTTCACAGCCAGAAATGTGAGTAAGAATTTCTTTGGCAGTGAGGTGACCACCACCTTCTTTCAGTCAATCAACCCTTTATTTATCATCATTTTCGCACCACTTTTCTCATGGTTGTGGATCAAATTGGCCAAATCAGGTAAAGAACCTTCGGCGCCATACAAATTTGGTATAGGTCTGATCATGCTGGGAGCAGGATTTCTTGCGCTCAATCTTGGAAAAACAGGTGCAGTTTTGGGTTTAGTCCCTGCCATTTACCTGATTTTGCTTTATTTCATGCATACTATTGGTGAATTATCACTTTCACCAGTGGGATTATCCCTGGTCACCAAATTATCTCCACCTAAAATTGTCGGTTTGCTCATGGGTGTTTGGTTCCTTTCATCCTCCATTGCACACCAGGCAGGAAAGCACATTGCCAAGCTTACATCCATCGATGAGGCAAAAATTGTGGCAGAAGGAACTGTTCAGAAAAATATTGCAGATGATGTGCTGAAAACTACATTGAAAACAGATGCTTTTGCTGAAAGCCTGGTGACCAATACGTTGGAACAGGCATTGGTTATGGATGAGTTTATCGATGAACTCAATTCCAAATCAGGTGATGAAAACTATTACAAAGCCAGAATTCAGGTTTCTGAAATTGTCGACAAAGCGAATGACATTAAAAGTGAAAAGGGCAAAGAGAAAATGCTGGAAACCAGCTATGTTGAGTTTCTTACAAAAACACCGGATTTTGCGGATCCTGCCAATGTAAAAGTCTTGCCAAAGGAAGAAGTGGAAAAAGTGTGGAATGAAAGTCTGACAGGTGAAGTGATCAGCAATCTGCGTTTTGACTCACTTTCACTGGGCTTGGGTGTTTTCCGGAAACTCGGATTATTTGCCATTGCCTGTGGTGCATTCTTATTTATGCTCGGACCACTGATCTCCAGATGGATGCATGGCATCAAATAAGAAAGATATGCGTCTAAGAGAAAATTGACAGGAAAATAACCTGCAAAAAAACCGGGTTCTAAGTTTAACTGATATTCAGATATACAAAAAGAAAGCCTCCAAAATTGGAGGCTTTCCTGTATAGGTAACAAACCGGGTTTATTCTATAGTGAAAGCGCTGTTATCCAGGCCTGTATTCAGTTGGATCGTACTCACGGTCATTTCAAAAGTCTGAGGCCCAGCCTGCTGTTTTATGCTGAAAGGGAATTTTATTCCGTTAACTTCCCTATAATCTCCATAAGTTGTTACTATGGTTACAACACCCATCGGTGTCTCCTGAGACATTTCAGATCTCAGTTTCAAGCCAGTTTCAACACAATAAAACTCACTGCTTACTTTTCCGGTTGGTCCGGTCAGTTTTATACGGTATAAATCTTTACCATCCGGTTTTTCAATACCGGTTAATTCAAGCGTGTAACCCAACTTATCGTAATTTAATTCAGAGAATAATGCTGCCTGCAATTCAAGTTCCTTCAGATCATCTCCGGTCACTTCCTGTTTTTGACCCATTGAGGTGACCAATCCGCGGGTTCCGTCAAAAATCTGCTCCTGGAAGATGTTTCCACCCATGCTCATTGCAGAATAAAACATATTGGGAGCCTTTTGTTTGGTTTGCATATCCAGGCTCATACCCTGAACGCTAGCAGTCATAAAGGTGATCACATCATTGATCTCACTCAGTTTTTGAGCTCCGCCAATGGCATTCACATAATTTGTGATGACAGTCTCGGCAGTGATCTCTCCTGAAACAGCCTTGGGAGCTTCAGCAGGACGTCCAAATGCATCGTATAATTCAACTTCACCTTTTGGATTGAAAACACGGAGTTTTTCCAGTACTTCATCCTGATTGCCAGCTACCACGATGATGGCATTATTCGGTTTGAGATATTTGGCGGCCATTTGCTGAACATCAGCAATGGTCACGGCATTTAACCTTTCAAGATAGGTTGCATAATAATTTTCAGGCAAGTTATAACGCTTGACATTGAGTGCAAAACTGGCAATAGTCCTTGGACTTTCCAACGCTCTTGCAAAACTTCCGCTCATGAAATTTTTCACCATTTGCAGGGTTTCTTCATCTACGGGTTCATCGATCAGACGCTGCATTTCCTTGAAAATCTCGTGGACAGTAGAATCTGTTACCATGCTTCTAACTTCTGCGCTGGCAGTAAAATTCCCTATCAGCTTATCATTGGATATAGAAGAACCTGCTCCGTAAGTATAACCTTTGTCTTCTCTGAGATTCTGCATCAGTCTTCCTGAAAACACACCGCCACCCAATACGGAATTCATTACGCTGGTTTTAACAGCATCCGGATTTCCCGGAGTGAATTCCAATGGATAAGTTACAAAAACAGCTGATTGGATAGCTCCGCTTCTGTTGCCCAAAGCGATGCGGTTGTGTTCCGGTGCTTTTGGATCCTGATATACATGTGTCGGAACTTTTCCCTTTTTCCATTGGCCAAAATATTTTTTTGCCAGTGTTTTTGCCTCTTTTACCGTGATGTCACCCACGACAACCAGATAAGCTACATTGGGTTTAAAGTAAGTATTGTAATAATTTTTAAGATGATCCACTGTGATTTTTTCCAGAGATTCTGCAGTCTGCACTTCACCATAAGGATGATTTGCACCATACAATGCTACATTTTGAATATTTCCGGCAATGAAATTTGCATCATTGCGGTTAGCTTCAAGGCCTGATTTTGCCTGCGTAATACTTTTCATTAATTGTTCTTCCGGGAATGTCGGATTTAAAAGTACATCAGACATCAGCCCGAGCAGTTTTTCCTGGTGCCTTTTGAGTGAAGAAGCATAAATCCCCGTGGAATATGTGCTCAGATTGGCTCCGATGAAATCGATTTCCTCATCGATCTGTTGTTTGGATCTGTTTTTGGTGCCTTCGCGCATGAGTGAACCGGCAAGATCCACATAACCTTTGACATCTTTTTCCAAAACCGGATCCACATCAAGTGTGATCTGGAAGGAAACGACCGGAATTTTGTGGTTTTCCACTACGATCACCTGCAATCCATTGGATAATTTGAATGTCTGGAAATCCCCAAGCTGAATGACGGGTGCCGGACCCGGCTGAGGACGTTGACTTCGATCCAGTTGAGCTGTTAATGTAGCAGCCATCATCAGGCTCAGAAATATAATTGAAAAAATATTTTTCATTTGAATAATGTTTTTTTGTTTTTAAATGGCTTAATAAAACTCAGATAAAAATAATGCCTGGCAATGGAATTTGATCTCCGGCATTTTATTTATCCATTTCATCTTGAATATTTTAGTTTCAAACGATGGAAATGCCTGATTAATTGGCTTTTGGCATATAATACAATACCACTCTTCCATCTTTTTTGAGGTATTCTCTGGCGACCCGTTGAATATCTTCTCTAGTGACAGCCTGATATTTTGCAAATTGTTTGTTGATCATATCAGCATCCTTGTACATAGTGAAATAATTGGCCAAAGAACTCGCTCTGCTTGAAATACTGGTATTGCTATTGACCAGATCGCTTTCTTTCTGGTTCAATAATTTTTGGAATTCATTTTCAGAGATAAGTTCATTTTTCACCTTATCCAATTCATTATCAATACCTTGTTCCAAAGTCTCAGGATCTATTCCCATATTCGGAATACCAAAAACGATTTTTAAACCCTGATCTTCCAGTCCCAGCGGGATTGCCTGAACCGTTAAAGCTGCCTGGTCTTCATCAACAAGTTTTTTGTACATTCTGCTGCTTTGTCCGTCTGAAAGCAAGGTACTCAGCATGTCCATGGCATAATAATCACTTGAGCCAACCGGAGGAAGTGGATATGCGTGGATGATCGCAGGCAACTGAATATTATCGGTGAAGGTGTCTCTTACCTCAGATGTGCGTCTTGGTTCACTTACCGTTGGGCGGATGATCTTTTTATTTCCAGCAGGAATGTCTCCAAAATATTTATTGACCAGTTCTTTGGTTTTTGCCAGGTCAATATCACCGGCAATGACAAGTACTGCATTATTCGGCACATAATACATGTCGTGGAAAGCCTTTATATCTTCCGTTGTGGCACTTCTGATGTGCTCATCCAATCCCAAAACATCTGATTTGTAAGGATGAACAGTATATGCCCGTTTGAGGGTTTCTGTCAGCAATCTTCCATAAGGACGATTGTCCCGGGTTTGTTTCATCTCTTCTGTTACCACGCTTTTCTGGGTGGCAACGCCAATAGAATCAATCACCAGATGCAGCAATCTTTCTGATTCAAGCCATAAACCCAGTTCCAGTTGATTGGATGGCAAATAGACATAATAGTTGGTGATATCAAAACTGGTCCATGCATTCAGTTCACCACCAGCTTTTTCAACGATTTCAGAAAATTCTCCACGTCCGATGTTTTTGGATCCTTCGAACATCAAATGTTCAAAAAAGTGTGCAAAACCTGTACGGCCGGAGTAATCATTTTTGGCTCCAACGTGATACATGATATCGACTACGACATTAGGCGTTGTGTTGTCCTGATGAAGGATGACATGCAGTCCGTTACCCAGCTTAAACTCTGTAAATTCAATCTTTGCACCCTGACCGTTACCGATGAAAGGCAAAATTGAAAAAAACAATAAACCAAGTAAAAAATTAAGATTCATTTTTTTCATATATAAGATTTTTATTTTTTCTTTTTGTTTATATGCAAGCTTTGATGAAATATGCTGAAGAGACATTTGCTTGTCAGCATTTTGAACATTCGTGTTTACTTTGTATATTATAACTCTGAATGTTATTCAATACAGACATTCAAGTGGATCGTCTGTGTTTTTTATATCGATTACATATATGTGTTTTCAAAAATTAACGTAAAACAGTGATTAAGGATTTGTTATTAAGGTCGAAATATTTCAAATCAACTAAATTTTTGGCTTTTCAATATACAAAAATACAGCATTTATCAAATCTGGGCTATTAAATAGACGGAACTGTTCATATTATCTATGAATTGTTGGTTTTGGTGGTTTGAAGGCAGGAATGATATACGGATTAGCTTTGGACTAAGCTCCGGGATCAGTTGGATAAAGGATAAGATTTTGCCAAATAAAATATTGGCAGATACACTGTTAAATGTATCTGCCAATGGTATTTCCAACGGTTTGATTTCCGGTAAAACCTGCATGCAATGCATGTAATTTTTGAAAATTATAATTTCCGCAGCATTAGTTATCCCGCAGCATAAGATCTTTTTTGCCTGCTTCTGCCGAAAAATTTATGAGTTTTCTTGGCAGGTGGCAATGGCTTTTGAATCTCAGCAACAGGTTCAGCCTGATATGGATGCATTTTGCTGACCGGTATTTTTAATCCGATCAATTTTTCAATATCACGTAGGTCATCCCTTTCTTCTGCATCGCAAAATGCAATGGCTACACCTGACTTTCCGGCTCTTCCTGTTCTTCCGATCCTGTGAACGTAAGTTTCAGGAATATTGGGGAGATCATAATTGAAAACATGTGACAGTTCGTCAATATCGATCCCTCTGGCAGCAATATCAGTGGCCACCAGAACCTGCAATTTGCCGGTTTTGAAATTGTTCAGTGCCAATTGGCGGGCAGTCTGGCTTTTATTGCCGTGAATGGCTGCAGCCTGTATGTTTTCTTTGTTCAGTAACTTGGTGATCTTGTCAGCCCCGTGTTTAGTCCGGGTAAAGACCAATGCCGTCGGTATGCTGAACTCATCGATCAGATGTACCAGCAATTTTGGTTTGTCAGCTTTATTGGTGTGATATACGCTTTGATCGATCATCTCCACCGTGGTTGCAGGTGGGGTCACCTCAACTTTTGCCGGGTTTTTCAGGAGAGATTTTGCCAGATTCTGGATTTCCTGAGGCATTGTTGCAGAGAAAAACAAGGTTTGTCTCTTTTGTGGCAACCGCGCGATTATTTTTTTGACATCGTGTATAAAACCCATATCCAACATCCGGTCCGCTTCGTCCAACACAAAAATTTCCAGACTATCCAGCCTGATGAAACCTTGTCCGATCAGATCAAGTAAGCGTCCCGGTGTAGCGATGAGAATGTCCATCCCCTTTTTTAGCGTATTGGTCTGATGTAGTTGAGACACACCTCCAAAAATGGCTGTATGGCTGATAGATGTGAATTTGGCATATGCTGAAAAACTTTCGTCAATCTGTATGGCAAGCTCCCTGGTTGGTGTTAAAATCAGTACTTTGATACCATTCGTTCGTTCCTGCTTATTTAAAAGCAATTGTATGATCGGAATGGCAAAAGCAGCAGTTTTTCCTGTGCCTGTTTGTGCGCATCCCTGTAAATCTCGTCCATCCAACACATAAGGTATGGCCAATTGCTGGATCGGAGTCGGGTTCGTATAACCCTCTGCTGTCAATGCTTTCATGACAGGTTCAATTAAATTCAAATTTTTAAAAGACATTAAATTTGTGTAAAATTAGCACCGGTAAGACGTTGTATTTTCTATACCGGTATAAAGGTAGGTTTAATATTTGTGGCTTACAACCTGCCACAAGTTTTGGTAAAACACTGCAAAGCTAACAAGATAAATCATACCTTGTATATTTTTTGAATGTATCTTTAAATTTAAATATGTTTGATAATCAATAAAATATATTTATTTTCCAAATTGCAGCAGTAATAAATTCGTTTCAAAAAGTCAAAACCTTACCTTAATGATCAATTTTTGGTATTTGTTTAGCTTTATAGTCTGTTGGTCTGTTGTATTTTAGCTAATGATCTATGATTGGGCTCAAAACTTCATTTTCCATGAAAAAATTGGTGTCTTTTGCTCCATGTCCGCGCTCAAAACCAACAGACTTACAGGCTATTAAGCTAACTATCAAAATAATTACATTTTTTCATGAGTGGTTTTTCAGAAAAGCTCAGCAGATTGTCAGGCAGATAATCCGGGTTGTTTAATTAATACACCTATGAGAGTCAGGATTTTTTGATCTCCGATTTTTTCATAACTTTGCTTTTTAATTTTAAAAACTAATGACACTTCTTTTAATTTATTTGTTTATTGCCTTATTCACCTCATTTTTGTGTTCCATCATGGAGGCTGTTTTATTGTCAACACCACTTTCTTTTGTAAAATCAAAAATTGGGTCAGGAGATAACAGGGCTTTATCATTCCTTCGATTAAAGGAAGATATAGAGAAACCACTTTCAGCAATTTTGTCATTGAATACCATTGCGCATACTGTGGGAGCAGCAGGTGTGGGCGCACAGGCTACCAAAGTTTTTGGAGATGCTTATTTTGGTGTGGTTTCTGCTATACTCACTGTACTCATTCTGGTATTGACAGAGATCATACCAAAATCACTTGGCGCCAATTACAGTAAAGAACTGATGGGTATTTCAGCTGTAATTATAAATACTATGATCATAATAATTTATCCCTTGGTGTGGGTTTCTGCCATTCTTACCAGAGTGCTTGCCAGGAAAGATAAAGGATTTACCACCAGTCGGGAAGAAATATCCGCCCTGGCCAGCATTGGCGTCGAGGAAGGTATATTTGGTGATAAGGAAAATAAGATCATTCAGAACCTGATGAAACTCAAAAACATCAGATTGTCGGAAGTGATGACCCCAAGGATAGTGGTGGTGGTGGCCAATGAAGAAATGACTTTGCAGGAATTTTTGAAAAATAAGGATTTCCTTCATTTTTCCAGGATCCCGATTTATCATGACAACCGCGACAACATTACCGGGTATGTATTCCGGGAAATGGTTTTTGAAAAACTGGCAGAAGATCAGTTTGATCTGCGACTCAAAGATATCAAACGGCCCATTATTTCCTTTCCGGAAAACATCACTTTATTTAAAGTCTGGGAAAAATTGCTTGAAAATAAGGAACAGATTTCACTGGTGACAGATGAATACGGTGGAATGGACGGCATTGCAACCCTGGAAGATATTATTGAAACACTGCTTGGATTTGAAATAGTTGACGAAAAGGATACCGTGGATGATATGCAAAAATATGCCATGGAAAGATGGAAAACCAAACAGAAAAAATACGAATTGCTCAGAGATGAAACGGAATAAAAATCCGGAAGTTCAACATTTTCAGAATGATCCGGCGATGAAATAGTACGCCATAAATATGGTCACCACCAGCTTCATCATCGTTCCGGCTACAAAACCGATGAAAGAACCAAATGCAGACTTCAATGCTTTGTTAGCATTCTGACCTCCGATCAGTTCCCCTGTAAATGCGCCCAGAAATGGCCCAATGATCATGCCCCAAGGCGGGAAAAAGAACAAGCCAACCAATAAGCCGGCCGTAGCGCCGTTGATCCCCATTTTCGTCCCTCCTAATTTTTTGGTGCCATATACCGGTACCCAATAATCGATGATGGTAACCGCGATGGTAATGGCTGCCCAAAGGACTAAAAAACCAGTGCTGAAAGGCTCTTTTGAAGTGATTTGAAGTAAAATCAGGGCTGCATAAGCCACCGGCGGACCTGGTAGAACCGGTAAAAAACAACCTAAAATACCAACCACTAATAATATGCTGCCTGTAATGATCAAGAAAAGATCCATCCGAATGTGTTTTATGAAATCATAAAACGAAAAAATTGCTTTGCAAGTTCAAAAATAAATTCTTTCCTCACACAGAAAATCAAAGGCTTTCAAACGTTTTAACCTTTACTGCATGATTAAATATCTGAAAAGCAATATTTTATTAGGCGCTTAGGAGCCAAAACTAACCAACATGTTGTTCATTTAATATGTTAGTTATTCCATATTTTCTTTTCAAAATTATCGCAAAGAGGGATTTTTTAAGCAAGCACCAAAATACATGGATACTTTCAGATTCAACCCCTTCAGGGTAGTATTAAGTGAGTTGCTTTTTCACGGCATTGCATGCCTTGTTATTGATATTCAACCACTTCGTGGTTTTTTA
>Ga0209573_1004248_pt1 | contig 14384 bp, 13 predicted proteins | sample TNRBio252014_DNA_FD_185870 | JGI IMG/M metagenome (GOLD analysis project Ga0209573, IMG submission 185870) | Wastewater treatment Type I Accumulibacter community from EBPR Bioreactor in Madison, WI, USA - TNR Reactor_6/25/2014_ DNA (SPAdes)... | ecosystem: Engineered > Bioreactor > EBPR >...
ATAAGTGTTAATTGCATACGGAAGGAAGACGCATTTGCTGAATTAAGTTTTGAAATTCGGGACAGCGGTATCGGCATTCCGGAGCATCAAATGGCTGACTTGTTTTATGGCGTTCCAGGAAAAGAATTTCAAACAGGTGAGGAGCAAACAGGCGCAGGCCTGATCATATGCAGGAAACAAGTGGAATTGATGGGCGGTCATATAAAAGCAAAGAGCAGGCTAGGAGAGGGCAGTGCCTTTATTTTCCAGGTTCCGCTAAACTATAGCACTAAACCTCCGGCAAATGGTTTTCTGGAAAATAGCGCAGCAACCAGACTTGAAGGCAGACATGTGCTGATAGCAGACGATAATCTGACTTCTCTTGGTATTTTGGTGAACCTGCTTAAAGTATGGAAAGCAATACCTGTAGGTACAAGTTCGGTAGAAGAAATTCCTGAGATCCTGTCACAGAAGAATAATATTGAGGTCTTACTGATTGACAGCGATCTGATACAAGCCGTTGGCCTGGAGGTAGTAAAATCTTTGCGGGCTGCTTATCCTCATTTGTCCGTCATATTATTAAATGCAGCTGGTAATGTAATTGCTAAAGAGGAAGAGAAACTGGTTAATCAAATTGTAACAAAACCAGTTCGGCAACATATTTTACAAGATGCTATAGTAGCAGTATGCAACAGATCTGTTGAAATAATGCGACAAAACGATCCGGAGAAATTGGAAGAAAATTTCTCTGCACTATATCCCTTACAGATACTAATTGCTGAAGACAATCTCATCAACCAGAAAATAGCCGTTAAGATACTGACCAAATTGGGCTACCAACCTGCATTGGCCAATAACGGCAGGGAAGCACTTGAGATGTCTGGCTCAGGAAACTATGACATCATTCTTATGGATGTGCAAATGCCGGAAATGGATGGGCTGGAAGCAACAGGACTGATAAGGGAGAGTAAAATGGAAAAACAACCGGTAATAATGGCCATGACGGCTAATGTAATGCAGGGCGACCGGGATGCTTGTTTGCAAGCTGGTATGGATGATTATATCAGTAAACCGATTAATCTGGAGGAATTATTAAGTCATTTAAAGAAATGGGCATTGGTTATGAAAGAAAGACAAAGAAAAATTTAGTAGCGTCGCATTACTGCATATAAAAGAAAAAGACGCTGATTAGTCAGCGTCTTTTTTGTAGCCCGTACGGGATTCGAACCCGTATCACCACCGTGAAAGGGTGGTGTCCTAGCCCTTAGACGAACGGGCCGTTTTAAGGGACGGCAAAGATAGGTTTGTGAAGCTTTTCGGCCAAATGTTTTTGCCCCTGTTTTCCACATATAACAGTCAGGCTTTTAACAGGGTAAAATCAGTCCTCATTTTCCTCTCATTACTGTACCTTCGCCCCGAAATTTTCATATTTACACATTTCAAATTGTCAAATTATCATGAGCACAGTTAAAGTTGCCATCAATGGCTTTGGACGCATCGGACGTCTCGCTTATCGCCAGATATATAATATGGAAGGAATTGATGTGGTGGCCATCAACGACCTCACCAGCCCTAAAGTATTAGCCCACCTCCTTAAGTATGATAGTGCACAGGGCCGTTTTGACGCTGATGTAAAATCAACTGAAGATTCAATAGTGGTAAATGGGGATGTATTAAAGATATATGCACAAAAAGATCCGGCTCAAATTCCCTGGGGTAGCCATGATGTAGACGTGGTATTGGAGTGTACAGGCTTTTTTACCGATAAAGAAAAAGCTGCTGCACACCTGAAAGCAGGTGCTAAAAGGGTGGTTATCTCAGCACCGGCTACCGGCGATCTGAAGACAGTGGTATTTAATGTAAATCACAGCATTTTAGATGGTTCTGAAACAATCATTTCCTGCGCTTCCTGCACTACCAATTGCCTGGCACCAATGGCCAAGGTATTGAATGATAAATATGGTATTGTTACCGGTATTATGACTACTATCCATGCTTATACCAATGACCAGAATACACTGGATGCACCACATGCGAAAGGTGATCTTCGCCGTGCAAGAGCTGCAGCTGCCAATATTGTTCCCAATTCAACCGGAGCTGCCAAAGCTATCGGCTTGGTATTGCCTGAACTGAAGGGGAAATTGGATGGTGGAGCACAACGGGTTCCTACAATCACTGGCTCTTTGACTGAACTGACTTCAATTTTGGGGAAAACAGTAACTGCTGAAGAGATCAATGCTTCTATGAAAGCAGCGTCAAATGAATCTTTTGGTTATACGGAAGATGAAATAGTGAGCAGTGATATTATTGGTATTCACTATGGCTCCTTGTTTGATGCCACACAAACTAAAGTAATGACAGTGGGAGACAAGCAATTGGTAAAAACAGTTAGCTGGTATGATAACGAGATGAGCTATGTAAGCCAATTGGTTCGTACCGTGAATTATTTTGCGAAACTGATCAGTAAATAACAGTAGATTGTAATAAAGTCCGCAGTAGACCTGTTCAGGGTTACTGCGGCATTTTAATCTGGCTTTATGAAGATTAAGAATATTGAGGGTCTTTCTGCATATGATTTGCAGGGGGAGGCCCAAAAGGGTGCAAGGTTTATTTATTATGCATTTACTATTTCTTTTATCGTGGTAACTTTCAAACGTACTTCCGGAGTTTATATGGTGAGGAATGGAGAGAATACTTCCGCCAAAGGATTACCTTTTACAATCATATCAGCTTTATTCGGTTGGTGGGGTATTCCTTTCGGGCCAAAGTATACACTGCAAAGCATCCGTACCAATATGAATGGTGGCAAAGACGTTACTGATGAAGTAATGGCTACCGTAGCAGGTCATATATTATTCCGGGAGACAGAGGCTGAAAAAGCACATCAGCAATAACCGATTCTTCATTTCAAAGAAAATACTATGTCAAAATTTGCTGCTCATGATTTCAAGGGTCAGAAAGCACTGATCCGTGTGGACTTTAATGTTCCCTTGAATGATAAGTATGAGATAACAGATGATAATCGTATGAGGGCTGCTGTTCCCACCATTAAAAAGATATTGAATGATGGGGGAAGTGTGATCCTGATGAGCCACCTTGGAAGACCCAAGGATGGCCCAACGGAAAAATATTCATTAAAACATTTGATACAACACCTCAGTGATTTATTGGGAGGAACAACAGTATTGTTTGCTAATGATTGTATTGGTGAGCAGGCTTATCTTACATCAGGCATGATTCGTCCAGGTGAAGTATTACTGCTCGAAAATCTTCGTTTCTATAAAGAGGAGGAAAAAGGTGATGCAGCATTTGCTGAAAAATTATCAAAACTGGGTGATGTATGGGTGAATGATGCATTTGGTACTGCTCATAGGGCACATGCTTCCACGGCTGTTATTGCTCAATTCTTTCCGTCAGAAAAAAGAATGTTCGGATTATTGATGGAAGGTGAAGTAGAAAGTGCAGAAAAAGTATTGCACAAAGCAGAAAAGCCCTTTGTTGCAATAATAGGAGGTGCCAAAGTAAGCGATAAAATATTAATCATCGAAAACCTGCTGGAGAGAGCTACTGATATCATCATTGGCGGAGGGATGGCTTATACTTTTATGAAAGCAAGGGGCGGTAAGATCGGCAACTCTTTATGTGAACAGGACCGGTTGGAAACAGCGCTGGAAATATTACAAAAAGCCAAAGAGAAAAACGTCAGTATACATCTTCCGGAAGATTCTGTGATTGCTGATAAGTTCGATGCTAATGCAAACACATCTGCTTGCCCAAGTGATGCAATTCCAGATGGCTGGATGGGATTGGATATCGGGCCCAAAGCAGAGGGTATTTTTGCTGAAGTGATCAAAAAGTCAAAAACCATTTTATGGAATGGTCCCATGGGTGTTTTTGAAATGGAAAAGTTTCAGAGAGGGACTAAAGCAGTAGCAATTGCTATTGCAGAAGCTACACAGGCAGGCTCATTTTCACTTGTGGGAGGTGGTGACTCTGTAGCTGCAGTTAATCAATTTGGATTTTCAGATAAAGTAAGTTATGTATCCACTGGCGGAGGGGCCATGCTCGAGTACTTCGAAGGAAAAACACTGCCCGGAATTGCAGCTGTTCAATCCTAAATGACCGGATGGGGAAATTACTTTTAGGTTTTTTTGAGTTAATCGGATCATAGCATTGGATTCGTTTAACTTTCGTATTTTCATTTTCATATTAAATTAACCTAAACCTTAAAGCTGCTATGAACAAATCATTTTTCCTTACGATTACTATATTGTTTATTCTCACTAATCTTTCTGCCCAGAAGATAATCCCTATCGAGCACAATGGAAAAAAATATGAAGCGCTGGACCTGACCGCAAAAGGAAAAGTTCAATGGGGTGGTTATGAAGAAATTGCTGCAGATGCGGCCAAAAGTGAATCCAATGGTGCAGCAAATACAAAAGCGATCATCACTGCTGTTGGCAGTAACGCAGGCCAGGAAGGAAAACTCTACGCAGCTAAACTCTGTAAAGAAGCAAAAGACGCTGGCAAAAATGACTGGTATCTTCCTTCCAAAGAGGAAGCAGATGCCATATATGCATTCAAGAATAAATTCAATGTAGAAGAAAGAGGTACAATCTGGACATCAACAGAAGCCAATGGCACACAGGCTATCACCAAATACTGGTATACCGGGGCATTTTATAATAATCAGAAAGTAGAAGAATATCATGTTGTCTGCATCCGCAAAGCAGACTGAGAAAAATTTTATTGTTTACTAACTTCAATGATGCGGTCATTGTTGCCGCCATTACTTGTACAGATATAAACCTTTCCGGCCGGGGAAATGCAGATGTCTCTCATTCTGCCATATTCTCCGGTGAAATATTCATTGGTTTCTGTAATACTGTTGAAACTGCTGTTCAGTTTCATCTGGTATAATCTTGCATCTTTCAGAGCTACCATCAATAATGAATTCTTCCATTGGGGTATCAGGTTATTATTGTAATAATCTAATCCGCATGCAGCTGTGGTTGGGGTCCAGGCTTTTATCGGCTCTTTTACATTGTTGGCTGTACAAAATGTTTGTTCTGCAGTTTCATTGCAAAAGCCCCTTACATCCGGCCATCCGAAATTCCTTCCTTTTTCGATAATGTTTACTTCATCATCACTGCTTGGCCCATGTTCAGAACTGTATAGCATATTATTGGCAAATACCAGCCCTTGCGGATTACGATGGCCTGCACTCCAATAAGCATTGCCGGCAATAGGATTATCAGATGGTATAGTTCCGTCAAGATTGAGGCGCAATATTTTTCCTGCTAAAGAGGAAAGATTCTGTGGCAGAGATGTGTTGGAAGCATCACCAGTTGTGATAAATAGTTTCATATCCGGGCTGATTACCAAACGGCACCCGTTATGAATGGAATTTGCCGGTATATTTTCAATAATTGTTACAGGACTGTTCAGTGTGCCTCCGCTGTAAGTAAAGCGTACAACTTTTTCCCGGTAGTTGCTTCCGCTATTATAATTGTAAGCAACAAAAACATGCGGAGTACTGGTGAAATTGGGATGCAATACCATACCCAGCAAACCGCCTTCGCCATTTGTTACCACCTCCGTGATAGTATGTAAAAGAGAAACGGCTCCCGTAGTAGGATTTACACGACTGATCTTGCCACCTCTTTCCGTCATCCATATAAAATTATCGGCTCCCCATGTTATTTCCCATGGAAAATTTAGCCCCTGTACAATTACTGAATCTTTGATTACCACTGGTTCTGTTGGAGCCGGGGGCTCATTATTATTCTGTTTTTTACACTGCGGCAGACCCAAAACAACGATCAGCGAAAATAATAACAGCTTTTTCATAAAATTACGATACCGGATTTGACGGTAAACAGCGCAAAAGGTCGCTAAAATCATGCCGTAGCGGTATTTGAAGGCAGCTTACCGGTAAACAACTAATGGTTACCGAAAATTTACCCTTGCAAACTGTCAAAAATCCTAATTTTAGTATCTAATCAAAAACACCATTAAAATGAAAGGAACCCGTAATGTCGCCCTGTTAGTTATTGTTGGCCTCTTGCTCATATTTGGTGTATGGGGATGTAATGGCTACAACGGCGTCATCAAGAAGGATGAGAATGTAAAAAAGACATGGAACAACGTAAATACTGAATATCAGAAAAGAGCTGATCTCGTTGACAACCTTGTGAACACCGTTAAAGGCGCTGCTAACTTTGAGCAGGAAACTTTGACGAAGCTGGTAGAAGCAAGAGCAAAAGCTACATCAGTCAACTTTACTGCCGATCAGCTTACTCCTGAGAATATTGCAAAATTTCAGGAAGTGCAGGGGCAAATGACTGGCGCATTAAGCCGTTTACTGGCTGTAGTAGAAAATTATCCTGATCTGAAAGCTAATCAGAATTTTACCAAATTGCAGGGGCAATTAGAAGGAATTGAGAACGATGTCCGCAATTCAAGAAAGTCTTTCAATGATGCGATCAATACATACAATACCAAAGTAAGGTCTTTTCCTATGAACCTGCTGGCTGGTATGTTTGGATTCAAAGCTAAAGAAGGATTCAAAGCTGACGAAGGTGCTGAAAAAGCTCCCAAAGTTCAATTCTAAGAAACGCAGATATGCAGCAAAAGAAATTTTCCGGCTATATAGTTGGAGGTGCTATCCTGCTTGTTCTTCTTACCTGGATAATCGCTTCATATAACTCTTTTGTCAAAAAACAGGAGAAGGTAAAGTTACAATGGTCGGAAGTACAGAATACTTATCAGCGCCGGCTTGACCTTATTCCCAACCTGGTGAATGTGGTAAAGGGAGTGTCAGATTTTGAGCAAACAACCTTGGAAAAAATAACTGAAGCAAGAAGCAGGGCTATCACAGGTCTGTCAAATGATGAACTGACAGCTGAGAATTACCGGCAGCAAAAAGGATTACAGGATACATTGGCAGCAGCAGCAAACAGGTTGATCATACAGATAGAGAGATACCCCGCTTTGAAGGGAACAGCTGCCTATGCAGGATTACAAACACAGCTGGAGGGAACGGAAAGAAGGATCAGGGTAGCCCGAAATGATTTTAATGAGGCAGTGGCCGATTACAATAAAAAAGTAAGAGGATTCCCCTCAAACCTCGTTGCAGGCATCTTTGGGTTTAAAAGAAAAGAAGGGTTTGAAGCTGTATCAGGAACGGAAAAAGCAATCGAAATAAAATTTTAATTAAATACACATCCATTGAAATTTTTTCCATGGCAGAAAAATAAGTCGCTTTTTGATGAGGAAGACAATCGTCTTATCGTCAAAGCCATCAGGCAGGCAGAAAAAAGAACCAGCGGAGAAGTGCGGGTCTTTGTTGAAAACCGCTGCCGTTTTATGGACGCAATTGACAGGGCGGCTGAAATCTTCTTTTCGCTTAAGATGGAAAAAACGGAGGAAAGAAATGCGGTGCTTGTGTACGTGGCATTAAAAGATCATCAGCTGGCCGTTTTTGCAGATGAAGGTATTTATCAAAAAACCGGCCAGGAGTATTGGAATAAAGTAGTGGCAGAAATGATTCAAAGCTTTAATAAGGATGATTATGCCAAAGGTATAGCTGAATGTGTGATACAGATCGGCGAGGCACTCACCACTCATTTCCCTTTTGATAACGATACAGATAAAAATGAATTGCCTGATCACATTGTATTTGGCAATTGATATTCATGAAGAAATTTTTACTGATACTAACTCTTTTTCTTTCATTCGTTGCCCCGGCGCAAATGAAGGATATCATTGCAAAACCTCCGAGCCCTCCTGAGCTGGTTTATGATTATACGAAGACGACATTGACAGCTCAACAGATCGAGGCGCTTAGGCAGAAGCTGAATAGATATAATGATTCCACTTCTAACCAGATTGCTGTGGTGATAGTGGAATCAACAGACGGTTACTCCATTGAAGATGCTGCCATAGAATTAGGCCGTAGTTGGGGAGTGGGAAATAAAGAATTCAATAATGGCATTATAATTCTTGTAGCGAAGGCCGACAGGAAGATGACGATACAGGTAGGCTATGGATTGGAAGGAGCAATACCTGATCTGACAACTAAGAGTATCATTGATAACACTATCACTCCCCGTTTTAAAGAAGATAATTATTACAGGGGTTTGGATGAAGGAGTAGATGATTTAATTAAGGCGGCAGAAGGCCGGTATAAAGCTCCTGAGAATTATGGCAGCAGGAAGAATAAAGGACCAAGTGTCTGGACAATTATTTTCATCATCATTTTATTATTGATCATTTTTGGTTCAGGTGCGGGGAAAGGAGGAACTTATGTATCCCGCGGCGGTTTTGGAGGCTGGACAAGCAGAGGTGGGGGGTGGTCAGGAGGTGGAGGATGGTCTGGCGGTGGTAGCAGTGGGGGTGGCTTTGGAGGCTTTGGAGGAGGAAGCTTTGGTGGTGGAGGCTCAAGCGGCAGTTGGTAAAAAGGGTACTGAAAAAATTTAAAAGCCACTCATTAATGAGTGGCTTTTACTTTACTGATTTTTGGAGGTTTGTTACCTTGTTTAAAATCCTTTTTTATCAGCCTCGGGTAATTTTCCTTTAATATACTCAACCAATTCCTGCAATTTGACATCACTTGCATTCTCTTTTGCTTTCTTACTCTTATCAGCCAGAATTCCTTTTAATATCATTCCATTAATAAAAGGGTCTGTTTGATTTTTGAAATTCTCGGGTATGGCATCTCTGAATTTTACTATCTCATCCACTCCCCACTTTATTTTTTCAATATTCTTGATGGCGGATAGATAAGTAGCCAGCCCGTTTAATGCCTGGAATTTTGCCTGGCTCAATGGTTTTTTAGAAAAATCGCCAATGATTTTATCCGCCATTGTTTCATCACCGGATTTTAAAATTTCGTTCATTACCACTTCCTGCAGCACTCCTTTCATAGGTTTATCTGCCAGTTGTTTTACTAAAGCGGCCGATGCCGTTGGATCAACCCTGCTCAATGCTTCTAGCGCATTTCCGGCAACAGTGTAAGAAGAATCATTTACGGCAGTTTTAAATAGCCCTGCATACTCTGGTTTCTCGTAATCTCCTAATTTTTGAATAGCATTGGCTCTTACAGTCGAATATTTATCTGTTTTGGCAAGAGTAAGCAATAACGGTTCAAAAGATGTTTTGACTGTTTCTTTTTTCAGGTCAGCTTTACTGATAGCAAGATTTCTCAATCCGTGATACTTATCATTTAAAGCTGTTTTTATTAATTCTACTCCTTTAGGATCATCAAGTTTCTTACCGGCAAATTCAATTGCTTCTCTTCTGTCAAGATAGTTCCCGGCATATTTATATTGATGAATATAGTTGTCCAGTGTCTTATTATCTTTTTTATTCCAGAGCATTACTTTATCGCCATCTACATTTATTAGGTCAGGTCTTGCAGAATAGCTGAATGAGAAAGTATCTGCTGCATTTTTAACCCACACATTATGACGGGTTTTATTAGCACCATTATACACATCTATGGCAATAGGCAAAGTAAACAGCTTCCCGCTCTTTTGTGTTTGTTTGATGATTACTGTAGCTTTCCCGGCAGCATCATCGTATTGATAATTAATATCCACCGTAGGGTGTCCGCTGTTGAAGTACCATTGGTTAAAGAACCAGTTCAGGTCACGACCCGTTACTTCTTCAAAAGCAAGGCGTAGTTGGTGTGCTTCTGCAGATTTGAATTTGTTGGTAACAAGATAATTGTTCAATGATTTGAAGAATGCACTGTCGCCGACAAAATTTCTGAGCATATGCAGTATGCGGCCACCTTTCTGGTAACTTACTGCATCAAACATATCTTCTTTGTCTTTGTAGTGAAACCTCACAAGATGTTTGTTCTCACTGCCGCTCATCAGGTATCCCTGCATGCCGTTATAGTTTTCCGCATCACCGGCATCTTTTCCATACTTGTATTCATCCCATAGTGTCTGGCTGTAATCGGCAAATGATTCATTCACGGTTAGATTGCTCCAGCTTTCAGTAGTTACATAATCGCCAAACCACTGGTGAAAAAGTTCATGGGCGATGGTGCCTTCCCACATATTTCCATCCACTAGTTCTCTTGCATCCTGCTGAGCACTTTCCTGGTGAATCGTAGCTGTGGTATTCTCCATGGCGCCTGCCACATAATCCCGGCCGGTTATTTGGGAATATTTCACCCAGGGATAATCAACACCGGTGATTTTTGAAAAGAATGTCATCATCTCAGGGGTATTGCCGAATATTTTTTTTGCTACAGAAGCATATTCTTTTTCTACATAATAATTGACTTCTTTGCCTCTCCAGTTGTCTTTTACAACTGCATATTCACCCACCCCCAGAAAGAAAAGATAAGGAGCATGGGGAAGATCCATTTTCCAGTAATCACTGCGGGTTCCATCCGTGTTTTTCTTTTGTGATACCAGCTTGCCGTTACTCAATGTCACATATTTATTATCCACGGTAACAGTTAATTCCTGAGTTGTTTTTTGGTTAGTTTTATCTATTGTTGGAAACCAGGCAGAACTTGATTCCGTTTCCCCTTGTGTCCATATTTGTGTTGGCTTATCTTTTTCCTCCCCTTTGGGATTGATAAAGTACATCCCCTTAATACCAAGCATTGCACCATGGGCATATTTTTCTTCAAACTCATCAGGCTTGGCGATATAATCTATATAGATTGTATAACTTTCATTTGCTTTATAGGTTTTATCCAGCTTAATACGTACCTGCCAGTCATCATACTGGTATTTTAGTGGTAATTGTTGTGAACCTTTTACCAGGGCAATCTTTTTGAATTCCATTCCTTTTGCATCCAGGGTCAGAGAGTCTGTAGCGTAAAAATGGGGCTTTAGTGTAAGCCATGCCTTGCCATACAAATACGATTTACTGAAATCAGGTCTTATATCAAGTTTGGTGTGTAGAAGATTATTGATTTTGGCGGGTGTTTCCCGGTATTCTTTTTTCCAGGCCGTATCAGCAGTTGGTTTTTGTTGTGCAAACAATGTAAAACCGCATAGCATAAAGAAAAAAGAAAGGAGGATTCTGTTCATATATTTGATTTAAGTGCCGCAAATTTATAATAATAGTACTTGTATATACCAGTAATTAGGATGAAAGGCTGTAGTATTTAACAACTTGTTGTATGAGGGGTGGGCTAAGTCGGGAGAATTCAATTAAATTTGTATAACCACCCAATACCGGAAAAATGAATAAACTCCTTTTGGTTTTTTTATTTGCGGCTTTCTCATTTAATGCCGCTTCTCAAAAAGTATATTTTATTTACCTGCAATCAGAATCGCAACAGCCTTTTTTTTTAAAAATGAATGATAAAGTATATAGTTCATCGGCTGCAGGATATCTTATTCTCTCTAAATTGTATGATACGACCTATAACTTTAAAATAGGGTTTCCGCAAGATAAGTGGCCGGAGCAGGAATTTTCAGTCACTGTTGGCCGTAAAGATCATGGGTATTTGCTGAAGGATTTTGGGGAAAAAGGCTGGGGACTGTTTGATCTGCAAACCCTTTCTGTAAAGATGTCATCAAGTTCAGCGTTGAAATCGGAGGAGAAGCCAAAAGCAGAGAATAAGGATGTTTCAGCATTTACGGAAATGCTGTCAAAAGCTTCTGATGATCCTTCACTAAAGGAAAAACCCGTTGTTCAAAAGCCAGAAGAGAAGCCTGTTATCAAAACTGAAACTAAGACAGAACCCGCAGCGGAAATTATAAAAAAAGAAGAGTATAAATTTGAGAATAAAGATACTGTCGTTACAAAGCCGGTTGAAGAACCAAAAGTAATTACAAAAGAACCAGAAATCGTCAAAACGGTCGACACTGTTATAGTAAAAGAAGTAAAACAAGAACCAAAAGAGCAGCCTGTTGTAATTATACCAGAAAAAAAGGAAGAAACAGAAGTAAAAAATGAGGAGCTGAAAAAAGTAAAGGAGGTTCCAAAGACAGTAAGTGAAGCAACAGAAGATGTGTATCTCAAATCTGTCGTAACCAAAAGATCCGAAAGCTCTACAACAGAAGGCTTTGGATTGGTTTTCATTGATAATTATGAGGCCGGTACCAATGATACTATTCGACTTTTGATTCCTAATCCAAAACCCATAGCAGGATTTTTGAAGAATGAATCAAAAGAGGAGAAAAAATTTCTTGAAATTACGACAGACCCTCAACCAGTCCAGACAAAAATTTCGGAGCAGGAAAAACCTAAAACAGAGGTAAAATCAGTTGAAAAACCTGGTGAGGTACCGGCTTTACCAGCAAATTGTCAGGCTGTAGCCGACGAAACTGATTTTTTTAAGTTGCGCAAAGCAATGGCTTCGGCGGAAGGGGATGATGAGATGATTGCAGAAGCAAAAAGATATTTTAAACTTAAATGTTTTACTACTGACCGTATTAAGAACCTTAGTACATTGTTCCTCAATGATGAAGGCAAGTACAATTTTTTTGATGCCGCATACAAATATGTTATCAATAAAACAGAATTTGGGATGCTTCAGAATGAGTTGAAGGATGAGTATTACGTTAACAGGTTCAAAGCTATGATTAGATAATTTGCTTCACTTTTCTATTACATTGTGAAAATTGACTGCCGCATATGCCCCGATATTTTTTAGAACTTGCTTATAAAGGCACTGATTACAGCGGGTTTCAGCTACAAGATAATGCAAATACAATCCAGGCAGAGGTTGAAAAGGCTTTTGAGATTTTACACAAACAGAAAGTAATATTAACTGGTTCCTCCCGAACAGATTCGGGGGTTCATGCATTGCAGAACTATTTTCATTTTGATTATAATGAGTCGATAAATGCTCAATTCATTTATAAAATGAATGCAATACTCCCTGCAGATATTGTCGTTAAAAAGCTAACACCTGTTGCTGGGGATGCTCATTGCCGTTTTGACGCTGTTGCCCGTGAATACCGTTACTACATATACCGTTACAAAAACCCTTTCTTAAAGGAAAGGGCATTCTTCTTCCCTTACAGAATGGATATTGATCTCATGCAGCAGGCTGCCCTAGTCATAAAAGAATACCTTGATTTTACATCTTTCTCTAAACGAAATACACAGGTTAAAACATTCAATTGCATTATTCAGGAAAGTAAGTGGGGCATGGAAGGCGACTGTTTGGTTTATTATGTAAGCGCTAATCGTTTTTTAAGGGGAATGGTTAGAGCACTTACAGCCACTATGTTAAGAGTAGGTAGAGGAAAAATTTCCCTTAATGAGTTAAGAGATATAATTGAGGCAAAAGACTGTACCAAAGCTAGCTTTGCGGTTCCACCACATGGTCTTTTTCTTATATCCGTTAATTACCCCGTTAGTTATTTTTCTTAAGATGTTGATAAGTAAATAGTTGTATCAATAGGTCCCATTTTACCTTTTTGAGAAACTAATTCTTACCATTAAGATTTACGATTGGGACAAACTAAGCACCGTAAAATAAGACTGTTTAACTCCATTTTCTTTTTCTCCGATAAAAAAGTATGCTTTGAAACACTTATTGGTACTGCTTTTTGGTAAAAAGGAAGGTATTTTAATTAAATAGAGTTGGTTGATAAATATCACACCCTTATCTTTGCCGCCCGTTCGGATAAAACGGGTAGCTCTCTGAAGAAATGTGAATGAAATTGTGCGGCAAATGTGAACAAAACTTACTGATAAAATTTGCTGGTAATTTACAATGTCTTACCTTTGCCGTCCGCCTTAAAAAAATAAGGTCAGTTCTTCACTAAACAAATTGATTTTCACTCCAAAAGATTCTGATTTTTTTGAAAAATAAATGAAGAAAAATTTGGTAGAAATAAAATGGCCCTTACCTTTGCACTCCCGTTCAAAAAACGGGTGGCTGGTAAAGCCAAAAGATCTTTGAAAGTTAGGAAACAATAGCACTTTATCTCAATAGCCATTGAGATAAAACAATAGGTAAGTCAAGCGAAATACATTTCGATTTGACACGTTAATTTTCTCTTGAGAATTTTAATAGTCAGTAATCAAACATCATTTACAATGGAGAGTTTGATCCTGGCTCAGGATGAACGCTAGCGGCAGGCTTAATACATGCAAGTCGAGGGGCAGCATGGTGTAGCAATACACTGATGGCGACCGGCAAACGGGTGCGGAACACGTACAGAACCTTCCTTCGAGCGGGGAATAGCCCAGAGAAATTTGGATTAATACCCCATAGTATTACGGAGTGGCATCACTTTGTAATTAAAGATTTATCACTTGAAGATGGCTGTGCGGCTGATTAGGTAGTTGGCGGGGTAATGGCCCACCAAGCCTGCGATCAGTAACTGGTGTGAGAGCACGACCAGTCACACGGGCACTGAGACACGGGCCCGACTCCTACGGGAGGCAGCAGTAAGGAATATTGGTCAATG
>Ga0209573_1004249_pt1 | contig 14383 bp, 12 predicted proteins | sample TNRBio252014_DNA_FD_185870 | JGI IMG/M metagenome (GOLD analysis project Ga0209573, IMG submission 185870) | Wastewater treatment Type I Accumulibacter community from EBPR Bioreactor in Madison, WI, USA - TNR Reactor_6/25/2014_ DNA (SPAdes)... | ecosystem: Engineered > Bioreactor > EBPR >...
CTGCGAAGCGCGGGCGTGGCAGGCCCCGCATTCATCCGCCGAAAGAGAAGCCTTCCGTCGTGCTCGGTGAGGATGGTCTTCCACTCCGCCGCCGCCGCGGTCGTCCGCCCAAGGGCGGTTTTGCCGGACGCCTCGCGCAGATCACCAATGTCACGCATGATGACATCCACTCGCCGGACGTGCAGGCGCGTCTGCGCAACCTCATCCGCACCGCGCGTGAGCATGATCATCTGACTTGGGATGACATCAACGACGCGCTGCCTTCCGGCTTCGTGACCCCGGATCTGATGGACGCGCTTCTGACGCGTCTGCGGGCGATGGAGATCAAGATCATCGACGAGGCCGAGGTGGATGGCGGTCCTGCGCGCGTCTCCGCCGCGCGCGAGCGCATCGCCGCCGAGCGTGATGCTGCGGCCGCGAAGCTGGACGTGTTTGACGATCCTGTGCGCATGTACCTGCGTCAGATGGGCCAGGTGCCGCTGCTCACCCGCGAGCAGGAGATCCAGATTTCCAAACGCATCGAGAAAGCGGACCTCAGCCTGCGCCAGTGCCTGCACACCATCGGCTTCATCGGCCAGGCTTATCTCCAGTATGCCGAGGCGCTGCACAACGGCGTGGAGCGCTTCGACCGCATCGTGAGCGACCGCAAGGCCGACGAGCGCGAGTTGTATTTCAAAAAGCTCAAGCCGCTGCTCGACCTGGCGCGTGAGGCGCATGAGAAGGCCGCCAAACTGTTTGTCGCCCTGGGCGAGGCCGGCCCGCGCAAGCGCCAGGCCTGCCAGGAGGAGTTCGACGCCACCCGCCTGGCTTTTTTCCGCCAGTGCGAGAAGTTCTACTTCAAATCCAAGCTGGCGGAGGATTTCGTCACGTTGCTGCGCCAGCGCCTGACCGATCTGGAGAACCTGGAACGCCACGCGCACGATCATCCGCGCCAGGAGTCGGCCAAGGAGGCGCTGCGCGCCTTTGAACGCGAGTGCTGGATGACCACCGCAGATTACCGCTCGCTGGTGACGGCGATGCTGAAGCACGTCGCCGACTCCACCAAGGCGAAGACCGAGATGATCGAGGCGAACTTGCGTCTGGTCATCTCCATCGCCAAAAAATACACGAATCGTGGCCTCTCGTTCCTCGATCTTATTCAGGAGGGCAACATGGGCCTCATGCGCGCGGTGGAGAAATTTGAATACCAGCGTGGCTACAAGTTCAGCACCTACGCCACCTGGTGGATTCGCCAGGCCATCACCCGCAGCATCGCGGATCAGGCGCGCACCATCCGCATCCCGGTCCACATGATCGAGACGATCAACAAGCTGATGCGCGTCCATAAGCAGCTCCTCCAGGAGATGGGCCGTGATCCGACGCCGGAGGAGATTGCCGAGGAGATTCATCTGCCTGTGGATCGCGTGAACGCCGTGCTGCGTCTCTCACAGCAGCCCGTCTCCATGCAGACCAAGGTGGGCGAGAGCGACGGCGACACCGAGTTCGGCGACTTCATTGAGGACAAGGAGGCAGGCAATCCGATGGAGCTGACCGCCATGCACCTCCTGCGCGACAAACTGCGCGATGTGCTCGACACACTCAATCCGCGCGAGCGTGAGGTGCTGGAACAGCGTTTCGGCCTCTCCGACGGCGCGGGCCGCACGCTGGAGGAAGTCGGCAAGCAGTTCCAGGTCACCCGCGAGCGCATCCGCCAGATCGAGGCCAAAGCGCTGCGTAAACTGCGTCATCCGACGCGCATTCGGAAGCTCGGCGGCTTTTTCGGCGCAGGCTGATCACCAGCACGCGCCCACATCTCGCCTGCCGCTCACATCACGCAGGTAAAGATAGCCTTCGACGCGCTGAGCGGCGAACTCGCCTTCGAGTTCGATCTTCACGCGCTCGTATTCACGGCCGTCGATGTCTTCCAGCACATCGAGCCGCGCCAGACCGGCCTCGTCCACGTCCCAGACCTCACCTTCGATGGAAAGGCCATTTTCTGAGCGGATCATGCCAGGATAGCCGCCGAGATCGAACATGCGGTAAAGCGGCTTCGTTCGCGCTGAAGCCACAAAAGTCTGTGACTTGATCCATTCATGATTCTCGCCGCCGCGTTTCAGCGTGCCGTACACAAACACGCGTGTCATGACAGTGCGTCCTCCCGTTCATGCAGCCAGGTGCTCAGCGAGTAGCGTTTCTCCACAAGCTCCTGCGCTCGTTCAGCGATGGCTGGCGGCAGTTCTTCGACCAAGACGACTTCTCCGGCCAGTTCACCAGCCCAGCCATTCCAAAACCCCGGTGGCAGGCTGACTTGCTGCACGCTGCCTTGATGCAGCAGGCCTAGCTTGCCGCGCCGCTGGCCCGCGCCCGCGATTTTCACTTTGCCGCGCACCACATCGTGCAAGGCCGGTGCCACAAAGCAGAACGGGTTCTCGATCAGGTCTTCCGGCCCAGCGAGACGGCAGCCTGTCATGCCGGCGGCGTTCAATCCATCCGCCAAGGCCGAGTGAATGAGCCGGTAGCTGTCCAGGGGGCGTGTTTCCGCCCAGGCATGGCCTGCGGGCACGATCACGGAATACGTCTCGTCGTTTTCATGCAAAACGACTCCGCCCCCGGTCCAGCGGCGTATCACCGGCCAGCCGGGCAGCGTCTCGCCGAGCTTGGCGAGGTTTTGCGCGTATCCAATCGTCACCGTGGGCGGGTCCCAGTCGTACACTCTCAGGACAGGCGCATTAGCGCTCTCCAGCCAGGCTTGGTCCACGGCCATGTTCCAGGCTCCGGCGTGCGGAGTGCTGTCCAGGTGCAAAATTAGTCGGTCAAACAGGCTCATGGGCGATTTTTGCGCATGATGCCGAGTGTTTTTGAGCTTGCACCTGGGATGTCGAGTCCGTTGAATATGAGCAACCCCCACAGACACCATGTCAGCCTCCATTGTCGAACTCCAGCAGCAGGTCACGAATCAGCCTGAGAACTGGGCGGCTCGTCTCGCCCTCGCCGATGCCTTGGTGGCAGGCGGCAGGGGGGACATGGCGGCCATGGTCGTCTCGCTGGCGCCTGACGCGCCTGCTGAGTCGGCGCAGTTCATCCACGCCGGACGTCACTTGTTGCCGATCAATCCGCAGATTGCCCTGCAATACGCCAACCAGGCCATGCAGTTGGATGAGATGAACGCCCAGGCCGCCCTGCTCGCCTCCGAGGCCTGCCGTGCGCTGGGGGATGGCGACGAGGCGGAAAAGCATTACCTCGTGGCGATGGAACTGGACCCTTCACTGGAGGCCGGGGCGCAGGAATTGAAGGAATGGATCGACGGCAACACCACCAGCTTTGCCTCCAAGGCCACCGTGCCGATCAATGTGCGCCCTTTACGGCAGCAAACACTGCCGCCGCCTGACGCGGAGGTGGCCGTGGCCGTTTTGGATGAGGATGATGATGAAAGCGCCACACCGGTGCTCGCCGCCCTGCCTGAACCCAGTGGCGTGCCTGCCCCAGACTTGGCCGAGCCCGTTCTCTTTGCCGCTCCCGGCGTTGTGGATGAAATCATCGATGCCCGTCCCAAGCAGCGCAATCTCTTCGGTCCGAGGATCGCCGCCGCCGCCGCCGCCATCCTGGTGCATGCGGCGCTGTTTCTACTTCTCGGCGTGCTCGTGATCGTGCTGCCGGAACCGCCGTCGGCCGAGATTACCGCCACGGCCGTCACCGAGCAGGAGCAGGAGAAGCCGGAGACGAAAAAAATCGTCGTCCCCCAGCCCACGCCCGCCACCGCCGCTGTGGCGCGTCCCACCACCTCCGCGATGACCGCCGCCGGCGTCTCCGAGGTTTCGCTGCCTGACTTTGACTTCAAAGCGCCCACTGAGGCCGTCGCCGAAGTCGCCACCACCGACCTCGGCTCCAGTTTCTCCGTCGCCTTCCAGCCAAAGGGCACCGTGCAGGTCAACTTCTTCGGCATCAAGTCGAAGGGCCGCCGCATCGCCTTCCTCATCGAGGCGGAGCGCTACATGCTCACCGACCCGAAGGGCGGCATCCCCGCCTACGAGATCGTGAAGCAGGAGATCGCGAGCATGATCGGCAAGTTCGACGTCTCCACGGCCTACAACGTCTTGATGTTCGATCATTTCCATCTCTCCGCCTTCAGCGAGAAGCTCGTCCCGGCCACCACGTCCAACATCGAAAAAGTGCGTGACTGGCTTTACCCCGTGAACCGCGAGTTTGAAAAGATCGGCCTCGCCGCCATCCAGTACCCTCAGCTCAAGGCCGCGCAGGAGATCGAGCCCATCCGCAGCCGCCTGTTGCAGGGCTACATGCTCGCCATTCAGTATGCGCTTGAGAGCGATGTGGACACCGTCTTCATCATCACCAGCGGCTGGCGTCACATGGCGCGTTACGAGACCAAGGAAGAGCTGGCCGAGTATCTCAAGGACATGCGCTGGACCGAAAAAAACGAGAAGGAGTGGGTGGCGGCGGTGGGAAAGGCGCAGACCTGGCTCAAGGAGGAGAATGAGAAACGCAAGGCCAAGGGCATCCCCCAGCGCGTCATCCGCGGCATCCACGAGGTCGTCGCTGAGCTGAACATCAACGTGCGCCACAAGCCCGGCCCCAACATCGAGGCGGAGGAGCGGGAGAAGCAGGTCATCAACGCCATCCGCGCCATCTACTCGAGCCAGAACAAAACCAAGCCGCAGATCAACTTCGTGCTCTTCGTCGGCAAGGATGAAAAAACCGTCCCCATGCAGGCGCACTTCGAGGAGATCGCCTCCCGCGCCCGTGGCGGCAAGGTCCGCATCCTCCAGGGCATGGCGGCCCTGAAGAACGTGACTGGCGGGAAGTGAGGACGGGGTTGTTGGGTAGCGGTGGCAAGACAGGACGCGCGCTTTGCGGCGTTTTGATGACACCATGAGTAGCTTTCGTCTCAGACCCCGCTTCTCGCACACCATCGACCTCAGCATGGATGACATGAGAGATCGGCTCGTGCGGCAGGCTCGTGACGACGGCGATCGCTGCGAGGTGAAGTGTTTTCCTGGCTATCTCACGCTGCGCATCCCGGAGGCGGACCAGCACCGCTGGTCACCGCAATTGAATTTGAGCCTGGAAAGCGACACGCCGGGCAAAACTCATGTCGAGGGCACCTACGGCCCGAACACGAACGTCTGGTCCGCCTATCTCTACGCCTACCTGCTCGTCGGAACGGCGGGTATTTTTTCCGGCATCTTCGGCGCATGCCAGTGGTGCATCGGTGCGACGGCCTGGGGTCTGGGCGTCTTTGCCATCACGGTCGCGCTGGCCGTCGGGCTCTACATCCTGGCGCAGTTCGGGCAAAAGCTCGCCGCGCAGCAGACCTTTCTGCTGCACCGGGTTTACGAGGACGCGGTCGGACATGCGGTGGTGGTGACCTGAGACGTGTGGATCATCCACCGGTAGGGACGCGTTGCGTCGCGTCCGACGCGTGGGTGTATGTTCACCCATGCGGCACCGCCAGCGCCAGCAGGGCCATGCCGAGCATCAATCCATCCTCGATGATGGTCACGGTGGACATTGGCAGGTTGAAGACGGTGCCGAGGCAGGCACAGCGGATGGCCTGCTTTGACAGCACCGCTTTGAGCACGCCCAGCAGGCTCACGCCCATGACCACAGCGGTCATGGCATTCACCCAGAACGGCTGCCAGTCGGCCAGATAGCCGAGTCCGAGACCGAGTTCGATGAACGGGTAAACGAAGCCATAAGCCGGCACCGCTTTGGCCACCAGATCGTAACTGCGGTAGGCATCGCTGAAGCCGCGCAGGTCCAGCATCTTGAAAAACGAGAACGCCACAAAGAAGCCGCCCATGAACAGCCGCATGGCCATCGGCAGGTCCAGGCCGCCGTGCATCACGCTCATCGCGGCGATGACCAGCAGCAGGTAGGCGAGCAGGATCAGCAGCGGGCGATAGGTCTGCGCGTTTTTTCGCGGCAGCTCCGAAGCAGGAGCCTCCTGCGCAGAAGCCGTCACGCGGTATTTGCCCAGCGGCTTCAGCCATTCGTTCATCGACTCGTCACTGAAGGCCGCACGCGTGCTGATCTGTGCCTGCGGCGGATGGAGCGTGACCCTGGCCTCCGCGATGTCGGGATGCAGGAGCAGGCGCGCGGTGATCTTGTCCACGCAGGAGGTGCAGGACAGGCCGCTGAGCGGGAAAGTTTGGGGGAGAGTCATGGATGAGGAGGTTTGGAGTTGAGTGAGGCGCGTTGGAATGAAACGCGCCTTCACCCGATGCACACGCGCGCCCCCGCCATGTGTTACAACGTGATTTCAGACGGTGCTGCGCGTATTCATGCGGCATGTCCACCGACCCGCTCCTCCAGCATCTCGATGCCTTCATCGGCTTCGCCCGTTCCCGCACGGGCGATCCCGAACTCGCCGCCGATCTCGTGCAGGAATGCCTCATGAAGGCCCTGAAGGCCGACAACGTGCCCGAGGATGCCGAAGGCGTCGTCACCTGGTTCTACCGCGTGCTGCGCCATGCCATCATCGACGCGCATCGCCGTAAAACCACGCGGGATCAGGCCTTGGAAAAGCTCGTGCATGAGTTGCCGGAGGCATTGGAGCCTGAAGACGAAAAAACGCTCTGCCAGTGTGTGATGAAACTCCTCCCCGCGTTGCCGGAGGCCGATGCCGAACTGCTCCGCCGCATCGACCTCTGCGGCGAATCCGCCACTGAGATCGCGAAGGCGACGAACCAACGCGTGAACACGCTCAACGTCCGCCTCCTCCGTGCCCGCCGCAAATTGCGCGAGCAGGTGGAGCGCGTCTGCCGCACCTGCGCCACGCATGGGTGTCTGGACTGCGACTGCCCGTGAATTCAGCTTCAGGGAGCCCTCGATCCCGTCATTCCACCGGCTCACCGCATCGTTCCGTTCACGCTCCCGGCGGTTCTGTGGAAACACCGCCCGCACCCGCCCGCCGACGCCGTGGTTCCTGAGAACCGCCACCTCCGGCCTGGGGTTCACGCCGCCAACCCCGGGGTTGGCCGGGTGGTTCCACGGCATGACGCCATGGCTCCGTGGAGAGACGCCGCAGTGCCTGGAATCGGCCAAATCCTGCGCGTGATTCTCCGCGCCACTCACCGGGTTGGGCGGAGGGTTCCACGGCATGACCTCACCGTTCCGTGGAGTCACGCCATGGTTCTAAGGTTGGGCGGTGGTTCCAAGGAACCACGGTAAGGATCACGGGAGCGGCAGGCCGGTCGGGGTGATCTTCTGGCCGGACTTCTCTTTCTCGGCGCAGGCGTGGTTGAGGGCCATGCGCTTAGATTCCAAACGCGGAGCGAGCCAAGCCATCCAGTTCTTCCCATTGTTCGGCAGAAGGCACGTCATCTTGACGAGTCAGCTTGATGCCGAGCCTGCTTAATTCCTGATGCTGCTTGTCGGAGGCTTTGAAGGCTGGCAGTGCGAGATACTCGACGACACTGACGCCGAGGCTGAGCTGCGCGGCGTAAGCGGAGATGGCCTCGGAGACGACGGGGGCGTTCAGCATGGCCGTCAGATACGCGGCCTCTTCCAAAGTTGCGCAGGGAACGAAGTAAAGCTTGTGGTCGGGAATGATCACACGTGTGCCCCAGAGTTTGTTTTCATCCGGGGAAACGAGAGCGGCGGCGAAGCGCCCGCCAGGCATCTCACGCCATGCGACTTTGTAAGGAGAGAACGTGTAGGCACCGGTGCTCCAGAGCGACCACCATGCCTGCTTGCTCTGGAATCGCTTGTAGCTGGAACGCACCTCCAGGACGCTTTTGAAGCGTTTCAAATAGCGGTGTGTGGCTGGATGCGTGACCGCCAACTCGGGATCACCCTGCATGCCACGCTGCGGCACGAGCACCGAGTAGTCGGGATCAGGCACGGCTTTGAAGGCGCTGACGCCACGCCCGCGCAGCAATGGGAAGACATGGTCCATCTCGATGGTGGCCGTAATTTGCGGAATGTCATCGCGCCGGCCGATTTCGGGATGATTGCGGATCTGGCAGGTGCGGGTGGTGGCATCAGCTTCTTTGACGGAAATGAAGAAGATGCCATTGGCATCAGTGGTGATGCCTTTGCGCGCGACGTAATCATGGCTGGCCGGGCCGAAAAGCGTCTTCCAGACCTCATGCTGGGCGCGTGAGCCTTTGATCCAAGGCCCTGCATCCGTGCCTGGCACCGGACATGCGAGTTCATCGAACTTCGTAGCTTCGAGAACAAACTGCTCGCCGCTTAGGTAGCTGCGTTTGGGTTCTCCCTTGGCCCCGGCCGGCCGCCACCAGCGATAAGTGACGGGGTAGGTCGTGGGATTGCCCGTGCGGAACATGAGCAGGGCGGAATGATTGCTGACGCCTTCAAAGGGAGCGACCGCGTCGAAGTCCTCCACGCGGATGACCTCAAAGGGCAGGTTGAGATGCGGAATCGCGAATCGGCGGAAACCCTGGCTGGATTCGTTGGCAAAGACGGTGCCCGTGATGAGAAAAGCCAGCGTGCCACCATGCTTGAGCCATTTCTCGGCTGCGACATAAGTGACCACCGTGGAGATGTCGGCCTCGATGCCGCCTACCCAGGCGTCATCACTGAACACGCCGATCTTGCGGCAGCGCTCCTTGATGAGCGCGGCGTAGTCCGGCGGCAGATGGCTCCATTTGACCCATGGCGGGTTGCCGCAAACGAAGTCGGCAGGCGGCATGGATGAAGCGGCAAAACGCTCGGCCAGGATCGAGCACCAGATGCCGTTCCAGCCTTCCGCGTGAAGTTTGACGAAGACCTGCACGCTTTCGGTCAGCGCTGCCAGATCGGCAGGCGACAGAGCGTGAACGACCACCTCCTTTTGCAGTGCCTTGATGATCTGTGCGGCATCGGCACCGCTGTCCACGAGATCGCGCAAACGGTTGAACAGAGCGAAGAAGCCCGCGCTTTTGACGAGTGCCTCAGGCACGCGGAAATGGAAGGAGCCTTTCTCCGTCTGAAGCGAGTGCTCGAAGAGACCGTCATTCAAATCCGCCGGATGAATGGCATCGGCGAGATAGATCGGCAGCCTGACGGGCTTCGAGGGAGTGAGGCGCTGGGAGAGGTAAACGACAAGCGAAGCGCGGGCCGCGAGCACGGCGAGCGGGTTCAAATCCATGCCATGCAGTCCGGCGAGCAACTGCTGGGCGGTCGTACGGGGTGAGGCCGTGGCAAGCCGGCGGCGGATCGCCTCAAGCACAAAGGTGCCGGTGCCGCAGGTTGGGTCCGTGAGACTGTTCTGCGTCTGCCAGCCAGCTTGATTCACCACATGCCCGGCGAGCCAGTCAGGGGTGTAAAACTCGCCCAGCGCATGACGCAAAGCGCGAGGAACGAAGGACTGGTAGAGCCCCTTGAAGAGATCCCGCGTGGATTCAGGCGACTTGCGGGAGATGTCGAAGCTGACGTTCGCCAGCGCCGCGATAAGTGAGGCAACGCCCTTCTCGAACTTCTTCCACGCCGCGTCATCGGCATACCACGCGAAGAAGTCGCCATTGAGCATGTTCTCGACGCCCGCGTTTTGGAACAAGCTGCCGTTTTCCAAGGCGCGGATGCGGTCATGCAGAGGCACGGCGTCATTCAGAATGTCCTCGGAGACGGATGGCAAGGCCCGTGCGGCGGTCAGCTTCGCCACGAGGCCGATGAACGTGTTCAAGGCGAAGAGGTAGGCAGGAATGTCGCTGCCATAATCGGCGGCATGCGACTGGCTCTGCCGTTCGAGTAACTTTTTGAGCGAATCTGTCTGAATGCCGACCGCCTGCCCGAACAAACGGCGCCACTCGAAGAAAAGCAGCTTGGTCTTGGTCGTCTTGCGGGCTTCTGCCGCCGCCCGCACCGCTTTGAACATCGCCGGGATTAATGTCGCCCCGAGTTCTGATTCCGGCCCCGCCAGATGAGCCAGCAGCAGGGGATGCACAAGCGGCACGCCATCAGAGGCCAGGGCATTGAGCAGACGCTTCGCACCAGCGAGGCCAAACTGCGTCAGCGGGGTCCACGCGGACTTTCCGTTCTCCAAACGACCGTAGGCGATGTGCGAGCCGTCCCAGACGACCAAGGTGTACTCACCCGCGGGCCTGCCTTCCTGATCGGCCAACAGACGCGCATAATCCTCAGCCTGCTCCTGGGCATGCTCCAGCATCCGCTGGCCTTTGGACAGACTGTGCGGACGCTCATACTCGATAACCAATGCCCCATGGGCGACATCGGCAAAGCGCGCCTGCTTGGACTCGACTCCGGTGAGCGTCAGGTCGAGGCGAAACGGTGTCCAAGGAGCGCCGATCTTCTCACAGCAGTTCTCTAATGCTTTCTCAAGCTCATGCCTCAAGCTTGCTTCATTCGGAGAGGCTGCCGCTGCTTTTGCTGCCTGTTCCAGCAGGAATTGCGCGGTGGCTTCGAGAGTTTTTGCAGTGACGGGCATGAAGTTAACGAGACTAGAAGGAGCCCAAGCATGTTGCAAGCGCGTAGGCTGTGGCATGGCCGAGGGCCTTGAACAGGCGGTCGAGGAAGGTCTGCGCCTTGCTCTTTTCATCGCCCTTGAGCGTCTTGACGAAATCCAGGAAGGCGGGGAAGAGCGTTTTGGCTTCGGCGGCGGTCATGAGTGCGCCTGTTTTCGTGGAAACGAGGCGCGGGGTCAAGGGTGGTGTGCGGGGAGCTGGCCTGTCCTCCACATGGCGGCACCTCCTGCCGGGCTGGAGGCTCCAGCCCGGACAGGGAGGCACCATGGCAAGCCGGGGGCAGCTACTTCTTGAGCTTGCCGAGATACTTGGCCGGATTGGCCTCGAACTTCTTGATGCAGGGCTTGCAGCAGAATTTGATCTCCTGGTCGTTGTAAACCTTGGTGATGGGCTTGCCCATGCTGCCGAGTTCATTGCCGCTGACGAGGCAGGTTTTCAGCGGGTAGGCGGCGGGAGCCGCAACGGCGAGGCTGGCACCGAGGAGGAGACTGGAGAGGAGGGCGAGGGTCGTTTTCATGGGGGTGTTGGTTTGAGTTGAGTGACCGTTGATTTCAGCCGGTCATCGGGTGCAACTCCGCCGCCGCGCCAACCCCTCCAGATTTTCGGGGCTGAGCCAAAGAAAAAGCCGCCAGCGGTTGGACGCTGGCGGCTCATGCCTCGGCAGAGGTTTAGTGGCTGGTGCAATGTTGCAGCGTGCCGCCGCAGGTCTTGCAGGTGTGCTGGGTCAGGCTGCCGGTCTTCACCCAGGCGACGACCTTGTTCTCACAATCCGCGCAGTCCATGCGGCTGGCAGGTTTCAGGCTGACGAAGCCTTTGCCGCCGGAGCCTGAGGTGGTGGAAGGGGCTTTGAAATAAACCGTACCGCATTTGTTGCAGCTCACCGCGCTGGTGGGCGTGGACGACGGGGCCGCGCAAGAAGCGAGCAGCAGGGTGGCGAATGCCGCGAGGGGCAGGAGGGTGGAGTTGATAAGTTTGGTCTTCATGGATTTAATATGGTTGCAAAGAACCGGGAGTTTTATTAGCAGAGACTGTGCCAAAAGAAATGGCATTTAGGTGGGCCGCTACCGGGACTGCCTCGGAACCAGCAAATAGCTGTTGGGCGCAGTTGCAGGCCTGCCTCCATTCCATCGGCAGCTCCGTTTCAACCGCCTCCATGGAGAGCAGTCATTTGGTCTCCACCCTGTTTCCCTTTTCACGATCCGACCGTCTTCGAGCGTGATTACGCGGCCGACAGGGTGTCCGTGGGCGAGGTTGTGTGTGGTGATCGGCGAGCAGCGTCATGCCAGAACTTCAGGTGGCTGGACTGCGACTGCCCGTGAGGTGAGCGTTTCCAATGCTCACTTTTTCGCTTCGGGATGGTCTTTGTGAGTCTCCGCTGATTTGTGGTCCATGCCCTTCATCATCGGGCACTTCGCCATGGAGTCCTTGCCCATTTCCATGTGCTTCATCATATGGGCCATCATTTCCTCCTCCATCTTGGCCTTGCGCGCTCCCATGGCGATCCGCTGCTCCAGCATGTGGGTGACCAGGGCGGCCAGTTCGTCCACTTTCTTGTCCGCCGGGGCGCTGTTCATCTTGGCGGCGTGAGCGGTGAGCTCCGCGTCCTGTGCCTTCATGTCGGCCTTCATTTTCGCCTTCTCTTCCTTCATCTTTTCGCAGTGTTCCATCATTTTGGAGTCCATCTTTTCCTCCACAGGCTCGGCAGATGGCGATGACATAGGGGACAGGACGGCCAGGGCCATCGTGAGGGCAAGGGTGGAGCGGGTGAGCAGTTTCATAAAGTTTGGATCTCGTGTTTGGGTTGTGGCTTTGGCGGGTTGCCTCTGCCAACGCCCATGCTGCCGGACGTGCTGCGACATTGCCATGGGGTGTAATACCACCGTGCATTCGGCCAACGCACCACCCCGGCCCCGATCAGTCACAGCAGCAGCCTGCCTTGCCCTCGGGCTTGGCACCGACCGGTAAGGCCAGAAACTTTTGCTGACAGCCTTCGCTGCAAAAGTAGAACGTCTTGCCATCGCGTTCGGTGTGGAGGGCGGTGGCTGGGTCCACGGTCATGCCGCAACATGGAGCTGGAGGCAGCGTTGCTGCCATGGGGTGTTCATCCCGTTCTAGGGCCTCATTTGCTGCCAAGGGAACGAACGATTCACGCGGTCAGATTTCACGGCGCTGCGTCGCTTCCTCGACGGGCGTTCCGCAGGACTTTCACCCCTTCCAAAACGACCAGCGGAATTGTGCCCACCGCGAGCAGCATGAGACACTCGGAGAAGGGCATGAGGGAGGTCTTCAAGAATCCGGCAAGCATGGCGTTGTGATGGCTCCAGACCTGGATGCAGAAGGAAATGGCGACGACGGCGATAAGGTTGAGATTGGAGAGATGATTCATGCGCCAGAGTGGGCGCGTCTCGCTGCGGGCACCGAAGGCACGCAGAAGCTCGGCAAAGACCAGCGCGGCGAAGGCGTGCGTGCGGGCCATTTCCAGGCTCTCGTGCTTCAAGGCATAGAGATAGACCGTCAGTGACACTCCGGCTGTGAGCAGGCCGGTGAGAAACATCGTGCCGAGGAAGCCGCCGTCGGTGATGCGCTCGTTCCGCGAACGTGGCGGTTGTTTCATGACATCGGCGTCGATGGGATCGGTGGCGAGGCAGAGTGCGGGAAGTCCGTCGGTGACGAGATTGATCCAGAGCAGATGGAGGGCGAGTAACGGCATGGGCAGCCCCATGACGATGGCGGCGGTCATGAGCAGCAGCTCGCCGCAGTTGCCCGCGAGGAGGTATTGGAGCGTCTTGCGGATGTTGTCGTAAATGCCACGGCCTTCCTCCACGGCAGCGACGATGCTGGCGAAGTTGTCGTCGGTGACGATCATGTCGGACGCCTGTTTGGTGACCTCCGTGCCGCTGCGACCCATGGCGATGCCGATGTCGGCACCTTTGATGGCGGGAGCGTCGTTCACACCATCGCCAGTCATGGCCACGACTGCTCCGCTGGCTTTCCAAGCACGAATGATGCGTAGTTTGTGCGCGGCGGTGACGCGGGCATAGACGGACACTTTGGTGACGCGTTCATGTAGTTCGTCGTCGCTGAGCTTGTCGAGTTCCGCGCCGGACAGCGCCAGCTCTTCGCCAGTAGCGATGCCGAGTTCACGGGCGATGGCCGTCGCGGTATGAGGATGATCGCCGGTGATCATCACCACGCGGATGCCAGCAGCACGGCATTTGACGATGGCCTCCTTCGCCTCGGTGCGCGGCGGATCATACATGCCGGTGAGGCCGACAAAGACGAGATCGCGCTCCACCTCCTCCGCCTTGAGATGTTCGGGTGAGGCAGCATCGAGATCGCGCTGCGCGGAGCCGAGCACGCGCAGCGCCTGTGCGGCCAGCGTGCTGTTTTGGGCGGCAATTTCAGCACGATCCGCGTCCGTGAGCGGACGGACGCCCTCGGTGGTGAGGATTTGTGTGCAGTGCTGCAACAGCAGATCGGGCGCGCCATTGATGAAGGCACGGTGACGGCCCTCAGGCATCCGACGGATGACCGTTTGTCGTTTGCGGTCGGAATCGAAGGGGATCTCGTGCCGCTTCGGCATCTCGTGCTCGATCTGCTCCTCGGTGACGCCGGCTTTGTGTCCGGCGGCAAGCATCGCGCCTTCGGTGGGATCGCCAATGACCTTCCACTGGCCGTTTTCGAGCGCGAGATGCGCGTTGTTGCAGCCGAGGAGGTTGTTCGCGAGTTCTCGCAGGAGCTTCGTCTGGCCTTCATCGGCTGCTTTGCCCGCAACGCGTACCTCGCCATCCGACCCGTAGCCTTCGCCGGTAATCTCAAAGGTCTGCCCCGCGACGTAAAGCACGCGCACGGTCATCTCGCCGACGGTGAGCGTGCCGGTTTTGTCGGTGCAGATCACATTCGTCGATCCCAGCGTCTCGACAGCGGGCAGCCTGCGCACCAGCGCACGGCGGCGCGACATG
>Ga0209573_1004250_pt1 | contig 14382 bp, 10 predicted proteins | sample TNRBio252014_DNA_FD_185870 | JGI IMG/M metagenome (GOLD analysis project Ga0209573, IMG submission 185870) | Wastewater treatment Type I Accumulibacter community from EBPR Bioreactor in Madison, WI, USA - TNR Reactor_6/25/2014_ DNA (SPAdes)... | ecosystem: Engineered > Bioreactor > EBPR >...
GGAAATGCTCGGGGTTTGCTATCGCTATACCAAATCATTAAAAGATGCCGAAGATGTGTTACAGGATGGATTTGTAAAAGTTTTTTTCAGTATAAAGCAATTCAAATCTGAAGGGCCGCTGGGTGCATGGATACGGCGCATCATGGTGAATACTGCGTTGAATTACCTGAAAAAGAACCGTAAGTACAGGGACCAGATGTATTTCGACGAAGAACCCCTGCACCTGGTGGCGGATGATAATCCCTTAGTTAACCTGGAAACAAAAGAACTGGCCGATCTCATCCGGCAGTTACCGCCCGGTTACCAGGCGATATTCAACCTGCATGCAATAGAAGGATTCACCCATGTTGAAATCGGGCAGATGCTGGGCATCAGTGACAGTACTTCCCGCTCACAGTATGCCAGGGCAAGAACATTACTGATCAGCTGGATAGAAAAAAAAACCTTGTTGGAAATAAAAAATGAGACGTATGCTGGAAAATGAATTTGAAAAGCAGGTCCGGCAAAAAATGAACAGGTTGCATTTGCAGCCTGGCACAGAAGTGTGGGAGGAAGTAGAACGCCGGATACGAAAAAAGAAAAGGAGGAGAATAATTATTTTCTGGTTTCTTCTTGCCGGATTATTTCTTGGCGGTGGCTGGTGGCTATCAGATCAGTCAGCAGAGAAAAAATCTTTAACGAAAAAAGAGCAACAGGAAATAATTGAAAAGACAACCGGCAGGGTTGAAGTAAAGCAACCTGTTGTCAATGATCATGGCGCTAAATCAGGTAACGACAAAGAAATTCCGGATGAAATAATGCAGGAACAGGTTTCGGATAATGATGAACTTCCTGACAGATCCGTAATGCAGGCAGGAGATGGTAGTAAAAGAAGAACAGCAAAGCAACAACAGACAAGACTAAAACAAACTAAAAACAGTTTTCCGCAGCAGACCCTTGATAATTCAACTGCTGAGAGAAGTATATTACAAACAGGGGATAACGATAAAAAGTCAAAAGAACCAATAGCTGCTATTCCTGATCAACCGATAGAGAAACCGGCGACTGCAACAAAGATTACTGAGCCAGTAATTGACTCCGGCAATAGTAAATCAGTATCAAAAGATCAGAAATCGATTGTAGCTTCAGCAGCAGATACAACTACTACTGTCCGTGATAATAACGATACTCCTGTTGGTAAAAAGAATAAAAAAAGTAAATGGGAGATCGGTTTTTCAGGAGGGCTGGGTACAGGAAGACTGACTAATGGGCAAATCTCAGGAATTGGCCAAAAAAGCCTGGCGGAGAATTTTTCATCAACAGCAGGATCGTTTCCGCAGGGAATGACGAGTTATGCAGATTCAATCCCCTTAACAGGAACAGCCTGGCAACTGGGTGTTTATGCTAAAAGAAAGATTGGAAAAAAAGTGGATGTTTCAACGGGGCTGAATTTTTCAACTTACACGGTGAAGCAAAGAGTGGGAGTTTTTGTTGATAGTGTACGTACGGTCAGCAACGATTTGAACTCTGTTACCTCAGGAGGATTTTACAGGCCAGGAAGTTTAAAAAATTACCCGAACAGATATTATTACCTGCAGGTGCCATTGTTGCTGCACTGGCAGGTGAACAGGGGAGAAAAATTACCTCCGCTGGTTTGGGAGAATGGATTGGCGGTTTCATTCCTGGTGGGTAGTGATGCCGTGGTATATGACAGGGGCGGCCGTATTTTTTTCAAGGATAAGAAAGTTTATAATACAGTTAACCTGGTGTATCAGTCTGCTTTCATGACCAGGTTGTTTAAAGAAAAGAAACATCCGTTATCAATTGGAGTATCTTACCAGTATCATATCAGCCGGCTACAAAAAACCAACCCGCCTGATTTTAATTACTTGAGTTCATTTGGTATAAAACTAAGCTGGGTATTAAAAAAATAACCCCGGTGCAACGGTCATAAAAAAACTATTGTCAGGGTTTTAAATTGCATTTTATGAGAAAGATAATCGCACTGCCGCTCTTGTTTGTTGTAATGTCTTTTGTTCTTCAGTCATGCCTGAAGGACAAGATCATGTACACCTATACACTTGCCAGGCCGGTATATAAAGAGAAAGCAGAAGTGTATGCTAATATCAGGAGCAATGAACCGCAGGGAATCAAATCACCAGGAAAGTTGTTCATGCTGGGAAATTATATCTTCCTTAATGAGATTGATAAGGGAGTACATATTATTGACAACAGCAATCCTGCTAACCCGGTATTAAAAGCATTTATAAATATCCCCGGTAATCTTGATATCGCCGTGAAAGGAACTACACTTTACGCCGATCTGTATACAGATATGGTGGTGGTGGATATTGCAAACCCGCTGGCAGCCCGGTTTGAAAAATTTATACCGTCTGTTTTTCCTGCAAGAAACTATTCCAACGGGTTTATTGCCGATAGTAACCGGGTAATTGTTGACTGGATAGTAAAAGACACTACCGTTGAGTACAACGATTACCGTTCATGGTATAAAGCGGAAGTGATGTTGTTTAGTGCCACCGCAGGTAACAGTCAGCCAACAAATGGTGGTATGACAACAGGAATTGCAGGCTCAATGGCCAGGTTCTCTATCGTTAATAATTATATGTATTGTGTGAACGATGGGCAGCTCCGCAGTTTTGATATTACCAATACACTTGATCCGCAGCAGGTAGCCGTCAACAATATGGGCTGGGGTATTGAAACAATCTATCCTTTTAAGAATAAACTTTTTATTGGTTCCAATACGGGTATGTTCATTTATGATATCAGTTCTCCGGCTAATCCTGTCAGGGAAGGGCAGTTTCAGCATGCAAGGGCCTGCGATCCTGTAATCACAGATGGTGATTATGCATATGTAACATTGCATGACGGAAATTTCTGTGGCGGTGCAAGCAATGTACTGGATGTAGTGAATGTGATGAATCTTTCTGCCCCGTCATTACTCCGTTCTTACCCGATGACGCATCCGCATGGACTTTCCAAATCAGGTAACCTGCTGTTTATATGTGACGGGAAAGACGGGTTGAAAATGTATGATGCCGGTTTTCCCGGAAATATTACCCTGCTAAAACATATCACCGGTTTGGATACCTATGATGCCATAGCATGGAATAATAACCTGGTGGTGGTTGCAAAGGACGGTTTGTACCAATATGATTACAGCGATCCATCCACACTGGTTCAGCGGAGTAAACTTTCAGTTACCAGGTAAAAGTATTTTATGAGGAATAGTATTATCATTATTGCGATCTTGATAGCCAGTTATCAGTCAGCTGCACAAAATAAAGCGAGATTCTCTTCACAGAATTATGTTGGCATGCTGGCTGGCAGCAGCGAAACTGATATTCATATACAAACTATTAATGGGTTAGCTTTTAATAAATGGTTCACCGGGATAGGTACTGGGATCGACTGGTATTACTACCGGAGTATCCCTGTATTCCTGGCCGGAGAGAGAAGTTTCAATATCAAAGCCAGGAAGAAGTTCTATTTATCTGGTGCTGCCGGGGTCAATTTTCCCTGGAATGAAAATATTTATCGTGACTGGAACTGGTGGTCAGATTCTAAACTGTATCCCGGCTTATACTGGAACGCAGGATTTGGATATAAGCTGGCAGTAGGAAAACAAAATGATGCATTGTTACTTCATATTGGGTATAGTAATAAGTTCTATAAGGAAAAACTTACAGGAACATACCCCTGTCTTGTACCTCCCTGCCCGGAATACAATGAAACATTCAATTACAACCTCCGGGCATTATCCGTAAAAGTTGGTTGGGGGTTTTAACTACCGGAAATAAATTTGAGGTTTCGCTGAATGCCCTTCCATTTTGTTCGCCTCAGCGGGGAGTGCCTGAATATTGTTTTAAAACTTTCTTCTGTCATCATTTCCCATTCTTTTGTTGCCAGGTTTAGTATTTCAGGAATGGGGGAGAATGAAGCTTCAGTATGTGGTTTGCTAAAACGGTTCCAGGGACAAACATCCTGGCAGGTATCACAACCAAACATCCAGTTGTCAAACCGGCCTTTCATTTCACCGGGAATGATCATTTCTTTCAACTCAATGGTGAAATACGAAATACACTTACTGCCATCAATTACTTTATCGGGCAATATCGCTTCGGTTGGACAGGCATCAATACATTTGGTACAGGTGCCGCAGTAATCTTTCACGAAAGGATCGTCGTATTCCAATTCAAGGTCAGTTATCAATGTTGCAATAAAATAGAAGGAGCCGCTTTGTTTGGTAATGAGGTTCCCATTCTTGCCTATCCAGCCCAGGCCGCTTTTCTGCGCCCATGTTCTTTCCAGCACCGGGGCAGAATCAACAAAGCCCCTCCCATGTATTTCTCCGATCTCTTCCTGCATCAGGGCTATTAATTGGTTCAATTTTACTCTTATTACTTCATGATAATCCTGCCCGTAAGCATACTTTGATATACCTGGTGCCTCCGGCTGCTGGCGCTGCGAAGGATAATAATTTAATAATAAAGTAATGACTGACCGGGCACCGGGTACCAGTTTGGAAGGATCAATACGCAGGTCAAAATAATTTTCCATGTACTGCATGCTGCCATGCATGTCTTTCTGCAACCATTTTTCCAGCCTGGCAGCATCTTCATCCAGTTTATGAGCCCTGGCGATACCGCAAAAGCTGAAACCCAGCCGGGCAGCTGTTTTTTTGACAAAATGGGTATGTTTATGCAACAGGTTCAGGGGTGCTTATTGTCTTTTTAATGGCTTTTGCTTAATTGATAGTCAATCATTGACAAGTTTGGATTTTTTGCGTAAAATTGAGCTTTGCTGAACGAATTTAACCACATTTAACCATCACTATGAGTTCAAAATTGCCCCTGCTTATCTCCGGGCTATTCCTTGCCTGCTTAACCCTTACTGCACAGGAGAAGTCTACAGTAAAATTTGGGAATGTTACTGAAAAGGATTTTGCAACAAAAGTATACCCTATTGACAGTAATGCCAATGCGGTTGTGATTGCTGATATAGGGCATAGCGCCATTGAAGGAAACACCAAAGGCTGGTTCTCCCTGGTGTATAAACATTACAAACGGGTGCATATATTAAATAAGAATGGCTATGATGTTGCTAACATCTCTATTTCATTGTATGCAGATGGCGATGCGGAAGAGCAACTTAATAAACTAAAAGCGGTGACCTATAACCTGGAGAATGGAAAAGTAGTAGAAACAAAACTGGATGTAAAATCATCTGTTTTTAAAGACAAGATCAGCAAGAACAGGGTAGTTAAGAAATTTACTTTCCCCAATGTAAAAGAAGGCTCTATTATTGAGTATGAGTATACTATTACATCTGATTTTTTACAAAATCTTCAGCCATGGGAGTTCCAGGGAGCTTATCCCCGCTTGTGGAGTGAGTACAACCTTTCATTACCTGAGTTCTTAGGTTATGTTTTTCTGACCCGTGGTTATAAGCAATATGATATCAACGATAAAAACTCTCATATGGAAGGGTTCACAATAATCGACAACCGGGGTGTTGGTGCATCAGATAGATACCGGTTTAATGCAAATGTCACAGACAACCGTTGGGTAATGAAGAATGTACCGGCACTAAAGGAAGAGAGCTTTACTTCTGCCATTGATAACCATATTGCCAAGATCGAATTTCAATTGTCAGAGTACAGGCAACCCCTAACTTACCGGAATATCATGGGATCATGGCCCAAACTCGCCAATGACCTGATGGAAGCAGAATTTTTTGGAAAACCGGTGACAAAAGATAATGGCTGGCTGAAAGATGTTGTAAAGCCGCTTACAGAAGGTGTGACCGGAAACAAAAGCAAAGCGCAAAAGATATATAATTACGTCAGGGATAACTTTACCTGTACAGATCATAGCGACCTTTTTGTTGACCAGACACTTAAGAATCTTCTCAAATCGAAAAGTGGAACAGTTTCTGAAATAAACCTGCTTCTCACTGCTATGCTCAAGTATGCTGATATAGACGCAGACCCTGTTATTTTGAGTACCCGTTCTAACGGGATGACATATGCAATGTATCCTCTCATCACACAGTACAATTATGTAATAGCAAGGGCCGTGATCGATGGGAAAGCCATTTACCTCGATGCCAGCGAACCCCGGCTGGGGTTTGGCCATCTGCCTGTGCGTTGTTATAATGGCCATGCCAGGATAATTAATAAAACAGCTGATCCGATAGAGTTGGTGAGTGATTCGTTAATCGAGAGAAAGAATACCAGTGTATTTGTTATCAATGATGACAAAGGAAATATAGTGGGCAGCATGATGCAAACACCCGGTTATTATGAATCACTCAGCCTTCGGGACCGTATCAAAGAAAAAGGTAAGGATCAGCTGGTGACTGATATTAAGAAAGCATTTGGCCATGAGATGGTTGTCAGCAACTTCGTTGTTGATTCACTGGATAAGTATGAAGAAGTGCTGGGAATAAAATATGATTTTGATTTTACGGAAGAAAAAGAGGATATCATTTACCTGAACCCCATGTTCGGGGAAGGGTATAAGGAGAACCCTTTTAAGTCGGCCGAACGGTCGTATCCTGTAGAAATGCCATATGGATTTGACGAGACCTATACCCTGCAAATGGATATCCCGACCGGGTATGTGGTGGATGAATTGCCCCAGTCAATGGTGGTGAAACTGAATGAAGAAAATGAAGGCATGTTTGAATACCGGATTTCACAATCCGGCAGCGGCATATCTTTCCGTTCCCGCATCCGTATCAGCCGTGCTTATTTTATGCCGGATGAATATGAGATGCTGAGAGAATTCTTTAACCTCGTGGTGAAGAAGCAGGCCGAACAGATCGTATTTAAAAAGAAAAAATAGTTCATGATAAAAAAGATCATTGCTGGGTGTTGTTTTGTTGTAGCGACATTAGCGGTTGCCGCAGGTGATGGAGAGTATGCGGTATCGAAGATACCAGCTGCCTTACTGAAAGATGCCAATGCCGTAAAGCGGATGGAGAAAATAAGCTTTGAGATTGTGAATACCGGTGAAGCTATCCTGCGGAAGAAATATGCCATCACTATACTCAATGAGAATGGCGACAGGCAGGCGGGATTTGTAGAGTACTATGACAAACTGCATGAGATAAGAAATATCGAGGGTACATTGTACAGTGCAGACGGTAAGGAATTAAAAAAGCTTAAGAATAAACAGATCATCGATGCTACCGGCTCGGATGACAATAACCTGATTGACGATAACCGGCGTAAATTCCATCATTTCTTTCATAAGACCTATCCTTACACGGTGCAGTATGAAGTGGAAATAAAATACAACGGTACTTTATTCTTTCCTGTGTGGTTGCCGAGAGAGGATGAAGAGTATTCAGTACAGCAGAGCAGTATCAGTATCATCAGCGATGCTTCTTATACCGTTCGTTACCGGGTAAATAATTATTCCGGGGACCCGGTTATTACCACAGAAAAGAATGATAAGATACTTACATGGGAGGTAAAAGATCTTCCTGCCATTAAGGATGAATATGCTTCTCCCAACTGGTTTGATATTAATACAGCTATTTTTTTTGGTCCTACAGAATTTGAGATAGAAAAGTATAAAGGCAATATGCAAACCTGGCAGGACTTTGGCAAGTTTGTACATGCCCTGCGCCAGGGGAAAGATAATTTGCCTACTAATATCAAACAGACAGTTCACCAACTGGCAGATAATATTGCTGACCCCAAGGGAAAGATCGCAAAGTTGTATGAATACATGCAGCAGAATACCCGTTATATCAGTATTCAGTTAGGAATCGGGGGCTGGCAACCCTTTGATGCTACCTATGTGGCCACCAAAGCTTATGGTGATTGCAAAGCGCTGACCAACTACATGTACAGCCTTTTAAAGGAAGCGGGGATCAACTCTTATTATACACTGGTAAGGGCGGGACGAAATGCAAAGAAGATAATGGCGGATTTTCCTTCCAGCCAGTTTAATCATGTTATACTTTGTGTGCCATTACAAAAAGACACAGTGTGGCTGGAATGTACCAGCCAGACAATGCCCGCCGGATACCTCGGTGATTTTACCTGCGACAGGTATGTATTGCTGGTGGATGAGAATGGTGGTAAACTGGTTCGTACGCCTAAATACGGTATGAAAGATAACCTGCAGGTGAGGCATGTAAAAGCTGTATTGGATGAAGAGGCCACTTTGCGGCTTACCTCCGAAACAACCTACGGTGGATTGCAGCAGGACCAGTATCATGGTCTTATCAATGGTCTTTCAAAAGACAAAGTGAAAGAGTACCTGCATGAACAACTTGATTTTGCTACTTACGATGTGAACAGTTTTGATTATAAAGAAACAAAATCAACCCTGCCGGCTGTGGAAGAAAAACTGGATATTACCGTTAGTAATTATGCTACTATCACCGGCAAACGTCTTTTTATCGTTCCTAATACGATGACAAGAACTTATCGCCGGCTGACACCGGATGAGAACAGGAAGTATGACCTGGAACTGAGTTTTGAATACAAAGATGTTGATACAGTAGAGATCACCCTGCCGGCCGGCTACACGGCTGAATCAATACCGCAGGATGTGTCGCTGACCAGCCAGTTTGGGAAATATAATTGTTCAGTGAAACTGGATGGTAACAAACTGCGGTATTACCGCAGCATTGAACATTACGGCGGCACCTACCCCGCAAAGGATTATGCAGCACTGGTAAAGTTTTACGATGCCATGTATAAAGCAGACCGTAACAAAGTGGTACTGGTGAAAAATGAACAGACAAAAGGTTTTTGATTTTATTTACAGGAGGAACTGATCTGTTCATCGATTTCTTTCTTGATCTGTAAATGGGCATCCGCCCTTTCTTCACCCAGCAGGTTCTTAACAAATACAAGATAAGCATAGCCCCGGCAAAAATCGATCATCGGCCAGGTACCAAATAATCCCGGGCTGGCCAGTGCAGTAGCAACGCCATTCTTTTCTTCGATGGCCCAACTTCCGGATGTATAATTGAAACCAGCAGCGGACTTAGGAGCATATTTTATTTGTTCCGGTTTGTTCTGCACTTTCATCATTTCATTCACCGAGTTTTCACTGAGTATCTGCACCCCGTTATATTTTCCTTTGTTCAATAGCATCACCAGGAATTTCATGTAATCTTCCGCTGTTGATTTGGCACCGCCGGAGGGATTGACCGGGCCGCCATCAACATTGGTAAAAGTGGTCTTCCGCATACCCAGCGGGTATAACAATTTGGTGCGGATAAGCACATCGAATTTTCTTTTGCTCACTACTTCCAGCACCCGGCCTGCGATATTCAAGCCGATATTGCCATACCAGAAATCAGTGCCGGTATTGGCACGGATATCCCTTGCAGCAAATGCATTTACTTCTTCTTCCAGCGTGGCGAACTTTTTTCGTTGTGCTAATTTTTTCAATAGGCCACCTTCATCATCAATGCCCGTCATGTGACTGAGGCAATGACGGATCGTGATATACCCTTTAAAATATTTATCAAACTCCGGAATGTATTTCACTACTTTATCATCCAATGATATTTTTCCTTCATCCACGAACTGCATCACAAGGGCAGCGGTGAGCCATTTGCTGCAACTGGCGATCGGTGCCTGGGTCTTAACATTAAAATCCCCCATTTCCTTTTTATAGACCAGCGAATCCCCTTTCCAGATCATAGCCACTGCATTGGTGCCAAATAATTTCTGTTTGGATTGCAGTTCTGTTTCCAGTTCCGTCCAGTTGTATTGAGCCGAAACAGGCTGTAAGAATAGCAGGAATGCAGCTACCGACAAGACTTTCAGGCAGATAGAACTAACTTTATATGACATAGTTTCGGGATTTAAAGGGTTGGATAAGTATTTGATTATGGTCCACAGTCAATAGTCCACTGACGACAGTAGTTCACTTGTATTGCTATGGACTGTTGACCATCGACTATTGACAATAAAATTAAAATTATGAATTTAGGAAACTTCACTATAAAAGCAGCTGAAGCATTTCAGCAGGCACAACAAATTGCCTTTAATGCGCAAAGCCCGAATATTGAGACCGAGCATATCTTAAAAGCGTTGCTCGACCAGGAAGATTCACCGGTTGAATATTTGCTGAAAAAGAATAATGTAACAGTGAACCTGGTGGAAAGCAAACTCGATGAACTCATCAGCAAACTTCCCAAAGCATCCGGCGAAGCGGCCCAGCAGATAAGCCGGGAAGCAAATAATGTGGTGTTAAGAGCCGGTGCAGTGCTCAAACAATTCAAAGATGAGTTTGTGACACCAGAGCATTTATTGCTCGCCATTGTGCAGGGTAATGATTCAACTGGCAAGCTGCTAAAAAATACAGGTCTAACTGAGAAAGGATTGATTGCAGCGATCAAAGACCTGAGAAAAGGAGAGACCGTTACCTCACAAACACAATCACAGGAATTCAATGCGCTTAATAAATATGCCAAGAACTTAAATGAATTGGCAAGGCAAGGTAAACTCGATCCCGTCATCGGCCGTGATGAAGAAATAAGGAGAACATTACATATACTTTCACGCAGAACAAAGAACAACCCGATACTCGTAGGTGAACCAGGTGTGGGTAAAACAGCCATCGCCGAAGGCATTGCCCACCGTATTGTAAATGGCGATGTACCCGAGAATTTAAAAAGCAAGATCATCTATGCACTCGATATGGGATTACTTATTGCCGGTGCAAAATATAAAGGTGAGTTTGAAGAACGTTTGAAAGCGGTGGTGAAAGAAGTGAGCGGCAGTGACGGAGAAATTATCTTATTCATTGATGAGATACATACATTGGTTGGTGCAGGTGGCGGTGAGGGTGCGATGGATGCGGCCAATATTCTGAAACCTGCACTGGCCAAGGGTGATTTAAGAGCTGTAGGTGCAACAACACTTAACGAGTACCAGAAATTCTTTGAAAAAGATAAAGCTCTAGAAAGACGTTTCCAGAAAGTGCTGGTGGATGAACCCAGTGTGGAAGATGCCATCTCTATTCTCCGCGGATTAAAAGACCGCTACGAAACACACCACCATGTAAGGATAAAAGATGAAGCCATCATTGCAGCAGTGGAATTATCCAGCCGCTATGTGACAGATCGCTTTTTACCCGATAAAGCTATAGACCTGATAGATGAAAGTGCAGCCAAACTCCGCCTGGAAATGAACTCCATGCCGGAAGAGTTAGATACATTGGAAAGACAAATACGTCAATTAGAAATTGAAAGAGAGGCTATCAAAAGAGAGAATGATGAAGTGAAACTGAAAGAACTGAATACCGAGATAGCTAACCTTGCTGTTACAAGGGATACTTATAAAGCCAAATGGAACCAGGAAAAAGAACTGGTGGAAAAAGTACAGAATGCAAAAGCGGAGATCGAGAATTTAAAACAGCAGGCCGAAAGGGCAGAACGGGAAGGCGACTACGGTAAAGTGGCCGAGATAAGGTATGGTAAAGTGCAGCAGCAGGAACAACTTATTACTGACCTGAGCAAACAGATAGCAGAAAGCGGCGAGAAAAGATTACTAAAAGAAGAAGTGGATGCAGAAGACATTGCAGAAAGCATTGCGAAAGCAACAGGCATACCGGTACAAAAGATGCTGCAGAGCGACAGGGAAAAATTACTGAAGCTGGAAGAGCATTTGCATGAAAGGGTGGTGGGACAGGAAGAAGCCATCACGGCCGTGGCGGATGCCATCAGGAGAAGCCGTGCCGGTTTGCAGGACCCGAAGAAACCGATCGGTTCTTTCATCTTCCTCGGTACCACCGGTGTGGGTAAAACAGAACTGGCGAAAGCCCTTGCCGAATATTTGTTTGATGATGAAAGTATGATGACAAGGATCGACATGAGTGAATACCAGGAAAAACATACCGTAAGCAGACTGGTGGGTGCACCTCCCGGTTATGTGGGCTATGATGAAGGCGGGCAGCTGACGGAAGCCGTACGCCGCAAACCATACAGTGTGGTATTGCTCGATGAAATTGAGAAAGCACACCCCGATGTGTGGAATGTATTGTTGCAGGTACTGGATGACGGAAGACTGACAGATAACAAAGGCCGGGTGGTGAATTTCAAGAATACCATCATCATCATGACCAGCAATATCGGCAGCCACCTGATACAGGATGCATTTGAGAAAGTAAAAGAAAATAATGTAGAAGAAGTAACTGACAAGGCGAAAGTGGAAGTAATGGCCCTGCTGCGTCAAACTATACGACCGGAATTTCTGAACAGGGTGGATGATATCATTATGTTCAGGCCGTTAATGATGAAAGAAATAAAAGGTATTGTGCAGATACAACTGAACAGCCTGAAGAAACTGGTGGCCGAAAGCGGTATACAGTTACAGTTCAGCGATTATGCCCTTGAGTTCCTGGCCGAGCAGGGTTTTGACCCGCAGTTTGGTGCCAGACCGCTGAAGCGGCTTATACAAAAGGAAATTGTGAACCAGCTATCGAAAAGAATACTGGCGGGTGATATTGATAAGACAAAGCCGGTTTTGGTTGACGTTTTTGATAACACAGTTGTATTCCGTAACGAAATACCTGAGAAAGTAAAATAAGCTGGTGGATGCCTGCCTGCCGGAGCTTAAGAGCAGGCAGGTGTTTGATAATACGGTGGTGTTTAGGAATGAGATGCCGAAAAAAGTGAAGTAAAGAAAAGCCCTGACGAGAGTCGGGGCTTTTTGTTTCCCAGCTGTATTGATACGGCCATCGCCTGTGGCGTCGCACTTTTCATCTTTCGTAATTCTATTAGACATTATACAAAATGCCTTTTTATCATATCTAAAACCTTTTCTCCATTAATTTGATCGATTTTATTCTTGGGTATTCGAAAAATCAACCCTGGAGTAGTGTAAGAACCGGGAATAAACTTTCTAATATGGTAAATTGTCATAAGTGCAATCTCTAAAGCCTTCTCTGCATCACTCACATTTAGTTTAGCTAAATCAGCTGAAAACTTTGTTAATGGGTAGTTTTCACTTATGTGCAGAGTTTTTGAATCTAAAATTTTCCCAGCCCAAGAACCTTGTTTTTTCTCATTAAGATTTACATGAGTTACTAGTGTCAGATATTCCGTTTCCCAGCTTTTGGCATGTACAAGGCGGTTTCTAAATTTTATAAATTCAAAAAAAAGGTTGAATGGCTTTTGATGAATGTCAGGTTCTATAATTGAGAATAGAGGGATAATCATAGTACTTTTATCTTTTATAGATAGCCTTTGCCACGATGCTTTGATATGCTGTTTTATTGTTTCAGGAATGGAGTCTACTGTGGTCAATTTTGTATTTGAATTTATCGAAAAGCAATCAAAGAAGATTCTATTTAAATAAGCTTCAATTGATGAAAAAGATGCAATACAACTTGTAACAATTTTGCTTCTTGTAAACCGCCAGTCATAAACCTTTGCCTCTTCAATTAAATCATAAGCAGACTGAATAAATTCCTCTGACAAATCGCTAGTTTTAACTTGGTTAATTTTTTGTCCAGCTTGCATTTTTTCGTAATTATATTTTTAAGAATAAAAGTAAAAAAATACTCAGATTGTTTCCCTTCGCCGTACTTCGTGTCAGTAAATATTTTCTTTCCTCCTTCCCAGACGAGTGTCGGATGGCTTTGTGTTCTGGCCTTGTGGCACTCGTCGCTAACTAACCCGGCTCCGGTTTCCGATTTCTCCTTACATTGTTATCCTAAAAGTCAACCAGTATGCCCGCCTTTAACCGAAGAAATTTTCTCAAAGCATCCGGCATTGCCGTATTACCTGCATTTCTTCCGGCTGCAGCAAAAGCCGCCGGAAATAATACGCCATATGCAGAAGAGCCTGTCATTAAATTCTTTTATGACGGGGAAGATTTCAATCCTGCGCAGTATATAACAGAGCTGCAAAAGATCAACAGTAAAGAAGCGATCAAAAGAGATTTCTACCTGGAGGGTGGCGCTGTGGCGGCCATGGAAAAGAAATTTGAAGAAATAACCGGCAAGGGAAAAGCCATCTGCATGCCAACCGGTACTATGGCCAACCAGCTGGCCATCGCTGTGCTCAGCGGCGATAATACCAAAGTATTTGTGCAGGATACCAGTCATGTATACCGGGATGAAGCAGATGCAGCACAGTCAGTTTTTCAAAAAAGACTGATGCCCCTGGCGATGGAAAAAACCTATTTCACCGCAGAAGAATTAAAGAGAGCCATAGCGGGGCTGAAAGAACAGGAAGTATTTTCCAGCGGTATCGGCGCCGTGTCTGTTGAAAATCCTGTGCGGAGAACAGAGGGAAGAATGGTTCCCATTGAGGAAATCAGGAAGATCAGCGAGTATTGCCGCAGCAATAATATTCCCCTGCACCTCGACGGGGCAAGGATCTTCATGGCTGCTGCCT
>Ga0209573_1004251_pt1 | contig 14377 bp, 16 predicted proteins | sample TNRBio252014_DNA_FD_185870 | JGI IMG/M metagenome (GOLD analysis project Ga0209573, IMG submission 185870) | Wastewater treatment Type I Accumulibacter community from EBPR Bioreactor in Madison, WI, USA - TNR Reactor_6/25/2014_ DNA (SPAdes)... | ecosystem: Engineered > Bioreactor > EBPR >...
CCGGACGGCAGCGGCTATCGGATGCACACGCGCTTCGCCCGGTTCATCAACGTGCCCGAGCTGATGGCGGTGTTCGGCGAAGTGGCCGACATCCGCACGGCGGAGATGCTGGACCTGCCGGTGCCGAGGCTGCGCGGCGGCAAGCCGCGCATCGTCGCCTGCCCGGCGAGCCCGTCGCTGAAAGCCTTCGTGCAGACGCTGGTCCGGCGGGCGGAAGCCGTCCGCAACGGCGACGTCAAGCCGAACGAAGACAACATGCTGGCAATCACCACCGACGGCCGCAAGGCCGCGCTGGATTTCCGGCTGGTGGCGCCGCTGGCGTGCTTCGACGAAAACGGCAAGGTGGCCACCTGCGTGCGGGAGGTCCATGCCATCTGGCAACGCACGACGGATTTCCGCGGCGCCCAGTTGGTGTTCTGCGACTTGTCGTCCCCCAAGGGCGGCAAGAGTTTTAGTGTCTATGACGATCTGCGAGAACGGCTGATTGCGGCGGGCATCCCCGAGAAGGAGATCGCCTTCGTCCATGATGCCGAGACCGATGTCCAGAAGGCGACGCTGTTCAAGGCGGTGCGCGAGGGCCGGGTCCGGGTGCTGCTGGGCTCCACTGCCAAGATGGGGGTGGGCACCAACGTGCAGACGCGTCTCACCGCCCTGCATCACCTCGATGCGCCCTGGCGTCCCTGTGACGTCGAGCAGCGCGAGGGGCGCATCCTGCGCCAGGGCAATGAGTGCGAGGAAGTGGAAATCTTCCGGTATGTCACGGAAGGCAGTTTTGACAGTTACATGTGGCAAACGCTGGAGACCAAGGCACGCTTCATTGCCCAGGTGATGAAGGGCGACCAGGGCATTCGGTCGCTGGAGGATGTGGAACTGGCGGCGCTGTCCTATGCCGAGGTGAAAGCTTTGGCGTCGGGCAACCCGCTGGTGATCGAGAAAGCCGGCGTAGACGCAGAAGTGGCCAAGCTCTCGACGCTGTTCTCGGTGTGGCGCAACCAGCGCTATGCCAACGAAAGCGAAGTGGGCCGGCTGCCGATGATGATCGAGGCGCTGGAGAAGAAGGTCGCACTGTACGCACAGGACGCGGCCCGGATCGAACCGCAGACTATGCAGGGCATCGCCGTGGAACTGGCGGGGCGCCGGATCGTCGGCCCCGATGCGGTCGGCGAGGCGCTACGCGGGTTGGTGAAGGCCGCCAGGGAAGAGGTGCGCACGGCCAGCCGGATGATCGAACGGATCGTCGGCCGGTTTGGCGGCTTCGACCTGGGCATGCTGGCAGCCCGTGGCGACCAGACGCCCAGCCTGTACTTGGCGGGACACTGCCTGTACAACGCCGAACCTTATCAAACGGGTCCGGCCCTGGTGGCCGCCTTGCTGGGTGCGCTGGAATCGGTGGGCAAGCATCACGCCGACGCCGAGATCCGGTTGGAAACTCGCCGCAAGCGGCTGGAAGACCTCCGGCTGGAGTTGGCCCGCTCATTCGAGCATGAAGGTCGGCTGACCGATCTGCTGATCCGGCAACGCGAGTTGCTCAAGCAACTCGACCTGGACAAGGACGAAGCCGGTAGCGCGAAGGTCGACGCCGACGAGGCACGGCAAGCCGCTTGAGTTGATTTCACCCCCATGGCCGAAAGGCTGTGGGGGTTCTTGACGTAGCGATAGTCGCCACGTTCCACCTCCATTCAAAGGTCAGACTCTGCTCTGGCCTTTTTCTTTTCTGCCGATGGGCCAGCCCTGCCTCCTTTGCGACGATGGATGCGGCCTCGTGGCAGCGCTGGCAAGTCTGCAGTCGCTAGTGCGGTGTAGGTGCGTAGTCCACCCCAAACCACCCAGCCAAAACGACTGCACCCCGCCACCCGTAACCACGCAAAACCTGCTAGCATTTCCGATAACGTTCCGCCAATGCTGGGTCGATATTTTTGGGATTGGTGCCCGGCTCCACAGGAAACAGGAAAACCCGTTGCGGCCCTTCGATTGCTTCTTAGGCGAAGGTCAGCTTCATGAGAGCTGCGATTGACGCGGCAAATGCCACTGCCGGCTCATCGGCCAATCCGGACGTTCAAGTTCCTTAGAAACCAGGTCAGCAATGCGCCGGTTAGCTGCCTGACGGCAAAGTGTCGTCACGAGCGAATCCCATTATTTAGATCCTGTGCAAGAACGCTCGCAAGCATCTCCAATACGTCGGCTCAGGTCTTGCCGAAACACTGGATCGTCGGGCAGCTCCCGTACGTAATAGCGTAACGATCCAAACTTTTCCTTGCACTGCACTACCAAAGGGATTTTATCGACTCCCTCCCGCAAGTAATCCTGAGCTTTACTCTCTATCCACGCTGACAGTTCATCAATGATGTCGTACCAACCGAGATCACATTCAAATCGGCGCTCCGCGATCGGATAGTCGGGAAACAGGTTCGGATGTAAATATGCCCGGAATATTAGCGGGTAAGCGTCAGCAAGCTGGCCAAATGATCGCAGTTCTTGGCCATTAGCATGGCCTTCTTCTGGTGCAATCCCCATTTGTGCCTCCCTTTAGTTGAAATTCCCTCTACCGAGAATAGGCATCCCGGCGACAAGTTGAGTCGCATGAACAACAATCTGTATGCGACATTATTCGTCGCCAGCGCAATCCATAGTTACACCTGTCTTCATCGGAGAACGAAAATGGATCGCCGAAAATTTCTACAGTCTCTTGCCATTTTGGGTAGCAGTACCGCCCTGCCATCGCATTCGCACAACGACAGCAGTTTCTCAAGCGACGCACTGCCTGCCCCAGCCACGTTAGCTACGGAAGACTGTGATTTACTGAATTCGAAGCCTGACGATTTCATTGAAAAAATTGGCGTCATTGCTATCGGCGGTGCAGGTGGCGCCATTGTCAGTCGCCTGGCCGCTAGACTACCCAACCTCGACCGCGTCATTGTCATCGACACCAATCCATTTGCCCTGCATCAGCTAACGGCTGATCGCAAAATCCTGGTGGGCAATGGCAAACGCACACCCTATGAACCGTCAATTCTTCGCTCGGTTGCCAGGCAGGTCAGTGACGACGTTACAAACGCCGCTTCCGGGTTGCAGCTCGCGCTGGTTCTGTCAGGAATGGGGGGGGTGACTGGAACCGCTATTTCACCAATCGTCGCCGAGACGTTGCGCAGGATGGATATTCCGGCCTTGGGAATCGTCACAACACCTTTCGATTTCGAGGGGCAACGATGCATGCAGGTTGCCCAGAACGGTCTGGACGCGCTGAGTCATTACGCCACTACGGTACTCCCGATATCCAACGAAGTGCTAAGCCGCAATACTGGCGAAAACGCCCTATTGGCAGCGGTGCTCGATAGAACACAACTGACTTTTGAGAAGCTATACCGAAACATCGCAAACGTCGCCGGAGGCAATAGTTTGGTTGGTATCGACATCGAAGACGTCAGGGTTGTGTTAAATGAAGGACGTCGCTCGGCATTCGGATTTGCTTCGGCTAACGGAATTGACAATGTGGAGTACGCAACCCGGAATGCAATCTTCTCTCCGTTACTGGGCCAGAATGACTTACGGTTGGCATCCGGAGTTCTAGTTGCCGTGGAGGGAAAGCCCGAATTCGTCAAATTGAAGCAGATAAATCGTGCAATTAACATAGTCCGGCAATTTGTCTCGCCCACAGCTCACCTGTTGGTAAGTGCCACTATTGCCAATCATGCTGAAGATTTCTCAATTTCCATTTTGGCCACCGGGCTCCCTGGTACATCGATTCAGATTTGATGCCTTCCGTGTCGGGCATGGAGACCTATCTCGCGGCATTCCATACTGTATTGTCAGAACTTGATGCAATTGGTCTGGACGCCGACCGGGTCTTTGTCTGGGCAAACTGTGAAGACACTTTGTATCGGCGAAACCGGAAGCAACTGATTGCCGCGTTGCCGGTCTTGGCCTGTGCCTTGGCAGACGATGGGCGATCTCCCACGCTGGATGCCTTGGCTGCCATGGTCGATCGTGGCAATCCGTTGATCATTGGCCTAGCTCAGTTGATACAAGTGCGAAAGCAATGCATCCGCTTTTTGATCGGTAAGTCCCCGCAGATGCTTGGGCCACAATGGATGGCATTCCCATTGGAGGTTTTTGTAGCCTTGGATTTGTTTGCCCAAGAAAGACTTCCACGATCGGCAGCAGACTGGCGGATCATGCGCACCTTCTGGGAAGCCAGTGGGCTAGGCAACAATTCAAGCAATTGTCCGAACGGGGTGAGTATCCGAAAATACGCACCGCTCAAAGTCCACTTCTTTATCGGCCTGTTTGGGACATGCTATCAACAGCGCCACGAGAGTTTATGCAGAGTCTTACAGGATAATCTCGCGCGACTCAGCGACGTTTCCGATTATTTCGAATTTGCAAAGCAATGGAGTTGGGGATTATTTCCTGACGCTACTGAACACGCAGCGCACTGGATCTCCAACCATCTGCTGACTCGCTACTCCGCCACGGCTTTGATTCGGCAGTCGGATATCTGGCACCAGCAGATCGGTCATGTTCGCAAACTCATCGCTACCCCCGGCGATCACGAACCGCTCGCCAGTTGGCCAGCCTTACCCAGTCTGCCATCGAGCAACGGTGGCTTGAGCATCGTTTCACTAACGACGCCGGAAGAACTTCGTACAGAGAGCAAGAAACTTGGCCACTGCGTCGAATGCTATACGCACCGCTGTATTGCTGGTGACAGCCATATTGTTTCTTTGCGGAATGAGGCCGGTGAAATCCTTTCAACTGCCGAGATCCGCTGCGACATGGGCAATGCCAACCGAATTTCGCCAAGGGTGATTCAACATCGGGGGCCGAAGAATCGAAATCCCGAACCGGGATGCGTAGCAGCCCTTGACGCCTGGCTTGAACATTGGGGAAGCGCGGATTTTCAGCGTGAAATGCAAACAATTATCGAATTTCACTTGGACGAAACGCGGCGTACCCAAGTTAGCGCACTATTCCTGTCGGAATACGATTGGCCATTGGCGACAATGAGCCAAATAATGCGCCATGTCCTGCCTGACTACGACGCCTCGCTGGCCTGGTTGGTGGAACGGTTTTCTAGCCCGGCGAATCGGCAAGCAGAATCTGTGGCAAGGACATTCACACAAATCGGAAATCGGCTGCGAAGCAAATAGACCATCGGCTACGAGAATGCCAACCAAATCTGGATTGTCACATTCGAGTACCCAGAGTGTTCGGTGGCTTGCACGCCAAACAGGCAGGAAACTGTTTGGCCGAGAAGAGATTGGATTTCGTTTCTGGCAGCCTGAACATTGGACCACCTCAATTGTGACGCTGGCCCCGATATAACGATTAGCGCCGATCGCAAATCGCCGTAACCGGCGCCCTCTTGGGAGGCAACTGCCCGCTCGATCGCCTTCTGGCCAATTTTTCCAGCTTCCAGCCCAATACGGCCCTGCGCAACACCATAGCCAGCCCACCTGGCACCAGCCAGTATTGAGCGTATTTCATTCACCCCCAAAGTTGTCCGGGCTGGCAAGATTGCGGCGTGCAGCAATCCAGTCACGCATTGAAGCATCCATCGTTCGGCATTAAGAAGTAACTGTGCGCGTTCCCGTACAGCTGCATCGGCGTCCAGAGGCTGCAACGGTGCGGTTTGCTGAATGGCAAATACCACATCCGAATCCTCTTTGAGCTGCGCCAATTGCTTTTCAAGGCTGTCGCTTGGCAGGGGCTCGCTCCGACCCACGGAAACCACTACCACCGTTAACGCTCCAGAGCGTTTTATTTTCTGTGCAACCGCTTGGATCAAGGCCGTTCCTGTGGCGCCACCGATGCCGGCAATCAAGACTACCAACGACTTGGCCGATAACCTCCCAACTGACTGCAATACGGAGTTAGCTCGATTAGCCACCTCCGAATGCACCAATCGCACTTCACCAGTAGGAAGTGAATCTTTATCAGAGTCGACCGCGATAAAGAATGGCTCTGACTTCACTTTCTCAAGCGATGGGCGCAATTCAAAGGCAAGGCGTGTAACCAATTGGGTACCAAAACCGCCAAGACCGAATATTTTAATATTGGTGGCGGGGCAACTCGATTCAGCATTTTTCGCTTTGCTTGAGACTGGAAACGTGCGCAGAACCCCTATGGCGCAGAGCCCGAGGGATTCCAACGTGCCAGCAGCTTTAAGGTACACCTGCCACGTCATATTGCACCTTCGCTCACCTCAAGCGGGTTGCAGGCTGGTAGCCGCCCTGACTGTTCATCGATCTTGACGTCCACCCACAGTTCGCCGATACGCAGCAAAGCACGCCAATCCAGATCACAGTGCTCTGCTAATGCATGGAAAAGGTAGCAGTGGTGCTCACCCTCATGGGTCTCTTTCAGGTGGCAATAATTGATATCCGTGATACCAAAGCCCTTGACTCGATCTGGCTCATCGTAATCAAACCCCGATTCGCGAAGCACCAATAGAATGTTGTCATCGTTTTCCTCATATTCCGGATCGTCTTTACGCAAGTAGAAGGTCAGCACAAATTCCAGATTGAAGTACTTCATCCAGTCAGCGGGATCACTAACCCTTGCCTGTAGGGATTCCCCCTTGGCATTCAGAATCGGGAGGTAATGCTCCTCCAGGCGTTTCAGCTGCGCATTCAGAGCCATGAGTTGGCTACGTTCCTCTGCGCTAATCTCGTCGTAGGCTGTTTGCTTTTCCACATGGCGATACCGGTAGCGGCGGCGAGTTCTCATGTTCTGCAGTTCAGTCAAATCGGTGTCGTATTTCATGGAGGCTCTCTCTTGGGGTGATAGAGCCATCATATCCAGCAAAGCGACACATTTTGTCGCTTTGTAGCGATAGACTACGCATATTCGATAGAGAACCGATCATGACCGATACCCTGTTACGCCAATGGGCAATGCTTCGTTTCATTCCTCGCCTTCCGCGCAAGGTTGACACCACCAATCTACAGTACGAGCTTGCCAAGGCCGGTCACGACATTAACTTGCGCACCATTCAGCGCGACCTGAACAAGCTTTCCGAGGTCTTGCCCTTGGTTGCCGACAATGCCAAGCCGCAGGGGTGGTCGTGGGCTGCCGATGCGAAGGTAATCGATTTGCCTGCGCTCGACCCACAGGCTGCGCTCACCTTCCAACTGGTCGAAAGCTACATGCAGCGACTGCTGCCCGCGTCAACGCTCAATTATTTGCAACCCTGGTTCCACGCTGCCAATGGCGTACTGGATAAGCATGACAATGGTCTGGCTCGCTGGCCTGACAAGATCCGCGTGCTGCCACGCGGCCTGCCGCAAAAAGCGCCGGACATTGCTCCTGATATTGCTGAAGCCATCTATCAAGCGGTATTGCTGGAACGCCAGTTGCAAATCACTTACCCCGGTAAAAATGAGCAAACAGAGGAACGTAGCCATGCAGTTCATCCGCTGGCCTTGGTAGTGCGTGACCGGGTGGTGTACCTCATCTGTATCTTTGACGGTTACACCGACCCGCGCCAGTTGGCGATGCACCGCATCCTGTCGGCGGAAATTCTGAACGAAACCGCCCAGCGGCCTGAGGGATTTTCGATTGACGCGTATATCGCGCAAGGCGAATTCGGTGTGCTGCTGAACCCGCAACCCATCGTGCTGGAAGCCGAGTTTTTCCGGCATCTCAGTGTCCATCTACTTGAATCACCGATTGCCGATGATCAGACCATTGAAGACGTTGACGAAGAGAACGTGCTGCTTCGCGCTACCGTACCAGATACCCTGGAATTGCGGCTTTGGCTGAAGAGCTTTGGGGATGAGGTGGCCGTCTTGGAACCGCCTGCTTTACGCCAGGAATTTCGCGAGATGGCAGAAAATCTCACGTCCTACTATCAGGACTGAAAACCCAATTCCACTCCTAACATTGCGCACTGCTCGTAGCACCTACTTGGAGCAAGAATCATGAATACATGGAACCGCTGTACCGCAGATATTCTTTTCTACGATGAAAGACCCACCTTAACCAAGGACGAGGGCTACATCGTTCGCCTTTCCGAGGAAAACATAGAAGTTGCCTATGACGATGACGAAGGTGCCGTTTGCTATCGGGGGAAGAATACTGGTAATGGACACTATGAACTGATTGCTTCAGAACGTAACGGCAAGGCGTCACTGCATTGTTTTCTTGGTAGCAAATTCATGGAAGGCTACTGGCATGAGGGAGACAGCCGGGGCATGTGGAGAATTGAGCTTAAGTAGCCCCAACCATACCCATCACCGGCAAAACTGATGCGCGATCTCTCCAAATCCAAATTGCTAGCCTTCCGCCAATGCAGCAAACGCCTGTGGCTGGAGATTCATCACCCCGAGCTTCGTGAAGACTCCGCAGGAACGGAGACCAGCTTTTCAGTCGGCCATCAAGTCGGCGATATTGCCCGTCAGCTTTATGATCCTGAGGGGAAAGGGGCATTTCTCGACCTAGACAACATCAGTTTTGCCGAACTGCTGGAGCATAGCGAAAGGCTGTACAGAACCAGTAGGCAACCCATCTTCGAGGCCGGTTTTGTGGCGGGTGGAGCACTCTCCCTTGCCGACGTTATGCTGCCGACTCATCTGGGACAAAAACGCGCTTGGCGCATGGTCGAGGTCAAGTCGTCAACCAGCGTCAAGGACTACCACCGGGACGACGCGGCAATTCAAGCTTTCGTCGCCCGCAAGGCAGGGGTTCCGCTTACTGGCATTGCACTGGCTCACATAGACAAAAACTGGGTCTATCCAGGTAAGAATGATTATCAAGGCCTGCTTGTTGAAAACGACCTGACCGAAGAAGCCTTTGCGCGTGGCCCGGAAGTAGAAACCTGGATTGCCGAAGCACAGACCATTGCTCGAAAACGCAAGGAACCGGCAATTTCTACCGGCCCACAATGCAGCACACCGTACGCCTGCGGCTTTCTGCCGTACTGCACGGAACAGGAACCGCAAGCTGCATACCCAATCAATTGGCTGCCCCGCATTCAGACCAAGGGGCTCAAAGCACTCATCAATGACCGTGTCAGTGATTTGCGCAAAGTGCCGGATGAGTTGCTCAATGAGCGCCAATTGCGTGTCAAATACTGCACGCTGACTGGCGAAACCTACTTCGATACTGCCGGGGCCGCCGCCGATCTCGCGGCACACAAACTCCCAGGTTATTTCCTCGACTTTGAAACCATCCAGTTCGCCATACCGATCTGGAAAGGCACACGCCCCTACCAGCAGATCCCTTTTCAGTTCAGTCTCCACCGACTATCGCGTACCGGCAAGCTGGAACACAAAGCATTTCTCGATCTCAGTGGCAAAGACCCATCGAAAGCTTTTGCCGAAGCTTTGATTGCTGCTTGCGGCGAACGTGGTCCGGTATTTGTATATAACGCTGCCTTTGAGACAACCCGCATCAAGGAACTGACCAACCGTTTCAAGCGCCTGAAAAAACCACTGCTTGCCATCAACGAACGTATCGTTGATTTGCTCAGGATAGCTGAAGCCCGCTACTACCACCCAAGTCAGCAAGGCAGTTGGAGTATCAAGAAAGTGCTACCGGCCATTGCACCGGATTTGCGTTACGACGCGTTGATAGGCGTGCAAGATGGCGGGATGGCGATGGACGCCTACAAGGAAGCAATTTACCTAAAAACTTGCGGTGACCGTAAGGCTGAAATTGAAAAGCAGTTGTTAGACTACTGTGGGTTGGATACGTTGGCGATGGTAAGAATTTGGAAGCATTTCGCAAACATTTGATTTTTACATACACGAGGAGAAAAAATGTCAGCATTTGCGAAGAAAATAATTAAAGCCGCGCTTGATGGTGTCATTGAGGCACAGAGAGAGTACGAAGCCTGGAGCGATGAATGGCTTTGGATGGCCCCCGAATACCTCACTACTGTGTTCGTTGGAAAAAAGATTGCCGATGCTATTGGGGGCAAGCAGTTAACGCTTGAGCATGGCACCCGTTCGGCAATGAAAGATGCTGGGGCCAAAGGGCGCGGCAAGCTCCATCGAAAAATCAGAGAAAACGGCAGGTTTGATTTGCTCGTCTGGAACAGAGAGGGACTACCTATTGTTCCTGTCGAAATTAAGGTACAGGTTACAAACGCAAAAAAAATACTGGCTGATGTTAGTCGAATCGAAAAGGTAATTTGCCGAAAACAAGAATGCTCAAGCTTTGAATTTGGAATGGTCGTCTACTACATTTCACTTTGTGACGATAAATCAGGGATACGAAAAGCAAGGGATAAAATTGAGAAGCGATTGAAAACCATCCTTGATAACGTCAAGAATAATGTCTCATCCATAGTTAATGTAAGCCAAGAAAAGTCCGAAGTTTTCGTTGAAAACAAATACAAAAGTGCATGGGCTGCGGTAGCCCTAATTATCGAGCCAGCCACGCCATGTAAATAGCAATCAAAACTCTAACTTGACTACCTCAGCTCCACCAACCGCATAGTAGCCTCAATATTCTGCCACCCACTCCTCGACCGATTCGCCATGGCATAGCCTGAGAGTAAGGTGCACAGTTCGTGGTCGAATGAAATGCGCTTGACCTGGCCAGTCGCCAATCAGCGTAACGCCTCTTCCGCAATTCGGCAGCAAACAGAATCCAATGGTGGTTAACGCAGGTTGTCACGTAACAGCATCATGCATTTATCCTGATCGATCGCAAAGTCACATCTGCCGTCAAACTGATTTTCTCGACGCCGGTCAAGCATGACTCCATAAGCTCAGTCAGCGGTTCATCAAGCTCTTCCTGGTAGCCACCTTTGTTGAGTCTGCGAGAAGTTCGCCCGGTGCCAGGTGCGCCGAGTGCGACATCACCGATGCGCCATTGACGTCTACTTACACGATTGAAGTCAGCGAGATGCGCGGTGACTTTTTCCACCGCCTCGAACCAAAGTTCCTTGATGATCTGGTTGGCTTGTTCCTGCGGCAGTGTCCTGTTTACACGGACATGGTCAAATTCCAATCCTTCGCGGTTGGCACGGGCAGCGCGCTCGTCCAGATTTCGGTTTTCAGTCGAGGAGATCTTGGCGATTGCTTTGACGTTGATGCGCTCAAACCCCGGTGTTGCACTGCTGCGCTCCGGCGTTAGTATCGTCCACTCGGTATCGATGAAGTCAGTCAAGGCGCTGCGAATCCGGTTGTCCGTATCTTGGGATTCATCACGGTTGCTAACCATCAGTGTCAGATGAGCAGTAATGGTGACATCTGCCACAGGAACCGCTTTTGCGACGAAAATCTTGTAGCTAATTGCGTCATCCATCGGCAATTGAATGCTGGTCGTAGGACTCATGAGTAAATCTCCGTGGATTTGTTGAACGATGGCTGAGTCCCAATCATAGCCACCGCCGGCTAGGTGGCAAAACGCGTATTGCCGCAAAACGACGCACGTTGTCGCATGCCAAGATCAAACTCCGATTGCCGTCGTTGCACGGGGGACACTCACATAATTTGTGAGCGAATTATGATCAAGGCAAGGGGGGTTCTTGCCATCTTCGCCGGAATGGTGGGCGTGATGGCTAGTGTGGTGACAATGTTTATTGGCGGACTGGGGGCGGCATACTCTATTCGCTTCAGTTGGTGATGTATGGTGCCGTTGTGTTAGCCGCAACACGCAACGGAGCAGCTGGACTGGTGCTCAAGGCTAATAGACGTACTCGGATTGGACGCGAGGGAGTGGCTGACGAGCAAGAGGGAATCTCACACCACCCCGACAAAATTGAGTCCGAAACTTTCAAAATTCCGACATCCATAGCCTAGAGTCTGTTGACATTCGCACCCGCGACATATGCCCATGAACTCATGTGCCAAGAAACTCGTTTACAACCAATGGGTTATAAAGGGGCTGTTCACAGCCTGTGATTCATGGTCATATCCTGGCTTTTGGGCGGGGATCAGGATGGTGCGTTTCTGGTTACGGGATGATCAGTTCGAGCGAATCGAGGCGATGCTGCCAGGCAAGCGTAGCGACCCAGGGCGTACCGCCACCGACAATCGCTTATTTGTCGAGGCGGTGCTTTGGATCGCTCGTACCGGCAGTCCCTGGCGTGACCTCCCTGCTGAATTCGGACTCTGGAACAGCAACTACCAGCGTTTCGCCCGTTGGTCACGGCTGGGGGTATGGCATCGTGTCTTCGAACATCTGGCCGGTGATGCCGATTTTGAAGAAGTCTATATCGACAGCACGATTGTGCGCGCCCATCAGCATGCGGCGGGGGCTGCAAAAAAAACGGCGACCAAGCCCTCGGGCGATCCCGGGGCGGACTGAGTACCAAGATTCACGCGTTGGTGGAAGGGCTCGGCTCCCTGGCCAGGTTTCGCCTCACCGGGGGTGAGGCCGGTGACAGTCCCGAAGCCTTGCCGCTGCTACAGCATCTGAACCCCGGCTCGGTCAGCGCCGATAAAGCTTACGATAGCGATTCAATCATCGACTATCTGAATGCGTCGAACATCCAGGCAGTCATTCCGCCGCGCTGCAATCGCTTGGTGCAACGGATGTTCGACAAACATCTCTACAAAAATCGCAACCTGGTCGAGCGATTCTTCTGCCGGATCAAGCAATTCCGCCGCATCGCCACCCGCTACGACAAACTCGCTCAGCGATTCGCCTCCTTTGTCGCTCTCGCCGCCGCCATCATTTGGCTCGCTTGAATGTCAACAGACTCTAGAGAAGCCAATGATCAACGCTGAATTTATCCGCGCAGCCGAATGCATCGCAAATGCTGATGGCTTGTTAATTACGGCTGGCGCCGGGATGGGAGTTGACTCCGGATTGCCGAATTTTCGTGGCAATGAGGGATTCTGGCGGGCCTATCCTGCACTTGGTCAGGCGCGGATTGCCTTCGAGGAAATTGCCAATCCCCAATATTTCCATACTGATCCCGCGCTTGCCTGGGGTTTTTACGGTCACCGACTGGCACTGTACCGCCGCACCGAGCCACATGCTGGTTTTGCTCTATTGCGCGCAATATCCGCCTGCTTGCTTCACGGTGCATTCGTCTATACCAGCAATGTGGATGGGCAATTCCAGAAAGCCAAGTTTGACGATACACGGATTCTCGAATGCCACGGTTCCATCCATTGGTTGCAATGTCTGTCTCCGGCTTGCAACGAAAATATCTGGTCGGCCGATGGGTTCAGGCCGCAGATTGATGCAAGTGTTGGCCGACTGCGAAACAGCCCGCCGCACTGTCCAATGTGCGGTGGCATTGCGCGACCCAACATTCTAATGTTCAACGACTGGCACTGGATCGAGGGATTAGCCATTATCCGCCAAGACCGCCTGAGAGCCTGGCTATCCAAGGTTGAACGGCTGGTCACAGTTGAACTTGGTGTGGGTGTTGCAATTCCGACCGTTCGTCGCTTTGGCGCGTCAATGAGTGGGCCGCTTATCCGCATCAACCCGACAGACGAAGAGATTGGTGCAAATCGAGAAGGCGTTGCTATTCGCACGGGCGCTCTAGATGGCCTAAATGGCATTGCCGAAGCCTTAGTTGGGCGGGGGCTTCTGAATCTGGCAACCTCTCAGATTTAAGCGCTTACGGAATTGTTGAACGGCAGCAGTGCGCGGTGCAACTGCCGTTTAAGCATCAAGCCTCGAATGACCGCTCTGGCCGAGGAGTGTGAATTGGCCTTTCAGCAGTTTTCAGGGTACAGCCGCCGCTTGAAAGGTTGCTTTCCGGAATCATCGAGCAACGGCAGGTTGCTATCAGATGACATCAGCGTGGTCAGGATTACGAATTTGGGTGGTCAGTTGTGATGTGCAACAGTGGCCAAGTGAAGTGATGTCCCGCACAACGTAGTCTGACTCAAGGCGGCGTGTGGTCTGCGAACGTCTCAAGGTGGAATAGCCTGTTTCTGTCCGCGGCGCATACATCAAGCAAATCCCCTGACCTCGCTGGCGCTTGCGGGTGGCAATTCAGATCGGCGGCTTGAGCCCGAATAAGCCCTGCGCAATACTGCAAGGGCTTTCTGCGGACATCGTGTCTGCACAGCCTTCATCGGCGACCCCGGTCGCCCTGAAGTCCAGCCCTGCTGGCGTCGCAGTCGTTACCTGCCTCAAGGATACCCGGCTTCGATCGGGTCCGGCCATGCTCATGGCCGTATGTTTTGTTCAGCCACCCGGCTGAACGCTTTGTCCTGCCGCGCGACCTTCGGGTCGATCGGCATCGAGCGAGGGCCCCGTTCGCAAGAACCGTGGGCCTTCATCCTGCACGTGTCGCCTGGCACGTCGCCGAGCCGCTCTGCCCTCCACGGCGGAGCATCCCGAACGGGGAACCCCAAGTTCCCCGCCAGGGATGGGTGTTCCCTTTCATTCCTGAAGGAGAACACCATGTTCGCAATCCCTGCGACGAGAGAGTCGCGCCCGGTCGCCGTGCTGCTGGGTG
>Ga0209573_1004252_pt1 | contig 14375 bp, 12 predicted proteins | sample TNRBio252014_DNA_FD_185870 | JGI IMG/M metagenome (GOLD analysis project Ga0209573, IMG submission 185870) | Wastewater treatment Type I Accumulibacter community from EBPR Bioreactor in Madison, WI, USA - TNR Reactor_6/25/2014_ DNA (SPAdes)... | ecosystem: Engineered > Bioreactor > EBPR >...
CCAGTCGTAGGCCGGATCGAAGATCGCGCGGAAGCGGTAGTAGTCCTCCTGCGAGATGGGATCGAGGCGGTGATCGTGGCATTGCGCACAGGCGACGGTCAGTCCGAGCATCGACGAAGAGACGATCTTCATCTGCTCGGCGATGGCCTGGTTGCGCGCGAGTTTGGCGTCGTCATTCGTGTCGCCGGTGCCGTCGGGGGCCATGCGGAGAAAGGCGGTCGCGGTGATCTGCTCAAGCCGCTTCGGATCATTCACCGCAGCCTGGTAATCGGCGTGGGTCGCTCCGGCGAGTTCGTCTCCGGCGAGCTGTTCGCGGATGAATTGATCCCAGGGTTTGTCCGCATTGATCGAACGCACCACGTAGTCTCGATAGCGCCAGGCCTGGGGACGGGCGGAGTCGGCGGCGGTGTAGCCGTTCGAGTCCGCGTAGCCGACCACATCGAGCCAGTGGCGGCCCCAGCGTTCTCCGTAAGCGGGTGAGGCGAGGAGCCGGTCGACAATCTTTTCATGAGCCTGCGGCGAGGCGTCCGCGATGAAGGCCTCGACCTCCTCCGGTTTCGGAAGCAGACCGGTGAGATCGAGCGTCACCCGACGCAGCCAGGTCGCGCGATCCGCCTCGGGGGCGAAGTCGAGTCCCTGCTTGCTCATCGCTTGCGCGAGAAAAGCGTCGACCGGAGTCGGCGCGTTTTCGACCTTCGGCACTTCGGGGCGCTTCACCGGCTGGAACGACCAATGCGAGCGCTCCTCCTCCGTGATGAGCGGACCGTGCCCGAGCGTCTCTGGCTCTGGGCGAGCCGTCTTGGCGCCCTGGGCGATCCACTTCTTGATGATGGCGAGTTCCGCCGGAGGCACCGGCTTGCCCTTCTTCGGCATCTCGCCACGCTCGATGATGGCGACGAGTTCGCTCAACTCCGGCTTGCCCGGAACGAGCATCGAGGCCCCGCTCTCGAGCGGCGCGTCCATGAAACGACGCAGGCGGAGATCAACCCCCGCCTTCGGCTTTTCCTCCTCACCGTGGCAGAGGGTGCAGTGCGCCTTGAGGAGAGGGCGCACGTCTTTCTCGAAAGTCAGGAGAGGTTCCTCCGCGCCCGCCGTTGCGACGAGTCCGATGAACCCGGCCAGGCCGATACGTTTCATCCTCAGAAGGTGCCTTCAGCCAGCGCCGGAGCAACGCCGCGTTTGCGGATGGAGCGGACGCGTTCAGGGAGTGAAGCGAAAGCTCTTCCGGATCGCACGCAGCGAAGGCCAGGCGATGTCACTGGCGGAATCGACCGGCGAGACGCAGGAAAGCACCACGGGGTGATCGCCCTCTTTCCATACATGCACCTCGAGATGGAGCTTCTGGGGTTTCTCCGTGGCAAAGGGTTCGATCCAGTCCAGAGTGCCGGTCCAGCCCTCCGCCTTGGGCGCCGCGTCGGGAGCGGCGAGGGCGGTGCCATCGGCTTTTGTCAGGGTGATCGCGAATCCCGTGGGATCGACCGTTTTTTCCTTGCCCGCCATCACCGCATTGGCGAGACCGCGGTAGTAGACGAGCAGTTCGCGCTTCAACCCCGCCTCCGAGACATCGCTGTCCGGGGCGAGGTGGAAGACGAGGATGTAGGAAAAGAAGTCCGGCGCCTCCGCCTCGAACATGCCCGGGGCGAAGCGGATTTCCTCGATTCCGTTCCAGCCGAGATCCGGAGAAAAACCGGGCGGCAGGGTGATGCGTTCGCCGCGCCAGGCCGGCGGGCCGGTTTCGAAGTGAAAAGCGGGCTCGGCGGCTCGGGCGTTGAGGAAAGGGGAGAGACCGGCGAGGAGAATCAGGAGACGGAGGGGCGACATGCGGATTGGGTAGTGGCTCGGGATGCGGCGGTCAAGGCGCCGGGTTGCGAGGACAGGGGAATCTCCAGCAGATTCAGGGAAGCCAGCAGATGGAATGGAGCACGAAAAAATCTGCAGGCCTCCCTGAATCTGCTGGTCGGATTCGAATCCCGCCTTCCCACGTCCCGACGGTTGCCAAGTCCGTAATCCACTGGTAGAGAAAGGCCCGTCCCCTAGCCCGGGACGGCGCACCGCCTCATGGACGATTTCGCCTTCATCAAACTGGCACCGGGCCGCTATCTTTGCGGTCTCGGTCCCTTTGATGCCCGCGAGACGGCTCCCGCTAACGGTGCCACCGCCTTCTACCGCAACACCTTCGAGCTCGACGACCCGCGGCCCTGGAAAGTCCCCGCACGCGTCTTCGAGACCGGCGACCTGCGTGTCCTCCTGCCCGACAATGGTGCCACCCCGCTGCCCGAGATTGCCTGGTCGGGACTCGGTGACACCGATGTGCGCGGCATTTTCGACGAAATCCTCGCCCGCATCCATTCCGGGAAGCTGAAAAAGTCCGTGCCCGTCCTCACCGAGCGGGGCATTCTCCATCGCGGCGAACCCGCGGCCCTCGTCAAGGCCATCATCGCCGCGCCCGAGTCGCTCTGGGGCTACGGCTACCGCGAGGGCGGCACCGGCCTCATCGGGGCCACGCCGGAAAAACTCTTCACCGTGCACGATGGCATCCTCGAGACCATGGCCCTCGCCGGCACTGCCCCGCGCCATGAGATCCACGACTTTCCCAATGATCCGAAGGAGATCCGCGAGCACGAACTCGTTGCCGACTACCTCGAGGAATTGCTCGCGCCCTTCGGTCCGGTCGAGCGGGGACCGCGCACCCTCCTCGATCTCGGGTCGATGATCCATTTCCTCACCCGCCTCCGCGTCCGCCTCGACAATCCCGGGACCGATCTCAACGACCTTGTCAAAGTGCTGCATCCCACGCCCGCCCTCGGGGCCTGCCCGCGTGGCGACGGGGCCCTGCGCCAGCTCATCGAATACCGCAAACGCCTCGGCGTGCCCGCCCACTTCGGGGCTCCCTTCGGCGCGCTGCACGAGGGGGATTTCCAGGCCCTCGTCGCGATCCGGAATCTTTCATGGGATGGTCGCGATGTCTTTCTCCCCAGTGGAGTCGGCTTGGTCGAAGGCAGCCGCTTCGATCGCGAATGGCGCGAGCTGGCGCTGAAGCGGAACTCGGTGAAGTCGCTTCTCGGCGTCTGAGCGTCCTTCCCATGACCCCGAACGCCAACCTCGCCGGAGCCGTCCTTGGCCGCCTCGCCGGATTCGGGGTGGGGGACTTCGTCGTTTGCGCCGGAGCCCGTAACGTGCCGCTCGTCAGCTCGTTGTTGGCCCGTTGTCAGGATCTCGATCTCCGGGTCTGGCATCATTTCGACGAACGCGCCGCCGCCTTCTTCGCCCTCGGTCTCGCCAAACGATCCGGAACCCCCGTCGCCGTGCTCACCACCTCCGGCACCGCCGTGGCCGAGTTGCTCCCGGCGGCGATCGAGGCGTATTATAGCGGCGTTCCGCTTGTGCTCGTCACCGCCGATCGTCCCGTCAGCTTCCGCGGCAGCGGTGCGCCCCAGGCAATCGAACAGGCGGGAATCTTCGGGACTTATGCGATGGCCTTGGATCTGGAAACGGAGGATGGCCTCACGATGCTCGCGGAATGGACGCGCGATGCCCCCCTCCATTTGAACGTCTGCTTCGACGAACCCCGTACCGATGACCGCCACGACTCCTGGGAACCAGATGCGTCCGCCGCACTCCCCGTAGCGGAACGTGCGAACGTTCCTACCGAACGGCCAAACGACGACCACCCCGGAAGCGTCGCCGCTTCCGCTACCGCCTTCTGCACCGACCGCGCCGGACTCCTCGTCCTCCTCGGCGAACTTCCTTCCTCGTGGCGCGAGGCCGTCACCCGTTTTCTCGTTTCGTTAGGCGCTCCTGTCTGGGCCGAGGCCACGAGCGGACTCCGCGAATGCCCTGCTCTCGCCAGTCTCCTCCGTTACGGCGAGCCGGCCCTGCCGCAAAAAGTCCTCCGCATCGGCTGCGTCCCGAGCCTTCGCCTTTGGCGCGATCTTGAAGCCAACGCCGCCATCCCCGTCCTCTCGATTTGCCTGCGCCCTTTCTCCGGTCTCGCGCGGCCCTCGCAGCTGCTCGTCACGAGCGTTTTTCCAGACCTCGTCCTCCCGACCAAAGAGGGTCGGATCGCCGATCCAACCCTCTTCGATGGAGCCGCCTTCGCCCGTTTCCCGCGCTCCGAGCCCGCTCTCGTCCACGCCCTCTCGCGCGAGATTCCGTCGCATGCCCTCGTTTACCTCGGCAACAGCCTGCCCATCCGCGAGTGGAATTCCTTCGCCGTGGGCGATCCGGCGCATCCCCATTGTCACGCCAGCCGTGGTGCCAACGGCATCGATGGCCAGGTTGCGACCTTCTTCGGCCTCTCCGTGGGCGAGGCCGAATCGTGGGGGATCTTCGGCGATCTCACCGCCCTCTACGATCTGAATGCCCCGGCCCTTCTCGCCCAGCTGGATCCGGCCAAACGGCGGATCGTCGTGATCAACAACGGCGGCGGCCGCATCTTTTCGCGACTGCCTTCCATGGCCGGAATGGCGCATGATGAAAAACAGGTCACCGAGAACCGCCATCAACTCGGCTTCGAGGCCTGGGCCGCGATGTGGGGGATGGAATACCGGCTCTGGAACGCGGGCGAAGCGGTCCCGGAGAATCTGCCCGACACCGTCCTCATCGAAGCGATCCCCGACGAGACCGAGACCGAGGCCTTCTGGAAATGGGGAAAATGAGCACGACTCCCGCGATCCTCGCCCTCCACGGGAATCTCGGCACGACCGCCGATTGGGAATTGCCCGGATGCCCTAACATTCATCCCATCGATCTCTGGGACTACGTCGATCTCGATTTCAACGACTTCGCCGCCGCCCTCGCCGGACCCCTTTCGTCGGGACTCGAAAAGCCCGTCCTCGCCGGTTATTCCCTCGGCGGACGCCTCGCCCTCCATTCTCTTGCCGATCATCCTGATCACTGGAGCGGCGCGGTCATCGTCTCCGCCCATCCCGGGCTCTGCTGTGTCGAGGACCGCCTCGCCCGCCGAGCCTCCGACGCGATCTGGGCGGAACGGGCGCGCACGATGGAGTGGGGCGCCTTCCTCCTGCAATGGAATGCCCAGCCGCTCTTCGGCGGGGTGTCGCCTGTTCTCCTCGCGCGGCAGTCCGCCCTTGAAACCCGCCGCGAAGCCATCGCAAGAGCCTTCGAAACCTGGTCACTGGGTCGTCAGGAGGACCTTCGTCGCCGCCTCGGCCGATTCGCCGGTCCCGTCGTCTGGATCACCGGTGAAAACGATCACCGCTTCACCCGCCTCGGCGTCGAGATGGCGGCGGTGTTCCCGGACTTCCACCACGTCGTCGTGCCAGGAGCCGGGCATCGCGTGTTGGAGGCCGGGGCGGAGGAGGTGATTCGGGCGCTGGAGAGGATTCCGGGTCTTTGAAATGACGAGGCGTCGAATTCCCACCTTTGATCGATCCATCCGTCAGGTGGATGGTGCCCGCCTCAAGCGCTTTTTCAGGCCTTGGAAGACCGGAATCAAAAGGTGATTGGCCAGGGGATCGACCAACGCTCCAACGATGACGCCGAGCACGGCGGCGATGGAAGCGCTGACGAGCCAGATGAGGAAAGATTTCATCGCGGGGAGCATTCCAGCGACCCGATCCGCGGCGTGATGCACGACTTCCTCGGGCGCATGGAAACCCAGAGCGTGCAAACCGTGAATGAGGATGCCCCCGCCGACCCAGAGCATGGCGACCATGCCGACGAGACTGAGCAGTTTCAAAAACACGGGCATGCCGAGCACGATGCCACGGCCGAGGGCACGCACCGGGCGATGCGACGCGCGAGTCAGGGCCATACCCGCGTCATCCGTCTTCACAATGATGGCCACCGCCCCGTAGACAAGAAGGGTCATGCCCGCGCCGACGACTCCCAGCACGGTGGCCTGCAACCAGACCGGGGAATCCGTGACGGAGGCGAGGGTGATGGCCATGATCTCCGCCGAGAGAATGAAATCCGTGCGGATCGCGCTGCTCACCCGCTCTTTCTCCAACTCTTCCGGCGTCTGCGCGGAAGAAGTGGTTTCCTTTTTGGCACCGTGCCCGGGTCGCACCAGGTCCATGACCTTGTGATATCCTTCCAGGCATAGAAACGCTCCGCCCGCCATGAGCAGCGGCGTGATCGCCCAGGGCGCGAACACGCTCAGCACCAGGGCTCCGGGGAGGAGCAGGAGGAGTTTGTTCTTGAGCGAGCCGACGGCGATCTTCCCGATGATCGGTAGCTCCCGCTCTGCGGCAAGTCCGACGACATACCGCGGCGTGACCGCGGCATCGTCGATGACGATCCCGGCCGCCTTGCTGCCTGCTTTTGCCGCTTGGGCGCCCGCGTCATCGAGAGACGATGCGGCGACCTTCGTGAGCGTGGCGAGGTCGTCGAGCAGGGCGATCCAACCTGAGGTCATCGGGAAGCTCCTTTCAAGCGGGGGAGATCGGCGTGGCGCGCGGGTGGCATGGCGATGCTTTCTGGTGTCGAAGAGTTGGCGGGATGATCTTCCGCCGGTCGATCGGGCCCTTCAAGGGGAGATTTCGGAGGAAGCGTCGGGCGATTCGCCCGCGGTGGAACAGGATCAAAACGAATCGCAAGCGCCCCCGTCATCCCCACAACTCCCGTTGACGTAAGCCCTCGGAGAGAACAGGCTCCCAAACGCATGAATTGGATTTCCCGACACGACTTTGAAGACCTTCGCTACGAGACCTCGGAAGACGGCCAGATCGCCAAGATCACGATCAACCGTCCCGAGGTGCGCAACGCCTTTCGTCCCCAGACGGTGAAGGAAATGCTCGTCGCCTTCGACCTCGCCCACGAGGACCCGCAGGTCGGCGTGGTGATCCTGACCGGTGAGGGTGATCTCGCCTTCTGCTCTGGCGGCGACCAGAAGGTGCGGGGGCATGCCGGCTACGTTGGCGACGACGGGATTCCACGGCTGAACATCCTCGATGTGCAGAAGAAGATCCGCTCCCTGCCCAAGCCGGTCATCGCGATGGTGGCGGGCTACGCCATCGGCGGCGGTCACGTCCTCCACGTGGTCTGCGACCTGACGATCGCGGCAGACAACGCCCGATTCGGCCAGACGGGACCGAAGGTGGGGTCCTTCGACGGAGGCCTCGGCTCAAGCTACCTCGCCCGCATCGTGGGACAAAAGAAGGCCCGCGAGATCTGGTATCTCTGCCGCCAGTACGACGCCCAGCAGGCGCTCGACATGGGGCTCGTGAACACGGTGGTGCCGCTCGCCCAGCTCGAGGAAGAGACGGTCAAATGGTGCCGCGAGATTCTCGATCATTCGCCCCTCGCTCTCCGTTGCCTCAAGACCGCCTTGAACGCCGACTGCGATGGCCAGATGGGCCTCCTCGACCTCGCCGGCAACGCAACCCTGCTTTATTACATGTCGGAGGAAGCGAAGGAGGGGAAAAATGCCTTCGTCGAGAAGCGGAAGCCCGATTTCTCCCGCTTCCCGCGCGTGCCTTAGGCGCCGCGAAGCGGCGCCGGTAAAAGGTAAAAAGTAAAAGGTAAAAAGTGGATGGCTGCGATGAACGCTTGGCGATGGATGACCGCGGTCCCAAAATGCTTCGCGCCCGCGGCGTGCTGCATTAACCTTTTACTTTTTACCTTTTACCTTTTACTTCCCCCACCGAAGGCGTGGACGTCTTCCTTCGACCGATGATGCTGTCTCCCTGGATCCTCGCCGCCCGCCCCAAAACGCTGCCTGCGGCGATCGTTCCGGTGTGGGTGGGGTCGATGCCGGTGTTGGTGGATGGGAATCAATTTACCGGCTCGTGGTTTCTCTTCTGGTGCACGCTGCTGAGTTGTCTTTGCATTCAGATCGCGACCAATCTCTTCAACGATGCGATCGACCACGTGAAGGGCGCGGATACGAAGAAACGGCTCGGTCCACGACGGGTCACGGCTTCGGGGATGCTGCGGCCGGGCACGGTGTTGATCGGGGCGCTGGCGTTTTGTGGGCTGGCCGCGCTGATCGCGCTGCCCATGGCAATGGAACGCGGCTGGCCGGTGGTGGCGATCGGTCTGGTCTCGCTCTTTTTCGCCTACGGCTACACGGGTGGTCCGTTCCCGCTCGCGTATCGGGGGATGGGGGAGTTGTTCGTGATCCTCTTCTTTGGATTCGTGGCGGTGTCGGGATCGTATTTCGTGCAGACGGGGGAGTGGGGTGGACGGGACGTTCTCGTGCTCGGCCTGCAATGCGGGCTTTATTCGAGTGTGCTGATCGCGATCAACAACCTCCGCGATCTCGAGGAGGACAGAAGCACGGGGAAACGAACCTTGGCGGCGCGCTTCGGCGAGGTCTTCGCCCGGGTCGAGATCCTGCTCTTTTGCGTGGTGCCGGTGGTGCTGTGGAATCTGTATGCCTCGGAGACGGTGGTGGGGCTGCTCGTCGGCCTGGTGCCGGCCCCGATCGGGATCATCATCGTCGCGTGTGTCTTCCGGCTGCGCCCGGGTTCGGTATACAACCGCATTCTCGCGCTAGGCGCCTTGCAATTGATCCTTTTCGCGGTGGCGGCGACGCTGCATGCGCTACTGCCATGAGGGAGGAGACGCGCAGGACGGTCCGATGCGGGCAAGCGGGAGCTTGCCCCTCCACGCTGGCGCGTAGAGAGAGCGAAGCTGGAGGGGCACGGTCCTCCGTGCCCACCGCGTTTTCGATCGTGTGCTGCCGATGAATCCGATCCATTACTGGCGCTACACCCTGCGATCGGCCCGGGCGCTGAATGCGGTGAGCTCCCGCACGGAACTTGAGGGTGTCCTCATCCGCGTTGGCGATGGCTACGGATGTCTTCATCCCTGGACCGAACTCGGTGACGTGCCGCTCGATGCACAACTGCGCGCCCTTGCCACAGGCAAACTGGACTTCTCTCCGCTCGTGGTCGGCGCGCTGGAATGCGCCCGCATCGACGGCGAGGCGAGGCAGCAGGGAATCTCGCTTTTCCAATCGCCGGTGCCGGAGAGTCATTGGCTCGTGCGCGATGGCGATGATCCCGCCTACGCGCGATCGGACGGCTTCACCCTCGCGAAAATCAAGGGCACGCCGGATTTCTCGAAGGTGGTCAAGGCAATCGAGGCGTGGTCTGGCGCGGGACTGCGGGTGCGGCTCGACTTCAATGAATCGCTCGCGAGAGGCGCGTTTTTGTCGTTCTGGCAGGGTCTCCCGGAACCACTGCGGAACGCCATCGATGTGGTCGAAGATCCGGAAGTCTGGAGCGAAGACGGCTGGGTGGCGCTGCGCGCGGCGGGCGTTCCGATCGCCGTCGATCGCGATCACACGAGCCGACTCCGCGAGGGCGACGTGCTTGTCTACAAGCCGGCCCACTACGGATTCGCCTGCAGTCGCGAAACGCGCTACTACCTCACCTCCTACATGGACCACGCGATCGGCCAGCTCTGGGCGGCGGCTTTTGCCTCGATCGTCTCGGCCGGCGGGACGAATCAGCAGTTGCTGCCCTGCGGCCTGCTGACGCACCGCTGTTTTGAGAACGATCCCTTCTTCGAGCGCCTCCGCTGTGATGGACCGCGCCTCGTCCCGCCGGGAGGAACGGGATTGGGATTCGACGACCTCCTCGGGAAACTGCCATGGAAACGCCTCATCTGATGGACCCGTCGATCTGGGAATCGGATGCGGTCGAGCTGCGGCTGAATCCGAAGCGATCTGTGGCAGTCGAGGGACTGAAGGCCTTCGTTGAGGACGAGCTCGGGATCCGCGCGGCCATTGTTCTCGCGAGTTCCGGCTCGGGCGGAGTGGCGAAATTTGTCGTGCTGTCGAAGGCGGCCTTGTTGGCTTCGGCGCGGGCGGTCAATGCGCTTGGCGGGCTGACGAGGGACGACATTTGGCTCGGGAATCTCTCGACGTTCCACGTCGGCGGGATCGGGATCCATGCGCGGGCTTATGCCAATGGGGCGAAGGTCGTGCCGATGCCTTGGGATGGCTGGACGCGGGATGGATCGGGGTTTCTCTCGGCGATCGATGAAGCGCGCGCGACGCTGGCCTCGCTGACGCCGACGCATCTTTGGGATTTGGTCAGGGTGGGAGCCCGGGCTCCGGAGACGCTGCGGGGATTGTTCCTCGGCGGTGGTCGCATCGATCCGGCTCTGGTGGCTGAGGCAAAGGATCTCGGCTGGCCGGTCTGGCCGACCTATGGCATGACCGAGACGGCTTCACAGGTGGCGACGAGTGTCGAAGGAAACCCGGAGTGGCTGCCTCTGCTCCCAATCTGGGAAGCGCGGTCGGACGAGGAAGGTCGGCTCTGGCTGAAGGGAGCCGCGCTCTGCGAGGGAACGGTGACAAAGGACGAAGGACCATGGGTGTATCATCCGTCACGCGATCTGGACGGCTGGATGGCGACGGGCGATGCCTGCGAGCTGCGAGGCCGCGAACTGCGTTTCCTTTCGCGCCTCGATGGGGCGGTGAAGGTCTCGGGCGAGTTGGTCTCGCTGCCGATCTTGAACGACCGGCTTGCCGAACTCGGCATCGTCGGGATGGTTGTCGCCGTGCCGGAGCCGAGGCGTGGGAACGAACTGGTCCTGGTCTGCGAAAAGGGCCACACCGATGCGAAGCGGTGTTTCAATGAAGATCTCCCTCCGATCGAGCAGGTCGTGCGGATGATCGAGGTGGCGTCGCTGCCGCGCACCGAAATCGGCAAGCTCGATCGCGCGGCGATCGAGGCGATGGTCTGTAGCCGGCCTCACTGAGGCCGGGCCGTGGGCCGAGGGACCTCCGGCCCGGGGTCACTGACCCCGGCGACAAGGCATGATGCGTGAATTTTGTGGCCGGCCTCACTGAGGCCGGGTCGTGGGCCGAGGGACGTCCGGCCCGGGGTCACTGACCCCGGCGACAAGGCTGGATCCAAGCCTGCTCCATTTGTCCTTCGAAGGAGGGATTGGGATGTTTCCGCGAGGAAGTGATGGTGGCGCGCACGTAGAGGGCGTCTTCGGGATAGGTGAAGGTGGCGGTGTTGCCCTTCACCGTCGCGAAGACTTCGCCGATGCCGGTTTTGTCGGCGGTGGCGTCATAACCTTTGCGGGTGCCGATGAAGGCCGTCGCATACTCGACACCTTCGATCGGCGTCATCGCGAGGGTGAGAGTGCGTTTGTCAGGATCGTGCCGGATGGCATCGAGGGTGACTCCGGAGCTCGCGTAGAAACGGCCCGCCAGCATCGCTTTGACGAGGGAATCGCCGTCGAGTTTCTCGGCCCCGACCATGACCCAGCCGCGTCCGGGCGAGACATCCTCGCCGTGGTAGGTGTGGGAGTCGTCCGTGGCCACGCCCATGAGCGGGGCAACACCCAGCTCGGCGATGCGGATGGTGTTGGCGATGTCCCAGATCTTTTCATCTCCGGGCCGGGTCTCGTCTCCGAGATGGTTGATACCGGGATGGCCGTTGTAGACCTCGAAGTAGGCGCCCTCGGCGACATTGGCGAGGTCCTCGGCGGTGAGGGCCCACTGGAAATTCGGGTGATTGAGATGGGCGAGGATGGGGCGTCCGGATTGTTTGCGGTATTCGTCGATCGCGATCATGCTGCGGCGCAGGACATCGCGCGGGGTCGAGGCATCGTCCTTCACCGGCTCGATGATTTTGTCGAGGTTGATCACGTTGATGTGGACGGGCTTCTTACCGCCCGAGTTCGACATCTCCTCGGCGGGCAGCAGGTAAAAATCGCCCGGCTTTTCGAGCTCGGCGCGGCATTCGGCGAGCGTTTTCAAAACGATCCCTTCCTTGCCGTCGCGGGTCTCGCGTTTTAGCCAATCCTTGCCAAATCGGGCCTCGGCTTTGCTCACCGCATCACGGCCGACGGCTTTCTGGCGTTTGCGGATGGATTCGAGGTCCATCCATTTGTCGCCTTCCTGGAGAACGTTGTGATCGCTCATGCCGACGAAGTCGTAGCCACGATCGCGATACCAGTCGAAGATCATTTCGGGAAAGTCGTTCCCGTCGCTCCACAGCGAATGGGTGTGCGTGTTGCCCTTGAACCAGGCCCGCGTGTCGTGGTCCTGCGCGGCGAGGGGCAGGGTGAGGCCAAGGAGAAAGAGGGGGAGGATTTTCATGCGGAGAGTCATAGCAGGCGGCGGGGAGGCGGGGCAAGAAGGGACTTGGCGGGATGAGGCCAGTCGCGGCCATGTGGCGACGTGGACGTCACCACTACGGAATGGAAACGTTTTCGTCGACGACCAGCTTCACGTAACCACCGCAGTGAGCGATCACCCGTTTGCCCCGATAGCGAACGGGATACTCAAGCAAGGGGAGCCCGCCGGGGCTGATTTCGGTCAATCCGGGGTGGTAGATCACGATCCTTTTTCGGTTCCCTTCCTCCTTGGAGAAGAAGAGGTCCAAATTTGGAACGTAGTCCGGATACAACGCTCCGAGCGTGGGTGGGAAATTGCCCTCGTGATCGGCGGCATAGGTGCGGCATGCCCGGAAGAGGATTTGCAACTGATTGATGGCGATGGTGGCCTCTGCCCGAGGGGCTTTCAGATTTAGCATGGGGATGACAAACATGACGCCCAGGCCGAGGAGAATGAGAGCGATCCAGGCCCTTGCCAGATTTGACTGGAGTTTTGTCTCGTGTTCCATCGCCCCGATTCCAGCGGAACACTTCGGAATCGTCAAGGTTCGCGCGTGATTCCCGCGTGACAGGTGTCGACGTGGACGTGGATATACCCGGCTGGTAGTGGTGACCTCCAGGTCGCCACCTTTCTGCTCCTCTGGCGCGATGGCGCTCAATCCTTTCGTGACCCAAGCCTCCCTTTCGCGCTACAATCCCGTCCCATGGGAATGAAACGCCGCTCTTTCCTCGTGGCCTCGACGGTCGGGTTCGCGGGTTACCGCTTTGGTCCGGGGATCGCCCCGGCCGCGTCACTCGATGCCATCGCCAAAGGCCCGCGCAAGCCCGCGAAATCGACGATCCTCTTTTTCCTCTGCGGCGGGGCCTCGCAATGCGACACCTGGGACATGAAGCCCGATGCGCCGTCCGCCTACCGCTCGGCCTTTCGTCCCATCGGCACTTCGGCCGACGGCATCCAGCTCTGCGAGCATCTCCCCATGACCGCAAAGGTGGCGCATCACCTCGCGATCGTGCGCTCGGTCACCGATGGCGGCGAGGCGACGGGGGATCACCATGCCGGCTATTATTACAACCTCACCGGCCACGTTCCCGACCAGACCTTCCGCACCCAGGGCAACGACCGCAAACCGCAGCCGGGCGACTGGCCTTTCATGGGCAGCGTCGTGGGATCACGGCGTCCCGCCCACGAGACCCTGCCGACAGTGATCAGTCTCCCGCACATGCCGAGCAAGCTTCCCTATACGCGGCCGGGCCAGTTCGCCGGAAAACTCGGGATCGATCACGAGCCTTTTTATCTGAACGGCGACCGCGAGAAGCCGCTTGAGTTCCGGGCTCCCTCGCTCTCGCTCACGGGGGGCGGCAAGGCGCGGCTCGATGAGCGACGCATCCTCCTCGAGACGCTCGACGATGCACGTCGCGACTTTGAAAAGATCACCGCGATGGGGCAGGTCGACCGGCTTCAGGAAAAGGCCTTTTCGCTGCTCGCCTCGGCCACGACGGCCTCGGCCTTCGATCTCGCCGACGAACCGCTCGCCTTGCGCGAACGCTACGGACAAACGATCAACGGGATGAGCCTGCTGATGGCGCGTCGTCTCGTCGAGGCGGAGGTGCCTTTCATCACCGTCTTCTGGAAGGAAGACCCGGGGCTCAACAAAAAGTGCAAGAGCGCGGGCGGCTGGGACACGCACGGGAACAATTTCAACTGCCTCAAGGACGACCTGCTCCCCGAATTCGATCGGGCCTATTCGGCGTTGATCGAGGACCTGCACCAGCGGGGACTTCTCGAGGACACTCTCGTGCTTGTCTCGAGCGAGATGGGCCGCAAACCGCTCGTCGGCGATCGTCGTTCGGGCGGCGTCGAGGGGGCGGGACGCGATCACTGGACCGCCTGTCAGAGCGTGCTTTTCGCCGGCGGCGGGGTGCGGGGAGGCCAAGTCTACGGCGAGACTGACCGTTTCGGCGAGTATCCTTCGGAAAAACCGCTGACTCCCTCGGACGTGACCCGGACGGTCTATCACGCCATGGGCATCGACGACCTCGCCGCGATCGACCGCGAAGGGCGTCCCTTCCAACTGCTGGACAAGGGACGTGCGCTCACGGAGCTGTTTTGACAGGGGAGCGCGGGCACTCCTGCCCGCACCGGTTGACGGGAATACGGGCAAGAGTGCCCGCGCTCCGCTCACTGCACCGGCTCCACCTTCACGGTGTGTTTCACCGGCTGGATGCGTTTGCGGGCCGAGGCGTGGAAGGCGGCGTGTTTCTCAGCGACCTTTTCGCGGATCGTCGTGAAGGCGGCGGCGAGCTCGGCATCGTTCTTCGCGTCTTCG